>CAIGRU010000801.1_pt1 | contig 19411 bp, 18 predicted proteins | sample 7351341 | NCBI WGS metagenome assembly CAIGRU01
GGAAACCGCCATGACCTCCGTGGACCTGCCGGAGCTGGGCGTCACCGTCCATGGGGCGGCCTTCACCGCCCCGGAGCAGGGGACCAGCCTTCTGGCGGGCTTCTCCGCGCCGGAGGACGGACGGGTTCACCTGGGCCTTCTCCACGGGGAGATGGACCCGGCGGAGGCCCGCTACAACCCCCTGGGGCGAGAGGAGATCGCCGCCAGCGGCCTAAGCTATCTGGCCCTGGGGCACATCCACAAGCGGGGAGAGCCCAAAATCTGCGGGAAAACCCTCTGCGCCTGGCCCGGCTGTCTGGAGGGCCGGGGCTTTGACGAGCTGGGGGAGAAGGGCTTTTACGAGGGCGTGATCGACGACGGGGGTAGTCTCTCCCTGACCTTCGTGCCCTTTGCCGGGCGGCGCTATGAAATTCTGGAGGTGGACGTGACGGGAAAGGTCTCGCCTCGGGCCGCCGTGGAGGCCGCTCTTCCGGGGGACACGGCCGGAGACCTCTACCGCGTCCTTCTCACCGGCGAGGCCGGAGAGGGCGGCGGAGACGCCAAGGCCCTGGAGACGGCCCTGGCCGGGCGGTTTTACGCCCTGGAGGTTCGGGACCACACCCGGGTGGCGGCGGATGTCTGGGCCCGGGCCGGGGAGGACTCTCTCCGGGGCCTGTTCCTCCGGGAGCTCCGGGCCAAATGGGACGCCGCCGGAGACGAGGGAGAGCGGGAAGCCATTGTCCAGGCGGTGCGCTTTGGTCTCGCGGCCCTGGACCACCGGGATTTGGGCTGACCGTCTTTACCGAAGAGATTTGGATAACGGGAAAACCCAGCCCGCACATGCCCTGGCCGTTCGGCGTTGATCTGGGCCGAAGCGGCGGGGCTCCTGCTCAGGCACCCATTTGGATACCGTCCCTGGCAGCCTGACAGATTTTTTGTCAAATACTTGGAAAAAGAACTTGCAATTTGAATGGGACTATGATATCCTATTCAGGCTTACAAAAGGGCGGTCCTCTGCCGCGTGGGGAAAACGCACAGAAAACGCGGGTAAGAACGCCTATAAAACAGGAGGAAGTATCCCATGGATCTCATCAAGGAACTGAACAAAGAAGCGCTTGGCAAGGAAACGCCCAAGGTGCAGATCGGCGACACCGTTCGCGTCCACGTGAAGGTTAAGGAAGGCTCCCGGGAGCGCATCCAGGTTTTCGAGGGCACCGTCATCGCCAAGAAGCACGGCGGCATTGAGGAAACCATCACCGTCCGCCGCATCTCCTACGGTGTGGGCGTGGAGAAGGTGTTCCCCGTGCACTCCCCCTCCATCGACACCATTCAGGTTGTCCGCAACGGCAAGGTCCGCCGGGCCAAGCTGTACTATCTGCGGGGCCGCGTGGGCAAGGCTGCCAAGATCAAGGAGAAGCTGTAAGCTCCAGGAATCTGAAAGAGAGGCGCATGCCTCTCTTTTTTCCTCTTGCTTTTCCCGCGGAATTGTGCTATAAAAGAAAAAGATCATACCTGATTCGCGATGAACGGGAAAATAACGATCACGCCTCGCCAAGAGAGGATGGGCCGCCGGCTGCAAGCCCGTCTGCGACGCGCCGTTTGGTTCGCCCGGGAGCTGCCGTGGAGACACGGCCGGTCCGCCCTCCGTTACCGGGGCCTCGAGAGCGCGCCTCAGGGCGCGAATTTGGGTGGTACCGCGGAAGGAGTTGCCTTTCGTCCCAGGCTTGGGGCGGAGGGTTTTTCTTTTTTCCTCTCCGACTTTTTAGAGAAAGGACCTGACTGCCATGCACTCCCTTCCCCTGGCGCTGGCGCTGTCCCTGTCGCTGTCCATCGCCGCCCCCTTCTCCCCGGCTGTCCCGGCAGCCGCCGCCCCGGAGCCCCAGGCAGTTCAGGCCCGGATGGCCCCGGAAATTCCCACAATTTCCCCCTCCTCGCCAGAGGGCGCGCCGGTAACCTACGAGCTCCGTCTGCCGGTGCTGATGTACCACCACGTGGTCCACGACTGGCAGGCGTGCAACGAGATGACCGTCACCGTGGGGCGGCTGGAGCAGGACCTCCAGTGGCTGGCGGAAATGGGCTATCACACCATCCTTCCCCGGGAGCTGGCGGCGGGAGAGCCCCTGCCGGAAAAGCCCATCCTTCTCACCTTCGACGACGGCTATCGAAGCAACTACGATCTGGCCTACCCCCTCCTCCAGCAGTACCGGGCCAAGGCCGTCATCGCCGTCATGGCCTATATGCAGGACAACCCCGGGGGGAATTTCCTCACCTGGGACATGTGCCGGGAGATGACCGCCTCTGGCCTGGTGGAAATCGGCTCCCACGGCTATGCCATCCACAACCTGGACGGGCGGATGGGAAACTTTGTCCCCGGGCAGGCCAACGGCGTCCAGCGGCGCAAGGGCGAGTCCGACAACGATTTCTACTGCCGGGTACTGGAGGACCTGCGGTACAGCTTTGACCGCATCGCCCAGGAGACCGGGGTCCCACCCAGCTACTTCGCCTATCCCTTTGGCAAGACGGACCCGGACGCCGACGCGTATTTGGCGGCCCTCTTCCCCGTGACGGCGGTAACCGGGCCTGGGAAGCACACCGCAAACCTCTCCAAGGGGCTGCACCAGCTGCCCCGCTTCACCGTTACCATGGAGCGCCCGCCCTGGGCGCTGCTGCGCAATTCCTGAGCCAACACATCCAAGAAAAGGAGTACCACGATATGAAAGAACAGTTGGAAGCCATTCGCCAAGGGGCGCTGGAGGCCATCGCCTCCGCCCAGGAGGTCGCCGGACTGGAGGCCCTTCGGGTCAAGTACCTGGGCAAGAAGGGCGAGCTCACCGCCGTCTTAAAGCAGATGGGCGGCCTCTCCGCCGAGCTTCGGCCCGTTATGGGCCAGCTGGCCAACGACGTACGCTCCAGCCTGGAGCGGGCCATCGAGTCTCAGTCCGGCGTCCTCTCCCAGAAGGCCTTGGAGGCCAAGCTGGCGGCGGAGGCCGTGGACGTGACCATCCCCGGGAAAAAGCCCCTCCTGGGCCACAAGCACCCTATGTATTCCGTCCTGGACGAGATGAAGGAAATCTTTCTGAACATGGGCTTTGAGATCATGGACGGCCCGGAAATCGAGCAGGCGGACTACAACTTCACCAAGCTCAATGCCCCGGAGAACCACCCCTCCCGGGACTGGACGGACACCTTTTATCTGACGGAGGACTCCTCCGTCCTCCTCCGCTCCCAGACCTCCCCCATGCAGATTCGGGCCATGGAGGGCTATGGCGTGCCCATCCGCATGATCTCCGCCGGGCGGGTGTACCGCAAGGACGAGGTGGACGCCACCCACTCCCCCATGTTCCACCAGATCGAGGGTCTGGTGGTGGACAAGGGCATCACCATGGCGGACCTCAAGGGGACGCTGAACGCCGTTATCCGGGAAATCTACGGCCCGGAGACCCAGACCCGCTTCCGCCCCCACCACTTCCCCTTCACGGAGCCCAGCTGCGAGGTGGACATCCAGTGCTACAAGTGCGGCGGAAAGGGCTGCCCCACCTGCAAGGGCGAGGGCTGGATTGAGATTCTGGGGGCGGGCATGGTCCACCCCAAGGTGCTGCGAAACTGCGGCGTGGACCCGGAGGAATACTCCGGCTTCGCCTTCGGCATGGGCCTGGAGCGGCTGGCCTTGGGCCGGTACAAAATCAGCGACATGCGTCTGATCTTTGAAAACGACATCCGCTTCCTGGAGCAGTTCTGACGAAATAGGAGGGGTTGACATGGCGGATTATGTATCGGTTTTCACCTATAACAACCATGTGTCCGTTTCCTTTGATGTTGAGGACCCCAAGGTCATGGCCCTGGGGGAAACGCTGTATGCCCTCTGCCCGGACGCCTATATGAACGGCTACAACTGGGACGCGCTTTTCCGGTACTACCTAGAAAAGCACGAGCCCGCGATTCTGGAGGGCCTGAACCCGGACCCCGAAGCGGGCTCCTATTCGGCCGTCTGGCCCCTCTCCCCGGAAAACGAAGCCCGGGCCAGACGCTTTGAGGAAATGATCCGCTCCCTGGTGGAGCATGAGGAAGAGCTCTGCCGCCTCGTTCAGGAAGAGGGCGGCGAAATCGAGTGGGACTGACCGCTCACTTTCACAGGAAAGAGGAGTTACGATATGAAACTATCCCGTAAATGGTTACAAGAATTTGTGGACATCGGCCCGGTCAGCGACCGGGACTTCGCCGAGGCCATGACCATCTCCGGCTCTAAGGTGGAGGTCACGGAGGACCTGGGGGCGGAGATTGCAAACGTTGTTGTGGGCCGCATCAAGGAGATGGAGCGCCATCCCGACAGCGACCATATGTGGGTCTGTCAGGTGGACATCGGGGAACAGGAGCTGGTCCAGATCGTCACCGGGGCCTGGAACATCCACGAGGGGGACCTGGTCCCCGTGGCCAAGCACAACTCTACCCTCCCCGGCGGCAAAAAAATCACCCGGGGCAAGCTGCGGGGCGTGCTGTCCGACGGCATGATGTGCGGCCTTCATGAGCTTGGCCTGGACGAGCGAGATTTCCCCTACGCCGCCGTCACCGCCGCCGCTCTGCTGAACGACTATAAGCCCATAGACCCGGAAAAACCCTCCATCCCCGCGGACATCCAGCCTGGACACAAGCTCTTCGGACCGGTGGTCTGCGCCCGGGTGGACCTGGTGACGCACAACGGCGGGGGACACTGGACCTTTGCCCTGGACTGGGGCGAAGGCAGCGGAAACGTCCAAAACGTCCGCCTCCAGAATATCCACCAGGGGGATCTGGTGGCCTACAACACCAAAGCCCAATCCATCTGCACCCTGGCGGACCTCCACGCGGAGCAGAAGGAGTTCCCCCACTGCATCCCCGACGGCATTTTTGTCCTCTACGAGGACTGCAAACCCGGCGACGATATCAAGCCCGTCATCGGCGCGGACGATCATGTGGTGGAGTTTGAAATCACCCCCAACCGGCCCGACTGCCTCAGCGTCATCGGTCTGGCCCGGGAGGTCTCCGCCACCTTCGACAAGCCCATGAGGTTCCACGAGCCCGTGGTGAAGGGCTGTCCCGAGGACGCGGACACCCTCCTGGCCCGCTCCCTGCTGGAGCTGCTGGACGTGGAGACCCCGGACCCGGAGCTCTGCCCCCGGTACACCGCCCGGATGGTGCGGAACGTGAAGATCGCCCCCTCCCCCAAGTGGATGCGGGAGCGGCTCCGGGCTAGCGGCGTCCGGCCCATCAACAACATTGTGGACATCACCAACTATGTGATGCTGGAATACGGCCAGCCCATGCACGCCTTTGACTACCGCTATGTGAAGGGTGGAAAAATCGTGGTTCGCCGGGCTAGGACTGGCGAGGAGCTGACCACCCTGGACGGTAACCTCCGGAAGCTGACGCCCGACATGCTGGTCATTGCCGACGACACCCGGGCCGTGGGCCTGGCGGGCGTCATGGGCGGACTGAACAGCGAGATTGTGGGAGACACCGTGGACGTGGTCTTTGAATCCGCCAACTTCGATGGGGCCTGCATCCGGAAAACCGCCCTGGCCCTGGGGATGCGGACGGAGGCCTCCGCCAAGTTCGAAAAGGGTCTGGACATCCTCAACACCCTCCCCGCCGTGAACCGGGCCTGCGAGCTGGTGGAGCTGCTGGAGGCCGGGGAGGTCGTAGACGGCGTTATTGACATTCTGAACTACGTTCCCCAGCCCGTCCTTTTAAAGCTGGAGCCAGAAAAGATCAACGCCCTGCTGGGCACGGACGTTTCGGAGAACGTGATGTATACCATCCTCCAGCGGCTGGGCTTTGAAACTACCATGGAACGAGGCATGCTCAAGGTTCCCTCCTGGCGGAGCGACGTGGAGGGCATGGCGGACCTGGCCGAGGAGGTGGCCCGGTTCCACGGCTACAACAATATCCCCAGCACTCTCTCCGCCGGATTGAACGAGCGCCGGGGCTGGAACCCCGTCCAGCAGGCGGAAAACACCGCCGGGGCCCTCTGCCGGGGACTGGGCTACAGCGAGATTATCACCTATTCCTTCATCAGTCCCACCTACTACGATAAGATCAACCTCCCGGCGGCCTCCCCCCTCCGGAACTCCATGAAGATTTTGAACCCCCTGGGGGAGGATACCTCCATCATGCGCACCACCACCCTGCCCTCCATGCTGGAGATTCTGGCCCGGAACTGCCACTACCGCAACAAGGCCGTCCGGCTCTACGAGCTGGGCCGGACCTACTTCCCCAAAAACGACGGCTCCGGCATGGCCAACGAGCCCAAGGTGCTGTCCCTGGGGGCCTATGGCGGCGGTATGGATTTCTTCGAGATGAAGGGAGCCGTGGAGGCCGTGCTGGAGGGCCTGCGCATCCAGGACCTCCGCTTTGAGGCGGAAGCCGGGAACCCCTCCTACCACCCGGGCCGCTGCGCCAAGGTTTCCAGCGGTGATCGCCTCCTGGGCATACTAGGGCAGATTCATCCCGCCGTGGCGGAGAACTATGACGTGGACTGCGAGCTCTATGCGGCGGAGCTGAACTTCAACGCCCTCTTTGACAGCATGGGCGGCGCTCCCATCTACCAGCCCCTGCCCCGCTTCCCCGCCGTCACCCGGGACATCGCCCTGGTCTGTGACAAGGACCTCCCCGTAGGCAAGCTGGAGGACTGCATCCGCCGGGGGGCCAAGGGCCTTTTAAGGGCCGTCAGTCTCTTCGACGTATACACCGGCAAGGGCGTGCCGGAGGGAAAGAAGAGCGTGGCCTTCAGCCTGGAGCTCCGCTCCGACGACCGCAGCCTCACCGCGCAGGAGGCCGACGAGGACGTGAAGGGCATCCTGGAGCTGCTTTCCAAGGAGCTGAATTCCGTCCTTCGGTAAGCGCGGGGAGCGGTTCAGTAAAAATCTTTCGTAAAAATCCCGCCGAAACCCTTTACAGTTTGCCGAAAAGCGAGTATACTAGAGAAGAATCAGAAAGGAAGGTGGTGTACCTATGGACGATTTCACCAGAAAATTCAACCTTGCCCTGGAAAAGGACGCGGAGATTCATCAGATTCTCTCCACCGTATACAAATCCCTGGAGGAGAAGGGCTATAACCCCATTAACCAAATTGTGGGCTATATCCTGTCCGAGGACCCCACCTATATCACCAACCACAACAACGCCCGGACCCTGATCCGCAAGATCGACCGGGATGAGCTGTTGCAGGTACTGGTGCGGAAGTATCTGGGTCAGTAACAAAAAGAGTTACAAATTGTCATCAATTTCGACGCGCATCCCGTGGAGTACGGTCAGCCGCCCCCTAAGGCAGTGGCCGGATTCCACGGGATTTTTGCGTTTTTTGTCAGAGTTGTCCTAAAGCGCCCTGGTTTTTTCGTCAAAATGCTTAGATTAGAATGTTGACAAAACGGGAAAAAGATGTTACAATTTGGTTACAAAATTTTTCAGGGAGGTTTTTATGGCTGGGAGCAAGAACAGCAAAACCGAGGGTCTTATGTATAAGGGCCATCCGCTTCGCCGGGCAGGCAACCTGATCTACTACGGCACGATGGCTGAAAAATATATCATCATGATGCAGGTGCTGGACACCAAGAAGGAGCAGGACCTGGACCTGGCCTCCAAGGTCTCCATCCAGCTCCAGCTCACGGACCCGGAGCTGAAATCCCGGGACCGTGTGGTCAAAAGGAGCGAAAAGGACAGCCTCTACGCGGCGATGGACATTGCCACCGTCTGGCTGAACCGGGCTCTGGCGGGCAAGGAGAAATAAAGCCGGCCGCTTACCCCAACCGTTTTACAAAAGATACGAGAAAGGAAGCAACCACTTATGAATCGACTTGCAAGAACCGCCGCCAAGCTTCTGGCGCTTACCATGATTTCCACGATGTTCCTCACCGTCACGGCCTTTGCCGCCGAGGGGGACCCCCTGGTGGTGGGCATCGGCAAAACCACCGGCTCCTCCCTCCGCCTCCGGTCCGACCCGTCTCTGGACGCCTCCGTCATCACCATGCTGAACAAGGACTGGACCATCGCCGTCCTGGGCGAGGCCGACGGATGGTACCACGTGGCCCACAACGGAGACGACGGCTACGTCTCCGCCGAGTTCTTCACCATGAGTGAGGAAACCGAATTCGAGTACTACGGCCGGATCAATGCCCGGGGCGTCAACGTCCGGGCGGAGGCCAGCATCGACAGCGAAATCGTGAACAACCTGGGCCTGGGCTCCGGCGTCACGGTCACCGGCATCGAAAACGGCTGGTATCACATCACTGGTACATACGGCGAAGGCTGGGTCCGCAGCGACTATATCAGCCTGACCAACGAGACCCCCCTCACCCCCGGCGCCAGCGTGGGCGACAGCGGCATCGTGGACTTTGCCCGGCAGTTCCTGGGCACCCGGTATGTTTATGGCGGCGCGGCCCCCGGCGGCTTCGACTGCTCCGGCTTCACCATGTATGTGTACAAGCAGTTCGGCGTCTCCCTGCCCCACACGGCCACTGGCCAGTGGCAGAGCGGCCTGGGCACCCGGGTGTACAGCCTGGGCGAGCTCCAGCCCGGTGATCTGGTGTTCTTCAACGATCCCAAGCGGAACGCCGGCAAAGCCTGCTCCCACGCGGGCATCTACATCGGCGGCGGTCAGATGATTCACTCCTCCTCCTCCCGGAGCGGCGGCGTCATCTACTCCGATCTGACCGACGGCTATTACAATACCTACTTCGTGGGCGGCATCCATATCTAACATTTGGACAAGCTCAAGGCGGCGCGGTTTTTACCGTGCCGCCTTTTTGCGTCTCCTTCAGTTCAGGGGAATCTCCGCCGTGCCCCATCGGACGGCCACGGCCTTGCCGAGGTCGATGGGGGTCTCAAAGGGGCCATATTCTTCGTTCCAGTTCTCTCCGCAGCTGCCCACGGTATCCTCCAGAAAGACCTCGCTCCCATCCTCCATGACCACGGAGAGGGGCGCGCCAGGGTAAATCCCTTCCCTGGGCTCCGACCAGCTGTGGCGAATTCGCATCCCTAGGGGGGACAGCCGCAGGTATTCCATGGTCATGGTTCCGCAGTCCGCATCCTCCACCGTCACCCCGGCCACGTCCGGCGTCAGGCTCTCGACGCCGCCGGAGTGGGCCCCGATGTTGAAGTCCCAGCTGCCGATGAGAAGGGGCGTGTAGATTTTGTCCGGGCTCTGGACCCAGAGTCCGGGAATGTGGAGCACCTTGTCCGCCCCGTCGCAGAGGTCCGTACCCTCCAGGGACCAGAGGCGGATGGCGGCGGTGAGGACATTGTCCGTGGGGTCGTCGTTCAGCCACGTGTAATCCAGGGTGCAGAGCACATCCTGTCCGGCGCTATCTGTTAGGGTGACGCGCTCTCCAAGTGTGTCGCCGAAGAGCTGGTAATAGCCCTCGTCCTCGCGGTAGTCCGGCAGGACCGTGCCCTCCGGAGCCTTGATTTCCAGCATCAAATAGTAGAAGTCCTGGTCCCCGAAGGCCGCCAAAGGGGTCATGGTGGTCCCGTTGGCCTCCGCCGCCGGGAGCTCTTGGCTCAGGGTCTCGATGATCTCCTGCTGGGTTTCATCCAGCCGCCCGAAATAACGCTCCCACAGCGTCCCCGCCGCTACGGCGGAGCCCGCCAGCACCAGCGCCGCCAGCGCCGCCGCCAGGCCCATCCCGGCCCAGCGTATGGGACGGCGGACAGGGACGGCTTTTCCCTTCATCAGCGCTTCCGTCAGGGCCTCCCGCCCCGCCGGGGTATAGCGCACCCGGTTCAGCTCACTCTGAAAAACATTCTTGTCCATCACAGCCTCCTAACATGGTCCTCAGCTTCGCCTTGCCCCGATAGAGATAGGTGCTGACCTGAGCGGGCCGGCAGCCCATCAGGGCGGCGATTTCGTCAACTCCGTATTCCTCGTAATAGCGCAGGTAAACGGCTTGCCGGTACTTCTCCGGCAGGGCCAGCACCGCCTCCAGCACCGGGCTCTCCCCCGACTCCGGCATGGTGACCGCCGCGTCCGCCGCCGCCTCGAGAGAGACCCTTCTCCGGGCCCAGGCGGATTTTTTCAGGTCCTTGCAGCAGTTGACCGTCACCCGCAGAACAAAGGCCCGCTGGCGATTGGGGTCCGGGAAGCGCTCCGGACGGGTCAGCAGCTTCAAGAGCACCGTCTGGCATACGTCCTGGGCGTCCTGGGGATTGCCGGTCCAGGTGTAAGCCACCCGGAGAACCGTATCTGCCCAGCGCTCCACCAGCGTTTCCGCCTCTTGGCGGGTATAGGTGATCTGTTCCGTAGTATCATCTCCTTTTGAACGGCCGTTCTGCTGATAAAACGAATCAGAAGTGGGAAATCTCACAGTATCCGGGGAAATTTTTCGCGCAACCGGGCCGGTTGCGGGCCGGGTTGGTGGACGCAACCGGCGCAACCTGCTATACTGTGGGCCATGAAGCATGTTTCGATTTACTTGAGGGAGGATATGCAAATGAGTATTTCCGAAATCATCAAGCAGGCCCGGGAGGGCTTGGGGCTGACCCAGGAGGACCTGGCGGAACGGTTAGAGGTCAGCCGCCAGGCCGTCAGCAAGTGGGAGCTGGGGGCCTCGGTTCCCAGTCCGGAAAATCTGGCGCTTTTGGAGGAGGTGCTGGGGGTCAGCTTCCCCGCGCTGGAGAAGGCCGCCGCCCTTCCCGAGCAGGAACCCGTTGCCGCGGGGAAAGCGCCTTTTTGGAACTGGAGGCGGGTGGTGCTCCTGGTCCTGGGGGTGCTGGTACTGCTGGCTCTGTTCTCCAACGTGATTTTCATAGCCCTCACACCAAAGACAAACGTGGACGTGGTCCGGCCCTCGGAGCCGTATATTTCTGGCGTTTACTTCTTCAACGAGGACGCCGGGCAGCTCCAGCATGACCCCCAGGCCGGAGCCGGGTGGTATCTGTTTGCCCCGGACTCCCGGGTCTATCTCCTGGTGACGTTTGAGGACGGTTCTGAGAACTCCGTCAACGCCGTCTCCTTGTTCCTGACCCCCACGGGGACAGAGACCTTGGAATACCGGGAACAGATCGCGGTCCAGGCGGCGGGCGAGGGCCGGGACTTCGCCCTCTTCGCCTGGGACATTCCCGAGGAGCTGACGGCGCATCTGGAAATCGTATTGGAGTGCGGCGGCGGGGACCGGGTCACGGAGACGCGGGGTGTGGCTATCCCGTACCCGGAAACCAGCCGCACGCCGGAAATACCGGGAATCCTATCCCTAAGCTCCGACGAAATCCAGGCGGTGGAGGGCGATATGGGCCATTACAACCTGGAGGCCTACGGGGCCCCCTTCGCAGAGGTGGAGTGGACCACCTCCGACCCCGGCGTGGCCCGGGTGTCCAACACTGGCACTGTATTCATTGAAGGAGCGGGAAACGCGGTGATTACCGCTTCCTGGAAGGGCCAGGCTGTGGAGTGCCTTGTCGAGGTGGTTCCCAGAGCTTCCCGGGCTCCGGGCGTGGAAGAGAACACCGGCCTGCCGGAGGACGGCCCGGAGGGAGACGTCCTTCCGCCCCTGTATGAACCACGGGCCGGAGAATAGGGCAGTAAAAAATCAGGGCCATGACGGCCCTGATTTTTCTTGTTTTGGTGTTTAGCCCTCTTCCGCCAGCTTCCGTCCCATGAGCACTCCCATGGCGGAGGACATCATCAGCCCCCGGGTCCAGCCGGAGGAGTCCCCCAGGCAGTGGAGGCCCCGCAGGCTGGTGTTGAAGTCCGTGTCCATCTTCACCCGGTTGGAGTAAAATTTCAGCTCCGGGGAGTAGAGCAGGGTCTCGTAGGAGGCGAAGCCCGGCACCACGTAGTCCATGGCCTGGATGAAGTTGATGATGTTCACCATGGCCCGGTAGGGCATGGCGGCGGTGATGTCCCCCGCCACCACGTCCGGCAGGGTGGGCCGGATGTTGGACTGGGCCAGCTCCTTCTGCCAGGTCCGCTTGCCGTCCAGAATGTCGCCAAAGCGCTGGACCAGAATCTGGCCGTTGCCCAGCATATTGGTCAGCTCCCCCACCTTCCGGGCATAGGCGATGGGCTGGTTGAAGGGCACGCTGAAATTATGGGAGCAGAGGATGGAGAGGTTCGTGTTGTCGCTTTTGAATTCCTTATAGGAGTGCCCGTTGACCACCGCTAGGTCGTTGTCGTAGTTCTCCTGGCTGACAAAGCCTCCGGGATTCTGGCAGAAGGTCCGCACCTTGTTCTTAAAGGGCTTGGGCCAGCCCACCAGCTTGGACTCGTAGAGAACCCGGTTCACCATCTCCATGACCTCGTTCCGGACCTCTACCCGGACGCCGATATCCACAGTGCCGGGGGCGTGGGCGATGTTGTGCTCCGCGCAGAGGTTCTCCAGCCAGTCCGCTCCCCGGCGGCCGGTGGCCACCACGGTGTGTTTGGCGTGAATCTCAAAGTCCTGGCGGCGGTCGGAGACCGTGACGCCCTTGCAAACGTCGTTCTCCAGAATGAGGTTCTGGCACTCGTAGCCAAAGAGGATTTCCACCCCGTTCTCCTGGAGGTAACGCTCAATGCCCAGATAAATGTCGTGGGCCTTCTCCGTGCCCATGTGGCGGATGGGGCAGTCCACCAGCTTGAGACCCGCCTGGATAGCCCGCTTGCGGATCTCCTTCCGGTCCTCCGGGTACTCCAGCCCCTCGATGTGGGTGTCCGCACCGAAGTCCAGGTAGATTTTGTCCGCATAGTGGATGGTCTCCTGGGCCAGGTCCGTACCGATGAGGGTGGGCAGGTCCCCGCCTACCTCATAGCTCAGCGACAGCTTCCCGTCGGAGAAGGCCCCCGCGCCGGAGAAGCCGGTGGTGATGTGGCAGTAGGGCTTGCAGTTTACGCACTTGTTGGTCTGGCTTTTGGGACAGCGGCGGTTTTCGATGCTCTGCCCCTTTTCCACCATGACAATTTTCTGCCGGCTGCCCTTTTTCAGCAGCTCTAGGGCGGTGAAAATACCAGCGGGGCCCGCGCCCACGATCACGACGTCTGCGTTCATAGCGGCTTCTCCTTTTTATCCATTTGTTTCCTTTACTGGTTCTGCCCCCTTGGCCGAAAGGTCCTTGGCCCGCCGGACAATGGTCCAGGGGGGCACCGGCCGGGGGAGCTTCATGCGGAAGATGCTCTGGGGCGTCCGGGGCTCGAAGAGGGGCAGACCGTCCCCGTCCACCATCTCCGGAACCATCATTTCAAAGGGCCGCACACCCGGTCCCACCAGCTCCACTGTGTCTCCGGTTCGGAACTTGTTCCGGAGGGACAGCATAGCGTTCCCCACATCGTCGCAGTCCGTGACGATGGCGGCCACCTGCCACTCCCGGACGTACCGGGCGTCGTCGTAATACTGGCCCGGCGGGCCATAGAAAAAGCCGGTGGAATAGGGACGGTGGCTGACATGCTCCACCTCATCCCGCCAGATGGGGTCCAGAGGCTCTCCCGCCGCCAGGGCATCTAGGCCATGACGGTAGGCGGTGGTAACCACGGCGGCGTAATAGGCGGACTTGGCCCGGCCCTCGATTTTCAGGCTGTCCAGGAATTGCAGGTCCTCCAAATGGTCAATCATGCACATATCCCGGGAGTTCAAAATGTAGGCCCCCTGGCCGTCCTCCTCTAGGGGGAAGAACTCGCCGGGGCGCTTCTCCTCCACAAGGGCGTATTTATACCGGCAGGGCTGGGCGCAGGCTCCCCGGCTGGAGTCCCGGCCCGTCATGTAGTTGCTCAAGAGGCACCGGCCGGAGTAGCTGACGCACATGGCCCCATGGACAAAGGCCTCCAGCTCCAAAGAAGCGGGGGTCTTGTCCCGGATGGTGCGAATCTCCTCCAGGCTCAGCTCCCGGGCCAGAATGACCCGAGAGGCCCCCAGATCGTGCCAGGCCCGGGCGGTCTCGTAGTTCGTCACCCCGGCCTGGGTGGAGACGTGGCGGGCCACATGGGGGGCGTACTTCCCCGCCAATTGGAAGGCTCCCAAATCCGCCAAAATCACAGCGTCCACCCCAGCGGCCTCCAAGCGCTCCAGGTGGGCGGGGAGACGGTCCATCTCCTCATTTCGGGGCATGGTGTTGACGGTGCAGTGGACCCGGACGCCGCGGGCATGGGCAAAGGCCACGGCCTCGGCCAGGCCCTCGGGGGAGAAGTTCCCCGCGAAGGCCCGCATGCCGAAGTCCGTTCCCGCCAGATACACCGCGTCCGCACCGTAGAGGACCGCCATGCGGAGGCGCTCCGGGTCCCCCGCCGGGGCCAGGAGTTCCGGCGTTTTAATTTCCATAGTACTCGGCGCTGTTCACAAAGTTCACGTGTTCGTTGTAGGTTTCGAAGTAGTGGTGCTTTTCGTCCTTGCCCAGGGCGTAGTAATAGTAGCTCGTCTCCTCCGGCTCCAGAGCGGCCTCGATGGCCGTCAGGCCGGGGTTGGCAATGGGCGTGGGCGGCAGACCTGGGTATTTGTAGAGGTTATAGGGCGTGTCCGTTTCCAGGTCCGTCTGGGTGATGGCCCCCTCGTGCCCTGGCAGGCCGTAGAGCAGGGAGGCGTCCACCTGCAAGAGGCCGTTGGTTCCAGCCTTGTTTCCGGGGCCGTCCAGGCGGTTGTAGATGACGGAGGCAATGCGGGCCTGATCGGTGCCGTCGGTCTCCCGCTCGATGAGGGAGGCAATGGTGATGATCTTTTTCAGGTCGTAGCCCTTGGCCTCCCAGGCGGCCAGCAGCTCGTCGTCCAGCTTGCTGTTGAAGTTTTTGATAAGGCGGTTCAGGGCGTTAGCGGGCTTTTCGTTCACATAGAACTCGTAGGTGTCCGGGAAGAGGAAGCCCTCCAGGCGGCTGATGTCCTCGGACTCATTGTCAATGAAGTCGTAGTCAAAGTCGGCAGTCTGAGCCGCCTCCGTGAGGGCCGCCTCCGTGTTGACTCCGTTTTTCGCCAGCACGGCGATGGTCTGGGCCACGGTGTAGCCCTCGGGGATGGTGACCTGGACGGTCTCCGCCGTCATGTTTCCGGCGGCGCTCCGCATGCCCAACACCAGGGCGTGGTAATCCATGTCCGTGTTCAGGGCATGGGAGCCCATGCCGATTTTTTCCTCCGCATTGGTGATGTTGGCGTAAAGCTTGAAGAACCAGGGGTACTCGATGAGCCCCGCCGCCTTCAGCTTGTCGGCCACGGTGTCTACGGTGTCCTCGGAGGACACCTCCACCACCATCTCCACCGGCGGGGCCCCCGCCCGGTTGAAGGAGCAGAAATCGCTGAACAGCAGCCACCCGGCGCAGCCCAGCAGCGCGGAGGCCAGGGCCACAAAAATCAGGTGCAGCAGCATAAACAAAAGCGGGTGCATCCGCCGCCGCTTCCGGCGGCGCTTTCGCTGGGGGGGACGCTGGGAAGCGTGGGACGGCGGTTCCCGGCGGACCTGTCCGGCGTCCCAGCTGGCGGTGTCGCTGTTGTGGAATTCGGCCATGTTGAAAAACCTCCTTGCGCACGGCGCGCCCCGGGAAACATCTCCTCGAAAAAAGGACGAGGCAAATTTTCAGGGGGCCAGGCTCCCGACGGAGGCCGGGAGCATAGAATATCTCAAATCCAAGGTCCTGACGCCGCGGTCCGCGGCCCCGGGTCCAAAGAAAGGTGACTGATTATGTGCTTTAACAACGGAAACGACAATGGCTGCCTGTGGATCGTACTCATCATCATCCTGTTCTGCTGCTGCGGCTGCGGCGGCGGAAACAGCTGGGGCTGGGGCGGCAACAACTGGGGTGGCGGATGCAACTGCGGTTGTGGCTGCGGAGGCTGCAACGGCGGATGCAACTGCGGCTGTGGCTGCGGAGGCGGCAACGGCGGATGCAATTGCGGGTGCAACTGCAACTGCGGATGCAACGACTCCTGCTGCTAAGCACCAGCGGACAGGGCGGGACGCTTCGCGTCCCGCTTTTGCCCGCTCTTCAGCGGGACAAGCGGTCCAAAACGATGGTCAAAACCTCTTGGTGGATGTCCTTCGGCGTCCGGAGCACGCCGCCCTTGGCGCAGCTCACCACAGCCCAGCCTTGGGCCCGGGCGATTTCCCCGGCACATTCCCGGCAACGGCGGAGGTAATCCCCGTCCTGCTCGTGGATGTCGGCAGCGGTGTGGGTCTCCGCCTCCCGGCGGCGCATGAGCCGGCTTGCCGCCTCGGTGGGCATGTCCAGATACAGGACAATATCCGGCTCTGGAAGCCCGAAGCGGCGGTATTCCAGGTCAAAGAGCCAGTTCAAAAACTCCCACCGCTCCCCCTCCGGGAGCTTGGAGGCCTGATGAACGGCGTTGGACGTGGTATAGCGGTTCGCCACCACGACGCCGCCGGACTTGTAGAACCCGCCCCAGTCCTCTTTGTAGGAGGCAAAGCGGTCTATGGCAAACATGGCGGAAGCGGCGCAGGCGTTCACGTCCCCGGGGGCTCCCCCCAGGGCGCCGTGCAGGTACAAATTGGCCGGCTCGGCAAAGGGGTTGCCGTACCGGGGAAAGTCGATCTCCCGGCAGGAAATACCCCGGGCCTCCAAGCCCCGCAGCAGCAGCCCCGCCTGGGTGGCCTTGCCGGAGCCGTCGGTACCCTCCAAAACAATCAGCGTTCCGTTCATTTCCGCCCCTTCTCCTTCCGCACGTGGACCAAGAACAAGGGAAGCTTCATCATCCGCTTTGCCCGCCAGGGGTTTTTGCACAGGCGGTAAAACCACTCCAGGCCATGGTCGGACCAGAATTTTGGCGCCCGCTCCACCACACCGGCGAACACGTCCAAGCTGCCCCCCAGGCCGCAGAGGAGGCGGGCCCCGGTGGTCTCGCCGTGCTTCGCCATCCAGAGCTCCTGCTTCGGGGCCCCCAGGCAGACGAACACGCAGTCCGCCCCGCTCTGTCGGATCGCCTCTGCCACGGCGCCGTCGTCTTTAAAATAACCGTCGTGGGTTCCGGCAATCTTCAAGCCGGGGTACTTGGCCGTCAGTTTTTCTCCCGCTTTCTCCGCCACACCGGATTGGGCCCCCAGGAGGTAGAGGGACAAGCCCTCCTTCGCCATGCCCTCCATCAGCCCGGCGGCAAACTCGATGCCGGGGACCTTTTCTTTCAGGGGCGTGCCCAGCATTTTGGCTCCAATCACCACGCCAATGCCGTCGGGCAGCACCAGGTCCGCCCCGTTCACCGCCTGCCGGGCGGCTAAATTCTCCCGGCAGGTTTCCACAATTTCCGGATTGGGCGTTACCACATAGTGGGTCCCGGGGCGGTGAAGCAGCTCCATCCCCCGGTTTACCGCCTCTTCCATGGTCACATTGTCAAAGCCGACGCCCAGCACATCGATCCGCACGCCTTCACCTCATTTACACAAGCTGCCATACCGGCATATTATTGCCATTTTATATACATTATAGCATAGCTCAGACCTCTTGTCCATCGGCAAATGCCGTTCCGGCCGTCTTACCCCTTATGGGATAGGGAAGCTGCGCCAGCACCACCGCCGCCAGCATCAGACCGCAGCCCAGGTACTCCCGGCCCGTCATTCGGTTCCCCAGGATGATGGCCCCGGCAATGGCGGCGAAGAGGGACTCCATGCTCATCAGCAGGGAGACCACCGCCGGGTTGGAATCCTTCTGGGCCAGAATCTGAAGGGTGTAGGCCACGCCGCTGGAAAAGACGCCCACATACAGAACCGGCCCCAGGTATTCGGGCAGCAGCTCCAGAGGCGGCAGGACCTCCGTCAGCGCTCCGGCGGCAGAGAGAATGGTCATAACCAGGAACTGGACGCAAGACAACGCCACGCCATCCACCTTATTGGTAAAATGGTCCACCACAAGAATCTGTGCGGTGAAGCAGAAGGCGCACACCAGTACATAGAGGTCCCCGCCGGTAACCGTCAGCTCCTCGGTGACGCAGAGGCAGTACAGCCCCCCCACCGCCAGGGCCACTCCCAGCCACAAAGCCCGGGGCACCTTTTTCCCCAGGGCCAATCCCGCCAGGGGCACCAGGACAATGTACAGCGCCGTGATGAATCCCGCCTTGCCAGGGGTGGTGGTCTCCAGGCCCTTTTGCTGGAAGAAGCTGGCCACCGACAGCGCCACGCCGCAGCAAAGACCCCCCAGAATCAAATCCCGACGGGACCCGGCGGGAGCGGGCGTCTCTCCCCTGCTCCGCCGCCATGCGGCCCGGAGACCGCAGAGGCCCAGGAGAAAGACGAAGGCAATGACTGCCCGGGCGGTGTTAAAGGTAAAGGGCCCCATGTATTCCGCACCCACGCTTTGGGCCACAAAGGCGGTGCCCCAAATCATGGCAGTGACCAGGGGCAGGACGTTTTGACGAACTCGGTTGACTTTCATTTTTCTTGCTCCATGTTCTCTTCTGTGATATACTAACTCTATTCGCGGCCCAGGGCCGCACAAATCAGTATTCTAACACCGAGGTGAGAAAATGGCAAGGCTTTCCCGTGAATTCTACGCCCAGGACACCCTAGAGGTCGCCCAGGCCCTGCTGGGCAAGGTGCTGATCCGCCGCCTAGGGGACGAACTTCTGGCCGGGCGCATTGTGGAAACAGAGGCCTACGTGGGCCGTTGCGACAAGGCCTGCCACGCCTATGGCTACCGCCGGACGGCCCGGACGGAGACCCTGTTCTCCCAGCCGGGGACGGCCTATATCTATCTGATCTATGGCATGTACCACTGCCTGAACTTCGTCACGGAGCCGGAGGGAGAGCCCGCCGCCGTGCTCCTCCGGGCCCTGGAGCCCCTGGCGGGAACGGAGACCATGACCCGCCTCCGCTACGGGGACAAGCCCCTAACGGCTTACCGCAGGAAGAATTTCCTCAACGGTCCCGGCAAGGTCTGCCGGGCCCTGGCCCTGACCCGGACGGAGAACGGACTGGATTTGACGGGGGACACGCTGTTTCTCTGCGACGGTCCGGAGGACGCGGGGCTGCCCCCCTTCCCGGTCCCGGCAGAGGAAACCGTCGTCACCGGCCCCCGGATTGGGGTGGACTACGCGGAGGAGGCCCGGGATTTTCCCTGGCGCTTCCGCCTGATGTAAAGAGGAGTGAGGGTATGTTTTTCTTCGACATGGACGGGGTGCTGACGGACTCCAACGGCATCTGGAAGAAGGTGGACCGGGAATTTTTGGCCCGCCGGGGGATGAAGTACACCCACGCCTATTACGAGGGCGTGGCCCACGTGCCCCTGCCCCAGGCGGCGGTGTTCACCAAGGAATTCTGTAAGCTGCCGGAGCCCTGCGAGGCCATTGTGGCCGAGTGGATGGAGCTGGCGGCGGACTCCTATGCCCACGTGCCGGTGAAGCCCGGCGTTCGGGCCTATTTGAAACAGTGCAGGGCCGAGGGGCGGCGGATGGCGGTGGTTACCTCCAGTGTGCCAGAGCACTGTCACATGGCCCTGGAGGCCCTGGGGCTGGAGAAATACTTTGAGCGGGTGACTTTTGCCCAGGAGCTGGGGCTGGAAAAGCGGAAG
>CAIGRU010000808.1_pt1 | contig 19319 bp, 17 predicted proteins | sample 7351341 | NCBI WGS metagenome assembly CAIGRU01
CGGAGGTGGAGAAGAAGATCATCGCCTCCCTCACCCGGAACGAGCAGGGCGTGTATTTGGCAATGGGCCCGGAGCTGATGCAGCAAATTGTCTCGCAGCTGGCGAACCAAATGAAGAAGTTCAACGACCTCTCCCAGACGCCGATTATCCTGGTCAGCCAGGTGATCCGGGGCTATTTCTCCAAGATGATTACCCAGTTCTACCCCGGTGTTTACGTGTTGTCCTTTAATGAGATCACCAGCGCCGTGCAGATTCAGGCCATTGGAAACATCACCCTGGAACCGGCGGCGAAGCCGGAGCGGAAGGCGGTGGGCACATGAGTGAGCAGGCAGCCGCCCTCCGCTACAACGAGCGGGAGATCGAGGAGATGGATACCCAGGACCTTCTCCGCCTCTATAAAGAGACAGGGGATGAGAGCCTGAAATGGCCCCTGGTCCTGCGGTACGAGGGGCTGATCAAAAACGCCGCCATGCAGATTCGGGGCGTATACAGCAGCTTTGCCCAAATCGAGGACATCATCAACGAGGGCATCATCACCCTTTTGGGGGCCGTTGACAAGTTTGACCCGGATAAGGGCGTGAAATTCGAAACCTACGTCTCCAAGCGTATCCGGGGAATGGTCATTGACCTGGCCCGGAAGCAGGACTGGATACCCCGAAATGTCCGGAAACGGGCGAAGGAGATTGACCTGGCCTCGGCGGAGCTGTCCGCCACCCTGGGCCGGATGCCCACGGATGGAGAGATTGCCCAGCATTTGGGCATCACCCAGGAGCGGTATCAGAAGGACACCGCCAACATCGCCTTGAGCAATGTGCTATCCCTGGATGTGCTGATGGACACCCGAGAGACCTCGAACTATCCCATGGAGGTTCCCTCCAGCGACGCCCGGAGCCAGCCGGAGCTGGTGCTCCAGGAGCGGGAGCTCCAGCGGGCTCTGGCCCAGGGCATCGCGTCACTGCGGGAGAACGAGCAGATCGTCCTCTCCCTGTATTACGAACGAAACCTGCACTTGAAGGAAATCGCCCAGGTGATGGAGCTCAGCGAGCCCCGCATCTCCCAGATTCATACCCGGGCCATCCAAAAGCTGCGGACCTATATGGAACACTATCTGGACGACACACCGGAGCCGAAACCGAAGAGGAAGAAGGGATAACGCGTGTATAAGGGCTTCTACAACCTGACCTCCGCCATGCTGACCCACCAGCATAATCTCAATGTCATCGGAAACAACCTGGTCAACATCTCCACCTCGGGCTATAAGCAGGAACGCTATGTGGCCACCACCTTTGACGACGTGATGTACAGCCGGGTGGACGTGAATCACAGCGGCGGAACGGAAATTGGCCGTCAGAGCTACATAAGAGCGGCCAGCGACATTTACACGGACTACAGCCAGGGCATCCCGGAGCCCACGGAGCTGCCTTTGGATTTCGCCATTGTGGGGGACGGCTTCTTTGCCGTCCAGGACCCGGAGGGCAACGTGGGCTACACCCGCATGGGAAATTTCTCCCTGGATGACGAGGGTTACCTCTGCCTCCCCGGCTTTGGCCAGGTGCTGGACCCCCAGGGCCAGCCCATTTACCTGGGTACCGATAAAATCCGGGGGGATGGCCAGGGCGTCATTTACTTCGACCAGCCGCCGGAGCAGGGCGGCGGGACCGCCATTGGGCAGTTGGGCGTCTTTCGCTTCGAGGATAACGAGGCCCTGGAGCGGAACGACCGGGGGCTCTTCACCGGAGAGGGCGCCCAGCAGAGTGAGGACTTCGAAATCTGGAACAAGTATCTGGAGCGCTCCAACAGCGACATGATCAAGCAGATGACGGAAATGATCACCTATCAAAGAGCGCTGCAAAGCGCCGCCCAAATTACTAAAATGTATGACTCGCTGATGACCAAGGCCACCAACGACGTTGGACGCTTCTCATAAGGAGGAAGCCTATGAACCAATCCTTTTTCATTGCGGCCGTGGGGGCCCATCAGCAGCTCAAGCGCCTGGGGGTCCACGGCAACAACATCTCCAACCTGAACACCTACGGCTTCAAAGCGGAAAAGAGCCGCTTCGCCTCCTTGATGTACGAGGACCTCAAGGGCGTGGGCGAGGCCACCGAGGGCTCCGCCGCCGCCAGAGAAGAGGACGGCGATTTCGAGATGCTTCCCTCCGGCGTGGGCGCGGCGCTGTGGACCACGGACACGGATTTTAAGAACGGCGCCCTGGCAGAGACCCGGCGGGACCAGGACTACGCCATTGCCGGCGAGGGCTTCTTCGCCATCGCGGACCTGACCACGGGAGAGATCACCCTGACCCGGAACGGCGGCTTTGTGATTTCCGAGCTGATGCGCTCCACCGGCGAGGTGGACGAAAACGGCGAGGATATTATGGAGCGGATTTACTACCTCTCCGATAACGAGGGGCGCTTTGTCCTCAGCGAAAGCGGAAACATGATCGAGGTGAACGACGAACACCAGCCCCAGCCCGTGGGCGTCTTTGACTACATGAACTACGACGGTATGGAGCATGTAAACGACACCCGTTTCCGGGCCATCGACAAAAACGGAGCCATCCGCCAGGGCGGAGGAACGGTGATGCGGGGCTATCTGGAGATGTCCAACGCGGATTTGGCGGAGGAGATGACCAAGGTCATCGAGTGCCAGCGGGCCTATGGCATGGCGCTAAAGATGGTGCAGACCTCCGATGAGGTTGAGACCACCATCAACAGCCTGCGTGCCTGAGAAAGGGGAAGAGAATGATCATTAAAAGCTATGACGAGCTCAGTTCCCTGGAGTTGGATACCCTGAAAGAGATCGGCAGCATTGGAACCGGCAACGCCGCCACCAGCTTGTCCGCCCTCATTGGGAAGCCGGTGCGCATCCAGCAGCCGGAGGTCCGCATCATGGAATACAACGAAGCCATCGAGTGGATCGGCGGTCCGGAGCCCATTACCGCCGGTGTGCTGGTGGGAATGAGCGGTCAGCTCAGCGGCATCATGCTGTCGGTGCAGCAGATCGAGTTTGTGAATCTGGTGCTGGAGAGCATGATGGAAAAGGATATCAAGGATTACATGGGGCTGGGAGAGATCGAGCGCTCCGCCCTCACCGAGGTGGGCAACATCATGATCTCCACCTTTATCAACGCCCTCAGCGGTTTGGCGAACCTGGACATCAAGCTGACGGTGCCCGCCTTCACCGTGGATATGCAGGGGGCGATTATGGCCGTGCCCATGGCTGAATACGGCGGGCAGACCAACTATATCATGACCATCGGCGGAAACTTTATTTGCAATGGAAAGGAGATTCCCTGCCGTTTGCTGTTGTCGCCGGATATTCGGTCGCTGAACTTTTTATTAAGGAAGCTGGGCGTGAACAGTGGAGAGTAAGATCACAGTTGGAATTGCAGATATGAAAATGGCTCAGGGCGGGGGCATGCTGATTACCTATGCGCTGGGGTCCTGCATTGGAATCTGCCTGTATGATCAGAAAATCAAGCTGGCAGCGCTGATCCATATTATGCTGCCGCTGAACATGGAGCCGGGGCGGAAGAATACCATGAAGTACGCCGACACTGGCCTCCGGGAGACGCTGAAGCTGATGGAGGCCAAGGGGGCGTCCCGGTCCCGCATCACGGCGAAGATTGCCGGCGGGGCAAAGATGTTCGAGGTCAGCGGAGGAAACCTGGGCAACATCGGCCAGCGCAACATCGAAAGTGTGCACATGCACTTGAAGCGGGAGGGCATCCAGCTTTTGAAGGAGGATGTGGGCGGCTCCGTGGCCCGGACGCTGCTGTTTGATCCCGCCAGTGGCCAGGCGTGCATCCGGTCCTACGGAAGGCCGGAGATGATTTTTTAAGCGCTTTATTTTGTATGCGTATATGAGAGAGACAACCACTGAAAGGAGTGTTCGGAATGTTGTTGGAAGAGGACAAGCGGGGCATTTTGCTGGAGTCGGGCACAAATGAGATCGAGGTCATGGAGTTTACCATCAATGACAGCCTGTACGGAATCAATGTGGCGAAGGTCAAGGAGATTCTGGTCTCACAGCCCGTGAAGCATATGCCCCATGCCCACCCGGCGGTGGAGGGCATTTTCAAGCCCCGGGACAAGGTGATCACCGTGGTGGACCTGCCCACGTATCTATTGGGGGAGTCCGGAGAAAAGAAAAGCAAGGACCTGTTCATCATCACCAATTTCAACAAGATGAACATCGCCTTTCGGGTGCATACGGTGGTGGGCATCAGCCGCATCTCCTGGAAGAGCATCCAGAAGCCGGACAAGACCGTGGCCGGCGGAAACGAGGGCATTGCCACCGGAATCGCCCAGTGCGGCGACGACCTGGTGACCATTCTGGACTTTGAGAAGATCGTGGCGGAGATTGCCCCGGAGACCACCATCCAGATGTCCGAGATCGAGCGCCTGGGCGAGCGGCAGCGGAGCGACGCCGTGATTCTGGTGGCGGAGGACTCCGTGCTCCTCAGCAAGATGATTGAGGAGGCCCTCCACAAGTCCGGGTATGTCAATACCCACATGTTCCCCGACGGCAGCAAGCTGTGGGAGTACCTGGAGAGCCTCCGGGGGCATAGGAACCTGGACGACGAGGTGGCGTTGATCATCACGGACATTGAGATGCCCCAGATGGACGGACACCGGCTGACCAAACTGGTGAAGGACGACAAGGACTTTAAGCACCTGCCGTTGATCATCTTCTCCTCCCTGATTACCGAGGAGATGCGCCGCAAGGGCAAGGAGCTGGGCGCCGACGAGCAGATGAGCAAGCCGGAGATCGGACACCTGGTCCGGGTCATCGACCACCTGCTGGAAGAAGCCGGGCGGCGAGAATAATCGCGGAGGGATATCATGAGCAGTAAATACATCGTAAGGCAGCCGATCAAGGACCCAGAGGGGAAGATTTTAGGACACGAGATTCTGTACCACGGAGAAAACCAGGCGTTTACGGTGGAGAATCCGCAGGCCAAGGAATTTGCCTCCGCCGACACGATCTACAGCTTTCTCACCCAGAACAGCACGACGACGCTGCGGGGTTCCTTGAACTTCATGACTTTCACGACCACGCTGCTGATGAAGAAAACGCCCCGGCTCTTTGACAAGTCGGAGCTTGTAATCCAGATCAACGACAGCGTAATCATTCACCCGCTGTCCATGCACTTTGTCAACCAGTATGCCAAGGAGGGCTATAAGGTGGCGGTGAACGAATTCCAGTTCGCCCCCCGGTATCTGGCCCTTCTGGACAGCATCGATTACATCAAGGTAAACATCCAAAGCACGCCGGATTTGGCCATGCACAACATTGTGGAAGTGGCCCACAGCATGCAGAAAAAATGCATCGTCACCAACGTGGACACGGAGGAGCAGTACCGCAAGGCGCTGCTGCTGAAGCCCGACGGCCTGGAGGGCGCTTACGTGGCTGAGCAGATGACCACCCGGGTCCACTCCAGCGCCTATCTCCAGTCCAGCTTCTTCCGCCTGATGGTGGCCATCACCCGGGATGAGCCGGACGTGGACGAGATTGAGCAGTTGATCTCCATGGACGCCAGTTTGACCTACAACCTGCTGAAGGTGGCCAACTCCGCCTATTTCGCCCTGCGGAACCGGGCCACCACCGTCCATCAGGCCATCATGACCTTGGGCATGGGACAGCTGAAGCAGTGGGTCTACCTCCTTAGCGCCAGTGTCAGCACCGAGGCTGCCGAGGCGGGAACGGAGGAGTTCTTGAAACGCTCCTTTATGCGGGCTTCCTTCTGCAAGGAGCTGATGAAGTACGCCAAGAATATGCCGATCACCCCGGCGGAGGCCTATCTGATGGGCATGTTCTCCACACTGAACCATCTGGTGGACGCGCCTTTGGAGGAGATTCTGGAGGAGCTTCCCGTGGCGGAAGAGGTGCGGCAGGCCCTTACCAAGAAGGAGGGGCGCTGCGGCAAGCTCTATGAGCTGCTGTTGAGCTATGAGTCCGCCAACTGGAACGCCATCACCTCCCTGGCGGAGGAGCTGGGCGTTCCCAACCAGATTCTCACCAACGTTTATTTCACCTGCATGGAGAATGTCAACGTTCTCTGGGAGCAGCTGAGCAGCGCCGTGCCCGGCCAGACGGGTCCGGCAGAGGGAGCGGCCCAGGAGCCGAAAGCGGAGGGCTGAGCCCCCCTGACAGCAAAAAAAGGTTCGGCGCTGGGCGCCGAACCTTTTGGTTTCAAACGATCAGGCTTCTGGCCTGGAGTGGTGGGGCGTGAGCATCACCTTTTTGCAGGCTTGAATCAGCTGGGCGGTGACGTCGCTGGAGAACCGGCTCTCATAGACGGTGAGGCGGGGGACCCGCTCATTCTGGCTTAGGACCACGTACTTGGGGGGCAGATGATTCAGGGCGTAGGCCCGGACATCCACCCGGCACTTGTCGCAGCAGCAGATGCCGAACATCTTCATGTACTCATCCGCTTTCTCGTCCACCAAAAGCTGCATGACGTTGATATAGGCGGGCTTTTCCGCCTCTTCCACATACACCTCCTGGAAGGCGGGCTCCTCCTGTACCGGAGCGGCAGGAGCTTCCGGAACGGGAGCGGGCGCGGCCGGCTGGACGGGAGCTGCCTGCGGAGCCGGAGCCGCCGGAGGCTCCGCCTTCTGGACGGGAGGCTGCGGGGGGGCCTTGGGAGCTTCCGCCAGCTCGGCCTCCAGGGCGTCCTTGATCTGGGAGGACACGGCGGCGTCGGCGGTGATGGAGGAAATGATGGGGGCCACCGGCGCGGTGCGGGCAGGCTCCGCCTGGGGCGCGGGGACGGCCTGGGGGGCGGCTTCCGCCTGCGGGACGGGGGCCTCCTGGGGCGCGGCGGACTCTGCCTTGGGCTCTGCCGCCGGCTCGGAAGCGGGGCCGCGATTTTTGCTGAGCAGGTTCATCACATGGGCGGTTTTGCTGCTGTTGTTGGATGCCATAACGAAAACTCCTTTACATCAGAAAAGTCAATACCTTAAAACCACTTGGTCAGAGGAGCGGGGCGGGGAGCCGGGAAGGCCGGACCCGCCACGGCGTCCACAATCTTTCGCAGGTCCGCGGAGGCCTTGGACCCGGGCTGGTAGGTGAGGACGCTCTGCCCGTGGGCGGGGGCCATCGCCACGCTGACGCTCCGGCGGACCTTGGTGTGGAACACCTGGCTGCCCAGCTGCTCCGCCACGGACTCCGCCAGATCCAGAATCTCCCGGGAGAGGGTCAGGCGGCGGTCGTACTTGTTCAAAAGGATGCCCAGGACCTTCAGGTCCGGGTTGAAGGATTTGCGGACGGTCTCGATGGTGTCTTGAATTTGCGAGACGCCCACCAGACTGAGGACCTCCGCCTCCATGGGGACAATGAGCCCGGTGGAGGCCACATAGGCGTTGATGGTGAGGATGTTCAGAGCCGGCGGTGTGTCGATGATGACGAAATCATAATGGGGCTTCACCACATCCAGCTGCTGGGAGAGCATGAACTCCCGCCGGGGGGCGGTGAATTCCACCTCGGCGGTGGAGAGCATGATGTCCGAGGCGAGAACGTCGCCGTATTCCGTGTGGGAAATGGCCCGCTCGATGGGGCAGGCGCCAGTGAGCACGTCGTAGACGGTTTTGCACTCGCCAATGTCCAGGCCCAGGGTGAAGCCCAGATTGCCCTGGGGGTCCAGATCGACGCCCAGGACCCGCGCGCCCCGCTGCTTTAAGCCGCAAACCAGCGCGGAAACGGTGGTGGTTTTGCCCACGCCGCCCTTTTGATTCGTGACGGTGATAACCTGTGTCAAAGGATTTTCCTCCTTACTGTAAAAACTAAACGGGGACCTCTTATTTTTATTATACTATATGTCGATAAAAAAACATAGAGGAATATCAAAAAAATTCTAACTTCGATGGACATGGACCCGGGCTGGTCCGGATGTCATCGGAATTCCTGAAAGGAGTGTTATCATATGGCAGTCAGCGGCGTGAGCAGCTCTAGAAGCATTTACGGGAACCGAAACGTGATTACCGGCCTTGCCAGCGGTATGGACACGGAGGGCATGATCGAAAACGCGATCTCCGCGTACAAAAATAAAATCTCGGCCCTGAACCAAAAGCGAACGAAAACTGAGTGGAAGCAGGATGCCTACAGAAGCATGATCAACAAGATGTCCTCCTTCCTCAGCAAGTACACCTCCTACCGCTCCAGCAACAACCTGATGTCCGCCAGCTTCTTTGACCAGGCGGTAAAGACCGTGACCAAGGGTGCCAACAAGGACCTGATCTCCGCCACCGGCCGGGCCAGCAGCGACGTGCGCATCGACCGGGTGAAGCAGCTGGCGACCGCCGCCACCTACAAGTTCAGCGGCACTGCCCTGGATGGCACAACCGCCGCTTTTGGGCAGTCCAGCGTCATCGCCGCCGCCGACGGGACGTTGGACCTGGATAAGGGGCTCAACATCGGCAAGCTGAACGGGTCTTTGACCTTGAAGTACGGCGGCGCCAACGCCGAAAGCTCCCTGACCATTGAGTTTGACGAGACCAAACCGTATCTGGACGATGTGGACGCCGAGGGAAACGTGACGAAGAGCGCCGCCCAAAAGCTGGTGGACGACATTAACAAGCAGCTTTCGGAACAGGACGTCTCCATTGGAACCAAGACCTATACCGGCGAGGAGCTGCTGAATAATGTGATAAAGGCTGAGCTGGGAGAAAACGGCCAAATCACCTTCAAGGACCCGAAGGGAAACGGCGTTTATGTCAGCAGCGCCAGCGGCACCGTAAAGGAGCACCTGCTGGGCGGAAAGGAACCCAGCTCCGAGGTGGGGAAGCAGATCAAATCTCTGTCCGTTTCCCCGAACGCCTTGAAGATCACGAATATGACGACCCTGGATTACCTGTCCTCCCGGGGCGCCAGCCTGGAAATTACGCTGGACGGCAAGACCAAAACCATCCAGCTGCCCGGCAAGGACGACATTGACGAGGACCTCCCGAGAGCGGAGCGGGACGAGGCGTACCTCGCCAAGCTCCAGGAGAGCATTGACGAGGCCTTTGGCAAGGGAAAGCTCACGGTGAGCGACAAGAACGAGGACTGGCCGGGGATTCAGCTCCAGTTTGAGGCCCCCAAGGGCTCCACCTTCTCCGTCAACGCCAGCAAGGGCGAGATGCTGGGCTTTGGTGAAAGCAAGCGGGTCACCAGCTACTTGAATACCAACAAGACCCTGGGAGAGCTTCTGGGTGAGGACGGCTTCAAGGGTTTGGAGGCGATCAAGAAGCTCAAAAAAGATGAAAACGGGAAGGAAATTCCCGGCGAGTACGAAACGGATGAGAACGGCGAGTATGTGTACGAAACCGATTCCGAGGGGAACACCCTCTATTCCTTCATGGTCAACGGCAAGGAAATCGGACAGTTCTCCAAAAATACCTCTTTGAGCACGGTCTTTGATACCATGAACGGCAACAGCGACTCGGGAGTAAAGGTCGGCTACTCCAAGCTTACCAACGAGCTGACCTTCACGGCCAAGGACACCGGCGCGGCCAGCGAGATTCGCTTTGAGGGCCTGTCCAGCAAGCTCTTTGGGTCTCCCGGCACCTATGACGACGACAAAAAGGGAACCTACACCAAGGGCCAGGACGCCATCTTTGAAGCCAGCGTCAACGGCACCTCCTTGGGAGAGATCACCCGCAGCTCCAACGAGGTGGAAATGGACGGTATGACCATCAACCTCAAGGGAACCTTTGGCTATGAGACCAAGCAGGAGCAGGCAAAGAATGACAAGGGCGAGCTGCTCTTCTCCATTGGCGAGAAAGAGATTGCCGCCAAGGAAGTCAACGGGAAGCTGGTGTTTATCAACGAGAAAAATAACCAGGAAATTTTCGGTACACTTGGCGACGACGGGAAAGTGAGCTTTCAGGACGGGAGCGGAACGACGGTATATGCCCGTATGGATACCAATGGAAAATTAACGTTTACCACAGATGAAAGCAAGAAAGCGGACGTCAGCGCAGTCATAAACGAAACGCTCGTCAAGGATACCAAGGCGGAAGGCGTCACCTTCGAAACCAGCTCCGACGCGGACAAAATTGTGGACGCGGTGAAGCAGATGGTGGAAGATTACAACGCCATGGCGAAGGAAATCAAGGACGCCTATTCCACCCTTCCGGCCCAGCGGTCCAACGGCGCGTATTACGAGCCCCTGACCGCCGAGGATGAAGAGGACGCCAGCGAGAGCTTTATTAAGAACTGGAATGAAAAGGCAAAGCAGGGCATCCTCTTCGGTGACCGGGACCTGGCTTCCCTCTATCAGCGCATGACCTCCGCCATCTCCATGACCGGCGAGCATGGCGCGGCCCTGCGGGAAGCGGGCATCACCGTGAACTACTCCAACGGCCTGAGCACGCTGGAGTTTGATGAGGACAAATTCCGCAACGCCCTGAACAACGACCCCGACAAGGTTCGGGACGCCTTTACCGCCAGCGTGGAGTCCGGCTCCAAGAGCAACGGACTGATGCAGGCCTTGAAGCAGCCCCTGGAGATCTACGGCAAGACCGAGGGCGGCAAGGGCGTGCTGGTGGAAAAGGCGGGCTCTCCCTTGGCGCCCAGCACCATGTACAACAACACCATCCAACAGGAGCTCAACCGGATCGACGAGCAGATCGAACGGTGGGAGGACAAGATGAACGATCAGGTGGACTATTACACCAACCAGTTCTCCCGCCTGGAGCAGCTCATCCAGCAGATGAACTCCCAGAGCTCCTACTTCTCCCAGCTGATGGCAGGCGGCTGATTTTAAAAAGGCGGTGATCCACAAACAATGGATATGAAAGGCTTCCAGTCATACAAGGAGCAAAGCGTCAACACCATGACCCAGGGGGAGCTGCTGCTGCTGTTGTATGACGAGCTGTATAAGCGCCTGTCCCAGGCGGAGCTCATGCGGGACCAGGAGAATTACCCCGTCTATGAGGCCTCCATTGAGCGAGCGGTCGCCATCATTGACTATCTGGACGACACGCTGGACCGGCAATATCCCATCAGCGGAAATCTGGCCCAGCTGTATGAGTACTTTACCTATGAGCTGGGCCGGGCGAAGATTGGCCGCCGCAAGGAGGTATTGACCCATGTGAAAACCATGGTGGGTGAGCTGCGGGACGCCTTCCGCCAGGCGCAAAAAAGTGGGGACTCAGGAAAGTAGGGATCAGGATGGAAGCATCGGCACTGATGGACGCCCATGTACAGCTGAAACGAATCTACACCGCGCTGAACGAGGCCCTGGACCTGACCCGCCAGCTGGCGGACGCCGTGGACCGGGACGACCAAGTCGCGACGCAAATGCTGATTGCCATGCGGCAGGAGCCCACCGACAAGCTGGCCGGGGCCCATCAGGTCCTGGCCCAGCAGCGGCAGACCCTGCCCCCCGCCGACGCCGAGCGCCTGGCCGCCATCTTGAAGGGTGAGGCGCCGCTGGCGGCGCAGGTAGGCGTCAATCAGCGGGTCTTGAAGCAGCTTGTGGATTTGGACCGGGTGGTCAACCACAAGCTGGCGCGAGAGAAGTCCATTTACCAATAAGATAAACCGCAAAAGCCGGAGCCCGGACCGGCCGGGCTCCCGCCTTTGCGCGCGTAGGGACGGAGACCGGGAAACCGCCTCCCTGGGGAGGGGAAAAGCTCCCTTCCCAGGGAAGATTCAAAACTACGGGAGCGCAGAGTATGCCCACGATTACGCTGGAAAACGTCACAAAAAACTACAAGCTGGACCGCCGCCAGCAAAAGGAGCAGAAGGGCAAAAAGTACGAGGTCGGTGTGGAGGATATCAACCTGACTATCCGGCAGGGGGAATTTGTCTTTCTGGTCGGCAGCAGCGGGGCGGGAAAGAGTACGCTGTTGGACCTGATTTCGGGAAAGATTAAGCCGGACAAGGGAACGGTGTGTCTGGACAAGAAGGACCTTTCCAAGCTGATACCCTGGAGCCAGAACCGCATGGCCATTCTCTTCGGCAAGGTCCAGCAGGAGCACAGCCTGATCCGAAAGATGACGGTGGAGGAAAACCTCTGGATTGCCGCCCAGGTGGGCCGCCGCCGCTTTGAAAGCGGCAAGCACGTGGAGCTCCGGGTGAAGAAGGTGCTGGGCCTGGTGGGCATGCGGGGGGTGGAAGCCCGGTATCCCGTGGAAATGTCCATCGGGGAGTGCCGCCGGGTGGAGCTGGCCCGGGCCCTGATCAACAGTCCTCCCATTCTGGTGCTGGACGAGATCACGGCAAACCTGGATGACGACAACATCTGGGACATGTTCCAGCTCTTGCAAGAGGTCAACCGCATGGGCACCACCGTGATCATGGCCACCCACGCCAGCCGGTATGTGAACATCATGCGCCGGCGGGTAATTACGCTGGTGGACGGAAAGATTTTCGGCGATGTCGAGAAGGGAAGATACGGCGACGTGGTATAGTCTCGAAGCCGATAATCATAGATAAGGAAAGAACGCCAAGAAGTAAAGAGGAGGAAGACGCAAATGATCAAAAATATGAAGGTCAGAAAGAGCCTGGTGATGGGGTATGGAATTACCATTGTTGTCTCTGTGATTATCATTATCACCTCCCTGGTTTTGATGACCGTGCAGAAGCGGCAGTATACCAACATTCTGGACAAATACGTGGAGTCCAACCAGCTGGTGTCCGAGTGTCGGATCAGCTATAACATCGCCGCCCGCAACCTGCGGGACGCGGTTTTGTCCGGGGACATGAGCAACATTGACTCTGCCAACAGCAAAATCAGCCAGCTGAAAGAAGAGCTGGCGAGCCTGAGCAGCACTTATCCTCTGGACGACAAAACCGAGCTGAACAATTTCACCAAGCTGGTGGAGAACTGGGAGCTTGAGGCGGATGAGATCGGTAAGATGGCCCGGACGGACCAGCAGAAGGCCGCCGATATGATCGTGAAAGAGTGTTCGCCCGTTCTGGCGCAGGCCGCCTCCTCCGGCGACGCCCTGGCCCAGAAGCTTCAGGCGGCCCAGGCCGATATCATCGACCAGCAGAACCTGGTTTCCACCATTGCGATCATCTCGATCATCGTGGCAATGATCATCGCGACGATCGTGGTCATCCGGATCGCGCTCCTCATCATCAAGAGCATTGTGGTTCCCACGGAGAAGGTCCGGGCCGCCCTGGTGGGCTTTAGCGAGGGCAAGCTGGACATTCCTGTGGACTATGAGAGCACCAGCGAGCTGGGCGAGATGTGCGACGCGCTGCGGAGCAGCCAGCACACCTTGGTTGGCGTGATTCAGGACACCTGCCGCCTTCTGGAGGAAATGGGCAACGGCAACTTCAACTGCCGCACCGAGGTGGAGCAGCTGTACGTAGGCGAGCTGAGCAATATGCTCAAGTCCATCCGTGTCATCAACCGCAGCCTCAGCGATACCCTGGCCCAGATCAGCCTCAGCGGCGAGCAGGTTTCCTCCGGTTCCGACCAGGTGTCCACCGGCGCCCAGGCTCTGGCCCAGGGCGCGACGGAGCAGGCCAGCGCCGTTCAGGAGCTGTCCGCCACCATCGCCGAGATTTCCAGCCGCTCCCAGAGCAACGCCAAGCGGAGCGAAGTGGCCATCGACCACTCCAAGAACGCCGACCTGCGGGTCCGGGAGAGCGCCGATTATATGGAAGAGATGGTCAAGGCTATGGAGAAAATCTCCAGCTCCTCCGAGGAGATTGGAAAGATCATCGCCACCATCGAAAACATTGCCTTCCAGACCAACATCCTGGCGCTGAACGCCGCCGTGGAGGCTGCCCGGGCGGGCTCCGCCGGCAAGGGCTTTGCTGTAGTGGCCGACGAGGTGCGGAACCTGGCCACCAAGTCTGACCAGGCTGCCAAGGCCACCAAGGAGCTGATCGACAACTCCATTACCTCCGTCCAGGACGGCAGCGAAATTGTCAAGCGGGTCTCCGAGTCCTTGGATAAGACGGTCCAGGCCACCAACGAGTCCATGTCCGCCCTCCAGGAGATTGCCAAGGCCGTGGAGGAAGAGGCTTCCGCCATTGCCCAGGTCACCGAGGGCATCGACCAGATCTCCAGCGTGGTCCAGACCAACTCCGCCACCTCCGAGCAGTCCGCCGCCGCCAGCGAGGAGCTGAGCAGCCAGGCCAGTCTGATGAAGGGCCTGCTGAGCAAGTTCCGTCTCCGCAGCGACAGCACCTCCAGCAGCTACAGCGCCCCCGTCTACTCCGACGACAGTGTGGCCGAGGTCTCCTATGACAGCGACTACAGCGCGGGCAGCAGCGCCTTCAGCAAGTATTAACGGATTTTCCGCCGGATCGCCGGCCTAAGTCAAGACGCGAGCTGCCAATGGAAGGAACGCAGGATCACTCGCGCCATCCCGCGCTGGCAGTAGAGTCCCCTGCCATGATGCCAGAAGGCGGTTCGGTTCCGCCTTCTGGCATCATTTGCGCCTCTGCGAGGCATGAAAAGGAGCGTCTCATTATGAAGGATCTAAGAGCCCAGGAGCGGGACTTGATTTTCGCCCTGGATATCGGAACCCGCAGCGTCGTGGGCGTTGTGGGCAGACCCTCCGGGGGTCGGTTTAAGGCCCTGGACATCGAAATGGCGGAGCACGGGAGCCGTGCGATGCTGGACGGGCAGATCGACAACATCCACCAGGTGGGCGGTTTGGCCCGGACGGTGACGGACCGCCTGGAGGAACGTCTGGGCGTTCACCTAGAGCGGGTCTGTGTGGCCGCCGCCGGGCGGGCCCTGCGGACCCAGAGCGGCAGCTTTACCATGGACATCAGCGAAGAGAAAACCATTAGCGCCGAGACCATCAGCCGCTTGGAGGCGGGGGCCCTCTCCGCCGCCGAGGAGGCGCTGCAAGTGGAGGACGAGGTGCGCCGGCAGTTCTTCATGGTGGGCTATACCGTGGCCCAGTACCGGCTGGACAATTACCCCCTGGCCTCCCTTCTGGACCACAGCGGGCAGAAGGCGGAGGCGGATGTGGTGGCCACCTTCCTCCCTGGCGAGGTGGTGGAGAGCCTGTACGCCGCTATGCGGGCGGCGGGTCTCCAGGTCTCCAGTCTGACCCTGGAGCCCATCGCCGCCATGAACGCCGCCATCCCCGCAGAGCTGCGGCTTTTGAATCTGGCCCTGGTGGACATTGGCGCGGGAACCACGGATATTGCCGTCTGCCGGGACGGAAGCGTCACCGGCTATACCATGGCCACCATTGCCGGGGACGAGATTACCGAGGCCATCATGCGGGCCTTCCTGGTGGACTTCCAGACCGCCGAGGAGATAAAGCGAAACCTCCGGCCTGGGGAGGACGCCTGCTATACGGACATTCTGGGCTTGGAGAACACCGCCTCCTTTGAGGAAATCCATGCCGCCATCCAGGAGCCCATGAGCCGCTTGGCAGAGGCCATTGCCGCCCAGGTGACGGAGCTCAACGGCGGCGCCCCCTCGGCCCTGTTCCTGGCGGGAGGCGGCAGCAAGCTGGAGGGGCTCCGGGAAAAGGTGGCCCTCAGCATGGGGATGGACGAACGCCGGGTGGCCATCGCCGGAAACAACTTTGCCAAGAGCGCCTTTGCCGATGAAATCGACCTGAACAATCCCGAGTACGCCACGCCTTTGGGCATTGCCGTCTCCGCCGGGCTGGGACTGCTGAACGACAGCTATGTCATCACCCTCAACGGGGAAACCGCCAAGCTCTTCCGCAGCGGCGTCCTCACCATCCGGGATATTCTGCTGATGAACGGCTACACCTACGCCGACATGCTGGGCCGCTCCGGGAAGAACCTGGGCGTGACCCTCAATGGGCGGCGCATGGTCCTCCGGGGAGAGCCCGCCGCCCCTGCCATCCTGCGGGTGAACGGGGAGGAGTCGGCCATCAACGCGGTGGTCCACGCCGGAGACGGCATCCGCTTCCAGCCTGCCCGCAGCGGCAAGGACGCCGCCAGAACCTTGGGCGAGCTGCTGGGAGAGGGTTTTTCCGGCCGGGTGCTGGTGAACAACCGGGAGGGCGACCTGCGGGCCCAGCTGCGCCAGGGGGACGTGATTTTAACCCTGGAGGGTCCCGCCGGGCGGATTCCGCCTCTGCCGGAGCTGGTGGAAGAGCCCGCTCCAGAGCCCCTGCCCGCCGTTCCGGCGCACGCTCCGGAGCCGCCGGAGCCGGTGAAGGAGACGCCTTCCGAGGCTCCAGAAGCGCCCGCCAAAGACGAGCCGCCCAGGCTGGACGTGGTGAAGCCGCGCCTGCGGAAGCGGGAGGTGGAGATTCTTCTCAACGGCAAGCCCATCGTTCTGCCGCCCAAGGAGAACGGCCAGCCCTATTATGTCATGGACCTGCTGGAGCGCTCCGGGGTGGATTTCGAGAAGCTGGAGGGCCCCGTCCATCTGGCGATTAACGGAACAGAGTGCGGTTTCAGCCAGGCGGTGAAGGACCGGGATTCCATCACCATCCACTGAGGACGGCCCTTTGAGTATAAGTAGGAGAGTGAAGCGTTGAAACAGGATAAGGCGGATAAGATCATCCAAAAGGCCGAGCGCAGGGCAGCAAAGGCCGCCAAGCAGGTGGAGATCGCCGGAAAGAAAGCCGAGGCGGCCAAGCAAAAGCAGGCGGCAAAGGCCGAAAAAAAAGCCGCCCAGGCAGCCAAGAGCGCCGAGAAAAAGGCGGCGAAGCACACCAAGAAGGCGGAGCAGGCCACCAAAAAGGCCCAACAGGCCGCCCAGAAGGCCCAGGAGAAAAAGGCCAAGATTGCGGCGAAAACCGCAGCCAAGGCCGTGGAGGGCGAAGAGGGCGGCGACGGAAAAAAGAAAAAGAAGGGAAAGAAGAAGCTGCTGCTGATTCTGATTCCCGTGCTGGCCGTGGCCATCGGCGCGGGAGCGTTCTTCTTCTTGAAGGGCGGAGACAAGGAAGAGGAGGAGGCTCCGCCGGAGCCCATCCCCATTCCCTTGGAATATCTCCTGAACGAGGTTCCCATCACCGCCCTGCCGGTGATCGGGGACGAGGTACTGGTGTACCAGGAGGAGGTTCCCCCCGAGCCCCCGGCGGAGCCGGAGGAAACCCCAGAGGAAGAGGCCCCGAAGGACGGCGACGAGGATGCGGCGAAGGACGACGAAGCCTCTGGCGAGGACGGCGAAGAGGCCGAAGAGGAAGCGCCCGCCGCCGAGCCGACGGAGGAGGAACCGGGCTTTACCAAGATTCTCTATCGCTATGAGGGGCTGAAAAACCCCAAGAGCCTGGTCACGGCCTACGCGGCAGTAATGAGCACGGAGGACGCTGGCTTTTCCCTGGTGGATGAGACGCTGCTGCGGATTGACCCGCCGGAGGAGTACGGGGAAAGCGGCTCCTTGCTGCTGGCCCGCAACGTGCCGGCGGCAGAGGGAGGCTCCGCCAGCGTTCACTCCCTGCTGCTGAGCTGGGAGGGGACCAACTGCTCTGTGCTGCTGGATATGCCGGAGGGCCGGGTTCACGATCCGAAGCCGGAAACGCCGCCGTCCGCCTCCACCAGACGGGGCTTGTCAGACCTGGAGGCCATCCATCCCTCCAAGCTGGGCCTGCCGGGCGAGACCATGGAAGGCTATGAGATGATTCCCCAGGAGGGCTCCGTCCGCATTGCCGGGTCCGTCTGCATGCGGGTGAACATCTACGGCCAGGGCAACCAGTTTGCCGGAAGCTACTTCCTGTCCAACGACGGAAAGCTCTATAAGCTGGACGAGGCCGCCAACGCGGTGGTGGAGCTGGAGTGGGAGTAATCCGGAACCAGACGAAGCGATCCGGGCAGTCCTGTCAGACAATAGGCAATCCGGCTGGGGGCCGCCGCGAACAGGGGGGCTAACAGGCTCTCCAGCACGCAGACCGAGGACCGGATGGAGAGGGCGTCCCGCCCCGGCGTCAGCGCCCGGGCGGTATCCGGGGCCACCTGAAGGATGTCCAGGCCGTATTCCCGGCCCAGGGCCACAACCTGCTTGACGGTGACGGCCTGCCGGGCTCCCTCGTCCAAAGAGCGAAAGCCAATGATGCCGCTGAAGCGGCCCGCGATTTCCCGAAGCACGCCGAGGCGCACCATGGCCCGGCGTGCTTCTTCGTTTTCCCGGAAGAGCCGCTTCGCCAGCTCCGCCGGGGTGGCGGCCTCCCGCTCCGGTTCCGCCTCCTTCCTTTGGGGGAGGGGCCGGTACTCGGAGAAGCCCAAGGGGCGTCCTCCCGCCGTGGTCAGGTCCGCGTTGGTGGTAAAGACGAAAACACAGCGCCGGAAATCCAGCTCCCGCTCTCCGGCCTCCCCTGCCTTTCGAGCGGTGCAGCGGCCCTCGTCCAGGATGGACATGAAAACCTTCAACACCTCCGGGTGGGCCTTTTCCAGCTCGTCGAACATAAAGACCGTGTGGGGGTTGCTCCGCACCGCCTCGAAGATGGGCTGGTCCTCATAGCCCACATAGCCCGGCGGCGCGCCGGTGAGGCGGTGGACGGAATGGGCCTCGGTAAAGGTGTTCAACTCCGTCCAAACAAAGGCATAGGGCTGACCGCAGCACCGTTTCAGGGCCGGGGCCAGGGCCTTTCCAAGCTCCGACTTCCCCACGCCGGTGGGGCCGTGAAAGATTAGGGACAGGGGCCGGGCCGGAGCCCGCTTTCCCGCGTGGCTGTATAGCCGGAAGGCGGTGGCCTCCACCGCGCGAGGCTGGCCCAGAACCTGTTTGCCCAGCTCCTCCTGGAGCCTTCGATAAAGGGGCGGCCAGGGCGAGGTGGGGGAGACAGGGGCGGTGCGAACAGGCTCCGCCGCCAGCACCGGAGGGCGAAAGGGCTGGGGGACAGACGCCGCCACCTCCCGCCGGAGGGAGGCCAGTCGGGCTGTCATGGCCTCATAGCTGTCGAAACGCCAGACGCTCCGAGCGAAGAGAGCGGCCAGCACCGAGCTCCGCCCCCGGTAGGCGATGACGGGACGCCAGTAGAGCAGATATCCCCGGTCCCGCCTCAAAAAGCCCAGCACGGCCTGGCGGGGGACACAGCCCTCCGGCATCTGGCAGTCGGGAAATTCATAGCTCTGCCCCCGGTCGGCCAGGGTGTCGATGCGGCGGCGGAGAACAGCCTGGACCTCCGGGCTGCTGGAGCAGAATTGGGAAAAGGCAATGCGCATAGCGGTTCCTCCTTTTTCCCTAGTATTTCCAGTTTCAGGGAAATTTAAAGCGAGGGGCAAAAAAATACCAGGGATGGAAAAAGCCATCCCTGGTATTTTGGGTTTCTATTAGGAAACAGTCACTGATCCCGCCGGGATTTGAGGACCTTCCGCTGGAGGGTGAAAATGGCCTGGAGCAGCCGCTCCTGCTCCCGAGGGGGAACCTCTACAAACTGGCAGCCGCAGTCATACAGCCGGTCTCAGATAAGCGGATTGTG
>CAIGRU010000823.1_pt1 | contig 19128 bp, 10 predicted proteins | sample 7351341 | NCBI WGS metagenome assembly CAIGRU01
GGAAGTTAAAGGATTGTCAAAATGATATTTTATGTATGTGCTGAAGGAATTGTACGGGCAAAGGGAAATGTCGATCTGTTTTTATAGAAATCTCGCCGACTTACCTTTGTTCGCTTTGACCTGATTGTTGCAATATTCATATCACAAAAAATGTATATTATCTATGATTGTTACCCATATACCACATCTATTCATAATTTATTAACATATTGCTATTTTACACACACATCAAAAAGCGGTTGCTCTGGAAATAAAAACTGTCTAAAAACATATGATTTTCTTTTTTTTAAAAGCACTAATTGAGGTGTTTTTCTTCTCTAAACGAATAAAAACTCCACTACAATAGAAATTTATCTCAGTTTAAACGAAATTGAAACCCGTTTAAACTAAAATTTTCTTGGGTTTAAACGAGATAAAAAATCGATATCAGATATCTGTTATGTTAATAAATGTATGCTTCCCTTTTCTAGAATGAACAAATAAAAAATAAGTCTGTTTCCTCCAAAGGCCATTTACACTCATAATATTCATATATCATTCATTTTTATATCATTTTGATTTTGCCGTCTGTTTGGTTACAGGAAGTGAAGTTTCCATACGACTCTGATTTGCATCGACCGTTTCACTGATATCATGTTCACTATTATCGGTTGAAAGAGAAACTATTTTTCGCAATGACATACGTTTACTGGTAATTCTGGATCAGGTGAAAATACTGGATTCCACGCATCGCCAGCGCCTGACCTTTGATGTGTTTTTTCTGTGGTACAAATATTATCAGGCAACTCTTTCCGATATTTATTATGAGAGATAAACCGGATTTATTTTCTACCAACCCTTTCGACATACGAAAAAAGAAGTAATCTGGAGCCGGAAGTAATCGAAAAGATTGCCAAAGCATTAGATATACCCGAAGAAGCAATTACGGAACTAGGCGAAGCCACTTCCATTAATATCTTTTCCGGCACCTGGCAAGATAATGCTAATTGCCAGAATTATAATCCTACATTTACCCCCTTAGAAAAAGTCGTTGAATTATACGAACGTTTATTGAAAGCGGAGCAGGAGAAGGTGGCCATGTTACAGGAAGTGCTAAAGGACAAAAAGTAAAACAGTGAACATCAAATGTTACAAATAAAAGAGAGGGAGGCATGTAATAAACACCTTCCTCTCTTTTATTTATTTACAACAGATGAAACTTACTGCCCGCTCCACGGATTCTGATCTGATTCGGAGATCGCATCATTATTCAGGATTTCCATTTGCGGGATTTGGCAGAAGAAACGGTAATCGTTCGACTCCAGCGTCCCTATCGGTTGCGGATCGAGCGCATTATATCCGTTCAGATACTGCATGCCCCATACGTAATGTCCGGCAGGATTGGTAGTTGATTCACCGATACGAACCAATCTCTTTTGCAGGCGCACCAGGTCATAAAAACCGGCTTGTCCTTCACAGATCAACTCTTTACGGCGTTCCACATAGATGTCTTCCAGCAAAGCTTCGCCTCCGGCATTGGTTGTCGGGGTAGCATTACGTGCCACCTGCAAACGGTTCAGCAGATTCAGGGCCTCACCGGAATTACCCTTTTGGGCTGCAGCTTCGGCCATGATCAGCAGCATTTCTGCTCCGCGCATCAGGCAGACTTCTGGACGGGTAGCGCTTTGAATAACGCTTCCGCCGTCTTCACCATAATGCTTGTATTTGTCGAAAGCCCATTTTGTATTGATTTCCGTATTCGCATTGTTCGTACGTTTCCAGAACTGGTAACGGTCTTCTTTTTCTTCAAACAGTTTCACAAACTGCTCATCCACGAAGTAGTCAAGGAACGAATAGATAGGGCCGTCGGCATAACCCTCACCGTAGCTGGCATCCTGGTTATACCAGAAATTGAACTGCGTACTACCGCCCAGGTTATTATCGGCTGTATATTTCATGGCCCATACCACTTCCGCATAATTGCCGGAGATCATATCGTCGAAACCGGAACGGTATTGTTCGCGGGTCATCAACTGGCTGTGCTGGTCGTAGACGATCTTGGCTTCGTTGTAAGCGCCGTCCCAGTTCTGCATCACCAGGTAAACACGGGCCAGGATTCCCGAACATATTTTGGAGTTGATCAGCCACATATCGTCCGGATTATAATCGGCAAGCAATGTTTTAGCCGTCGTCAGGTCGGACACAATCTGGGTATAGACTTCCTCTACGGTAGAAAAACCTTTATGGGATTCATCATCGGAAGAGGTACGCAGGATCACCCCACGCTTGCTTTTAGCTATCGCATACGTCTGTTGGTAATTCTGGATCAGATGGAAATACTGGATTCCACGCATCGCCAGCGCCTGACCTTTGATATGTTTCTTCTGTGTCTCATCACCGGCAGCGGCATCCACATTGGTCAGGATGATATTGGCACGGTTGATCACATTATAGCACATCGACCAGATTTTTGAGGCATTTCCGTCAGCCTGTGTTTTTGAGTTGGAATACTGGTATGCTGTTACCTGATCACCTCCCATATTGGTATGGCTGATCACGTCGGCACCACTCGCATCGACATACATCTGGAATCCGGGAAGACCAGCATACACACGGTCGCCTTTATCGGTATTAAAATACAGCTGCTTATAGGCTGAAGTCAATACTTTTTCCAACTGGGAGACATTCCCCAGTACATCTTCATCGTTTACTTTCACATAGGAGCTGGTTGTCAGGTCGTCGTTACATCCGGTCAGGGCCATACCAGCAAAAACCAGGGACAGGAAGGATATATTTATAAATCGTTTCATAAATATCATTTTTTACGTTTACAATGTGATTTGAATACCGACCATATACAGTCTTCTCGAACCCTGAATACCGTTATCGGTTTCAGCATTACCGTTATAACTGTTACCCATTATACCTGTTTCGGGGTCTGTGTAGCGTTTTTTGGCAGGACCGAAAGTCAACAGGTTATTACCGGTTACATAAACACGCAGGTTTTCTACCAGGGCCTTGCGGGTAAGGCTCTTAGGCAGCGTATAGCCTAATGTCAGGTTTCTCAGACGCCAGTAGTGGTTGTCGAACACGAAGTTATCTGCATATTTTACCGTCGCGCCATACTGGTTGTACGACCAACGTGGGATAAGCACATCCGTATCGCCCGGCTGACGCCATCTGTCCTCAACCAACTCCTGTATCACACCGACACCCGGACGGTTCATGATACGTTCTTTATATGTATAGTCCGATATTTTGGAACCATAAGAATAATAGAACATGAACGACAGGTCGATCCCTTTGAACTGGAAGTTATTGGTGATAGCACCGAACACTTTGGGAATCGCGGAGCCACAGTACACAAAATCGTCTGTCGTTACTTCTTCCTGCTTTTCCGTACGTTTCCAACCGCCGTTACCATCGCGGATCAACCAGCCGGGTACTCCGGTTTCCGGATTAACACCATCGTACTGGGGAGCGATAAATTCATACAGGGACTTGCCTTCTTCCATCTTGTAGGTACAGGCGGTACCAGAATAAGTGTAAGGACCTGTAGGCAAATAAGTCACCTCATTTTTCAGCGTACTCATGTTGGCATCGATATCCCATCTGAAATCTTTCGTTGTAAGGATATTCGCATTCAATGTGATTTCAATCCCGCTATTACGCAGGTCACCGATATTCATATTATACCCAGATGCACTACCAACCTGGGCAGACAGAGGCAGTTCCTTATAATACAACAAATCATGGGAAGTACGGGAATAATATTCCACTGTACCGCTAAGTCGGTTGAATACGGAGAAATCCAAACCGATATTCCATTGCTGATTACTTTCCCACTTCAAGTCCGGTGTCGGATAGGTAGATGGTTTTAAACCGGATTTCAGATACAGGTCATCACTTTCATAAGTACCCTGGTATCCGTAAAGGACTTCATCCCCTGCCTTACCATTCGATTCACGCACAATCAGCTTATCATTACCAGTCGTACCGTAACTACCACGCAACGAAAGGTTATCAATCCATTTCAGGTCTTCCATAAAACCTTCTTTCGATATTCGCCACGAACCGCCTGTCGACCAGAATGTACCCCAGCGATGATCGGAACTGAAACGGGAAGAACCATCCTCACGAAGCGAAGCGGACAAGTAATACTTATTCAAGAAGTTATAATCGACTTTACCGAAGAACGAAAGCAGAGAGTATTTATCACGTCCGCCGGAAACACCGAAGTTCTTGGTGGTATTCGATAATTCATATTTACCCAGTTCCATGATACCTTCACCCCAACCTTGTTCGTAGTGGGAGTCCCAGGTATACCACTCATGTCCGACCAGACCTGAAATCGTATGGTCACCAATCATCCATTCACCAGACAATACATTATTCCAGGTGGTGGAACGTTTATTGAAATTATAACGGCTGGCATAACCACCGTCTGCCAGTATAGAAATACCATAAGGTGCAGTCTGTCCGCTGCCATGTACGGCGGAAGTATATTGCATGGTACGATACCAGTAATCGTCAATATTCAAAGCCGAACGGAATTTCAGGTTGAAAGGAAGAGTAAACTCTGTATTTACCTGGGCAGACAGGATATGCCCCATATTGTTATCGAAACTGTCATCGTTCGGATTATCCCAATAATCACCCGAGTTATTCAGGATATGGGCACCAAAGAAGTTATTGGTATATTTACCGTAACTGTACATCCGTTCCCCTGTTTTTTCAGAAACGACCCAACCGGTATTATCTTCATTACGTAACCAGGGTGAAGACAAAGTCGTCGTAAAGTTAGCCGCACGGCTGGCACCACCGGAAAGGTTCTGGCGATGACGCGAATAAGAAAGGCTACCGGCCACTTTCCACCAATCGAACAACTCTGTACTCAGGTTGGTACGGAAAGAATAACGTTTATAATACTGCCGGTTACCATATCCCTGGTCGTCCAGATAACCGCCGGAGAAGAAATAGGCTGTTTTTCCACCATTGGCCTGACCACTTATATCCACACTATAATCCTGGCGCAGTTTACGGGAGAAGATAGCTTTGTAGACATCCCAATCATCTTCATCCCAGACATATTCCAGATTAGGATTCATGTAAGGATTCCCATTGCCGTCATGCAATACGTAATTTTCATTGATATGTCTGAACGGAGTGACATAAATCAGATTACCATTCGAATCTTTTGTAGCCTTTACCTGTTTGGTCAATGCCTGTGACGAAGCATAATCGCCCGCCTGTTGCATATTCATGCCGTCATAAAGAAGGGCATCATAATACAAGGCATACCAGGTATTTTCCAGCTGCTGGTACGGATCGGCTTTTTTCGGATTCTTGACAGCATTATCCGAAGTACCCCAACCTCCGCGGAAGTTAATACGCGGTTTTTCTGATTTACCCCGCTTGGTTGTAATCATTACGACGCCGTTTGCTGCACGCGAACCGTAAAGCGAAGTGGCCGCCGCATCCTTCAGCACCGTCATCGATTCTATGTCCGTAGGATTGATCTGGTTCAGTTTTCCATCGTAAGGCATCCCGTCCACAATATATAACGGATCGGCCTTTCCGGACATGGAAGCAATACCACGGATCTCCACACGGGCATCAGCTCCGGGGTTACCCTGTACATTCACAACATTCACACCGGCACTCATCCCCTGCAATGCTTCCGCAAAGCCGGAGCCCATGATCTTTTCGAGTTTTTCAGCTTTTACAACGGAGGCCGATCCGGTGAAGGTTGATTTCTTAGCCGTTCCATAGGCTACGACAACGACTTCATCCAGGTCCTGTGTCGCATCACTTAATTTTACATTTAAAATAGATTGTCCGTTCCAAGTGATCTCCTGAGTGGCCAGGCCGACAAAGGAAATAACAATAACCGCTCCCCGCCGAACATTATCCAGCGTAAACTTTCCATCGATATCGGTTATCATACCGATAGTGGTTCCTTTCACTACAACAGAAGCTCCGGCGACAGGTCCCATTTGGTCCTCTACCAGGCCGGTTACCTTATTACCCTGTTGTACTACCATCGTTTCCGGACCTGTAGGATTGGCAGCAATCGCACCTGCCGCACCTAATAATACAGAAATCATTAGTGATCTAATTAGTTTTGAGTTGGTCCACATAGCTAAATTCAAGTCTTTAATTAAATAAAATTAATCACAATAGCGTTCATTTCATTAGAGGTTACACTTTTCTAAGATAAAAGTGACTGGCATACATTTCAATAAAATAAAGTTAACTAAAACAAAGATATACTGATCATTACACACAACATCCTTCTATATTTCCACTCTACAAACTACAGTATCTCCATCAGCAAATATAACTTATCATTATTTAATACAAGCATAATTATGTATATTTATTGCTCTAATAAATATATTTTAACCACCATTTAATTGATTTTTTTATCTAAAATCCACATTCAAACAATGACATACATATTGGGATGAAAAATCAATAACAGTTGCAATCAAAAACATTTTTTAACCATTAACACATTACATAAACCATAAAAAAACGGCAACCCGAAAAGCCGGATTGCCGTTTTTATATCACAAAATGTTTAACTATTAATGTATCACCATTTATTAGTTGTTTTCAGGACGAAGTTTACGAACAACAGCACCTGCACGCCACATTTCACTTTCGCGAAGAGCAGCCAGTTCTTTTTCCAGACCTTCACGATAGTCAGGCTTGCTGTTTGTGTCGATAGAACGCTGTGCTTCGTTACCGCAGGCAACTTCGCTATACAACTTCTGGAACACCGGTTTTGTAGCATCGTGGAACGGGCCCATCCAGTCCAAAGCACCACGCTGTGCAGTTGTTGAACAGTTTGCATACATCCAGTCCATACCGTTTTCTGCGAACAACGGCATCAATGACTGAGTCAGTTCTTCTACTGTTTCATTGAATGCTTCAGAAGGTTCGTGACCGTTTTCACGCAAAGTTTCGTACTGAGCCAACAGTAATCCCTGGATAGCTCCCATCAAAGTACCACGTTCGCCGGTCAGGTCAGAATAAACTTCTTTCTTGAATGTTGTTTCAAACAAGTAACCAGAACCAACACCGATACCCAGTGCAATCACGCGATCCCATGCTTTGCCTGTTGCATCCTGGAAGATTGCGTAGCTTGAGTTCAGACCACGACCCTGCAAGAACATACGGCGCAGTGAAGTACCTGAACCTTTCGGAGCAACCAGGATTACGTCTACATCAGCAGGAGGGATGATGTTTGTACGTTCTTTGTAAGTGATGCCGAATCCGTGAGAGAAATACAAAGCCTTACCCGGAGTCAGGTATTTTTTGATGCGCGGCCAAACTTCAATCTGAGCAGCATCTGAAAGCAGATACTGGATGATAGTCGCTTTTTCGCATGCTTCTTCGATATCGAACAGTGTTTCGCCCGGTACCCAACCGTCAGCAACGGCCTTTTCCCAGGTCTTACCACCTTTACGTTGTCCTACAATTACGTTAAAACCGTTGTCGCGCAGGTTCAGGCTCTGGCCAGGACCTTGTACGCCGTAACCTATTACAGCGATTGTTTCGTCTTTCAATACTTCTCTTGCCTTTTCCAACGGAAATTCTTCGCGGGTTACTACGTTTTCGTCAACGCCGCCAAAATTCATTACTGCCATTTTCTTTTTACTATTAAAATGTATATAAAATAATTTGTTTTTCAGATCCAGGTAACGGCAGCGCGGCTGATGGCTTTGCCGTCGTTACAGATTGCCATATTATATTTACCGGGGGATACTTCCTGGTTATGGAGAGTCAGCTCCATCCCATACTTTCCTTCGGACTGATAAGCTATTTCGAAACGGCTTATCTCTTTTTCTCGGAACAGACTGATATCGAACAAGTCGAGCAGGTGTTCCATGTATTTGATACTGTTCAGGTGGCCGTTTACGTCCAGGTCACTGTACTTCACACGGTAAGGTTCGCCGGAAGTGTTGTTTTCCACCGGAGCAATTTTACCCGGTTTTTCAATCGGACAGGGACGGTCGGTGATATAAGCACTCAGGCCCTCCACATCGAGCAAGGTCGGGCGGCGGGTTTCCATATCGATAGCCGCCCAGATAGAGCGGGCAAAGCCAAAGGTCTTGCCTTCGCCGTTCACCAGTTCAAAGCAACGGCTGGTAAACAACTTACCGACCTCATCCACCCAGGTATATAAAGTTACGGATTCAGACATGGCAGGATAAGAAGTCATCTCGATAGCCAGACGGGAAAGAACCCAGGCGGTATGCCTTTCGGTCATATCGTTATATCCGAATCCACGGTCGGCGGCATGGCAAGAAGCAGCATGCAACAAATAAGTTCCGATCATAGGGATTGTAATACGTCCCCGGAAGTCCATCAGATAAGACTCTGTTACGAAATGAAATTCTCCTACTTTGTTCTTCTCCATAATTTACTTTATTTACAAAATGTTTCCTTATTATTCTCAGACATGTTTTTCCTGCAACTTCTTTTCCATTGCAGATAACATGTCGCTCAGACGTTCTACCTTACTCTTCGTTATAGCAACGCGTCCGGAACGGATAAATTGCAGGACACCGATCGTCTCACTCAATTCTTTAAACAAAGCCTGTGTCTCATCATAATGACCACTCTTTTCCAACACCACACAATCCTCATTCATTTCAAGGATACGGGCATTGTACTTACGGATCAGATCCTCAACCGTCCCCATCTTGATAAAGAGTTCGGTACTCAGTTTATAAAGAGCGATTTCCTGGTAAACCAGGTCTTCATCCGTATTATAATAAGCTTTCAGGATATCCACACGCTTGTCGATCTGTTTTACGACCTTGTCGATCGTATCCTCGTCGGCAAAGGTAGTAATTGTAAACTTATGTATTCCCTTTATAGCAGAGGGAGAAACAGAAAGCGTCTCAATGTTCAGTTGCCGGCGCGTAAAGATAACAGTTATCTGATTCAGAAGACCAACAGTGTTTTCCGAAAAGATAATAACGGTATATAATTGTTTTGTATTCATAGTTTCTCCTCCTTACTTATCACCCAAAATCATGTTTGTCACGCTTCCTCCGGCCGGAACCATCGGATATACCATACCACAAGTTTCCACATTGGCAACCAACATATAGGCACCATCGTGATTCAACATTTCAGCAATCGCCTCATCCAAGTCTTCCCGTTTATCTACCGCACGGGAAGCAATACCAAAAGCCTTGGCTATCGCTACAAAATCCGGATTCTTCATGATGGTATTCGAATACCGTTCGTTGAAGAACAGCTCCTGCCACTGGCGTACCATTCCCAGGAAATTGTTGTTAAGAACGATGATCTTTACATTCAGATTTTCCTGCATGATAGTTCCCAACTCCTGGATAGTCATCTGGATACCACCGTCGCCGGTAAAGAAACAGACCGTACGGTCAGGCGCTCCCAGCTTCGCTCCAATGGCGGCGGGAAGGCCAAAGCCCATCGTTCCCAAACCTCCTGAAGTAACTACGCTGCGTGTTTGTTTATATTTGAAATAGCGAACACCCATCATCTGGTTCTGACCTACATCCGTAACCAGAATCGCATCATTATCGGTTGCTTCGGAAACCTTACGGACTACTTCGCCCATTTTCAGTTGGCCTTCGGTAGGATAGAGTTCTTTTTCTATTACCTTATTATATTCCTCTTTTTCATCCGGTTCGAATTCAGCATTCCATTCCGGACGCTTCCGTTCTTCCAGTAAAGCCGTAATCATCGGAATCGTATGCTTGGCATTTCCCAGCACTTTCACGTCGACCGGCACATTCTTTCCGATCTCCGAATTGTCGATATCCAGGTGGATAATCTTTGCCTGCTTGGCATAAGTCTTCAAGTCGCCGGTTACGCGATCATCGAAACGCATACCGATAGCAATCAGCACGTCACATTCGTTAGTCTTGCGGTTCGGTCCGACATTTCCATGCATCCCCAACATACCTTTATTTAATGGGAAGTCCGAAGGTAATGCAGACAAGCCCAATACGGTAGAACCGGCTGGTATATCGTTTTTCAACAAGAATTCTTTCAGTTCTTCTTCAGCTCCTCCTAGGATAACCCCCTGCCCTACCAGACAGAATGGCTTTTTGGCATTATTTATCAATGAAGCAGCCGCCTCGATACGTTCCTCCCTGATATCCGGTTCAGGCTGGTAACTACGAACATAATCCACTTTCTGATACTCATAATCTACCAAACCCACCTGTGCATCTTTCGCCAAATCCAGTACCACAGGTCCCGGGCGACCGGTCGATGCGATATAGAAAGCACGGGAAACGGCCCAAGCAATTTCTTCCGGGCGGCGTATCTGGTAAGCCCATTTGGTAATCGGTTGTGTGATACCAATTACATCAACTTCCTGGAAAGCATCTGTTCCAAGCAGCGGAGACGGAACCTGGCCGGCAATCACCACCATCGGTGTACTGTCCATCAGCGCATCGGCAATACCAGTGATGGTATTGGTTGCCCCGGGACCCGAAGTAACCACCGTTACTCCCACTTTTCCGGAAACACGGGCATATCCCTGTGCAGCATGTGTTGCACCTTGTTCGTGGCGCACCAGAATATGTTTTAACTGATCTCTGTAATCGTATAAACTATCGTAAATTGGTATCGCCTGCCCACCCGGATAACCGAAGATAGTATCTACTCCTTCAGCGATCAGCGCTTTCAGCAAAGCTTCCGAACCGGTTATCTTTTGTTCCATATTTGTTGTTTTATTGTCTGATGGTAACCTTTCCCCTCTTGAGAGGGGGTAGGGGGTGTGTTAATGCTATCCAATAGAGCTGAACTTTAACACACCCCTTATCCCCTCTCAAGAGGGGAAAGAATACTCTTTGTTACTAATTAATCTTCTACTATTCGTACACCGCCCTTATCGGCCGAAGCAACCATCTTTGCATATGCTTTCAGTGCTTTCGATACCGTACGTTGGCGGAAAGGAGGTGTAAAGGCTTTTGTTCCGCGGGCCTCTTCCGCTTCACGGCGTTTGGCCAGTTCTTCGTCTGTCACCTTTACATGTATGGTTCTTTCGGGAATATTAATTTCGATAATATCGCCGTCTTTCACTAAGCCAATCGCTCCGCCGGCAGCCGCTTCGGGAGAAATATGTCCGATTGACAAACCTGATGTTCCACCGCTGAAGCGTCCGTCTGTGATTAGCGCACATTCTTTACCCAGGTGTTTACTCTTTATATAAGAAGTAGGATACAACATTTCCTGCATACCCGGACCACCCTTAGGACCTTCATAGGTGATAACGACGACATCGCCGGAGACGACTTGATCTTTCAGGATACCTTCGCAAGCGGCATCCTGCGAATCGAATACTTTGGCAGGGCCGGCAAAACGGAAGATACTTTCATCTACCCCGGCTGTTTTAACCACACAACCGTCCTGTGCAATATTTCCATACAGAACAGCCAGACCGCCGTCTTTCACATAAGCATGTTCCACATCGCGGATACATCCGGTTGCACGGTCGGTATCCAGTTCTTTATAATAACTTTCCTGCGATCCGAGCACCAGGTTGAAACGGTGGGCCGGAGCACTTTTATAAATATTGATTGCTTCTTCCGTTACATTTACAGAGGTAATGCAGTATTGGTCGATAGCCTCATTCAAAGTCAGACCATCCGCACGTTTCACGGAACCGTCCACCAGACCGGCTTTTACCAGCTCATTCATAATACCGATGATACCTCCGGCACGGTTCACATCTTCCACATGATAAGAACAACTCGGAGCCACTTTACAGATAACCGGTGTTTTGCGTGAAAGCATATCGATGTCTTTCATTGTAAAATCGACTTCCGCTTCATGAGCCACGGCCAACAGGTGAAGGACTGTATTCGTCGATCCCCCCATGGCAATATCCAGCGACATAGCATTCAGAAAGGCCTGACGGGTGGCAATACTGCGAGGCAATACGGAATCATCGCCGTCACGATAATATTTAAAGGCATTATCAACAATCATCTTCGCCGCTTTTTTGAACAAGCGAGTACGGTTGGCATGTGTTGCAACAACTGTTCCGTTGCCGGGAAGAGCCAATCCAATCGCTTCGTTCAGACAGTTCATAGAGTTAGCCGTGAACATACCGGAACAGCAACCGCAGGTCGGGCAAGCGGAACGTTCCACCTTTTCTACTTGTTCATCGCTGATAGAATCGTCAGCCGCTTCAATCATGGCGTCGATCAAATCGAGTGCACGTCCGTCCAGATTACCGGCTTCCATCGGACCGCCGGATACAAAGATTGTCGGAATATTCAGACGCATACTGGCCATCAGCATACCCGGAGTAATCTTGTCGCAGTTACTGATACAAACCATTGCATCAGCCTTATGCGCATTCACCATATATTCCACACTGTCAGCAATGATGTCGCGGGAAGGCAGAGAATAAAGCATTCCGTCGTGTCCCATAGCAATACCGTCATCAATAGCGATCGTATTAAATTCTGCGGCAAAGCAACCGAGCTTTTCGATTTCCGCTTTTACCTGCTGTCCGATCTCGTGTAGATGCACATGGCCCGGTACAAACTGGGTAAATGAATTCACAATGGCAATGATCGGTTTACCGAACTGTTCTTCTTTCATGCCGTTGGCACGCCATAATGCACGGGCACCGGCCATACGTCTGCCTTCTGTGCTATAGGAGCTTCTTAACGGATTCTTCATCATATCTGTTTTTATCTTTTAGTCAATAAAAAAGCCCTTCTCTATATGGAGAAAGGCTTAAGAAATATCTTTTACGACTTCACAACTTCTTACACACCTTTCTCCTTACCTACTAATGACTAGAAGGACCACCACGAGAATAATATGTAATACATTGTTCATCATCTTTTCTTATCGTCTTTATTTTGTTTGACGCTGCAAATGTAGAATAATAATTTGTACGAGCAAAGGATTTAAAAGAAAAATCTTACTTTTTCTTTCATTTATCAAGAAAAGAGGGCGGTTCATCTTGCATTTTAACAGATAACCAGCCCTCAATCAATTGAATTCTTATTTCTGAGCCTCCATTCGCTTCATATTCGATAATTTCCGGTCATTCTCCTTTACTGATACGATTGTTCAGTTCTTTCAACAAAGCATACGATTTCGGAGAAATCGTTCCATCCTGATAAATCCGGACATTAATCATCGGAAGATTTTTTCGTTTGTTAGATTCTTTCACTACCTGCGTCAATTCGTCAATGGAAAGAACAGGATCACCGATAATGGAATCTTTATAAATGTGCGTCCAGTCACCCGGCTCCAATGTTCCGGAGAAAGTTGCCTGTAAGCCATCCTGAGGGCCACCGTGAAACAATCCGTCCCCATCCAACGGAAGAGAAGGATCGTTAACACCGGCACTGGCCAAAGACAAACCCAGTTCGCCAGCATAATAATCCTGAAAGTCCGTCAGCTTCGGCAATATCCAGGAATTGAAACAAATTGCCAACTCCTTATTTCCACTTTTGGCGGCTTTAGCAATCTTTTCAAACGAGGCACCGTTAGGATAATAACCGATACCGTCATCCATCCACAAACCGGCCAGACGATTTCCATACCGCTGGCTAATCTCTCCCACTATCTTTTCCACATTTGTAAACAAATCTCCTGCATTATCCCGTGTATAATGCTGCTTGTCCCACCATTCTTTATCTCCATGACCGACATGGTAATACAGAATCAGACGAATGCCGTATTTACCCAACGCATCAGATAAATCAGCCACTAAATCTCTCTTTGTGGTACGCCCCGGCAAAATAGAATCGATTGCCTGTATCGGAGCCGGGAAATAATATTCCGCCCACGACGTTGTAAAAAATATCAACTTCCCGCCACATTCGTAAACAGTTCGTGCAAAGCGGTCCACATCAAAGTTATTGACCGCATCCTCATAGGCTAACGGCTCTCCTGACTGAGGCATACTCTTTGAATTCCAGTGGAAGAAAAAGCCATAAGGCAAATCCGCCATCCAGGATGTATTACTGCGAAGTGATGTAGCTTCCGCCCGCAGCTGCTCATAAGTCTCCGGCCGGGTGACTTCCAACGAGTACAGATACACATTAAAATCATCCTGCTTACCGGGTTTGCCAATCTTTAAAGATAAAACGGAAGTCCCCTTATTAAAATGTAAAGGACGGGGGAACCGGCAACGCTGCCATCCGGTTGTATTTATCCGGCAAATAACACTGTCCGTTCCATTGGATAATACCAACTCCGTTTCTTCCCCATCTCCCATCCGGTTGACAGAAACGATCATTTCAGCCATGTAGTCTTCACCGTCCGTATTGACTTTCCAGGATATTGACTGCTCGGGAGTTTTCCAGTTCTCCGCCCAGAATGCTTTATAAGGTTCTTCCGGATAAAGTTGTTTCACACCATTATTCAGTTCTCCACGAAAAGGAATCAACCGGTTTATGTTCGCCGAATCCAGGTTTAATGCCGTCGGATCAACCGGATTACTGCAAGCGGCCAGACACATAACAAACAAAGACAAAAAATAAATATATTGCTTTTTCATTCGTATTTTACGGATATAGGAAGGGCCAATCCAATAATAACTCAGACCGGCCCTTCATGTATTCTACATTAATTATCTGTAATCCGGATTCTGAGGTATGTTGTTATTCAGAATTTCGGTATCAGGAATCAACCAAGTATTGTTGTAAGCACCGATAGGGACATTCAATCTGCTGCCACGCGCTTTCTGTACCTTATCGAATGTCTGGGTACGTTTCAAATCGTACCAGGCAAAACCCTCTTCATACAATTCATGCTGACGTTCCAGCAGAACGGCTTCACGGAACTGGTCCTGAGAAAGTCCGCTCAAGTCAGGCACGTTTGTCGGGTCGTTCTGGTCGACACGGGCACGTTTACGGATAGCATTGATATATTGATAAGCACCGGCCGGTCCGTTTATCTCATTTTCAGCTTCGGCGGCAATCAGATACATTTCAGCCAAACGAATCAATTGAGTCTGCCAGGTCAAAATATTGGTATTAGATGCTGGCAACTCCTGTTCCAGATACTCTTCATTGATATACTTATTATAATATGTACGCGCGATGACTTTATTTCCTTTCACATTTACATACTCAGGTTTAATTCCCCATTCTTTACGCATGTCACCTTTATCGAAGCTGGCGATAAAAGCATCTGTCGGAAGATACAAGGCTGTCTGGCTGCCAATCGGTGAAGATTCATTATGCATACCGCTATAACTATCGGGAGCGGAGAACAACTGAGCCCAGATAGTTTCAGCCGTATAACGTTCCGTCTTAAAGACTTTATCGAAGGTAAGCATCAAAGAATACTGACCGCTGTTGATTACTTCAAGCGCTTTCTCTTTGGCTTTCGCATAATTTTCTTTCTGATTCATCGGGAAACCGGCAGAAGTCAGATAGATACGTGCCATAATCGCTTTTACGACCCATTTATTTACACGTCCCATATCCTGCGCTTCTTCCGGTAGTTTTTGTTCCGCATCCAGAATATCGTCAAAAATAAACTGATAGATATCAGCCTGCGGCGTACGGTCTATTGCCACGTCGGCATCACTGGTCACGACTTTATCCCGCAAAGGGACATCTCCAAAGAACTGGACCAATGTAAAATAAGACCAGGCACGCAAACATTTCGCCTCACCGATAATACGATTCTTGGTTTCGGCAGTAAAATCCTTATCTTCTATCGACTCCAATATCATATTCGCATTCTTTATCGTACTGTATGGGCCGGACCAGGCATTTCTAAAAGCATAAAAACCATATCCCGGATTATTTGCCCAGATATCCCCGACCTGTTCAGCCGATTCAGGCTTATCATTATAGTCGGCAAAAACTTCCGTCAGATTCAGATTTTGTCCCTGAGGATATAACCCTTTCAAAGCTCCGTCAAAATCTTCCACCGTTTGATAGAAGGAAGAGGGAGAAATAAATGTTTTCGGGTCTTCTTCCAGCCAATCGGAGCAAGAAGCAGACAGAATAACCGGTACAGCCAGCAATATATTTTTAATCAGTGTTTTCATTCTTTTCATACGTATTAAAATTTAACCTGTAAACCCAAAGTAAATGATTTCGCAGACGGGTAAACCCCTCTGTCCCATCCGTTCACGGCAGAAGACGTCCAGGATGCTTCCGGGTCATAATGAGAATAGCTTGTAATCGTAATCAGATTCTGTCCGCTCAGATAAACCGAGATATTAGGTTTACGGGAACCCGCGAACCATTGAGACGGCAACGTATAAGCCAGTTTGATATCTTTGAATCGCAGATACGAACCGTTTTCCACCCAAACCGAACTCGGGTCACCGAAGGCCAGATAATCCTTGGTCGCAACAGAAGCACGTGCATATTTGGCATTCGGATTTTCAGGAGTCCAATGGTTTTCCCAAACATCTTTGCGGATATTCCATGTGCCACCGATATTAGTGATACTTTTATTAAATTCATTAACGATATCACCACCAACACTACCTATTAACAGGAATGATAACTCGAAGTTATTCCAATTGATAATATTCGTCAGACCGAAAGTAAACTTAGGCTGCGTATTTGCAATAATCGTTTTATCACCTGTTGTAATACCAGCTTTCCCGTCCGTGTCTTTATACCGGTAATCACCTGCTTTCTTGGTTGCTTCGCCATTCAAACGAGCTTCTTCATCCGTCTGATAAATACCTTCTATTTCGTAGCCATACAATTGGAACGGAGCTTTACCGACAAACAGAGGGAACCAGTTTCCGCCACCGATAGGAGCATCTATCCGCTGAATCTTATTTCCATACACATCCGAACCCAAATCTTTCACGATTGATCTATTGGATGTAATATTCAAATTAGTCGTCCAGTTCACTTTTCCTTTCATATTGATTGTATTGATAGATATTTCAAAACCTTTATTATCAATACGTCCTAAGTTTCTCAGCATAGAAGAATATCCGGAAGACGGGGGAAGAGTCGCATTATACAGCAAGTCACGCGTTTGTTTCCAATAATAGTCAAAACCGATATTCAGGCGGTTGGAAAAGAATCCGAAGTCGACACCTATATCCGTTTGTGTAGTTGTTTCCCATTTCAAGTCGTCGTTTGCCATGGAGGACAAACCGAAACCAATATCTTTTCCATCACCGAAAATAGGACCGGAAGTTCCCAGACGGGCGAAAGTCTGATACGGGCTAATAGATTGATTACCGGTCTGTCCGATACTGGCACGCAGTTTCAGATTGCTCAGCCAATCAATATCTTGCATAAAATTCTCTTCCGACAAACGCCAGGCCAATGCGGCGGAAGGGAAGAAAGCGAATTTATGGTTCTTACTGAATTTAGACGAACCGTCATATCGTGCGGTGACAGTCAACAGATATCTTTCCATCAGGTTATAATTGGCACGTCCCAGGAAAGAAGCCATCCGGTAATCGCTGTAACCGGAAGACGGAGTTCCGGGTGTAGAGGCTACTCCCAAATTATTCGTTTCATAGACATCGCGCAGAAATCCTGTACCTGAGCCGCCCAAATCATTATACTGATAGGTCTGGAAAGTAACACCACCCATCAGGTTCAATGCATGATTCTTATTGAACCGCTTGTCGTAGGTCAAAATATTCTCATTAATAATAGTATAATAATTAGATTTTGACTTAGACGCATCACCATCCAATTTACCTCCGGCAGACAAACCAATCGGAATGTACCGGTCGGAACTACCCGCATTGACTTCAGCACCGGCATTCACCCGGAAAGTCAATCCGTCGATAATCTCATAGATAAGCGACATATTCGCCAGTAAGCGGGAATTAACGGTTTTATTCTTATACAATTCGGCCATACCGACAGGGTTTGTTCCTCCCCAGGGAGTTCCCGAGAAATTGGTGTACTTGCCATCGGCATCTCTTATTTCCTGTATCGGAGCCATGACCATTGCCGTATAAGCAATCGCTCCCCAGCCATCCGCATTACTGTTCGCTGTATTCTGAGTTCCGTATGAATAAGCGATACTGGCATTCAACGACAAATTTCTCGCCAGCTTCTGGTCGCCATTGATACGCAATGCAAAACGGTTATAATCAGAACCTTTGATAATACCTTCCTGGTTCATATAGTTCAGAGAGGAGTACAACTTCGTTTTATCCGTACCGCCCGAGACAGACACCTGATGACTATGCGTCAAGGCAGTCTGATAAGCCAGGTCCTGCCAGTCATTGTTCGGCAGCATAGCTGCTTGCTCCGGTGTGATGGCAATACCGTTCCCGTCATTTTGGGAAACTTCATTTACCATGGCGATATAATCATCTTTTCCCAGTAAATCCAGTTTCTTTCTTAAAGAAGAAACACCGACATATCCATTATATTCAAGGACCGTATCGCCGGTACGTCCTCTTTTCGTCGTAATCATAACGACGCCGTTCGCACCACGTGAACCGTAGATAGCCGTAGAAGATGCATCTTTCAATACTTCCATCGACAGAATGTCTTCCGGGTTAATATCCGAATTCATCTTTTCTACCGGCATACCGTCAATGACATAAAGCGGTTCGTTACCACCTGCCAGGGAGTTACTTCCACGGACACGAATCATCATCGATTCACCCGGCTGACCAGTTCTGGCATTAACCTGCACACCGGCTATTTGTCCCTGCAACGCACGGTCGGCACTGGTTATACCCACCTGGCTCACGTCCTTCATCTGCACGGAACCGACAGCTCCCGTCAAGTCGCTCTTCTTTACCGTACCATAACCGATAACCACAACCTCATCCAAGGCTTCGGAATCCTCGCGAAGTGAAACATTAACGACATCTCCGCTTCCGACCTTTACTTCCTGGGTGTTGTAACCGATATAAGATATCTGCAACACACCACCTTCCGGGACTTCCAGACTATACCGTCCGTTCATATCCGTAACTGTTCCGTTCGTTGTTCCCTTTACGACTACATTCGCACCAATAACGGGTTCACCGGTTTCATCCTTCACAACTCCTGATATATTTTTCGTTGAAGAAACAGTCCGGGCTTGCTTGTTGATTATAATATGTCCGTTACTGAACGTTATCGAACAACCGGAACCTTCCAGCAACTGTTCCATAACCTCTTTCACATTACTGTTCTTTGGTAACTTTGTCAGGACGCGGGA
>CAIGRU010000840.1_pt1 | contig 18830 bp, 10 predicted proteins | sample 7351341 | NCBI WGS metagenome assembly CAIGRU01
CAGCCGCAAGAATCTCCTACCTTTCAATAACATAAACTGAAAGGTAGTATCTTTTGAAAACAAAACTAAGGAGTTTTGATTGCAAAACATATATGCTTTGTCAACGAAACATATATGTTTTGAAAATAGATAAGCACCCGTTTAACTACCGCACAAAGGTAGCATATAAACCTGTATAATTAAGAGATCCATGCTATTCTTAAACAACTAAAGACGGAGAGTCATTCTTATGAATAACTTCCGCCTTTAAATTTATAATACTCGTATCGTTATTTATTAGCAATACTATTCACCGGATTGGCATTGGCTGCCCTGAAGCTCTGGACAAATACGGCAGCAAATGAAATAACCAGGCAGAACAGGCCGGAAACAATAAAGATAAGCGGATTCAGGTCGATCCTGTATGAATAGTCAGACAACCACTGGTTCATCGCATACCAAATGATGGGCGTTGCGATCACAAAAGCTACGACAACATAGATCAGGAAGGCACTGACCAGGCGTAACAGGATGCTTTTATTGTCCGAACCGAATACTTTACGGACTGCCACTTCCTGCGAACGCTGCTGGATAAAGTAGGTCGACATAGCCAATAACCCGAGCAAAGAGATCAGGATGGCGATACCGGCAAAGATAGAGACAATCTTTGCCATGCGCTGCTGCGCTTCAAACGATTCCTGAATCTGTTGGTCGATGAATTTGCCTTCGAAATTCAGGCCGGATGTCTGTTCGTAGGCCTTACGGATCTGTTCATAAGCCGTGTACGGGTTTCCATCTATTTCGATGATAATAGACCAGGGATACATTTCTTCCGGTTTATTGATGCGAAGCATAGACGGCTGGTTCTCACGGGTTATATTGCCGCGGGGCTGAAAGTTGCGGATCACACCGGCAATCGGGGTACTGTTTTCTCCCCATTTAAAAGCCGGTGCATCCATAGGCAACTCCATATCCATCATTGCTTTTTCGGTCAGGTACCAACTATTTTCAGCCAGGTGGTTATCACGGATAATCTCCAGTCCCAGGATATTAAATGTGACGCTATCCATAATAAATTGCTGGAAACTGAGTGTTTTGTCTTCATACGTACCGGTCATATTGTTACTACCGCTGAAAGGCATCCCGCTCGCCAGCCCTATCCGTTTGACAAACGGCATCTGACGCACCCGGTCTAAAGCAGCCGTACGATCCGTTACATTCTCAAAATTATTGGAGGTTTCCAATATATTCGTTGTGTTATATCCCAAAGGAGCATTGATCAGATGGTTGATCTGGAGAATCATCACAATAGAAGCTGCGATCATGGCAATCGTAATGGTATTCTGGAACGTAATGAAAACTTTACTGAACACCATCTTCGTCTGTCGGCGGAAAGTTCCGCGCACCACATCGATCGGCTTGGCCGAAGAAATCATAATGGCCGGCAACAGTCCCGACAAACCACCTATCAATAAAACGACCACAATCGCCGTACCGATCCAGAGAGGCGTACAGGCATCGGCCAGACTTATATCGGATTGCAGCAGGTTGTTGGCATAAGAGGTAACAGCCATGGCAAACAGCAAGCCGAGTATGAATGAAATAACCGTCAGCGACGTCGATTCCACCATCAGTCGCATAAACAATTCACCGCGCGACGAACCCAACAGACGGCGGGTGGCCATCTCTTTCGCCCGTTGGCCCGCCTGTGCCACCGTCAGGTTGATATAATTGAACACGGCAAATATCAGGATCAGTATGCCCACCGACATCAGAACAATGACAAAACGTTTATCCCCCGAATTTCCGTTTCCCTTTATCGGTGAAAAATACAATTCATTCATGGGGATGAGTATTACCTTTTTCCACAGTTCCATCTTATACGGCCAGAAGAACTCCTTCATATAGGTAGCAATATCATCTGTCTTAGGACGCAGGTCAGCCCCCGGTTTCATCATCAGAAAAGCGGTCGTAGCACCGGCATTATTATAGCGGTCCATGCCCAACGAGCCGTTAAATTCGGTGACGCCTTCGATCCGCAGCAGCAGGTCGGTATAAGGGATTGCCGAATTTTTGATATCTTCCATCACACCTGTCACCATCACTGATGTTGAGTCACTGATACGGATGCTTTGCCCTACCGGGTCGTCCGTGCCAAACAATTTGTTGGCAAATGTCCGGGAAATGACAGCATTGTTACGGGCCTGCAACACCCGATTCTTGTCGCCACTCAAAAGTTTAAACGAAAAGAAATTAAAGAAGGAAGAATCGGCAAAACATAAATTGGCATTCATCTTTTTATCATTTGCCCAAACGATCATCGAATTGAAATTGTTGCTGATGACCGGACAAACCCTTTCTATCTCTGGGTAACGTTCCTGCAACCGGTAAGCCACCGGAACGCCTGTCACTACTCCTTCTTCATAAGCTACCGCATAAATGCGGTCTCCATGTTCCTGAAATTTATCGACCGACAACTCCTGTACCGTATAAATAGAGATCAGAATGACGAACATCAGTGAAACAGACAGTCCGAACACATCGATCACCGTATATGCTTTATTCTTACCCAGGAATTTCAGGAAAGACTTTATATTTAATAGGTTGTTCATCTTTTTAATGGTTTAATTGTTCTACAGTTGGCGAGAATAAAAACATATCCCGCCTTCACAGGTAGGATATGTTCGTGTTTGCTTACATTCTTAATTTAGCTATATGTCCATGTGTAAAATCTAATTCATCAAATAAATTCGCTCACTGATGACACGATGCTACCGTCGAACAGGTTGATGATGCGGTGTGCAAAACTTGCGTCATGTTTGGAGTGGGTTACCATGACGATGGTTGTCCCTTCTTTGTTCAGTTCGGTAAGCAGCTGCATTACTTCGGCACCGTTCTTTGAATCCAGGTTACCGGTCGGCTCATCGGCAAGGATGATCTTCGGGTTGGAGACAACGGCACGGGCAATGGCAACACGCTGTTGCTGACCTCCGGATAACTGCTGTGGGAAGTGAGCGGCACGATGGCTGATGTTCATACGTTTCAGAATATCGTTTACCATCTGTTTACGTTCGGAAGCCTTTACCTTCAGGTAGGTCAGCGGCAGTTCCACATTTTCGTATACATTGAGTTCGTCGATCAGGTTGAAGCTCTGGAATACGAAACCGATATTCCCTTTACGAACCTGTGTACGTTCTTTTTCTTTCAGATGGCCCACTTCTTTATCAACCAGATAGTAATTACCGCCAGTCGGATTATCAAGCAAACCCAGGATATTCAACAAGGTTGATTTACCGCAACCGGAAGGTCCCATGATAGCTACAAATTCACCATCCTTCACTTCCATCGAAATATTGTTCAATGCGATTGTTTCTACTTCTTCTGTACGGAAGTGCTTACTTAATCCTTCAATCTTAATCATAATGTTATTTATTTAATTCTACATTTATACTTTATATTCCTCTTTAAAATCCACTCTCTTTTCTCTATATAATTCAAATTACGTGCCAAACTTAATAAAAAGCTAGTTTTCAACATTATACTGTTTTGTCTTTTTTACGGCAGTGTCTAATATTTAGACAGTCATGTCTATTTATTAGACACTTTGCGGCAGAAAAAACATCCGACCTTCACAGGCCGGATGCACATGTTTAATTAAAACTTAAACTAATATCGGTGACTATAAAGAGTCTTTGTCACCCCAAAATATTATTCTATTTCCGGACGGTCGTCCGGTTTTTTCTTGTTTTTGTTTGCCTTGGCGATACCGACACGCTGGTTGTAGCGTGCTTTGGTTTCACCGATCAAGGCATTGAGGGCCGTAACGAAAGCGGTCGTTTCGCCGGTCGGTTGAACGACGTTGTACGACTGCGCCAACAATGTCATATCTCCGTAAATCTGATCCATGCGACCGCGAACGACCTTCCCGCTGTCGATAGAGGCTGAGATTTTATTAGCCGAACGTTGTTCCGTCAGTGCTATAAATGTATCATTGCAAGTTTTCAGTTCCTCCAGGACGGAAGTCAGGCCAAGGGTCGTTACATTCGATTTATTCGCTTCCTTTTCCATATCCAGCAGCAAACCTAAAATTTGTTGGGTTTCCTGCTGGTCGGCCAACTTCTGGATACCGACATAGATTTTCACCTGATTGTAAAGGCTGATCGCGGCATTTCTTTGAGCCGAAACCGGACTTTTAGCCATTTGCCGGACTGTCGAGGTAAAATAAACGACCAACTCATCGCGCTGCTTATCCGTTTCGGCCAGTAAAGCTGTTTCATCACTGATAAGCGATTTATTCACCACATCGGTAAGGATATTCAATTCGTTTTTGAACGTATTTATCTGCTCGTCGGTAAAACCCAGGGCAGCAGGGCCGGTCAGATCGACACTTTCTATTTCCGGACGATCTTCCTGCTTCACAGGTATGAGGGCTAAAAAACGGGTCATATGGTTGGCATATTCGGCATTGTTCAAGCGCTCCAGACTTAAATCTATAATTCTTGCAAGTGTTTCCATGGTATTCTTTATTTAATATTATACAAGTGTTTTCTTCGGTCGTAAAAGTAGGTTTTTATTTTCATGGGACAAGGAAATTCTGCATTTTCTTTCAAAAGAATTTGAAAAACACAGTTTTTCTCCGGAAACAATGTTTCTAAGGACTTGTCGGAGGGTAAAAATGAAATTTACAATGTTTCCGGGAGGATAACCCACTGTCGACCTCTCAGAAACATTGTAAATTTCATTTCGTCGGTGGGACAAGCTGCCGGAAACATTGTAAATTCCATTTCGTCGATGGGGTAAGTCCCCGGAAACATTGTTTCCGGCATTTTCACCCTCTTCCCTAATCCGCCTTTATACTCTCCACAGGATTTTCATTCGCCACATTCCATGCTCGTATCAGCACGCAGGAGATGATAACGGCATAGACAAACAAGGCCGCCCCGATGAATATAAAGAAACTGAGATGGATGCGTTCGGCGAATTTCTCCAGCCAGCCCGAAGCATTGATATAAGCAACAGCCACCCCGATCGCAAGAGCCGGAAGGGCGATGTAGGAAATATCACGCGAAAGCATACGGAGGATATTCACGGCCGTAGCCCCGTTTACCTTACGGATGGCTATTTCGCGGCCGCGGCGGTTCGTCTCGTCGGCTGTGTATCCCAATAAGCCGATCAGGGCAATGATCAGGGTGACGATACCGCTGATCATGATCGCGTCGCGGAAATCGCGGTCGTCCTGATACTGGCGGACGATATCCATTTTATATACGGAGGCTTCGACCACCTTGCCGGTGATCGTTTCGGTAAGGACGCGGTTCACTTCCGCCAGGTTGTCCGACGACATCGTATTCATCTTGATCAGGATATTCACGGGAGGATTATAACAATCAGGTGTGGCGTAGAAGAAAATCGACGCACGCGTATCCGGGCCTTTCAGGGAGCCGATACGGAAATCGTCGAACACACCGCAGACAGTGAACACTTTTGTTCCCTTGCTATGCTCGGACACCATGACGCCTTTGCCGATGATACTGCCCGTCCAGCCTGCCGTCTTTTCCATCAGGTCGACGAATTTACGGCTGACCATGATTTTATCGCCGTTGGCCTCGTCGGGACGGAAGGCATGGCCTTCAACGACGGGTATCTCCATCAGGTCGAAATAATTGTCGCCCACGAAATACATGTCGGCTATATTGAAAAGATCGCGATCGTCTCCCGGAATATTTATGTTATTGCCGGACGGATAACTGAAAGGCAGTTCGGTGCTGCACGATACCATCTTCACCTGTGGCAGGCGGCGCAATTCGGCCATCGCACGGTCGCGCACCTGCGGATCGACACCGCGTGTATTGCAATAAACCAGATTCTCGTAAGCGTAACCGGGATGACTCGAAATCATCGTGTCATACTGCCGGCTGATGGTAATCAGCAGCGCCACCAGATAGGCCGTGGCAACGAATTGAACGAACAGCAGGCAGAGCTTCCAGTAGCGTTTCGACTCTTTCACACTGCGGAAAGCCGTAGCCACCGGAATGCGCATGAAAAGCCAGGTCGGTACGAAGCCCGTCACCGCAAATACCACCACGCAGATGGCCAGCAGGATCGACATCGTAGGCAACGTGAAGAGCGCCGACAGCGAGGCGGACAACAAATCTTCTATCTTCCCTTTGAAAATGACGATCAGGAAAGCCGCCAGCAACAACGACAACAGCAGGTGCAGGAACGACTCGGAAAGGATCATCCCGAAGATATTCTTTCCCGACGCACCGTAGCATTTATGTACGGCCACCTCCTTGGCGCGGCCGATCAGCGTAGAAATCACGACCAGTATATAATTGAGGACGGCGATGGAGATCAGGATGATCGCCATGAAAATGAGCATGTAGTTCATGTCCTTCACCTCCTTATTATTATTGTGGATGTCCTGCAACGGAGAGATGGAGTACGACAAGTCTACCCCGGCTTTCTTCAGGCCTTCCATATCCTGGTTGCGCTCCTGCATCCGGCGGATGGCGGGGGCGAGCCCGTTGGGATCGGTGCCGGGGAGCAGCTTCACGTAAGCGATATAACGGTCGTTGCCCAGCCAGTTGGTCGTGCTCCATTCGGGCATGGTGGCCAGCGAAGCCACGGCATCATAGCGCAGGTGGCTGTTTTCGGGGATATCCTCAAACACGCCACCGATGGTGAAGGGAGAGCCGTGGTTAGCATCGCGCACGAAGGTCTTGCCTACCGCATTCCCCACGCCGCCCATCTTCTCGGCCAACGAACGGGAGATCATCACGTAGCCGGGACGTGCCAGGACATCTTTCGGGTCGCCCACCAACAGGGGACGGGGGAAGATGTCGAAAAAGCTGGTGTCGGCCAACAGGAGCGTGGCGGTGAGGTATTGTTCTTCGGGAGTCATGATCAGTTCGTTGTTCTCGCCGATACGGGTGTAGCGGGTGGCAAACTCTACTCCGGGCACCTCGGCTTTCATACCGGGGGCGATGGCGCCGCTCACCTGTCCCCAGGAATCTTTTTTGCCGTCCCGGTTCAGGTCGGATTTAACCAGATAAATCCGTTCGTTATCCGGATAGAAGTTATCGTACGAACGCTCGAAGCAGACTTTCGCTACCAATACCAGTCCCATCGCCAGTCCGACGGCCAGCGCAAGGATCTTAATCCCGTTACTCCTCCCCTTCTTGAAGAGGGAACGGAGTGCCATGTTAAAATTCTTCATATCTATTATTGTCTTTTTATTTTATTCCGGATATATATACTTTTTCTATTCCGATTTCAGACTCAACACCGGATTGGCATTCGCCACCATCCAGGTACGGTAGACCACCGTCAGGAGGATAACCGCCAGCACGACCACAGAGCCGGTCAGGAACAGGCCGGCATTCATCGGGATCTTCTCCGAAAACTGCTGCAACCACTTTTCGCTGGCAAACCACGAAGCACCCGCACCGATCAGAATGGCCGGCAGTGCCATCCATACAATGTCGGAGGAGATCAGACGGAGGAGATCCCGTTCGGTTGCCCCATTGATTTTGCGTACGGCAATTTCTTTTCCGCGGCGGTTCGTCTCGTCGTTGATGTAACCGATCAGGCCTATCAGGGCGATGATCAGGGTAATGATGCCACCCGCCATCACCGAGTCGCGGAAAATACGCGAGGTATCGTAAAGCTTCGTGAGGCTGAAACGGTAATCTATGAGATTGATCTCGCGGTCGGGCAGGAACTCTTTTATTACATTATTTATATGGGCGAGATTCTCCGCATTCCTTTCACGGAATTTGACGACAAGGGTCTGCTCGGCCCGTTTACTGAAAAAGATGGCGGAGTTGACCATGCCTTCTTGGTCGATCCGGCCCATCCGTACGTCATCGTAGACGCCGACAACGGTAAAGGGATCGTCCGTGCCATGCCCGCCGATATCGAGCTTCTTGCCTACCACACCGTCTTTCCACTGAAAGGCATTGGCCAGTTCGGTAGCCATCTGGCGGCTCACCATGACGAGTTGCATGGAGTCGGAATAGGATTCGTCGAAGGCTTGTCCCTCTATCACCTTCATCTCCAGCAAGGAGACGAAGTTGGCATTGGTACCGTAAAGATCCCGGAAATGGGCTACGGCATCCTCCGTACCGGGACGGTAAACGATATCGCCCGAACCGGAAAAGGCGGGCAATTCGTAGCAGGTCGTAACGTCTTCCACTTCCCCCTGCTTGAGGATTTCATCCATCAGCGCTTTGCGGGAGGATTGAGGAACGCCTTCCAGATTACAGAAGGCCAGCCGCTCGTAGGAGTAGCCGGGATTATCATTCACCATGAAACTATATTGCCAACCAATAACGATGAGCAGGCAAACGAGGAAACCTACCGCCACGAACTGGATAAACAGCAAGGCTTTCTTCCACGACCGCCGGGAGTTGGTGTACGAACGGAATACCAACGCCACGGGTATCCGGGCGAACAGTTGCGAAGGCAGCAGGCCGGCAACCAGAAACACCAGCACACAGACACTCAACAGGATCATCAGCGTGTCGGGCGTGAAAAGCGACGACAGCGAAGTGCCCAGCAGCTCTTCCACGATCCGACGGAAACCGAATACAAGGAGTGTGGAGAAGACGACGGATATCAACAGGTTGAGAAATGCCTCTGAGAAGATCATGTCGGTGATGTTCCAGCCCGTCGCGCCGTAGCATTTATGGATCGCCACATCCTTCGAGCGGGTCACCATCGAGGAGATGACCAGCAGCACATAGTTCATCAGGGCGGCAAAAAGGATGGCGAAAGCAATGGCAGTCAGCATCACGGCCATACGCTTGGTGGCCGGAGAACTGGCATAAAGCTCGCCGAGCGGACGCAGGAAGATGCTGTACGTCATGCCTTGCTCCTTCAGTTTCTTCGAATCGACATGACGGTCGAGCATTTCGGCCATAGGTTGCAGCATATCGTCTGCCGACAGGCCGGGTTGCAGGAGGACGTAAGCGTTGAAGCTATCACCGCCCAGCCATTGGTCGTCCTTCGACCATCCGGTAATAGCTTTGAAGGTGGAAAGGGAGACAAGTACGTCGTAATAAAGATGGGTATTCTTCGGAACATCCTTAAACACACCGCCGACGGTGATCTGAACGCCCGGGAATGTCTGTACCTCGAAGGTTTTGCCGATCACGTCTGCTCCGTCGGGGTTGATTTTGCCGGCCATTTCTTCCGAAACAAGGGCATAGAGGGGGCGCGACAGTGTCTCACGGGCATTACCGACCAGCATTTCGCGGGGCAGGACGTCGAAGAAACAAGAGTCGGCCAACATGAAGATGGCAGTGTACTTCTTATTGTCGGGTGTTTTCATGACCATCTCGCCTGTTCTTTCACAACGGGTAGCGGCCACTACACCGGGGATCTCGGCTTTCATGCCGGGGGCTACGCCGCCACTTACGCAGGGGAAGCCGTCATTGCTCTTATCTCCGATGCTAAAGTTCTCCTGGATAGCAAAAATCCGGTCGGATTCGGGATAGAAATTATCGTACGACAACTCGAAGCAGACTTTAGCAATGAGTACCAATCCCATTGCCAGGCCTACGCCCAACGACAGTATCTTAATATCATTATGTCTGCCCTTCTTGAACAGGGTGCGGAAAGATATGTAAAAATTCTTCATTGTAACAGATTCGTTTTGTTATTGCTGACAGAAAACCAATATGACCGGCCTTGGAGGTAGGGGGTCTGCCCCCCCTACCTTTGCATATTACTCCAACACCAGGACTTCATTATCCTTGTAGCTTTCATAGCTGGAAACGATTACCTTTTCTCCTGCTTCCAGGCCTTCTGTTACTTCATAATACTGCGGGTTCTGACGGCCGATCTTGATCTTACGGCGATAGGCTTTCTTGCCATCTTTGTCGAGTACGAAGATCCAGCTGCCGCCGGTACTCTGGAAGAATGTTCCGCGTGGTATGATGATACTCTCTGTCGGCTGTCCCAGTTCCAGATTGATATAATAGGTCTGACCGCTACGGATATTGTCAGGGCGTTCGCCTGTAAACACCAGGTCCGTACGGAATTTGCCGTCGCGAACTTCCGGATACACCTTACGTACGGCCAGTGCGAAACTTGTTCCCTGACGGTCGAAGTCGGCATCCAGTCCCGGCTTAACACGGTCGATATAATGTTCGTCGATCATCGCTTCCACCTTATAGTCGGAAAGGTCGTTGATCTGGCCGATCTTTAAACCGGCAGAAACATTCTGTCCCAGCACGACATCCAGCAAACCCAGTTCGCCGTCAATCTGTGAACGGACATTCAGATGTTCCTTACGTTCATGAACCAATTGGATGTTACGGCGCATGTTGGCCAGACTGGTTTCCATTTCGTCCATCTGGATCGTACGGGAAATTGAATCCTGACGCAGGCGCTCGACAACAAGGTCATATTTCTTTGTTGCCAGTTCATAATCTTCTTTAGCTTTCAGATAATCTTCCTTGGCAATCAGGTTTTCATCATACAATTTCTTCTGTTGTGAATAAGCACGGCGTGAACGGGCAATGTCGACATCGAGCTGCGCCTTTTCCAACTGATTGTTCAGTTTGTCCTGTTCCATGGCCACCTGTGTGTTACGCAGGAAGTTTTGTTTTTCCGCCAGCTGAGCTTCGGCATCCAATATCTGCAAATCGAGGCTTGAATTGGAAAGGCGGATAATAACGTCACCTTTCTTCACCTGGGCACCTTCTTCCACTACTTTCTCCTGAACGATACCGCCTTCTTCCGGGCTCAACTGTACCACAGTAATCGGCTGCACCTGTCCGTTTACACGAACGAAATCATTGAACTGCTCCTTCGTAACCTCACCGATACTGATACCGCGGGCGTCCACTTTCAATGTCGATGCATGATCGCCGAAAATGATCCATCCGACCAATGCCAGGAATAAAACACCGCCACCTACATAAGGTAAATGTTTCTTCTGAATGCCTCTTTTCTTTTCTAATTGTATATCCATTGTTGTATGTTTTTATTTCTTTATTATCAGTTTCTGTTTATTCTCAGTTTATACCTTCAATCAACGGTTTACCTTTATAGTAATCAACCAACTTGCATTTCAGCAGATACATCAGCTTCCGTTGCAGCAAATCAGCTTTCGACAGCAGTAAAGTGTTGGCGCTGGTCTGTAAGTCGATCGGGCTCATCAGGCCTTCTTCGAATTTGCGAAGAGTCACCTGGTAAGCTATTTCGTCCGCCTGGGCTTTCTTTTCCATCTGGATCGTTTCCTTGGCGTACCCTTCACGATCGAGGATAGCCTGTTCGATAGCCGTCTGCAACTGGCGGAGCACCTCGGTCTGCTGTTCCTGGGCGATACGCATATTGTTGCGGGCCTTGCGCAGATTTGTCAGACGGTCCAGGCCGTTAAAAAGCGGGAAACTCAGGTTAAAGGAAATGTATTCCCCCCGGTTGTTCTTAAACTGGCTTCCGAATGCAGCAGGAGCCTGTTCTCCTTTCAGGTTCTCATAATAATTGGTAGAAACACCGGCTGAGAAAGAGATGGAGGGTAACATGCGTCCTTTAGCCATCAGATATTGCATTTTAGATGACTTCAGTTGAAGTTGTGCCTGCAAAGCTGTCGGGTTATTATCGGATGCATAATCGTAAATTTCCTCCACCGATTCCAACATGGTTGCATACGATTTATCCAGGAGCATGGTATCTACGTCCAACTCCATATCCGACGGGAAGTTCATATTTTGTTTCAAAGTCAATATGGCTGTATTCAGCAGATTCTGCTGATGCGTCAGGTTATAGTCGTTGGCAGCGACCTGCGCTTCGATCTGGGCGACATCGGCTTTACCTTTCAGTCCCAGTTCTTCTTGGCGACGGGTCTTATACAGGATGCGGCTGTTCTCTTCCAGTTGCTCGGCAGCCAGTTTTACTGTTCCCTGATAATATACGACATCCATAAAAGCCTGCATCGTATTGATTGCCAGATCATCCTTTTCCTTCTGGATATCATTCATACCCAGTTGACGGTTCGCTTTTGCCATACGCCATTGGTTGATCAGTTGTCCCCCATTAAATATAGGTATGGAAACACTCAGGCCATATCCGTTATTAAATGTAGATGTATTGTTATAGACGTTGGTTTCCGGGTCAATGGAACGTCCGAAACTATACTGTGCTCCCACACTTGCACTCATGGAAGGGAAGAAAGAAGCTACTGCTGAATTCAACTCTGCCTTATAAGAATCGCTCGTATGGGTTTGTTTCTTGACTTTCGGACTGTTTTCAACGGCATAATGCATGCATTCATCCATTGTCCAGCGTTTTTCCTGGGCCATGGCAACTGTTGCCAGGCTAAGCGAAAGGATCGATGTAACTATTATCTGTTTCATTTTTGTGTTATTTTCTGCCAACAAAAGGGCAAAGAGCGTGCCAAACCTGATAAAACACTATTTATCAATAAATTGTAAAAACCGTTCTTTTTCAGAAGTGTAAAGAAATTAGACAGTGGTGTATAATTATTAGACAACCTACATTTATCCGTTTTGTACGCATATTTTATCTGTCTAAATTTTAGACACAGGTTAGGTAGTATAAAACCGAAGCCCTATCTTTGCATTATAAATACATTAAATATCACAATGGCTAAACAAGGCACCATACTGGTCGTAGACGATAACAAGGGGATTCTCACCGCAGTACAGATGCTGTTAGGCACCTGCTTCGAGAAAGTGATAACCATCTCTACTCCAAACAAAATAAAGACGACACTGCATAACGAGAATGTGGACGTAGTCCTGCTGGATATGAATTTCAGTGCCGGAATCAACACCGGTAACGAGGGGCTTTTCTGGCTGTCCGAAATAAAGAAGGAAGACCCGGCCGTACAGGTCGTACTCTTCACCGCTTATGCAGACATAGACCTGGCAGTAAGGGGCATCAAGGAAGGCGCCACCGACTTCGTTGTCAAACCGTGGAACAATGCGAAACTGCTGGAAACGCTGAAAACGGCTTACGATATCCGGATGGCAAACCGGAAAGGAGTTCCGCACGAGAGCAGCAAGCAGGTTATCTCCAAGGAAAGCGGCATGTTCTGGGGCGAAAGTAACGCCATGCAGCAACTCCGCAACCTGATCGAAAAGGTTGCCAAAACCGATGCCAATATCCTGATCACCGGAGAGAACGGAACTGGTAAGGAAATGCTGGCAAGGGAAATACATATGTTGTCGAACCGCAAAAAAGAGGCTATGGTCCCTGTAGATATGGGCGCCATCACCGAGACATTGTTTGAAAGCGAACTGTTCGGCCATATGAAAGGTGCCTTTACCGATGCACGCGCCGACCGCCCCGGTAAGTTCGAGGCAGCCAACAACGGAACCCTGTTCCTGGACGAAATCGGGAACCTCTCCTATCATTTACAGGCAAAGCTACTGACGGCTATCCAGCGCCGCAGCATCGTCCGGGTAGGAAGCAACACCCCTATCCCGGTAAATATCCGTCTGGTCTGTGCCACCAACCGCGATTTGCAGGAGATGGTACAGAAAGAGCAGTTCCGTGAGGACCTTTTGTATCGTATCAACACAATACATGTAGAAATACCGTCACTCCGCGAACGTCCGGAGGACATTGTTCCGCTGACTGAAATATTCCTGGCAAAATATTGCAATATCTACGGTAAATCCTCCATGCGCCTCAGCGCGGATGCAAAGGATAAATTGAAACAGCAACCCTGGTTCGGTAATATCCGCGAACTGGAACATACCATCGAAAAGGCCGTGATTATTTCCGAAGGCGAAACCCTCGACAGCTCCGACTTCGACTTCCCCCGCAAGAAAGAATCGCCACTGAAAGAGGCAACCACGCTGGAAGAGATGGAGTACAACATGATTAAGAATGCCATGGACAAGTACAACGGTAATCTCTCGCTCGTCGCCAGCCAATTGGGTATTTCACGTCAGACGCTGTACAATAAAATCAAACGTTATGAATTATAATGTGCCAATATGCCAATGTGCTGATATGCCAATGAAAGGCACAACACAACACAGCGTAGGTTGTATCCGTAATTGGCACATTGGCATATTAGCACATTGACACATTATTCTTATGTTAAAAGGTATCTATCATAGTCTGACTTTCCGGCTGGGGTTATTCGGAGTATTAACCGTTGCAGGAACCTATTTCGCCATGACGCGGCAATGGGAATGGTTTATCCTCGTTTTCATAGGCTGGCTGTATTCCATACGGATGATGAGCCAGTTATACAAACGCAACGCCCAGAAGGTAGCCTTCATGTTCGATGCCATCGACAACAGCGACTATGCATTCCAATATGCCACTCGGGGACGTTCGTCCAACGATAAGCTGGTGAGCGAATCATTAAACCGCATCACCCAGATACTTTTCCAGGCGAAAGCGGAAGCTGTGCAGAAAGAAAAATATTACGAGTTGATCATGAACTCGGTCAATACCGGCATAATCGTATTGGACGACATAGGCAACATCTACCAGACCAACAACGAAGCTCTTCGTCTGTTGGGCCTTTCCGTTTTCACCCATGTCAAACAGCTGGCGCGCATCGATGAAAAACTACAGACAACGATTGCCAATATCCTCCCGGGCGACAAACATCAGATATCATTCGTAAACGAACGCGGAACGGTAAACCTTTCCATCCGCGTATCCGAAATGACCTTGCAGGAAAAACATGTACGTATCCTGGCTATCAACGATATCAACAGCGAACTGGACGATAAGGAAATCGACTCCTGGATACGTCTGACCCGTGTGCTGACACATGAGATTATGAATTCCGTCACCCCGATCACCTCACTGAGCGATACATTGCTTTCCATCCACGAAGACGCCGACAGCGAAATACGTAACGGACTGGAAGTGATCAGTACAACGGGAAAGAGCCTGATCTCATTTGTCGAGTCATACCGCAAGTTTACCCATATCCCGACACCGGAACCTTCGTTATTCTATGTGCAAAAGTTTGCGGAGCGGATGACAAACCTGGCCCGTCACCACAACAATTTCCCCAATATAACGATTAATATAAATATAGAACCGGCCGACCTGATCGTTTATGCGGATGAAAAACTAATCACCCAGGTTGTACTGAACCTGCTGAAAAACGCCATGCAGGCCATCGGCAGCGGACAACCGGACGGGCTAATCGAGCTGAAAGCCTATTGTAATCCGGACGAGTCCGTGATTATCGAGGTGAGCAACAATGGTCCTACCATTCCACCGGAAGAAGCGGAACATATTTTTGTGCCGTTCTTCACGACCAAAGAAGGCGGAAGCGGCATCGGGTTGTCCATCTCGCGGCAGATCATGCGGCTCTCGGGGGGTAGCATTGCCTTAAAGAGCAATCCGACGATAAACAAAACGTCGTTTATTCTGACGTTCCCGTAGAAAACAATAAAACGTTCCCTTTGTTATTTCTATTAGAGGTACGTCTAATTTTATTTACACCTAGGTCTAAATCGATTTACACGTACGTCTAAATGAATTTAGAGGTAGGTCTGTTTCAAAAGACTACAGGAAAGAATAAAAAGAAAGTAACTAACATTTTGATATAACAAGTAATAAAAACATGAAACTGCTAGACAAACTCAAGATCAATCACAAACCTCGTTCCGGAGGATTAGACCTTTTAAAATATATAGGCCCTGGATTATTAGTCACCGTAGGATTCATCGATCCCGGAAACTGGGCAACCAACCTGGCAGCCGGTTCCGAATTCGGATATGCACTGCTATGGGTGGTCACTTTCTCTTCCATCATGTTGATCATTATCCAGCACAACGTTGCCCACCTAGGAATCGTAACCGGTTTGTGCTTATCGGAAGCGACCAATAAATATATGCCCCGGATGCTTAGCCGTCCTATTCTGGGTTCGGCCATGCTTGCCAGCATTTCGACTTCGCTTGCCGAGATATTGGGTGGAGCCATTGCGCTGCGGATGCTGTTCAGCATACCGATAAAGATTGGTGCCGTAATCGTTACGATTGCCTGCCTGATCATGCTTCTCAGCAATACCTACAGCAAGATAGAACGCTGGATCATCATGTTCGTTTCCATTATCGGCCTCTCTTTCCTGTATGAACTGGCTTTGGTCGATGTCAATTGGGGACAGGCCGTCACCGGATGGGTAAAACCGTCGTTTCCTCCCAACTCCATGCTGATCATCATGAGTGTGCTCGGTGCCGTAGTGATGCCCCACAACCTCTTTCTCCACTCGGAAGTGATACAGAGCCGCGAATGGAACCTGGAAGATGAATCGGTCATTAAGAAGCAACTGAAATATGAATTTTATGATACGCTCCTGTCGATGGTTATCGGCTGGGCAATCAACTCGGCCATGATCATCCTGGCAGCAGCAACATTCTTCAAAGAAAAGATTACCGTCGACGAACTGGACCAGGCGCAACAATTACTGGTTCCCCTGGTTGGAAACAACGCCGGCGTGATCTTTGCCGCCGCACTGCTGCTGGCCGGTATTTCTTCAACGATCACATCGGGTATTGCGGGAGCCTCCATCTTTGCTGGTTTCTATGGGGAAGCCTACAATCATAAAGACTTACACTCCAAACTGGGAGTCATTCTTTCATTCGTTCCGGCCTTGCTCATCATCTTCCTGATCGGCGACCCGTTCAAAGGACTGATCCTCTCGCAGATGCTGCTGAGCGTGCAGCTTCCTATCACAGTCTTTACCCAGGTATATCTAACCTCCAGCAAGAAAGTAATGGGACAATATGTCAACTCCCGTTCAACCACCATCCTTCTCGTATTATTGGGAACCATGGTTACGGTATTGAACATAGCTCTGCTAATCAGCTTGTTCTGACGCATTACATTCAACGTTTCACCATAGCACACAGGTGACACAGATTGAATAGATGAGCACAGATTCTTATTTAATAAAATAAACATCTTCTCTGTGTAAATCCGCCTGATCTGCGTCACCTGTGTGCTATAGTAAGACTATAATAACCCAATTAAGAAAAGCCGGTAAAACAACTTTTTCCTTATCCATGTATTATACTCTGTTCGATAAAATTAAGCCACAAATACAGGAAAAAACTTGTATTGCTATGCAGCAAATAAAGAAATCGCTACCTTTGTTCCGTTAATAAAGAAATAACATATTTATAACAGATATGAGCGATATCAGAACGAACGAAGAAGAAGGCAAAAAAAGCCTGAATTTTATTGAAGCAAATGTTGAAAAAGACCTGGCAGAAGGTAAAAATGGCGGACGTATACAAACCCGTTTCCCACCCGAACCAAACGGCTATCTGCATATAGGACACGCCAAAGCAATCTGTCTGGATTTCGGTATTGCAGAACGTTACAACGGAGTTTGTAACCTTCGTTTCGACGACACGAACCCTGTAAAAGAAGATGTAGAGTACGTCGATGCAATCAAGGAAGATATAGAATGGCTCGGATTCCATTGGGGTAACATCTACTACGCATCCGACTATTTCCAGCAATTGTGGGATTTTGCCATCCGTCTGATCAAGGAAGGAAAAGCCTATATCGACGAACAAAGTTCGGAAGTTATCGCCCAGCAGAAAGGAACCCCTACCCAACCGGGTATCAATAGTCCCTATCGCGACCGTCCCATCGAAGAAAACCTGGCGTTGTTCCAAAAGATGAGCGACGGCGAAGTGGAAGAAGGTGCTATGGTATTGCGTGCCAAAATAGATATGGCAAACTCGAACATGCACTTCCGCGACCCGATCATCTACCGCGTAGTGACGTCGGCACACCATCACCGCACCGGCGACACATGGAAAGTGTACCCGATGTACGACTTTGCCCACGGACAGAGCGACTTCTTTGAAGGCGTTACACACTCGCTTTGTACACTCGAGTTTGTGGTACACCGTCCGTTATACGACCTGTTCATCGACTGGCTGAAAGAGGGTAAAGACCTCGATGACAACCGTCCGCGTCAGACTGAGTTCAACAAACTGAACTTGAGTTATACGCTGATGAGCAAACGTAACCTGCTTACACTGGTAAAAGAAAAGCTGGTCGACGGTTGGGACGATCCCCGCATGCCGACTATCTGTGCATTCCGCCGCCGTGGTTATTCTCCCGAGTCTATCCGTAAATTCGTCGATAAGATCGGATATACCACATACGACGCCCTAAACGAATTCGCCTTGTTGGAAAGTGCCGTTCGTGAAGACTTGAATGCCCGTGCTACCCGTGTATCGGCCGTTCTCGATCCGGTCAAACTGATCATCACCAATTATCCGGAAGGACAGGTGGAAGAGATGGAAGCTATAAACAACCCGGAAGACCCGGAAGCAGGCAGCCACCTGATCGAATTCAGCCGCGAACTGTGGATGGAAAGAGACGACTTTATGGAAGATGCACCGAAGAAGTTCTTCCGTATGACTCCCGGACAGGAAGTACGTCTGAAGAATGCTTACATCGTGAAGTGTACCGGTTGCAAGAAAAACGATGCAGGCGAAGTGGTGGAAGTCTATTGCGAGTACGATCCGAATACCAAGAGCGGCATGCCGGACAGCAACCGCAAGGTAAAAGGAACCCTACATTGGCTGAGTTGTGCGCATAGCCTGCCGGCAGAAGTCCGCTTGTACGACCGACTCTGGAAAGTAGAAAATCCGCGTGATGAACTGGCCGCTATCCGCGAAGCCAAGAATTGCTCCGTGCTGGATGCGATGAAAGAGATCATCAATCCGGATTCTCTGAAAATATTAACGAACTGTTACGTGGAAAAATATCTGGCAAACGCCAAGCCGTTAGATTATTTACAATTCCAGCGTATCGGTTATTTTAACGTAGACAAAGACTCTACGCCCGAAAAGCTCGTCTTCAACCGCACCGTA
>CAIGRU010000850.1_pt1 | contig 18639 bp, 17 predicted proteins | sample 7351341 | NCBI WGS metagenome assembly CAIGRU01
GACAGAACAAATAGTAGCAATAAAACGTAGTTTTATTTAAAGTGGATTATACTAGTTCCTCTTGTGACCAACCTGCTTTCTTTCGAAGCTGTGTTAATTTGTCTGCAAAAATCATAACGATATCCTCCTTGTGTGTTTGTTATGCGTATATTTTATCTTTTTTCCAGGTTGCTCTCTACCAATCAGCACCATGCAATGTGTCAACTGTCAGTTGCATTCATAATATCATTGAAATTTTCACTTAGTTTTTACCTGTTTTGTATATATTTCCTATTATAGTCATTTAAATAACCCCCATCAACAGGAAAGCTATTTATTCAAAAGCGGCAGAGATTTCTCCCTGCCGCTTTCTGTACTTATGCAAAGGTAATTTCGAGGCCGGTAGCAAACGCCGGAACGCCGCAAGGAAGAAAGCGCTGGAAGCCACGGCAAACGCTGAAAAGTTTCTTTATCTCACATGCGCAAAAAAGGCCGGTATCACACCAGCCTCACCTTGTCCAACATACGCTCCGGAAGCACATTTTCATAAATGGAATAGTATTCCGCAAAAGCAAGTTTTCTCCCGAACGTGAGTACCTCCATCTCCACCCCGAAGAGATCCACCAGCAGCCCAGTGGGCACCATGCCGTTTCTGAGATAAAATGACTTTCTGCGTATTCTGTCCCTGGCATTGTCCGCAGCCCGGGCTTCCGGACCGGTTGTACGCTCAATCTCTACCACTACTTTATCACTGCCATAACGCTCCCGCAGTTCATGCAGGGCAGTACTTCCCAAGCCGCTTCCCTGGCAATTCGGCTCTATCGCGAAATAGTCCAGCAATGCCAGTCCGGCAGAGAGAATCATAATTGCCAGCCCGCAGAACCCACCCGCTTCATCCTCAATTGCCAAAAACTCGCACAAGCCTTCCTTCTGCTTCTCGACCATCAGTTCGAAAGGCTTCTTTTCCGATTTCGGAAAGGATGCTTCGTACAGCACCCTTATCTGCTCCAATTTTTCTTTACTGACCGCATCTTTCAACATAGCAGCATCTATTACACTCCCGTCTTACTTTTCGGCAGGACATCCTCCTTACTCCTGTCAGGCATTTTCGGCAAACCGTTCTCCTTACTGTCAGGCATTTTCGGCAAACCGCTCTCCTTACTGTTAGGCATTTTCGGCAAACCGCTCTCCTTACTGTTAGGCATTTTCGGCAAACTGCTCTCCTTGCTCCTGTCAGGCATTTTCAGCAAACCGTTCTCACGCCGTCGCCTCGCGGTGGACCTGCAGCTCATACAGCTTCTTGTAAATGCCGTCCTGGGCCAGCAATTCCTGATGGGTGCCCTGTTCCCGGATTTTCCCCTTATGCATGACCATGATACAGTCCGCATGCTGAATAGTGGAAAGCCGGTGCGCTACCATGATGGTGGTACGGCCCTGCATCAGCTTTTCCAGCGCCTCCTGGATCAGCAGCTCCGTCTCGGTATCGATATTGGCAGTGGCCTCGTCCATGACCAGGATGCTGGGCTTGTGGGCCAGTGTCCTGGCAAAGGACAGCAGCTGTCTCTCTCCCGCCGAAAAAGTAGCTCCGCGTTCGGTCACCGGCTCCCGGTAGCCCCCCGGCAGCTTCTCTATGAAATGGGACGCATTCACATATTCCGCCGCTTCCTTCACGTCCTCCAGGGTAATCTCCTCATTGTGGAGACGGATATTATACTCGATATCCCCCTCAAAAATAAACACATCCTGCTGCATCTGGCCGATGGCGCTGCGGAGCTGCTTCCTGCTCAGCTTTCGGATATCCACGCCGTCAATATAAATATTTCCCCGCTGGATATCGTAATACCTTCCAATCAGGTTCAATATGGAAGATTTACCGGCCCCGGTAGCCCCTACAAAGGCCACCTTTTCTCCCGGCTCAATGACAAAGGACACATCCCGCAGCACGTAATTTTCATTGTCATAGGCAAACCACACATGGGAAAATTCAATCCTGCCCTTAATCCCGGGCAGCACCACCGGGCGCTCATCCTCTTTCACCAGCGGCTCCTCGCTCATGATGGTGAAAATCTTCTCTGCGGAAGCGATGGAGGACTGCAGCGTGGAAAACTGCTCCGCCAGTTCCTGTATGGGTTCGAAAAATGACTGGATATACTGTGCAAAAATATACAATGTACCGATGGAAATCACGCCCCCCAGCACATCCCTGCTGCCCACGCCCAGCACAATCATCAGGGAAATAATGCTCAGGATATAAATCAGCGGCCGGAAAATGGCAAATACCATCATCTCCCTGTAGCCTGCCCTGTACAGCTTGTGGTTCTTGTCGTCAAATTCCTCAAACTTCCGCTTTTCCCGTCCGAAGATCTGGATGATGCGCATCCCGGAAATATTCTCGGACAGAAAGGTATTCACATCCGTCAGGCGCGTCCTGGAGATACGGTAGGTCTTCCGGGCAATCTTGCGGAAAACCACTGTCAGCACCGCCACAAAGGGAAGTAGCACAAAGGAAATCAGCGCCAGTTTCCAGTCCAGCATCAGCATCACAACCGCCAGTCCTATGATTTTAACAATATTTCGGAATAATCTTACCAAAATTCCGGAATACATCTCGTCCAGCGCCTCCACGTCATTGGTGACGCGGGTCACCAGCCTTCCCACGGGAGTCAGGTCGAAATAACGGCTGCTCAGGGACTGGATATGCGCGTACAGCTCCTTCCGCACGGTGAGGATAATACGCTGTCCCGTCTTCTGCAGCAGCCAGGTCTGGCTGATATTGAACAGAAAGCTGAGCGTCAGTACAATCCCGTATTTTACGGTGGTCTCCAGAATGACATCGTAATTTCCCTGGGTCTCAAACAGGTCGATGGCATCGCCGATCAGCATGGGGCGGTACAAATCGAACCCTGTCAGCACCAATACCAGAACCAGGCACACCGCCACCCAGCCTGCATAAGGCTTCATATAAGAGAGCAAATGCAGCAGGGCACTGCCCTTATAACTGGCATCTATCTTATCATCCGTCAAAGTACTCATGGCTACCTCCCCCCTAAAACTCCGTCAATTCCTGCTCCAGCTGCTGTTTCTCATAAATATGGGCATAGAAGCCTTTCTTCTCCAGCAGTTCCTCATGGGTACCGTACTCCGTCAGTTCCCCTTCCGTCAGCACCGCCACATGGTCCGCCTTCTGCAGCGTGGAAATACGATGGGCAATGATGATAGTGGTCTTACCCTTCCGCAGCTCCATCAGGTTCTCCAGAATCTGCTCCTCGGTATCCGTATCCACCGCAGACAGGGAATCATCCAGTATCAGCACCGATGCATCCATCAGCAAAGCCCTGGCAATGGAACTTCTCTGCTTCTGCCCGCCGGAGAGCGTGACCCCCCGCTCTCCCACAAGCGTCCTGTATTCCTCGGGAAATCCCATAATATTGTCATGGATACAGGCTGCCTTGGCCGCCCGCTTGATGCTGGCGCGCAGTTCCGGATGGTCCCGCAGCCTCGCCTCCAGGCCGAAGGCTATGTTTTCTTCCAGCGTATCCGAAAACAGGAAATTGTCCTGTGGCACATAGGCCATATCCCGGTGCAGGACCGCCAGCGGAAACTCCGTAATAGGCCTTCCGTCCACCAGAAGGCTTCCCTCCGCGCAGTCATAGACCCGCAGCAGCAAATCCGCCAGGCTGGACTTTCCGCTTCCGGTACGCCCCAGAACTCCCAGCATCTCTCCCGCCTTTACGTGGAGGCTCACGTTCTTCAGCACCGGCTCCTCCCCGTCCGGATATGTAAATGTCAGGTTGTTCAGCGTCAAATCCCCTTTGATATGTACATCCTGCATGTCCGGGCCAGGCGTATCCCCGTCCCCTGGGGCTTCCGGAAACTTATCCACGATATCCGGTTTCTCCCGGAAAACGGCGGAAATCCGCTGAAATGCCGCTGCTGCCTGGCTGAAGTTATTGATGCAGTCCCCGCAGGCAATCATGGGCCAGACCAGCATGCCGATATAGGAGTTAAATGCCACAAACTTTCCGATGGACACCTGTCCATCCAGGACCATCTTGCCGCCGAAGACCAGCGTCACCAGCAGGCTGATTCCCGTGACGGCATCCAGTGCCGGGCCGAACACCGCCCGCAGCTTTACCATGGAAAGATTTTTCTCCATGCTGTTGCGGCTGGCTTCCTCAAATGCCTTAAAATCCTCTTCCTCCTGAACAAAGGCCTTCAGCACACGCACTCCCGCGATGCTTTCCTGCACCTTGTCAGACAGCCGGGAAAAAGCTTCCTGACGCCTGGTCTGGCGTTTCTTAGCCTCGATCCCGTAAAAATAACATCCCACGGCCACCAGCGTCAGCGGTACAAACGCCATGGCAGTCAGCCGGAAATCCACATAGGCCACCATGCGCAGCAGCACCATGACGGTCATCACCACCGCGTCAAAGGCAGTGACCACCGCCGGTCCCACCGCCATGCGGATGGCATTCAGGTCATTGGTAAACCTGGCCATCAAATCTCCGGTCTTGTGGCTGTTGAAGTAGCGCGCGGAAAGTGTCTCCAGATGCCCGAACATATCATTACGCAGGCGATATTCGATTCCCCTGGCCGCCCCGAAGATGCAGAAACGCCATCCGAACCGCCCCAGCATCATCACCGCGCCGGCGGCGAACAGCTTCGCCAGCAGCACATTCACACCGCCCTGGTCCAATACCCCGTCCGACAGCCCGTCAATCACTTCTCCGATAAACTGGGGAATATACAGATTCGCCACATCCACCAGCAGCAGTATGACAACCCCTGCCATATAATGCCATTTGTACCTTAATAAATATGGAATCAGGGACAGGGCTTTCCCCGTCAAAGAATCTTTCTTCTCCATTTTATGTCATACCTGCCTTTCCTCGCTGCCGTCCAACATCCTCACCGCCTCCCGGGACATCACCGCATCTACGAAATCATGGATATCTTTTAACTTCCTGTCAAACACCATACCCCCGAAAAGCATCTCCGTACTGTGCTGGTCAGACCCTGCGGTCATGGGAAAATGATACTTTTCCGCATAGGCAACAGCCATATTATCATATTCCAGACACGGCGGCTCGGCCTTCATCCCCTTGCCGAAATTAGCCGCATTCATGCCCTCCACGGCATCAATGTATTCCGGATACAGGCGAATCTCCGAGATATAAGAAGCTTCCCTGTAGGGGTGGGCATGGCAGACAATCCCGCCGCCCTCATGCACCAGCCGAAACTGCTCCGCCACCGTCGCGTCCCGTATCTCCGGATGGGCCAGCAGCCATGCTTTATCCAGGCCGTAAATCAGAAATTCCGTCCCGTCATAGCAGGACTCCCAGCCGAAGAACACCTGTAGCCCCCTTTTCTCCCCTTCGGCCTTCGCATGTTCATACCCCCGGCAGAAAGCATTCACCCATTCACTCCATGGAAGCCGCCTGTCCAACGCCGTATTTCCGTAGAAAAAATGGTCCGTGACGATAATTCCCGTATAGCCATGCTCCGCGTAAGCCCCGGCCATCTCCGCCCCTGTACTGCACCCACAGGCACTGCCCTCACTGGTATGCATATGTGTCTCATATAAATAACCTTCTGTTTTCATGTTACTCCCCCCATGCCGCCTTTGGCAACTCAAATAGAAGTGTGAAACTTAATCGTTCTTAGGCAGTGTCTTTTGCTGCCTTAGAACGATTTTTCACACTACTCCCTTGCGCCAAATCCGGCTTGAAGCTTCGATTTTTCCGTTAACGTCCAGTGCTGTAATTATGTATTGTACCCCATTCAATACAAGGACGTCAATACAGGAACCGAAAATTCCGGAAATTATTTTCAGCTTTATTTTACCTGACGGCACCTGTCCGCCTCACTTTAGCTCCAGCCCTCTGCACCTCCCATCTCCCGCATACTGTGACTCTTCCAGGGGCAATTTTCAAACACGTTCTAAAACAGAAAGAAAAGCAGCGCCTCATGCCTGGACACATTGTAGGTCCGCAGCCCAAAATTCTCCGTATTCCGCTGCAGCCGCCTCATCCAGTAGTAGCCGAAGCCAATCTGCCCCGAATACCCTCCTTCCTCCCAGAGTTCATGTTCCACGGCGTATTCCACCGCGTCCTCCGCCGCAAAAGCCTCCATCCGATAGCCAAGCTTCTCCAAATAAGGCACAAGCACCGGAGCGGCGTCCGCACTCAAGCCCCTTAAATAGTAATAATCCTGGTAAGGCTCCGCCGCCAGAAAGAAACCTCCGCCCTGCGCGCCTCCGCCCCAAATGTCACTTCTGCTTTCCATATCTGACGCTTGTGTCACTTTCTTCTGTTCACTGTCTTCACTGACCGACGCATTCGCCAGGTTTACCCTTGCGATGATATAATCCGGATGCGCGAAAGACAATGCCAGATACAGCACCGCCACCACTGCCACATGATAGCGGAACAGCGGGAAATCCTCCCTGAAAATCTGTACCACTACCCCCGCAAACAGCAGTGTCAGCAAGGCCAGCGCCCATAACACCAGAATCCTGAGATAAGTCAGATAATAATAGCGGATATAGATAATCATCCGCACGGCACTGGATGCGATCATCACGAAAGTACAAAGTGACATTATTGTCAGTATAGCTTTCAGGATTTTACTCTCACGGAAAAAGCTCATACACAACAGCACGATCACCAGATTCAGCAGGCTCACCGCCAGAAGCTGGAAAAATCCCTCCCTTGCGTACATGGCATAGGTGTACCCCTGGGGCAGGCGCAGCTGTCCCAGAAACAGTCCCGCGATCTGAACGCCTGAAAAGAGCAGGTACAGCAAAGTCAGCAGCCCGGTAACCGTAATCGCCAGAACCGGCTCCCCCCTGCGGGTATCCGGCACCTCCTCCCGTATCTTTCTTTTGCACAGATATGCCGTCAGCGCATATGCCGCGAAAAACAAGATCGTAATCCGAAAAACAATATTCACAATGCCGCCCAGATGAATATTCCGAAAAAGCTCATCCGCCATCTGCCGAAACACCGCATCGGCGCTGGCCAGAAGAAAAAGCACGACCAGCAGCAGCGGAATCCCGATAGCCAGCCCTGCGCCAAAATACCAGACCCTCCTGTCCAGCTTCCGTTCTCTTCCTTTATAATAGGCACTCCCGTCGGAAAAAGGCCTTCCCAGCTCCCCGATGCCTGCGAAAACCAGCAGGCAGATGCTGCCCAGATACTTGCCCAGCCTCCATTTTGAAGTATCGTAAACCTGCTTCAGCAGCAAACTCAGCAGCAGCAAAAAGACACCCAGCTTATTAAAAAAGATGAGGACCCCGTCGTCCGTGCAGAAGGTGGAAATCCCCAGCAAAATCATGGCAATCATGTAAAAGCAGCTTCCTTTTTTTAAGGTAATCCCCAGTTTTAAAAAACAGGAGCAGAAAAACAAGAGGCTGCCTGCCACGAAAAAAGGGAATGTGACGCCCGATCCGTTCCTGTACATACAGAAGGCATAGAATACGGCATAGGCAAAAGCCCAGGGGGCAATAGGGAAAAAATGGGCCTTCAGCCGCTTCGTCTCCTCCGTCTCCGGCACCACAGCCGGTCCCGGCATCCCTCCCGGCTGATTGCGGATTCCGGATGCCGGACCGTTCGCCTGTACATCCCAGGCTCCTGCTGCCCCCTGCGCTGACCGGGCTGTGGGCGAATCCGCTCCCTGTACAGACGGGGTTTCCGTAGATGAATCCGCCCCCTGTACAGACGGGGTTTCCGTGGGCGAATCCGCTCCCCGTACAGGCGGGGTTTCCGTGGGTGAATCCGCCCCCTGTACAGACGGGGTTTCCCATACACTGTTCTCTCTCTTATCCATAATCTCTGTCACTCCTTTCCTGCCCTCTCCCGGCCATCTGCAGTTTCGCCGCATCCTTCCGGCCATACCGCCTCCGGCGCCAGTCACAGGAGAGCGGCACCAACACTTGCTTTTCACACTTCATCCGGCACATACTCCAGAATGTCTCCCGGCTGGCAGCCCAACGCCTTACAGATTGCCTCCAATGTGGAAAACCGCACTGCCTTCGCCTTATTATTCTTTAAAATGGACAGATTGGCCAGCGTAATGTCCACTTCGCCCGCAAGCTCTGTCAGGTTCATTTTCCGCTTTGCCATCATCACGTCCAGATTTACCACAATTCCCATATATTCACCCCCGTCTCTGCCTTCGGTCCGGCACGGCAAACCCTTTTCCCTAAACAGGCACTTACCTGCAAGGACCCCGCCGGCACAGATGTCTCACCAGGTACCGCAATGCTTCTCCGCTCCAGCCTGCCCGCCATAAGCGCGCCTGCTCCATTGTACATGTATGCTGGGCCTCTCCGCCCCCGGCACGCCTGCAATAAGCGCTCCTGCTCCATTGTACATGTTTGCAATGCCTCTCCGCTCCCGGCACGCCTGCAATAAGCGCTCCTGCTCCATTGTACATGTTTGCAATGCCTCTCCGCTCCCGGCCTGCCCGCCATAAGTGCGCCTGTTCCATTGTACATGTGTGCTGGGTCTCTCCGCTCCGGCCTGCCCGCTCAGATTGTCAGATCATTCTCCTGCTTACAGCACACGGCCTCCTCGAACACATAGGCAAGAACCTTGCTGAAAAGCCCCGCAATCACAAACACCAATATCACCACATACATGGCTACCGTCATGTATACAATGCTCCGCACCACCGACATCAGCACTATGAAAAAACTCCAGTTCCCCATCTTCTGCAGGCTGATTACATTTTCCCTGACAAAACAGTCCTCCTCCAGCACGGTTTTGAAGATTTTGCGCAGTTCCCTCACCAATACCAGCGCCGCAATCCCCAGCGCAAAGTAAATCGTTACCGTCTCCTCGTAATGCTCCACCAGGCGCGGCATCAATTCACCAATCTTCCTGATGCTCCAGGGCAGCGTCACCGTCACCGCTATCCCCGCATAGAACATGAAATCCAGCAGGTATTTTGTGCATCTGGTGAGAATTTCCTTTTTCTTCTTCAGCTTTGCCCCATACCCTTTTTGTTCTTTTTCCTTCATAGGCCACCTCCGCAATCTGTATTTTACACTTCCTTTTGAGTAGATGGTAGCACTACTCATAGCGATTGTCAATATATTATTATCGTTTTTCAATAAATTTTTATCGTTGCAAAAAAATAATCCCCTGAAAGCCAGCCGCTGCTTCCAGAGGTTCTTTCAGAGGTTCTTCTTTTTCGTTCACGCCGTTTACAGCCCCATGCATCCGAATGCCCTGCCATCTTCATTCCGTTCACACTTCTCCACGCAGCAATGTCACGGGTGCAATCTTCCGGATTCTCAGGGACAGCAGGCAGGCCGCGCCAAAGGTGAACAGAATCATCCCCGCCCCCGCAGCCGCAATCCATCCCAGGGGAACCGTAAAGGTGCATTTCACGATTCCAATCCCTCGCAGGAACAGCGCCGTCAAGGGGTTAATGATGGCGGCGCACACCGTAAGCCCCGCCGCCGCGGACAAAACCACCGCCGGCAGAAAGCTGGCTGCCGTCTGCAGGACCAGCTGCCCTGTGGTAAATCCAAGTGCCTTCAGGATTCCGTAATCCCGCTTTTTGCTGTTCAGCAGCGTCCGCACCAGCAGATACAGCACGAAGACCACCACTGCGCCGCCCACCGCAAGCACCGCCGCCACAATAATTTCCATCAGGGAAACATAAACCGAAGCCGCGCCATGTACGGTTGAATATACATCAATTACTGCATTTACGTCTTTTCTCAATCCGGAGCGCACTCTCTCATGGAAGGCATCAATATCCTCCCCTTCCGCCATATTCAGATAATAGCTCACATCCCCAAGCTTACCCATACGCTCAAAGCCGCTCCGCGTCATCAGGCAATCCTTTCCCAGATTATTGGATATCTGCGTAAAGCCGCAGATGACATACCTGCCCTCCTGGCCCTCCGCGGCCAGCGTGATCTCATCCCCGATTTCAAGCTTCTTTTCCCCGGCATACTTTCCCGCGATGGCCACCTCATTGTCATAGCGCGGAAAGCGCCCCTCAAAGCACACATCCTGATTATTGACTGTCGAAAAATCGTCCGACAGCATACACATCAATATATTCCCCTCCCTGTCCCCGTGGGCTACCTCCACGGAATGGTACAGATACACCTTCTCTACGGCCTTCTCTTCCTCCATCAGCGCCAGGAATGCATCCTCGGCGGACACGTTCACATTGACGCAGGAATCCGCCGTCTCTCCCACAATCAGATGAATGAACGGTTCCATGTCCACAATGACATTTTCCACCATCAGGCCTGCGAACACGACTACCAGGGAGAGTACCAGCATGGTGATACAGGTAGTGACATTCTGCTTTGCCCTGGAAAAGGTGGTCTTCAGCGCCAATGCCGGCTGGAGCGGCAACCTGGTTCTCTCCAGCGGAACATGATTCTGTTTGAAATTATGTGTCAGAACTCCCTGGCGCAGCGCAATAACCGGGTCGATTTTCCGGATTCTGCGGGCGGACAGCCATACCGCCAGCGCCACGGCGCCGCCCACAATGCCCAGGCTGACGCAGAAGGGCAACGACAGGAAATGTATTTCGTACGGAATCCCCGTCTGGGCAACCATCATGACATTCACCGCCGGAAACAGGCAGTAGGACAGCCCGATCCCCCCCAACGCCGTCAAGAGTACCACCCCCAGAAACTGCATCAGCAGCGAAGCAACGATCTCCCTGCTTCTGTACCCGATTGCCTTCAATGCCCCCAGATTCCTCATATTTTCCTGAATATAATTCATCACATTCGACGCAATCACCACCAGGGCAATCACTGTCACGAAGAAAGCCATTGCGCTGACAATGCCTGAGCAGATCATCTGGGATATATACCTGCTGGAGGACACCAACGCATATGAATTACTCCTCGTCCGCACCTCCGGAAAACCCGCGGACACCGCATTTTTAAGCGCCGCCTCAAAATCCTCGCTCTCCGACTTATCCCCAATCCGCACCGACACCAGCGTGGAAGCGGGGGCATACCCTTTCTCCTCCAGTTCCGCATAGCAGTCTTCGGTCAGCAAAAAGGCACACAATGAACAGTTATGGGAACCCGCCATCACGCTGTTCAGAAAACCGCAGACCGTGTAAGACACCGTATTGCCGCCGATCGTAAGATCTATTGTCTCGCCCACGGCTATATTACCGTTCATCCCGTAAAGCATGGGCAGATAGACGCCGCTTGTGCAGTCTCCCTCTTCCACAATCTCCACCTTCCCCACCTGGCGTTCCAGGGCGGACTCCTTCTCCAGAATCACAAATTCCGTGTTCATCTCACCCCCGTTATAAGCAAAGCTGCCCACCGTACACAACACGTCTTCCATGCAGTACTGTACCACACGCCCGTCCTGCTCCAGCGTGTCCCTGGCAAACGCAAGCACATCGCTGCTCCGGCTGCCCAGCATCAGCGTCACATGTTCCGCATTCAGCTTATCGTGATACCTGTCAAAATTCCGTTTATAGTCCATGGACAGCATCAGCCACAGATTCAGCATGGCGGAGGCGAACAGCATCAGCGCCACGATGGCCACTGTCTGCCCCTTTGCCCGCCTCAGGTTAGACGCGGCTATCAGAAAACATTTTCTCATAAATAATACCCCCTGTACGCTTCAATGCGCATTCATTCGGTCCTTCAACGCCTTTGGAAACGCGGCCCGTGCTACCATCCCATCTCCTCCAGGAACGCGGACAGCTTTTCATGCCTGCTCCTGTCACCGTGTACATATTTCCCCAAATCACACTCACCCAGCACGGCTCCGTCCTTCAGGTACAGAATCCGGTTTCCCCGCCGCGCGGAGCGCATGTCATGCGTCACCATGACCACACTCTGCCCCTGGCTGTTGAAGCGGGTAAGCGTATCCAGCACATCCAGCCCCGTTTTGGAATTCAGGGCGCCTGTAGGCTCGTCCGCGAACAAGATGCGGGGCGAATTGATCAAAGCGCGGACAATCCCCACCCGCTGGGCTTCTCCTCCCGAGAGCTGTGCGGGAAATTTCCTCCATGCTTCCTCCGGTATGTCCACTGCCCGAAACAGCTCTTTAGCCCTTGCGATAAGCGCTTTCTTATCTCTGTTCACCAGCAGCCCCGCCGCCAGCACATTGTCCATGACGCTCATCCCGTCTATGAGATAAATCTGCTGGAACACAAAGCCGCAGGATTTCCGCCGGAAAACCGCTAGCGCATCGGAGCTGTAAGCGGATATCACCTGGCCGTCAAATAGAATCGTGCCCAGAGAAGGCGTATCCATCCCGGACAATGCGTAGAGAAGCGTGGATTTTCCCGCACCGCTGGCTCCCATGATGACCGTAAAATCCCCCTCATAGAGCTGTAAATCGATATTTTTCAGGACATGCTGCAGCACTCCCCCGCTGGAAAAAGACTTGCTTAAAGACTCGGTTTTCAATAAAATATTTCCCATATAAGCACACTTGCCTTTCTGCCGCCCGTACGGTTTATGCTCACGAGTATAGCCGTAGGCGGCGTTGCGTTTACACAGTCCATTATCCCTTTTTCATCCTTAAATGTCTTTATCCAATCCTTAAGGGTTTCTTAAATCTTTCACCCGTAAGTCCCTCTAAGCCACCACCCCGCTCAGCAAGATCAAAACCGTAACCCGCAGCCCCTGCTCCCCATTCTCAACAAGGATATCCCCCTGCATTTCCTTCATAAAATAGTCGGAAAGATACAGTCCCAAACCTGCGCCTTCCGTTTTCGCCGCATTGCTTCCCCGCCTGAATTTCTCCTTTAACAGGGGCAGCTCGTCCCCGTCGACACCGCCTCCAAAGTCCTTGATATCCACAGCCAGGTATCCGCCCGCCCTGCGTACTGTCACATGGATCCGCGTACCGGCATACTTATAGGAATTCACGAAAATATTGTCAAAAACCTGCTGCAGCCGAAGCCTGTCCGCGTATAAAAGGCAGTCCGGAATGCGGGCGGCATTCCCGCGCCCCAGATAATCCGCATCCTTCAGGATTTCTTCCAGTTCCTGTCCCTCCATATCCGCAGGCATCACGGTAAGCTGCTCCAGTTCCTCCAGCGTGGCTGTGAACAGGTTGCTCACCAATGTGTTAATCTGTTCCGCCTTCCGTATAATCTGTAAATAGTTCTCCCTGCTTCCCTCCAACGCTGTTTTCTGTTCCGAACTTCCGCTGGCAGCCCTGCCCGTTTGCGGATAACCCTCTCCTGCCCGCTCTGCCAGTGCCGCCCCCACTTCCGCCGCGGCCTGGATGCTGGCAACCGGCGTCTTGATGTCATGGGAAAGCTTCGCCACCAGCTCCTTTTTGGCGGCATTGGCTTCCGCCTCCGCCCTGCGCGCCTTTTTCAGCTCCGCCCGCATGAGATCGAAGCTCTCCGTAAACGCGCCGAACAGATTGTGCCTGTCCATTTCCAGCGGTATGTCCAGATTCCCTCCCGCAACTCTCCGGGCAAAATCTTTCATCTTTTGAAACGGCCTGATAATCATCCGTTCCAGATAAACGGTAAAACAAATGCAGATGCATGTCTGGACAATCATCAAAAGTCCCAGCCCAAAAGCCGCCGTCCTTCTCCCGGACATCAGTGTTTCTTCCGTATCATTATATACAAGCAGTTTTCCCGCAATGCAGCCGCCGTCATAAATGTCCAGAATCGTGTCCCTGTGGACGACCGCCTGGTTAATGCTCTCGCTCAAGCCGGGCTTCGTACGAAAAAGAACATGGCCCTCCCCGTCAAGCACTGCGTAATCAAGCGCCGTGCTGCTCCGGTGGGTTTCCATGTGCCCCCAGTCCTCCTGTATGGCATGCAGAGCTTCGTTTATCTCCACGGCGTCCTGGCGGGCACTCACACCCCGCAGTGCAAAAAGGAGCAGAACGGCCAGTTCTGCCCCAAGGCATATCGTTAAAATAATCAAAATAAAATGTTTTTTCACCCGCTTTTCCTCCCGCAGAACCGGTAACCGTCTCCCCAGACCGTGAGGATATACTCCGGCCTGCCGGGTTCCCGCTCTATCGCCTCACGCAGCTTGCGTATATGCACGTTCAACGTCCCGTCCCCCGTAAATTTATCCTCCCAGACATTCTCGAACAGCTCCTGCTTGGAAACCACCCGATTCTCGTTTCGAACCAGATATGCCAGCAGCTTAAATTCCAGCGAGGTCAACCGGACAGCCTCGCCGTCCACCAGTACCTGCCTCGCCGGAAAGTACACCGTCAGCCTGCCGTCCTCATACCGTTCCGGGCCGGCTGCCCCCTGCTGTCCTGCCTGAACTTCATCCTGCCGCATCCGGTTCCCACTCTGCCCATAACGCTTCAGCACTGCCTGCACCTTTGCCAGCAGCACGCTCAGGGAAAAAGGCTTCTGCACGTAATCGTCTCCCCCGATGTGCAATGCTACAAGCTTGTCGTCATCGCTTGTCCGGGCAGAGATAAACAGAATGGGTACATCCGTCTTCTCCCGAAGCTCCTTACACAGGGCAAAGCCGCTGCCGTCCCCCAGATTGATATCCAGCAGCAAAAGCTCCGCCGTATTCTCCCGGAAAAAGCGGCGGCACTCCGAGACACTGTAGGCCACAGCCGTCCTGACACCGAACAGGTTGAAATATTCCGCTGTGCTGTCCGCCAGCAGCTTCTCGTCATCTATCATCAGGCAATCATACTTCATAACACAAACCTCCTGCCGCAATTCCGCTCTTTATGCAAAATGACAGCCTCCCAGGCAGTGTTTCACCAGCTCCCCGATCACCTCCGCCATCCGAAAGAACCCCAAATCGTTTGGATGTGTACCATCTACCGTACAGTCATATCTGCGGTCCCCCGCAAACAGCTGAAACCCGTCTATAAAGTACACATTTTCATCCCCCTTCTCCAGCGCCCCCTGGTAAGTCCGGTAAATCACATCACGCCGACGGATATCCTCCTTTTCGGCCAGCCGGATATTCGGCCTGGACACCAGGATAATCGGCGTCCGGGAGTGGGCTTCCCGGTAGCGGCGGTAAACCTGCGGATGCGTCGCCTCCAGATGCCTGCTGTCAGGTGCGTTGTGGTCATAGTCGCAGACAAATACGCTTGCCTCAATCCCTGCAAGATATTCCGCCATCTCCGCCTCTCCCTTTGCGTTGCCGGAGAATCCCATACACACAAAATCCGCATTTATCTCTCTGGCAATTGCGGAGCAGTAATGGTTTCCCGGCCTGGAGACACAGCCGCCCTGGGTAATGGAAGAGCCGTAGTACAGCACCGGGCTGATATCCCGGTACTTCCGCCCATGTCCCACCTGTGCGTTTTCGTCCAGGCCGATGAGCAATTCCCTCACCCCGCTGTAAAGAGGCATATGGATGGTAATCTCCCGCATCCTCGCATCCGGAAACCAGACCACGGACTCAAAGCTTTCCGGATGCTCCACGGGAGGGATGAAGGAACCCTGGTACAAATCCCGCACGCCGTCATAGACATACAAATCCAGCCCATGGGAACCTGTCAGCGGCATATGGGGCATCCAATGCGCATCACGCAGCTGCACCTTCACGGCCGCATAATTGGAATCTGTCCGAAACCGCAGGCGTCCTCCCGCCGTATGGGTACTCAGGTTCATCACGCCCGGACTCACCTTCTCTGCCGTCTCCATGGGCAGGCGCATATACAGGCCGCTTTCCTTTGCCCTGCACAGGCCGTATATGTCAAAAGGCTCCTGAAGTGCATTCCTGTATTTCAGCCCGTTTATGTCCAGCGTTGATTGTACTGCAAGATTGTAGTCTATTTCACCAAGCTTCATCTTTCCGCTTCCTCTCCTGTATGCTTTATCAAAACTCATTCTAAACTAAGCCGATGGGTTTTACAAGAATAAAGTTTGATTACTTGTTTGAGAGAATTGTGAGAAGCCACGCCCACAGATTCTCGGGCTTTTTCCCCCTGGAAAGCTGGCTGGCCGCGGCAAGAAACGTCTCCTGGGCGATGTCCTGGGCTGCCTGGAAGTCCCGCGCCTTTTTCACGGCGGCTGAATACAGTCTGTCAACATATGGGCTTAAATCATATTTTACTTCCATAGAATGCATGTTTTCCACATTACGTCACCTCAAAGCGCTTTTCGGTGAACCGCCTGTACCTGCACTGCAAACGAAAACCATGGATTGCCGGCGCCCGGGATCGTTTCCCAGGCAGGATTTGTTGTGCGGTTCACTCACATAGTCGTTGAAAAGCCGATATGGTTCACTGGTTTTACTTTCTTTTTTCATAAAAAAGAAATCTTCAGTAACGGTACTTCCTCCGCTTCCCGAGCAGGAAACACGTTGTCACCAGCGCCGCCATCAGCTCCGCCGCCACAATGGACATCCAGATGCCGTCAATCCCCCAGACCAGCGGGAAGAGCAGCACGGCTGCCACCTGGAATACCAGCGTCCGCAGAAAGGAAATCAGTGCCGACACCAGCCCGTTCCCCAGGGCCGTAAAAAAGGAGGAGCCAAAAATGGCGATTCCCGCAAAGAGAAACGAAAAAGAGTATATAAAAAATCCTCTTAACGTCAATCCTAAAAGTTCTGCGTCATACCCCACAAAGAGCATGGAAAGCGGCCTGGCCAGCCCCTCCGCCAGGGCAAGCATTCCCACGGAAAAGATGCCGATAAGTACCAGGCTGCGCCTCAGCAGTCCCTGAAGCTCCCCATGGTTCCCGGCACCGTAGTGATATCCTATCACAGGGGCCGCACCCACGGAATAGCCGATAAACGCGGCCAGGAATATCAAATTTACGTACATTAATACACCGTATGCCGCCACTCCGTCCTCCCCCGCATATTTGATCAGCTGCGCATTGTACATCATACTGACAATGGACATGGAAATATTGGACATCAGCTCGGAAGAGCCGTTGGTACAGGCCTTCAGCAGGGCCGCCCCGTCAAACTTTGCCTTCACCAGTCTCAGAAGGCTGCTGTTTTGCCTGCCGAAATAAACCAGCGGGACAATGCCGCCCACCGCCTGGCTGAAGGCGGTAGCGGCTGCGGCGCCGGGAAGCCCCCACCGGAAAGCTCCCACAAACAGGGCATCCAGAACCATGTTTGTCACACCTGACGCCACGGTGACGGCAAGCCCTATCTGGGGCTTCTCCGCCGTTATGAAAAAGCTTTGGAACTCATACTGCAGGATAAACGCCGGGAGGGCAATCAAAATCACCCGTCCATAGATCACGCAATTGTCCAGCATTACGCCCTCAGCCCCCAGCAGCGCCGCCACCGGACGAATAAACAGAATGCCCAACACGGCAATCACCGCCCCGCAGGCCATAGATACATAAACAAAGAAGGAAAACAGCCGCTTCGCCTTCTCGTGGTCTCCTGCCCCCATGGTAATGGCGATAATCGCGCTTCCTCCCGTGCCGAACATAAATCCAACAGCCCCCAGTATCATCAGAAACGGCATGATAAAGTTCACTGCCGCAAAGGGCGTTTTCCCCACAAAATTCGACACGAAAAAGCCGTCCACCACTCCGTAGACGGATGTGAATACCATCATGACGATGGACGGAAACGTAAAGCGCAGCAACCTCCTGTAGTCAAAATGATCTGATAACTGAATCTTCATACTTACCTCCCTGCGTGTTCCGACACGCATACATATTCCTTATATATCTGTAAAATTATCCTGTACATTCCCTTCTCTGCCACCCGCGCGGCCATAGGGCACGGTTCCATCTCCCTGTCATCGTGTGCTTCAATGTCCTGCTGCCTGCACCGCCTACAATTCCTGTATCTTCTCTTTGAAAGCCGTCAGATATTTCCTGGTCAGTTCCAGATACCGCTCCACATCCTCCCTTGGCCAGGACTCCAATATGCCGTTCTCGATTTCAATCAGCTTCACCACCGTACCTTCTGCCAGTACACGCCCCTTATCCGTGAGGCACACCCTCTTTTTCCTGCCTCCCGAGGCTTCCAGATAGATGATTCCATCGCCTTCCAGCTTTCTCAGCGCAGAATTGATGGTCTGCTTGCTGATCCCGGACTGGCTGCAGATTTCGCTGAGCGGGCAGCTGTCACCGTTGTTGCAGATAGCATATAGTACCTGCATTGTGCTGTCCGACATCCCCAGACGCAATGCCGCCTCATGATAAGCGGCATCTGTTTCACTCAGAAGATAGTTAAACCGCCGCATTTCTTTTGTTGTATACCCTTCCATGTTACGCCTCCTTCACATTGCCTTTTCTCCTCTGTGCTTCCCTTCTTCAGATTTCTGTTTTGGCGTACTGACTCCATGCGCTGCTTCTACGCTTCCCTTCTTCGGATTTCTGCCTCCACGCGCTGCCTCTACGAACTTCTGCCTCAAGGCTTCCTTCTTCGGATTTCTGCCGCCTCGCGCTGCTTCTACGGACTTCTGCCTCAAGGCTTCCCTTCTTCGGATTTCTGTTTTCGCATGGCCGTATGCACAGCCCTCCTTCTCTTCTCCGCGTTCTTCTCCGTCCTTCTGGGCTTCTGCCGGTTACGCTGTGGTTTGCCGGCTCCCTCCGGGCTGAATGAGAATCACATGCACAGTAAAAATCCCGCCCATCTCCTAAAATCAAAAAAGTATGAAATCGTACTTATTTGATTCTAGTACGATTTCATACTTAAGTCAAGTACATTTTGGTTCTTTCTAAAGTTAGTTGAAAACAGATGATTTTTCTGGATAAATGTGGTAT
>CAIGRU010000876.1_pt1 | contig 18354 bp, 19 predicted proteins | sample 7351341 | NCBI WGS metagenome assembly CAIGRU01
CGTCTATTTTTCGATTCCGGACCAGGCCAGCCGCCACTGGTTATCCTGCCGAACCAGCTTCATGGTCAAATAGCAATAGCTCTCCCCTTCCTCCAGGTTCAAACGGTGCTTGACGGACACGATCGCGGAGGATGGGTCCTGATCATTGTCCGGGGCATAGTCCACAGAAGCCACCGTGAGGCGGTCCCAAACGTCCTCGCCGTAGGCGTCCGCATCAGCGTCCTCCGCCAGCAAGTCGGAAACACTGGAAAGATCGTTGGACAGCAGCGCCGGGAACAGGCGCTCCGTTGTCTCGTAGAGGGAGCGCATCCATTCATGGGCAATCTGGTCTAGAGGGACCACCCGGAAACTGGAAACCATATCCCGGAACTGCGTGCCCAGTCCCTCCTCCGCCTCCAGGAAATAGCGGGCGGTGAGGACAAAGGTCCCTTCCTGTCCGTCATCCACAAACCAGAGTTCCACCTGTTCGGAGTTCCAGTCTACGCCCGCACTGGCCCGGAGATAGGGAATCTTTGGCAGCATGGCACTCTCATCTTCCAAAGAGACGGTCTCGTAGCGGTCCGCTAGAGCTTCTGCCGCTGTGTTCCTGGCATCTTCCGGCGAAACTGCGGAAAGGTGGAAAATATCCAGGCCGCATTCCGGAAAATCCTCTGGCAAAGGATTGGTACTTCTAATACTGTAAAGTCCTTTTTCTTCACGGATAGCATACTGTTCCTCGTTGACATAAATGAGAAAATCCACTGCTTCCGCCGATTGGGGCGCGTAGCTCAAAAGGCGCAGGGCGCCAATTTCACTGCCCTCCTCCGGCAGGAAGAAGCGCCCGCTGTCGGGGGCCGGTTTTACCTCCTCCAGCGGCTCTGTGCCGGGCTCCACGGTTGCCGCCGGGTCCCGCGTCCCGCTGGGGGGCGGTGTTGTCCGCGGGAACACAACGCGTCCCGCAATCAGAATCAGCGCGAGGCAGGCTGCGGCGGCTACGGCGTATCCGAGCCCACGGCTTCCCCTGCGCCGTTCACTGCGGGCAACCATCGCCGGGTCCACTCCGCCGATGGCGAGAAACAGCCGTTCCTGATTCTTCATAGCAACCCCTCCTTTTCCAAATAACGCCGCAGCTTTTCCCGGCATCGAAACAGGCTGCTTCGTACAGTGGCCTCTCTCATTCCATAGCGCTTGGCAATGTCCGCCATAGGTTCCGTGAACCAGTAGCGCCGGAGAAATACATTGCACTCCCGCTCCGGCAGGGTGCGTAAAAAGCGATTCACCGCCTCCTCCAGTTCCGCTGCCTCTACGGCCTGAAGCGTATTCGAGGGTGAAGCGCACTCCGTCAGCTCATCCAAGACTAAGGGCAGTTCTCCCCTGCCCCGTTTCTCCGTGTGTCCGGCCCGCCAGCGGGTGAAGGCCAGGTTCCGAGTAATTTTACCCAAAAAAGGAGCCAACAGGCCGGGGCGGTTCTCTGGCATGGCGTTCCAGGCATTCAACCAGGTGTCGTTGACGCACTCCTCTGCATCCCGGCAGTCCGGCAGAATGTTCCGGGCGATGGCCCGGCAGTAGCCGCCGTATTTTTCCCCAGTCCTCTGGATGGCCTCTGGGTTCCGAGACCAATACAGATTGACAATGGCGCGATCTTCCATAGTTTCTCCCCTTTCATGTTTGCTGGAAGGGCCCTTACTGATATAGACGGGAAAATTCAGCAGGCGTTCCCAAAAAATCATGGTTTTCAGAAAAAGCCGTCCGCCTTCCGGCGGACGGCTGAAAGCTCCAGAAAAGGGTGCGGTACTTGCTTCGAAGAACATCCGCCGTGCTTTTTCGTCAGCGGTTCTTTTGGTAGATGGTCCAAAGCCCGTCCATTAAAAGGAACTTGTCGTAGAGAATTTTGTTCCGGCAGTAGCGCACAATCACCGGGGCGTTTCCTCCGGTGGCCACCACGCTGACCTCCCGGCCCGGGAACTCCTCCCGAATACGGTCGATGATCCCATCCAGCATCCCGGCGGTGCCATAGACAATGCCGGAACGCATACAGTCCTCGGTATTTTTTCCGATCAACGCCTTGGGATGCTGGAGGGAGATGTCCGGTAACTGGGCCGCCCGATGGCTCAGAGCCTCTAGGGAGACGTTGACCCCCGGAAGGAGGAGACCCCCCTCATAGGTTCGGCCTTCGGAAATCACGCCGATGGTGGTGGCCGTTCCCATGTCGATGGTGATGATGGGAGGCGTGAATTTCTCCAACGCCGCCACAGCGTCTGCCACAATATCTGCCCCCACCTGGGTCTGGACCGTCAGTCGGATGTTCAGTCCAGTTTTCACACCGGGACCTACCACCATAGGAGGCTTGCCCAAAAGGCGAGTCAGGGCCTTCTCCATCATAAAATTCAGCGGAGGCACCACGCTGCACAGGATGGCCCCGGTGACCTCTTTATAGCTGAAATGGTAGAGGGCAAAGAGGTTCATCAAGTCTATGCTGATCTGGTCGGCGGTTTTCCGGCTGTCCGTGTCCAGGGAGGCCAGAAAGCGAAGGCTTTTGTCCTTGTCGAAAAGGCCCACGGAGGTATTGGAGTTGCCTACATCAATGGCAAGCAGCATGGAAAGCGCTCCTTTCGTTCCGGTTCTTGCACAATTTCTTTATTTTATTTTATATAGTAGCACGAGTCGGGCCGTCTTGCAAGAGCGGCCCCAAAATGTGCTTGCAGTCATACGTTTGTTCTGGTATAATGAGAACATCAAGCGAAGGGAGAATGCCCCATGACTTATTTAACGAAGCTGGCCTCCCCCATGGGCCCCCTGTCCCTGGCCTCCGACGGGGAAAGCATCCTGGGCCTCTGGCTGGAGGGACAGAAGTATTTTGCCGCCGGACTGGAGGCGGAAACCGAAGAGCGGCCGGACCTGCCTGTTTTTCTTCAAGCGGCGGCGTGGCTGGACGCCTATTTTGAAAAACGGGACCTTCCTCCCCTGCCGCCCCTGGCTCCCAAGGGGAGCACCTTCCGGCAGAGGGTGTGGAAGCTGCTGCTGGAGATTCCCCTTGGAGAGACCGCCACCTATGGAGGCTTGACGGAGAAGTTAAAAGTCTCCGGCGTCCCCGCTTCCCCTCAGGCGGTGGGCGGCGCGGTGGGGCATAACCCCATCTCGATCATCATTCCCTGCCACCGGGTAGTGGGGGCGGACGGCAGTTTGACGGGTTACGCCGGAGGCGTGGAGAAAAAGCGCTTTCTCTTGGAACTGGAAGGTGCCGATTTATCCCGGCTTTACACGCCGAAGAGAGGGACGGCGCTGTGAGGGAAAAGCGGATGTTCCTTCCAACGGCGATCCATGAACAGGTTTCTACTCCAGGCCAAATACCACCGGAACCGCCGCCCGCGCCGGGGAAATTCCCCTGCCCCTGCTGTGGCTGCAAAACCTTCCCCGTTCCCAAAGAGGACGCCCTTGCCTATATCTGTCCGGTGTGCCTCTGGGAAAACGACGTGTTTGACCCCGGCGAGGGCCAGCCCAGTGATGAAAACCGTGGTATGACCTTGGCGGAAGGCCGGGAGGCTTACAAGAAGCTTGGCGCTGTCCGGGAGGAATTTTTGAAATATGCGCGAAAACCCCTGCCGGAGGAACTCCCATAAGCAGAAAAACGGGCATGGAAAACCATGCCCGTTTTTGTTATAGAATAATGCAGATAAGCCCCCCGCTGCCCTCGTTAATGATGCGGGTCAGGGTCTCCTGAAGCTTCTTCCGGGCGTCGTCCGGCATCCGTTTCAGCTTACCCTGGAGGTCGTCGCTGACCAGTTCATGGAAGCTCCGGCCAAAGATGTTGGACTGCCAAATCTTGCTGGTATCTCCCTCGAACTCCTGGAGCAGGTAGTTCACCATGTCCTCGGACTGCTTTTCGTTCCCCACAATGGGCGACACCGCCGTCTCGATGTCCGCTCGGATCATGTGGATGCTGGGGGCGCTGGCTTTCAGCTTCACGCCGTAGCGGCCTCCCTGCTTCATAATTTCCGGCTCCTCCAGTTTCAGCTCGTCGATGCTGGGCACCACGATGCCATAGCCCGTTTCCTTCACGTCCCGCAGGGCCCCGGCCACCTTGTCGTACTCCGCCTTTACCGCCGCCAGGCAGGTCAGCAGACTCATCAAATCCCCGTCGTCCCCCACCTCAAAGCCAGACTGCTCCGACAGGGTATGGTAGAACAGCTCCCGGGGCAGGCTCAGGCTGGCCGCCGCCACGCCGGTGCCCAGGTCGATGGAGGTAATTTTCGCCTCACTGATGTTTTCACAGGCCCCCAGGGCGGAGATGACGCCCTCCACCTCCCGGATGTGCTGAAGCTGGGAGGTCCCCTGACGCACCGCGTCGTAGAGGCTGGCCTTGATGGGGTGGTCCGTGGGCAGGGCGTCCACCCAAGGGGGCAGGAACAGATCCAGCTCCTGCATGGGGAACTCGTAGAGAACGGCCCGCAAGATATCCGCCACATCCTCCTCCCCCAGGTCCAAGCAGTTCACCGGGACGCAGTTCACCTCATAGCGGGAGCTGATATCCCGGGCAATGGCCTCCGCCCGGTCGCTCTTGGGGTCCACGGAGTTTAGCAGGACGATGAAGGGCTTTCCCAGCTCCTGGAGCTCCCGGACCACCCGCTCCTCCGCCTCCAGGTAGTCCTCCCGGGGGATGTCGGAGACGGTGCCGTCGGTGGTAATGACAATTCCGATGGTGGAGTGCTCCGAGATCACCTTTCGGGTGCCGATCTCCGCCGCTTCTGTCATGGGAATTTCGTGATCGTACCAAGGGGTGGTCACCATCCGGGGAGCGTCGTCCTCAAACTGACCGATGGCCCCCCGTACCATGTAGCCCACGCAGTCGATGAGCCGCACGGAGAAGGACGCGCCGTCGGGCAGCTGCACCTGGGCCGCCTCCTCCGGGACGAACTTTGGCTCCGCCGTCATAATGGTCCGGCCGGAACCGCTCTGGGGCAGCTCATCCCGGGCCCGCTCCTTGCGGTATACATTTTCAATGTTGGGAATCACCTGGGTTTCCATGAAGCGCTTGATGAAGGTGGACTTGCCGGTCCGCACCGGGCCCACCACGCCGATGTAGATATCCCCCGCCGTGCGGGTGGCGATATTCTGATAAATGGTCGTGTTCATAGCATCCCGTCCTTTTTCCGCTCCATATTCATGTTCCAATCTATGCCCGTCCGGCGGAAAGTATGACGGCCCGTCTTGTTTTGGAGAAAACACACAAGGAAGTTTTGGCTTCGGCCGGGCTGATTTGGTCGAAATCACGCTTTACAGGTGTTCTTTAATATGGTAAACTGCTAATGTATTAAACGAACAGGCCCGCCTGTTCCATGTTGGAGGATGAAAACATGATGAAAAGCAAGAAGTTTTGGGCCCTTCTGCTGGCCCTTGCCATGGTCCTGAGCCTGGCTGCCTGCGGCGGCAAGGACGCAAGCTCCGATAAAAGCGGAGACACCGGAACCTCAGCGGCCGCCCCCGAGGACCAGACCTCCGGCGACGCCGGAAGCGAACAAAAGGACTCTGACAGCGACCTGGCCTATGTCCAGAACAAGGGCACCCTGGTGGTAGGCATGACGGACTTTGCCCCCATGGACTACCGGGACGCCAATGGTAATTGGATTGGCTTTGACGCCGATATGGCCTCTGCCTTCGCCGAAAGCCTGGGCGTCAAGGTGGAGTTCCAGGAAATTACCTGGGATTACAAGGTCATGGAGCTGGATGCCAAAAGCATCGACTGTGTCTGGAACGGCATGACCTTAAACGATGAGGTCAAAGCGGCTATGGACACCGGAAACGCATACTGCCTCAATGCCCAGGTGCTGGTGGTTCCCGCTGACAAGGCCGCGGATTTTGAAAGCCTGACCAGCCTGGAGGGCCTGAACGTGGCCGTGGAATCCGGTTCTGCCGGCGAGGACGCCGCCGAGGCCCTGGGCGCTTCTACCACCGCCGTTGCCAAACAGGCCGACGCGCTGATGGAGGTTTCCGCCGGTACGGCCGACGCCGCCGTCATCGACCTTCTGATGGCCGGAGCCATGATCGGTGAGGGAACCAACTACGCGAACCTGACCTATACCGTCAACCTGAACACCGCCCAGGGCCTGGAGTCCGAGGAGTACGGCGTGGGCTTCCGCAAGGGCTCCGATCTGGTGGCCGCGTGGAATGACTTCTGGTCCGCCGCCATTGCCGACGGCTCCGTCCTGGAAACCGGCACCACCTATGGTGTACAGGAGTCCCTGATTCTAGAGTAAGCCCTTCCTGATTTCCACTCGCAAAGGCAGAGAGGTTCCCTCTCTGCCTTTGGACGGTTTTCCTCCCCTAAATTTCCAATGAGAGGACGATTCCATGCTTTCCTTTTTTAGCTCCGCCGAATTTCTGACGGTTGTGACCGCCTTGAATACCGGCTTCATCAAAACCCTCCAGCTTTTTTTCGTCACGCTGGTGGGAGCGGTTCCCCTGGGGCTGGTCATCTCCTTTGGCTCCATGAGCCGTATCCCCCCCCTGCGGTGGCTGACGAAAACTGTAGTCTGGATGATCCGGGGCACGCCTCTGGTTCTCCAGATCATCGCTCTTTACTATGTGCCCGGCTTGAAGGGGTTCCACATTTGGAGCGGCGGAGAGTCCGGGCGTTTTACCGCCGTGGCGGTGGCCTTTGTCATCAACTATGCTTGCTATTTCTCGGAGATTTACCGGGGCGGCATCCAGGGCGTGCCCGTGGGGCAACAGGAGGCTGGGCTGGTGCTGGGCATGACGAAGCGGCAGATTTTCTTTAAGATCACGCTGCTGCAAATGGTCAAACGCATCGTCCCCCCAATGTCCAATGAGATCATCACCCTGGTCAAGGATACCTCCCTGGCTCGGGTCGTGGCTCTACAGGAGGTCATCTGGATGGGCGAATCCTTCATGAAGGGCAACCAGGGCTACGCGGGACTGGTGTGGCCGCTGTTTTTTACGGCAGTGTACTACCTTGTGTTCAGCGGTGTGGCGACCATCCTCCTGGGAAAACTGGAAAAGAAACTGGAATATTTCCGTTGAGAGGAGTTGAAGGCGATGGCAATTTTAGAGGTCCAACACATTGAAAAGCACTTCGGGGATACCCAGGTCCTCAGCGATATCAGTTTTTCCCTGGAGGAGGGGCAGGCCCTGTCCATCATCGGCTCTTCCGGCTCCGGCAAGACGACCCTACTGCGCTGTCTGAATTTCCTGGAGCGGCCAGATCATGGCTCTATTGCCGTGAAGGGCGGCGTTATCTTTGACGCGGAGGACCCCTCCACACAAGCGGAGAAGGACATCCGCCAGAAGCGGCTTCACTTCGGCTTGGTGTTTCAGAATTTCAATCTCTTTCCTCAGTACACGGCTTTGCAGAACGTTACTCTGGCCCGGGAGCTGCTGGCCAAGGAGCGGGGCGGTGAGAGCAAGGAAGAGATCGTAAAAGCGGGCCGAGAGCTGCTGGCCCAGATGGGCCTGGCGGACCGGGCGGATCACTACCCCCATCAGCTCTCCGGCGGACAGCAGCAGCGGGTGGCCATTGCCCGGGCGCTGGCCCTCAACCCGGATATCCTCTGTTTTGACGAGCCCACCTCCGCCTTGGACCCGGAGCTCACCGGGGAGGTGCTGCGGGTTATCCGCTCCCTGGCGGAGCAAAAGACCACTATGATCATTGTTACCCATGAGATGGCCTTCGCCCGGGACGTGGCGGACCAGGTGATCTTTATGGACGGCGGCATCATCGTGGAGCAGGGCGACCCCAGAGAGGTCATTGACCATCCGAAGGAGGAGCGGACGAAGCAGTTTCTCTCTCGGTACGCAAATAGCTAAGTTCCAATATCCGAAAAGGAAAATCCCTTTACAAAAAAGAAGGCGGGAGAACATTCTCCCGCCTTCTTTTCAGGCTCTTTTTCTGGGAATCAGCAGCATCTGGTCCTGGGGAATCTCCCCTTCCTCCTCCAACTGGTTTGCGGAGAGGATGGCGGCAATGGTGGTGTTATACTTTTTCGCCAAATCCCAGGCGCTTTCCTGCCGCCCGATGCACCGCAGAACCAAAGAAGGCGCACCGCCCAGGTCCTTGGTATTCTCCGTATCCAGCTTTGCAGCGGAGACACAGACCTTTTTTACCCTGGCCGCCGCCTCTACGTGGAAGTCCACCGGGAAGCGGACCTCGATTCCCCGGTCGCCCAAGGTGCCCTGTACCTCCTCGGTGCAGATAGCCCGGGCGGTGATACGGCAGTCCTCCGGCAGCTCCAGCTGACAACCGGCATCGATGCTCCGCTCCGCCACCAGGGGCACGCCGCCCTCATCCAAGTACATGGCTCGGACCGTCACGCCGGTCCGAAGAACCGCCATACCTCCCTCCCGGCTGACGGACACCGTGCCACACTTTGCCGACAGGGCCAGGATGGCCTCGGCTACCACGCCGATTTCCAATACCTCCCGCAGAGTCTGACGACGGGTCAGGTTCTCGCAGAAGCTGGTGATGCTCAGCGGTGCGGCTTCATAGGTCATGTCATAGGCCGTAGAGTACAAGTCGCTAAGCAGGGTTAGCTCCTGTTCCTCCCGCAGCAGGGCTGTGGCATGGAGATACAGGGTCACGGCAATCTGGCGGCCCTCCGGATCATCGCCGTCGATTTGCAGGTCCGTACCCGTCAGCTGTAATTGCAGACTGGCGGCGGAGCCTTCTACGGCTCCCTCCACCTCCATGATCTGGGAGAAGGGCAGTTCCGCAGAGGCGGACCCGCAGCCGCCGTTGTGGTTCCGATAAAGCAGGCCGATGGAGAATACGCCCTTGAAAATCAGCTTGCTTCCCACAATTTTCGTCTCCGTGACGGTGCTGGAAACCTGACTGGTCAGCAGCTCTGCCGCTCCCTCCCGGCCTGGAGAGAGGTTCATTTCCTCGGTGAAGGTAAAATCCTTCTCCGCAATGTGGGTCAAAAGAATGGCGTGCTGGTTCTCCTGGCGTTTTTCCACCTGGAGCCCTGGCTCCGCTTCTGTATCCGCACAAAAGACCAGGGGTTTACGCTGATAGCCGGTTACATGGGTCACCAGCTTGCAGTGGGTAAATATTTTCCGAGGGTTCAGCATCCGGGCCTCCAGGAATTCCGTCTCCGTCTCCGCCGTCAGATGCTGGCAGCCCGGCAGGGCTCGACCGTCGCTCTCGGCGGTGAAGGGAATGGCAAATTCCAGGGTGCGGACGCCGCTCTCCCCGTCGGGAGTGTAGAGTACCGTAACCCGGACGGTGCCGGAGAACTCCGCTTTTCCATCCCGCAACTCCCGGCTGTGTAAGTAAACCTTCCCGTCCGTCTGAATGATGCGGGCAATGTCGGGGCAGTAGTCCGGCACAATGGTCTCCGTCGTCTCCTCCTGGGTCAGGGTCAGCTCCCCGCCCGTGTCATAGGTGTCCAAAGACACTCTTTTTAAATCCAGTTCCATGAAGAAACTCCTTCCTTTCCCGGCAGGCATAGAATCCATGTCCTACTCTATGCGCCGCTGGGGCGGGATATGTTTTAGACCTTGAAAATCTTCTTTAGAATACCCCGGAGCATTTTAGGGGACTTCCAAACCACGATATTCATATGACGCCTCCTCTCCGTCCTTAACGCCGGCAGCAGACGCAGCCGCAGCCGATCAGCAGAAACGCAACCAGGAACATCAGCACACCCACCGGAAACACTGCGGCAATCAAAATTCCCGCACCCAGGGCCACGGCGAAAAGACCCAGCAGGCGGATTCCACCGCCGCCATTCCCGCAGCCCCCCATTCCAAAGCCGCCAAAGCTCCCGTTTCCACAGTTCATTGCGCCACGCCTCCTTTCCTTCCCTCCCAGTATATACAACAGGGCTGTCCATGGTGTAAAAAACGCCGCCCCCAAAATGGAGGCGACGTTTTCTCATTTTTTTTCCTGCCAATCCCGAAGGGGCTTCAACTCCTCATAGAGGCGGAGATAGCTGGCATGGCGACTTTTTTGGATATTCCCCTGTTCTAGAGCCTCCAACACGGCGCAGCCCTTTTCCCGGGTGTGGCTGCACCCCACAAAGCGGCACCGGGCCCGATAAGGGGCAAACTCCAGGAAGGTCTCTGGCAGGCGGCGTTTCAGCTCCAGGTCCAGCTCCTCTGTATCAAAGGAGGAAAAACCGGGAGTATCCACCACCTCCGCCCCGAAGGAGAGGCGGTGCAGCTCCACGTGGCGGGTGGTGTGCCGTCCCCGGCCTAAGGCCGTGCTGACCTCTCCCACCTGGAGGTGGAAATCCGGGTCTAGCGCATTTAGAATACTGGATTTTCCTACGCCAGAGTTGCCTGTAAAGGCCGAAAGCTTTCCGGCTATCAATGCCTTTAACGCCTCCATTCCCTCCCCGGTTTCCGCACTGACCCGCAATGTTGGAAAGCCAGAGGCACGGTAAATATGATACAGAGCGTCTGCGGGGTCCAGGTCACACTTATTCAGCACTACCGCTACGGCGCAGTCTTTCAGCGCTGCAATGGAGGCTACTCGGTCAATGAGGAAAGGGTCCGTCTTGGGAATGGAGGCGGAGGCGATGACTACCAGCTGGTCGATGTTGGCCACGGCAGGACGGGAGAAGGCGTTTCGCCGGAGCAGAATCTTCTCCACAACTCCCTCATTATTGCCCAACTCTCGAAGCTCCACCCGGTCCCCAACTAGGGGGGAAATCCCCTCTTTGCGGAATTTCCCCCTGGCCCTGCATTGCAGGACCGTCTCACCGGTATCCACATAATAGAAACCGCTGAGGGCCTTTTGAATCCGTCCTTTCATACTATTCAAACGATATTTCCTGGGTCTGGTCCTGGGCAAGCACACCGTCAAAATAGACCTTAATGGTCTGCGTGCCGGAGCCGGAGAGAGTCACACTGGCTGTCATATCCGAGCAAGCTACCCGTTCGGCATACTGGGGATTTTCTTCATCGCCCACGTAAACCTCTACCAGGACTGTTGAGCCTCCATCCTGGGGCAGCGGAATCCCGATGGTTATTTCTTTGACGGTGATTCCCCCGCTGACTTTGAATTGAATGGTATCCCATTCGGTAACCGTCGTATTGGGTTCCAGGCTCTGCCAGATGACGCTGTTGGGCTCGGCTTCGCTCTCCACATACTCGATGTCGGCATTGGTACAGGTCAAATACCAAGTATCTGTCAGGGACCGCAGCACTGCGGCGATCTGCTGATTCATGAAGGAGGGGACGGTTACCTGCTTCTTCTCCGGTCCCTTGCTGACGATCAGACGAATGATGTCGCCGTCTTTCAGCTCTTCGTGCTCGGCGGGCTCACTGCGGATGATATAGCCCTCGGTGATCTCGTCGTTAAACTCCATCTCCGCCTCGTCGGCTAGAATCTCCAGGTTGTATTTCTCCTTCAGGCTTTTCAGCAGTACCTTGGCCTGGGCCACAGTTTTATTGGTCACATCCAGCATTTCGCCGGTGTCCTTCCCGGCGCTGACCCAAACCTCAATGGTTAAATTGTCGCCCTTACGGTGGCTCCCCTCTGTGGGATTCTGACGAACTATGACTCCTTCCGGGTAGTCGTCGTTAAACTCGCTGCCCTTCTCCACCAGTGTGAAGATATCCTTCACCCCAGCCAGATTGGCGGCCTGCTCCGGAGAATAGCCCAGCACGGGAGGCACCACAAAGGTCTGGGGCTCCTGGGCCTGTTGTCCAATGGACTCGGAGACCATCTTAAACAGCACCACCGCCAGAGCCAGGGCCAGCACGATGGCCACGCCTACCAGCACCTTCACCCCAGCGCCGCCGCCTCTCCGGGGCGGTTCATAGTCGTCGTCATAATCCCGGAAGCGCTCCCGGACCCGCTCTGGCTCCCGTTCCCGGCTCTTGGCCGCAGGATGAAGCGTCCGGTCATAGGTGCGGATGGGCTGGGTGGGTTCTGCCGGCTCCTCCGGCCGGAGGTCCATCATGGTGAAGTCCAGGTTGATGTTGGGGTTTTTCCGGAAATCCTCCAGGTCGGCGATCATGGTGTCAGCAGAGGCATAGCGGCGGCTAAGGTCCGGAGTCATGGCCTTCATGCAGATCAGCTCCAGCTGGGCCGGGATTTCCGCGTTCAGCTCCCGGGGGGCCAGAGGCACGGCGCTGAGGTGCTGGATGGCCACGGACACGGCGGAATCCCCCTCGAAGGGCAGCCGCCCGGTGAGCATTTCATACATGACCACGCCGGAAGAATAGATGTCGCTGCGGGCGTCGGTCCGCTCCCCTCTCGCCTGTTCCGGCGAAATGTAGTGAACGGAGCCCAGAGCCTCCTGGGTGAGGGTTTGGGCGGAGTTTTCCAGGCAGGCAATGCCGAAATCGGCCACCTTCACGCTGCCGTCCCGAAGGACCATTACGTTTTGGGGCTTGATATCCCGATGGACGATGCCCCGGCTGTGGGCATGGCTGAGGCCCCGCATAATCTGGGTGATGAAGTGCAGCGACTCCCGCCAATTCAGCTGGCCCCGCTTCTCCATATACTGCTTTAGTGTGATGCCGTCGATAAGCTCCATGACGATATATTCCGTGTCCCCTCCCCGGCTTACGTCGTAGACCGACACAATGTTGGGATGGGACAGTTGGGCCACGGCCTGGGACTCGGCGTTAAACCGGCGGCGGAAATCCTCGTCCTGGGCCAGGTCCGGTTTCAGGACCTTCACCGCCACTAGACGGTTTAAGCGCTGGTCCCTAGTCTTGTAAACCACCGCCATGCCCCCGGTGCCGATGCGCTCCAGTATCTCATAGCGGTTATCCAGTGTTTTTCCAATGTACGGATCCATGCGGCTCCTCCTTCCTTAGAGTTTCTTCGCCAGGACAACGGTCACGTTGTCCGACGCGCCCCGGCTCTTGGAGATGGCCAGCAGGCGTTCCATGCAGGTGTTCGTGTCGCCGTGGAGGACCTCCCGCATAATCTCCTCGTCCGTCACGGTGTTCACCAGCCCATCCGTGCACAGCAGGAGAAACTCCCCCGGCAGCAGCTGGCAGGTGTAGCAGTCGCACTCCGGGTCCACATCCGGGCCCAGGGCTCGGGTGATGAGGTTCCGGTTGGGGTGGCGGCGGGCCTCCTCGGCAGTGATGTCTCCCCGCTCCAGCATGTGCTCTACCAGAGAATGGTCCCGGGTAACCTGGTGAATACGCTCTTTGTTGATATGGTAGGCCCGGCTGTCCCCCACATTGGCGATGACCACGCCGCCGTCAAAGGAGACGGCGGAGACCAGGGTGGTTCCCATGTTGTGGTATTCCTCCGAGGTCCGGGCGGCCTCCCGCACGGCGCGGTTGGCTAGGGCCACCGCTACCACGGAGACCTCTCGCAGACGATCCGGCTTTGCCTCTGGGGAGAGACGCTTTTCCATCTCCGCAGAAAAGGTGTCCACGGCAATGCGGCTGGCCAGCTGCCCTCCGGCGGCTCCGCCCATCCCGTCGCAGACCACACAGATCGTGTGCCCAAAGGCCGTTTTCACCGCGTAGGCGTCCTGATTCTCTTTGCGGACGAGGCCGGTGTCGGTCATGCTCCATAGGTTCATCATTGGGAATCCTCCCCTTTCTCTGCCTTTCTGCGGAGCTGTCCGCAGGCGGCATCTATATCTCCACCCAGGCTTCGTCGCACAGTGGCGGTGAGGCCGTGAGATTCCAGACGTTTTTGAAACGCCGCCGTCCGGCGGGAGGGCCGGAAGGGGCTTTCCGCCACGTCGTTCAGCGGAATCAGATTCACATGGCCGGGCATCCCCCGCAGCTGCTTGGCAATGAGGTCCGCCTGCCAGTCCTGGTCGTTCACGCCGTCGATCATGGCGTACTCAAAGGAGATCCGCCGCCCAGTCTTTTCAAAATAGTCGTGACAGGCGGCAAACAGCTCCTCCACGTCATAGGCCCGGTTGACGGGCATGAGCCTGGATCGGGTTTCCCGATCCGGCGCGTGGAGGGATACGGATAAGGTCAATTGCAAACCCAGCTCCGCCAGGCGGCGGATGCCAGGCAGGACGCCGCAGGTGGACAGGGAGATGTGTCGCATCCCAATGTTCAGCCCATCGGGACAGTTGACAATCTCCAGGAATTTCAGCACGGCGTCCAGGTTGTCCATCGGTTCACCAATGCCCATCAGCACAATGTTAGAGATCGGAGCCCCGGAGTCCTTCCCGGTGAAAACCACCTGATCCAGCAGCTCTCCCGGGGTCAGGTCCCGGACCTTTCCCGCGATGGTGGACGCGCAGAAGGCGCAGCCCATTCGGCAGCCCACTTGAGAGGAGATGCAAACGGTATTCCCATGGTGATAGCGCATCAGCACGGACTCAATACAGTTGCCGTCCGCCAGCTCCCAGAGGTATTTGATGGTGCCGTCCTTGGCGGAGACCTGTTTCCGGGCTACCGTTGGAACGCTTAGGACACAAGTTTCCGCCAGACGCTCCCGCAGAGAGCGGGGCAGATTGGACATCTCGTTAAAGGAGGTCACCCCCCGGCTCAGCCAGGAGAAAACCTGCTTTCCCCGGAAGGCGGGCTCCCCCAGTCCCTGGAGGAAGTCCCGCAGCTCCGGGAGGGTCATAGATTTGATATCGGTCATGGTTCGCCTCAAACGCGCCGCGTCATGCGGCAGATGTAAAAGCCGTCGGTGTCATGGAGGTGGGGCCAGAGGGTCAACTGCCCCTCAGCTTGTCCGATGGGTCCCGGCAGGTGGAACCTTTCCCGGGAAAACTCCGGGTTGGAGCCCAGAAACGCATCCGTTACTTCCTCGTTCTCCTCCGGCAGGATGGTGCAGGTGGAATACAGCAGCGTCCCGCCGGGGCGGACATAGCGGGCGGCATTCTCCAGAATGGCGCTTTGAATCACCGGCAGGGTAAAGAGATCGTCCGCCTTTTTCCGCCGGATATCCGGCTTCTTGCGGAAGATGCCCAGGCCGGAGCAGGGTGCGTCCACCAGTACCAGATCAAAGCCGCCCCGCCACTCCTCCCGAAAGACCCGCCCGTCGGCGGCCTCCGTGCGGATGGAGGTCAAGCCCAGCCGAGCTGCGCTCTCCCGGATGCGTTTCAGCTTATTCTCGTGGAGATCGCAGGAGATGATTTCTCCCCGGTCCCCCATAGCAATGGCGGCGGCAAAGGATTTTCCACCGGGGGCGGCGCACACGTCCAGCACCCGGCCCTCGGGCCCCGCCGCCAGCACCGCCAAGCGGGCCGCCGGGTCTTGAATGTAAATCATGCCGTCCCGGAACGCCCGCAGACGCTCCAGGTCCCCAGTGCCTTGCAGCAGCAAACAGTCCGGCAGCCAGGGGTGCGGCTCCGCCCGAACGCCCTCGGCCTCTAAGGCACGTACCGCTTCCTCCGTGGAACCGCGGAGGGTGTTCACTTGGGCGGCAGCGGGAGGCTGGCGGTTGCTGTTGGTTAAAAACGCCTCCGCTCCCTCCCGGCCCAGCAGGGCCAGCAGCCGCTTCACCAGCCATTTCGGGTGGCTGTAACGGATGGAGAGGTACTTGGCCTCATCCCGATCCGGAATGGCAGGCAGGGATTCCTTCTCCCGGCAGAGCCGCCGGAGAACGGCATTGACCAAGCCCGCGGCCGCTCCCCTTCCCGCGCCCTTGGCCAGCTCCACCGACGTGTGAACAGCGGCGTTGTCCGGCACCCGGTCCAGGAAGAGAATTTGATAGGCCCCAATCCGCAGAATGTCCGCCAGGGGTGGCTGGAGGTGGTCCAGCTTCTGGGAGCAGAAGCCGGAGAGGTAAAAGTCCAGCAGCGTCTCGTTCTGGATGACGCCGTAAACAATTCGGCTGCACAGCCCCGCGTCGGCAGGCGAAAGTCCCTTTAGATGCGATCCCAGCGCCGCGTCCGCCCAGGCCCCCCGCACACGGCAGGCGGTCAGGACGGCCAGCGCTTCCCTGCGGGCGCTCATCTCCGACCTCCGCCCCGGCGGCCGTCACGCCCGCCGTTCCGGCCCAGGAAAATGAGCACATAGCGCAGCAGCTGCAAAGCAGACATCAGCAGCGCCGCCACATAGGTCAGCGCCGCCGCCCGGAGGACCTTCCGGGCCCCGGTTAGCTCCTCCTGGTCCAGCAAGTTCCGGTCTTCAATGGTCTCCAAAGCCCGGCGGGAGGCGTTAAACTCCACCGGCAACGTCACCAGCTGGAAAAACGTCGTCAGGGAAAACAGCAATATCCCCACTAAAAACAGGCTCTGGCTATAAAACAACAGCCCGATGAGCAGCAAAATCATAGAGCAGCGGGAACCCAGATTCGTCACAGGCACGATGGCGCTCCGCAGACGAACCGGAGCGTAGCCCATGGCGTACTGGACGGCGTGGCCCGCCTCGTGGGCCGCCACCCCCACCGCCGCCACAGTGGCAGTGGAGTAGACGGCTTGAGAGAGATAGATGGTATTATCCCGGGGGTCGTAGTGGTCCGTCAGCTTGCCCCAGGTGGAGGTGATGGTTACATCGTAAACCCCGTTGGCCCGGAGTACCGCCTCCGCCGCCTGGGCGCCGGTGAGGCGGCGGCGGTTGGAGACCCGGCTGTACGTATCGAAGCTGCCGCTGACCTGGACCTGGGCCCAGAGGGACAGGATCATCACCGGGATCAGCAGAAGGAAATAGATGTTGTTGGCCAGGAAGTCACCATAGCCACCATAATAATAAGGCATAAGCACCCTCGAATTTTAGCGTTGAATGGGATGTCCCAATAAATAAGCTGCGGCGGTCATGCGCTTACCGCCTTTGGCCTGGAGCTCCGTCACCCGGAGGACCCTTCCGTCGCCGCAGGCAAGGTCGATGCCCTGCTTCCCCGCCGCTGTCACCATGCCAGGGCGGGCCGACGTTTCCTCTCCGGTCTCCTGCACAGCGTAGAGCTTCATCTCCTCGCCGCTGATAACGTCCGTCGTTGCGCAGGGCCAGGGAATTAGGCCCCGGACCTGACAGCTGATTTCATGGGCGGAGCGGGTCCAGTCCACTGGGGACAACTCCTTCCCCAGCATGGGGGCGTAGGTGTGTTTTTCGTGCTCCTGGGGAATGCGCGCGGCAGTCCCAGTCGCAAGGGCTTTGACCGTCTCGGACAGGGCTTCCGCCCCCAACTCCGCCAGGCGCTGGGTGAGAGCCTGGGCGTCCTCCGTCTCGCCAATGGAGGTGGATTTTTGCAGGATGACATCCCCCGCGTCCAACTCCTTCGCCATATACATGATGGAGACGCCGGTCTCCGTCTCCCCGTTCAGCACCGCCCAGTTAATGGGGGCCGCTCCCCGGTACTTGGGCAGCAGGGACGAGTGCACATTGATGGAGCCCAGGGGCGGCACATTCAAAATGTCCTCCGGCAGCAGCTTTCCATAGGCCGCCACCACAATCAGCTCCGGTTTTAGAGAGCGCACCAGCTCCAAGCTCTCGGAATTCCGCAGGGTTGCGGGCTGATAAATTGCCAAATTCTTTGTGAGGGCATATTCCTTTACAGGCGTTGGTGCAAGCTTATGTCCTCGATTTTTTGGCTTATCCGGCTGGGTCAGAACACCGCAAATCTCATGCCCATCCTCTACAAGTCGGCGCAGAGAGGCCACAGCGAAATCCGGCGTGCCCATGAAGAGAATACGCATCAGTCCGCCCCCTCTTCCTGGTTGAAATATTCCTCCACTTCCTCGTCCGTCAGGAAGCGCTCAATGTGCTCCGTGTACAGGTGGCCGTCCAGGTGCTCCAGCTCATGGCAGAAGCAGCGGGCTGTCAACCCCTCGCCTTCTACCTCAAACCAATTTCCGTCCCGGTCCTGGGCGCGAACGCGGACATAGTTGGGCCGGGTCACCAGCCCCCACTTTCCGGGAACGCTGAGGCAGCCCTCTGGGCCGGTTTGCTCTCCGCTCTGGGCGACAATGGCGGGATTGATCAGCTCGATGTACTCCTCCGTGTCATCGTCCATCACCACACAGGCTCGGCGGAGAATACCCACCTGGGGAGCCGCCAATCCCGCGCCCCCCGCCTCGGAAAGCGTATCCAGCAGGTCGTCCATCAGCGCGTGCAGGCGACGGTTGAAGTCCGTCACCGGACGGCAGACCTTGTTTAGGCAGTCCTCACCCTGTACCACGATTTTGCGCAATGCCATTCCTTGAACCTCCTACTCCGCGGCGTTGCACTCCGCGAATAGATTAAATCCCCGGTTCGCTCCATTTCCGGCGAAGGCCCGCAGCAGCCCGCCGATTTCCTCCCGGGTCTCTTTATTATTTTTCCCTACCAGAAGAATTCGGTAGCGATAGCGGTTGTTTACCTTTAAAACCGGGGCCGGAGCGGGACCCAAAACCTCGCCGTCCCCAAAGCGCCTCCGCAATGCGTCCCGGATGCCGATGGCTGCCCGGAATACCGCCCCCTCCTCCGTCCCGGAGACGGTAAGGGTGAACAGGTCTGCGAAGGGCGGCAGGCGGCGGAGCCGGCGCATACGGA
>CAIGRU010000894.1_pt1 | contig 18197 bp, 19 predicted proteins | sample 7351341 | NCBI WGS metagenome assembly CAIGRU01
TCGCAAAGGGCTGGGGTAATTTTATATCTGACCGCATCATTATTTGGCGGTTACCAATTATGATTATGATTCGATTTTTGAATAATGTTGCTATTAAAATAGATAATAACGTGAATAGATAAAACGGCTTTGGGCTTAGATGCCCAGAGCCGTTTTATCTATTAAAAATTTTCTAAGTTTATATTTACTCATTAATAAAAGACTTTTTAATATTTTCTAAAGAATTGGCAAAGGCTAATAATGCGGTTATTTCATCTTCTGGCATTTTTTGTATTTTTTTTAAAAACTCAATTTTAGTAGCAGAAAGCGAAGGAGCTGAAATCTTATCGCCATATCCAGTCATAATCCATTGAGCTGAATAACCATAAGTTTCTTCTATTAATTTAGCCAAAGTATCTGAAATATTATTTTTCTTTCCATTTACTAATTGATTTACATAATTAGCGCTTACGCCTAGTGTTTCTGCAAAGTCTACTTGCTTCAGCTTGCGTTCAGACAATATGATTTTTATTCGTTCTCCTAATGTCATCAGTTAGTCACCTCGATTCTAATATAGAGAATAACATAAAGATGAAACTTAGTCAAATTAAAATACTCTTGACATTTGACTAAGTTTAATATATACTTTGATTAAGTCAAAGAAAGGAGAAGTGGAATGAATACTGAGTTAGATAAAAGAGCTGTTTTAAGAAATGTAATGGAAACGATGAATGATTCAGATATCCTACAAATGTTAGCATTTGCAGCCGGATATGAGGCAGGAAAAGCTAGCCAAATTTCTTCAAATATATTTGAAACCTCCTATAATTTAAAAAAATTTACTAGTTATCAAGAAAGGATATTATGAGCAATATTGTAGCCAAATGGAATATTTTAGACACTTTCATTTATAAAGTAGAATCTGCCTTACATAAAAAGTTTAGTATATTCAAAGAAAATCAATGCGAACTCCCTGATGCAGAAATTATGATCAATGCAGCTACCAGTCATTTAAAGGAAGAAAACAGGGAACTAAAGAAGTTGAGTTATCCCAAACCGGTTATAAGGTCAGGCGGAGATTATTTCTGCCCAAATCCCAAATGCCATTTGAAAATCCCAAATACTTTGATAGAACAGTACCAGATCAAATACTGTATAGAATGTGGACAGAGAATATTTCGAAATGAATAACTTAATCTGCTTAACGTGGTGCATGAAATGTGCCATGATACCCCTTATAGTATGGATGCACGTAGGGAGGGCTGCGTGCATCACGTTAAGCAGATTAAAAAGCATCGGATAAGCATCACTTAAAACAGGGAGCTAAATCAATGACGGTTCAGGATAAAACCTATTTAGAGCAAATAGATAAATACTATAAGAAAAAATTAAAATCTCATGATTTAGTGCGATTAGGAAAAACGCCGGAATTACTCATTCAGTTTGGAGCGCCCAATTTGCCTATAGTAATACAACAGAGTACTATTACAAAATGCATAAGAAAGCCAACAGGGAGCCGAAGCGCACACGACTTACCACGAATTTTGATACAGGATAAGAACAGAAATTCCATATCCTTAATTTCTTCTATGATGGATAAGAAAAATTGTAGTATTCTGATAGCCATACGCCTTAATGAAAGGCGTATGGAAATTCAGGTGAACGAAGTAAAAAGTATTTATGGAAAAACCAATTTAAAAGAATATTTGCAAAAACATATAGATGAAGGGCAACTTAGTATAGCAGATAGCAAAAAAGCTGAAATACTATCTCGTGTCATAGGGCTCCAATTGCCCAAGGCGTTGATAAATTCCAGCTATGATAAAAGGATAGCACCTCAAAGCAGGAAAGTCAACAAGGAAAGAACACAAATCCCTGCATTTCAGGAAAAAAACAAGCCATCCGTACATAAAAAACTGGAAAATTTCCAAAAAGAGCTGAATCAAAACAGTAGAAAAGAGCCTAAGCCAGCACAGAAAACAGAAACTATCCGAACATAGGAGTTAGTTTAAACAGTGAAAGAATAGGAGACCGCAGCAATATGACAGACCATGACGTATTAAGGTATTTGCACTTAGTAGACAGGAAATTAACCATTATGACATCCGGTATTCATTGGAAGCCAGAATATGAAACAGAGCTAAAGAATATTAACAAGGATCTTTGTAAATTGAGGATGTTAATGGATGAGGAATATAAAAGAAGAGAAGAAAACAGACCATCTACGCATAATAAATTAAAAAATTTCCAGAAGGAAATGGATAAAGGAGATAAAGTCGGCGGAAAAAAACATAATCCGCCACAAAAAGAGCAGGAATGCAAAAACCGATAGTAAAAGGTGTGAATACATCCTTTTTATTATAAAACAACGGCACATTGGCAATTTCATAAAGTCCGGTAACGTCTGTCTGCGTGGAGCTGAAGCAGAGGTGAGCGCCATGAACCCAGAAATATTAGAAACAGTCTCTGAAATTGAAACGTCTATGGGGAAGCGGGAACCGTTCTGTTGGCCGTTTGACCATGGTAACGAGCGGCGCGAAGAAACGCATGACAGGGATAATGATACACACCAAAGGAGTCTACTCATAGGAATGAGAGAGGTAAGGCTGCTATTTTCACCCTGCAAAGGGGCTTTATAACGGAGATAACCTGTGGAGCTGACCAGCAGCCGCCGGCAAATAAAATATTTTTATAATTAGTCTTTTTAAAATGATGGATATTAACCGTCATACAATAACATGGACATTACTTCCCCCTTCGTAATGTCCATCACTTTAAGAAGACTAATCACTAAAAAATAATGCTGAATTGCACAGGCCATTCAAACATAGGGTATAGGAAGATATGAAAATTGAAAATTTTAATGAGATGCGGAACATAAGAGAAGAGGGCAGATCCGCATGAATGCAGACTAATAGAACATAAGATAATAAAAAAGGAATTTTATGTCTCGAAAAGGAAAGGAAGGAGTAACTATGACAAAAGAAGACAAAAAAATTATTGAACATATTTCGCAGATCCTGGCAAGAGATAACCAGATTACCCAGGAAGAACATATCCGAGTTCAGGAGCTGTTGAGGGAAGAAAAATAAAAAATCCAGTAAGGTCGATATTTAGGGAGGGAAGCCATGGGAAAACTGCGGGCAGTCATCTATAATCGCTGCAGTACGGAGGAAGAGGCGCAGAAAGACGCGCTTGCAAAACAGGTGCAGGAATCCAGGAACTGCGTGGAAGAACAGGGCTGGCAGTTAGTAGATACCTATGTGGAAGCAAAAAGCGGCACTACAGTAAAGGGAAGAAGCGAATATAACCGGCTTTACCATGATCTGGAAAGGGACAAATTTGATATTATTGTCATTAAAAGCCAAGATAGGCTGATGCGTAATACAAAAGACTGGTATTTATTTCTGGATCGAATGCAGAGAAATCGAAAACAGCTTTACATATATCTGGAACATAAGTTTTATACTCCGGATGATGCGCTGCTTACCGGAATAAAAGCTATACTTGCGGAAGAATACAGCCGGGAATTAAGCAAGAAAATAAACAATGCCCATAGAAACCGACAGAAAGAGGGAAAAAGCTTTTCGTTTACCAATCGGATCTATGGTTTGAAGAAGCTTCCTGATAAAAAAATCGTCATTGACGAGCAGGAAGCAGAAATGATTCGGACAATTTTCGAACTCGCGGCTGATGGATATGGTGCGCATTGCAGTGCGGAAATTCTTTACCAAAAGGGATACCGTAATAGAAATGGAAAAATGATTGGCTCCTCCAGCATACGGAATATGATCAGAAATCCTATTTATAAGGGAACTGTCGTTCAGAACCGGCAGCATTATGATTTTGAAAGCAAACAGATCATAAAGAATCCGCAATCCGAATGGATTATTCACGATCATGCCGTACCGGCTATCGTTAGCAAAGAACTATTTGAAGAGGCAAACTGCGGACTGGATGCCAGAAGACAGGAAGGCAACCGTGACGGAGCCTATAGACGAGGGAAGAACAAAGGGAAATATGATCTTTCAGGAAAACTTTCGTGTGGACTATGCGGAAATATGTTTTACCGTACAGTTCGACAAAGAAAAGACGGACAGATTACGGAATGGAAATGCAGCAATTATCTGCAAAATGGAAGAATGACACATGATCTGCGCCGGGATCAGATTAGAAAGGCGAAAAAGGAGGAAGGGAGAGGATGCGATAATGTGCATCTGGATGAGAAGAAACTTTACCAGGTATTGGAACAGCTTGACAAAAGGCATGAACATAGCTTGGAGGATCAAAAGGATATCTTGCTAAAAGAGACCCTTTCCATTTTAAGAAAAGCGCTTGGAAAAAATGATGTATTGGATCAAAAAGAAAAAATGAAAGTATCCATGGAAAAAATAGCCAGACAGAAGGATATCCTTCTTAATAAGTTGCTGGATGGGGTTATTTCCGATGATGATTTTAAAGTAAAGAATGAAGAACTTCAGGATAAAATGGAATACATGGATGAGGAAATAAAGAAGATAGAAGAAGATACCCTGCAGAATGAAAAATTGGAAAACAGGATAAAAACGATACGAAAAAAATTGGAAGAGGGAGTGATCGAAGAGGCGAGGGCTGCAGATATGGTCGAAAGCATTAAAAAGATAGAGGTATTTCCCGCCTGTCTGAAAATTTACTTTGATTCGTGGTCCATCATGGGGATCCCGAAAGAGAACTTTTATCAACGGAATGGTTCCGCTGATATCCGCAAAGAAGCAGATAAACTGGCGGTGGTGCAGATCCCGCAGACATGCAGCACATCCCATCAGCCGATGATAGAAGAGGAAAAAAAAGTTATACTGGGACTTATGAGGGAAACGCCAGCGATTACGGCAAAAGGAATTGCAGAAGCAATGGAAGTAAATCTTTCCCTGGTACATAGAAGGATCAAAGAATTGAAGTCAGAGGGAAAAATCATATATAGTACGCCGAACGGCAGGGGAAAATGGCTGGTTTTTGATTCCGGAGTAAGTGAGGATGGATCAGAACGATAAAAGCTGATGGGGTATTTCTTTCTGTCATTTTCATGTTAAGCTGGAAGACCTGAGATCCATAGATGATCAGATATCCCAACCCTCTACGGGCAGCGAGGAATTCACCGATAATTACCCCTACCAGGGCGAGGCCGATATTCACTTTCATATTGCTGAGAATAGTGGGGATGGAACCGGGGAGTACCACCTTTAAGAACGCATTTCTTTTGTTTCCGCCCAGCGTATAGATCAGTTTGATCTTTTCCTCGTCCACCTGCCGGAATCCGGTATACAGATTAATAATTGATCCGAATATGGCGACGGAAATTCCGGCTACAATAATGGTATTAATTCCGGTTCCCAGCCATACAATGAATAGTGGGGCAAGGGCGGATTTGGGGAGGCTGTTTAAAACTACCAGGTAGGGTTCCAGGATTTCGGAACATTTGGCGGAATACCAAAGAAGGGTAGCGGATAGCATTCCAATCACAAGAACGAGGAAAAAGCTTACGACGGTTTCCAGCAAAGTGATTCCCGTATTCGTAAAAAAGGTTCCATCCTTTACCATATCAAAAAAGCATAAAGCAACCCGGCTGGGGCTGCTGAAAAAGAATGCGTCGATATATCCCATATAGGCGGAAAACTCCCAGATGGCGAGGAAAAAAGCAAAAATCAGAAATCGGGCGGCAATCACCAGGCGATGATGGCGAAGCTGTCTGTATTCATATTTCTCCTGGTTACTCAGAGGCCGGCCGGGTGATCTGTGGGAGCTGCATATAGTTTTCATTAGAAATCTCCTTCCATAATTGATTAAAATATCCCTGGTATTCCGGGGCGTTCCGGGAGGCGAGAGGGGAATTGCCGGAAATGGTCAGGTGAATGGGAATGTCGCATTTGATACAGGCAGGACGTTTGCTAAGAACGAGAATACGGTCTGCAAGGCTGATGGCTTCCGACAGGTCATGGGTTACGAGAACCGCCGTTTTTTTCGTGGAACGTATAATATTGCAGATATCGGATGAAACGGAAAGTCTTGTCTGGTAATCCAGGGCGCTGAAAGGCTCATCCAACAGGAGAATATCCGGATCCAGGACGAGAGTGCGTATGAGCGCTGCGCGCTGCTTCATTCCACCGGACAGTTCTCCGGGCTTTTTGTCCTTGAATTTATACAGTCCATAGTCTTTGAGAAGTTCCATGGCCCGCTCTTTTTTTTCAGGAGTAAGCTGGTGATTGATTTCCAATCCAAGAATAACGTTGCGATAGATGGTGCGCCACTCGAAAAGATGATCGTGCTGAAGCATGTATCCGATTCTGGGGCAGCATTGTTTTTCCACACCTTTCTCCTCCGGGGACGGAAAATGGATTTCTCCGCTTTCCGGCGGAATCAGACCGGCGATGATAGACAGAAGCGTGGATTTACCGCAGCCGGAAGGGCCGACGATTGCCAGGAATTCTCCTTTTTTTATCTGGAAAGATATATGGGATAAGGCGTCGGTTTCGCCTTTTGGGCTGTGGTAGGAATAGCAGATATCGTTTAATTCTAATATCGGGTTTGTCATAAGATTCCTCCAACTTCATATATGTTCATTATATGACGAGGGAAGAAAAATGGTGTGAATTGTAGTAATTAAGCGAAGGATTTCCCCGTCCGCCGCAGAAAAATCAATGGCGGAGGCATGGAAAGGCCGTATAGCGGGAGCGGCGGAAACAGGCGGGCGGATAGCGGAACTGGTTTTCCATCTGTTGTTTCCACTCAGTAATTTCACTTATGAAATGGAGAAAAAACAGGGAAAATTGCCACGGAGGGCAATTTTAGGAAGCCAGGACATGGATGTCCTTGCTTCCGGCCCGTCCGGTTCGATATTCCATAGCCATTTCATTAGTGAAATCTGATTGGAAACCCCAGTGGAAAACCAGTTCCGCTATCCGCCCGCCCGTTTCCGCCGCTCCCGCTATACGGCCTTTCCATGCCTCCGCCATTGATTTTCCTGCGGCAGACGGGGAAAAGATTGAAAAAGAGGAAAAAATATGGTAGTATCTAATATCAGATTGGATGGACTTGGAGGATGATGTTATGGCACAGCTTTGGGGCGGGCGCTTTACAAAGGAAACGGATCAATTAGTATATAACTTTAACGCATCGATTTCTTTTGACAAAAAATTGTTTGAAGAGGATATTGAAGGCAGCATAGCCCATGTGGTAATGCTGGAAAAACAGGGGATTTTGTCAGAGGAGGAAAAGAATGCGATTGTCAAGGGGCTGACCGGGATACGGGAAGACGTGAAGAGCGGGAAGCTGGAGATTACGGAGGAATATGAAGATATCCATAGCTTTGTGGAGGCGAACCTGATCGGAAGAATCGGAGATGCGGGAAAGAAGCTGCATACGGGAAGGAGCCGTAATGACCAGGTGGCTTTGGATATGAAATTATACATAAGGAAAGAAATCATTCATACAGCGGAAGAGCTGGAAGAGCTGCTTGGCGTGTTGCTCGAAGTGATGGAAGGGAACACAGATACCTATATGCCGGGATTTACCCATTTGCAGAAGGCGCAGCCTGTGACGCTGGCCCACCATATGGGGGCATATTTTGAAATGTTTTACAGAGATCATTTAAGAATGAGGGACATTTATGAGAGGATGAATTATTGCCCTCTCGGAGCCGGAGCGCTGGCAGGGACAACTTATCCGCTGGATCGGAGATATACGGCGTCTTTGCTCGGTTTCGAGGGGCCGTCTTTGAACAGCATGGACTCGGTAGCGGACAGAGATTATATTATTGAATTTCTCTCCGCGCTGTCCACAGTGATGATGCATTTGAGCAGATTCTGTGAAGAAGTCATTATATGGAATTCCAATGAATATCATTTTGTAGAAATCGATGACGCTTATTCTACAGGGAGCAGCATTATGCCCCAGAAGAAGAATCCGGATATTGCGGAGTTGGTTCGCGGAAAAACCGGAAGGGTATATGGAGCGCTGACGGCTGTTCTTACGGTCATGAAAGGGATACCTCTGGCGTATAACAAAGATATGCAGGAGGACAAGGAACTGACATTTGACGCGATCGATACCGTAAAGGGATGCCTTGCCCTGTTTACCGGGATGCTGCGGACGATGAAATTCCATAAAGAAACGATGGCAGCGAGCGCCATGAACGGTTTTACAAATGCTACGGATGCGGCGGATTATCTGGTGGGAAAAGGGGTTCCGTTCCGGGATGCCCATGGAGTCATCGGCCGCCTTGTTCTATATTGCATCGACCAGAACACGTGCATCGATGCGCTGTCCATGGAGGAGTTGAAAGCGATCAGCCCGGTATTTGAAGAAGATATTTATGACGCCGTAAGTCTGAAAAGCTGTGTGGAAAGGCGGCTGACGATCGGCGCGCCGGGTAAGGAAGCGATGGAAAAAGTGATTGGTATTTATAAAGAATATTTAAATAGCAGCTGGCTGAAAGAACGGAATCATTAAATCAGGAAGAAAGATGAGGAGCGTACAATGAGTGAAAAGTTAAAAGTAGGTATTTTAGGCGGGACAGGTATGGTAGGGCAGAGATTTATTTCTCTTCTGGAAAACCATCCATGGTTTGAAGTGACAACGATTGCGGCAAGTCCCCGTTCCGCAGGAAGGACTTATGAAGAAGCGGTGGAAGGCAGATGGAAGATGACATCGCCCATGCCGGAGTCGGTAAAAAATATTGTAGTAATGAATGTAAACGAAGTGGAAAAAGTGGCTGCACAGGTGGATTTCGTATTCAGCGCAGTGGACATGACGAAAGAAGAGATCAAAAAAATAGAGGAAGCATATGCAAAAACGGAAACTCCCGTAGTTTCCAATAACAGTGCCCACAGGTGGACGGAAGATGTGCCGATGGTAGTGCCGGAAATCAATCCGGAACATATGAAAGTTATCGATTTTCAGAAGAAGAGGCTGGGAACGAAAAGAGGGTTTGTGGCTGTAAAGCCCAACTGTTCGATTCAGAGTTATGCGCCGGTTCTTACTGCATGGAAGGAATTTGAACCGTACGAAGTGGTGGCTACGACTTATCAGGCGATCTCAGGGGCAGGAAAGACCTTTCAGGACTGGCCGGAGATGGAAGGAAATATCATTCCGTATATTGGAGGGGAAGAGGAAAAAAGCGAGAAGGAACCTTTGCGGATATGGGGAGAAATAAAGGATGGGGTGATCGTGCCAGCAACTTCTCCCGTGATTACCTGCCAGTGTATTCGCGTACCGGTTTTGAATGGTCATACGGCTGCGGTTTTTGTGAAATTCAGAAAAAAAGCTTCTAAGGAAGAACTGGTCGCAAAGCTTACAGAGTTCCGGGGGGTTCCCCAGGAGTTGGAGCTGCCCAGCGCTCCCAAACAGTTCATTCAATATCTGGAAGAGGATAACCGTCCTCAGGTAAGTATGGATGTGGACTATGAAAAAGGAATGGGCGTCAGTGTAGGAAGACTGAGGGAAGATACCGTTTATGATTGGAAATTCGTGGGTCTTTCCCACAATACGGTACGGGGAGCGGCCGGAGGAGCTGTTCTTTGTGCCGAACTGTTAAAAGCGCAAGGATATATTACAAAAAAATAAATAATGGAGGAATCGGACGAAAGAGCGGCGGAGGATAATTGATTGAATACAGTGTGCAAAGAATTGAGCAATGATGAAAAAATGTTCCAGATGATATACGATATGTCGGATAGCGCATTTTTATATTATAATTTTGGCGAAAAAACTGTGAAAACGGTAGGCAGTTGGAATAAATTTTTTGATACGGGCTTGCGTACATCGGAGGAACTGAAAAAAATTGGTCATTGTGTGGAGGAAGAATACGCGCCGCAGTTTGAAGAATTTTTGTTTCCCGAGAAAAAAGGGATTCGGAAAGGGGATATGACCGTGCGCCTCCGGGACGGAAAAACTTGGCTGGAATGCGAAGCTGTAGTCATATATGATAAAAAAGGGCGTCCAAAAGATAAAGTCCTTCGTTTTGAGGATATTACAAAGTTTAAGCGCCAGCATGAAGAATTGATTTATCTGGCATATTACGATATGCTGACGGGGCTGTATAACAGGAACTACTTTGTTCAGCTCTTGGGGAAGTTTTTAAGAAAAGCGGAAAAGGAAGAAAAAAAAGTCGGAGTTATGTTTGTGGACATCGATGACTTTCACAGGATTAATGATGGACTGGGAATCGTAGTCGGGGATGAAGTCGTCCAACAGTACGGGCAGTATTTATCTTCTTTTGGCGGAAAGGACGTTATCGTATCGCATTTTAACAGCGATATCTATTGTCTCGCCATTTATGATTCCCATGGGACGGAAGAGGTGGAGCAGATTTACCGGGCGATGGGCAAAAGGCTGGAAAAGCCTTTTATATTAAGCGGCGGACAGGAGATTTTTATTACGGCTGGAATAGGAGTGGCATCTTATCCTGAGGCGGCGAAAAATGCCCTGGAGCTTATAAATTGTGCGGAAATCGTGATGCTGAAAGGAAAAGCGAGAGGAAAAGGCTCAATCCAATATTTTGATACGGCGATCCTGAAGGATTTTTTACAAGATATCGATATAGAAAATAAACTGAAAGACGCCGTTTTCCATCAGAATTTTACGATCGCTTTCCAGCCGCAATATCAGGCTAATAATAAAAAGCTGCGGGGAGTGGAAGCCCTTATCCGGTGGAAAGATAAAGAGGGGAATATGATCAGTCCTTCCGTTTTCATACCGATTGCGGAAAAAAACGGGACGATTATATCCATAGGAAGCTGGGTAATGGAAGAGAGCGTCCGTATTTTCTCAGGATGGAAGAAAAAATATCAGGCGTCCCTCATTCTGGCGTTAAATATCTCGGCCATTCAATATAAGAGGCGGGATTTTGTGGATAGTCTGATGCAGGTGCTGGAAAAGTACGAGGTATCTCCTTCCGAAGTGGAACTGGAGATAACGGAAAGCATTCTGATCGATGATCTGGAAGAAGTAAAGAATAAATTGCTCGCTTTGAAGGAATATGGTTTTAAAATTTCGCTGGATGATTTTGGGACGGGATATTCATCCTTGTCTTATTTGAAAGGGCTTCCCATTGATACGCTGAAAATTGACAAGTCTTTTATTGACACTGTAATTTCGGATAATAATACAAAGATCATTACCGAATCGATTATCTATATGGTGAAGAGGCTGGGATACGAAACGGTGGCAGAAGGCGTGGAAACAAAGGAACAGTTTGAGTACTTAAAGTCTATCGAGTGCGACAGTATTCAAGGATATTTTCTGGGCAGGCCCATGCCGCCCGATCAGGTGGAAATGTTGTTGAATGAGACGGCAGGATAGAGGAAGGCTTTACATGAAATGGAAAAAAACTTATATATAGCGGAAAAACCAAGTGTTGCCAGAGAATTTGCGAAAGCGCTGAAATTAAATATGAGCAACAAGGATGGTTATATGGAATCCGAAGAAGCGGTCGTTACTTGGTGTGTAGGACATTTGGTGACGATGAGTTATCCGGAAGTATATGATGAAAAATATAAAAGATGGTCGTTATCCACGCTGCCTTTTATTCCGGATGAATTTAAATACGAAGTGATTGAAAATGTAAGGAAACAGTTCGGGATCGTAAGCGGGCTGTTAAACCGCCCCGATATAGGAACAATCTATGTATGCACTGACTCCGGGCGGGAAGGAGAATATATTTACCGCCTGGTGGAACGGCAGGCCGGGGTGAAAGGAAAAAAGAGAAAGCGCGTCTGGATCGACTCCCAGACGGAGGAGGAGATATTAAGAGGAATACGTGAGGCTAAAGATTTGTCGGAATATGATAATCTTGGCGCTGCCGCTTATTTAAGAGCCAAAGAAGATTATCTGATGGGAATAAACTTTTCACGTGTCCTTACTTTAAAGTATGGGAACTCCATTAAAAGTTATCTGAAGACGGACCGGGCGGTGATTTCGGTCGGCCGGGTCATGACTTGTGTTCTTGGCATGGTGGTGAACAGGGAAAGGGAGATCAGGGAATTTGTAAAAACACCTTTCTATAAAGTATCGGCCAGAGTGGAATCGGAAGAAAAAGAGTTCGACTGTGAATGGAAAGCGGTGGAAGGAACGAAATATTATGGATCGCCGCTGTTATATAAGGAAAACGGGTTTAAAGAGAGGAAAACGGCGGAAGAGCTGGTCGCCTGGCTGGAACAGGAGCCAGTGCCAGCACCTGTCTTGGAGGCAGTAGAGAAGAAAAAAGAAACAAAAAATCCGCCGCTTTTGTATAATCTGGCGGAACTGCAAAACGACTGCTCCAAATATTTTAAAATAAGCCCGGATGAAACATTGCGTATCGTGCAGGAATTATACGAGAAAAAGATGACGACTTATCCGAGAACTGACGCCAGGGTATTGTCCAGCGCAGTGGCGAAGGAGATTTACAAAAATATTAACGGATTGAAAAATTATCCGCAGACAGCGGCTTTGGCCGAAGAAGTGCTGCAAAGCCAGGCATATAAAAATATTGCTAAAACAAGATATGTAAACGATAAACAAATCACGGATCATTATGCTATCATTCCTACCGGACAGGGAATTGGAAGTCTGAACGGGCTGAATGAGACGGCAGCAAAAGTTTATGAGATCATCGCCAGGCGTTTTTTAAGCATATTCTATCCGGCGGCCGTATACCGGAAGATATCCCTCCGAATCGGGATCAAAGAAGAGAAATTTTTTGCTAATTTTAAGGTGCTGGAGGAAGAAGGATATTTAAAGGCGGCAGTTTTTTCCTTTCTAAAAAGGAAAGAAGAGAAGGAGAAAGAGGACGGGGAAAACGGAGCCGCGGATACGAAGGATCCCGGGTTTATCGCGATGGTACAGCGGTTGAAGAAGGGTACGGTCTTCCATTTAAAAGGGATGGAAATCAAGGAAGGGGAAACATCGCCGCCAAAGCGTTATAATTCAGGAACGATGATACTGACCATGGAAAATGCCGGCCAGTTTATCGAGGATGAGGAATTAAGGGCCCAGATCAAAGGAAGCGGTATCGGCACTTCCGCCACAAGGGCTGAAATATTAAAAAAGCTTGTCCATATCAAATATTTGGATTTGAATAAAAAAACGCAGATCATTACGCCTACTCTTATGGGAGAAATGATTTATGATGTGGTGGCAGGATCGATCAGGCCTTTGCTTGATCCTGCACTTACGGCGAGCTGGGAAAAGGGGCTGACGCTGGTGGCAGAGGGGAATATTACGGAAAAGGAATATATGGCGAAACTGGATGATTTTGTGAGCAGACGGACCAATATGGTAAAACAGATGGGAAACCAGGGCTTTTTGTTCCGGCAGTTCGACCATGCGGCCCAGAATTATAAAAAATAGACGAAGGAAAATCCGGGTTTGTGTCCGTGCGGCATCCGCAAACTTGTTCATGAGCCGTTCCGGCAAAACTGAGAAAAAGCCGTGCAGAAATGAGGTTAAAAATGGAACAATGGAAAGTAAAAAATTTGTATTCTCTGTCGGAAACGATTGCGGCGGATATTTTTGAAGGAGTGGAATATCCGTGGGAAGCGCTTGGTAAGATCAAAGATTTTATTATGGAACTGGGAGCAAAGCTTCCTGAGGAAAAGTATGAAAAAAGAGGAGAAGACGTATGGGTGGCAAAGTCGGCGAAGGTATTCCCAAGCGCGTATATCAACGGCCCGGCCATCATCGATGAGGATGCCGAGATACGCCACTGCGCTTTTATCAGGGGAAGCGTGATCGTCGGAAAAGGAGCTGTGGTAGGAAACTCTACAGAACTGAAAAATGTGATTCTTTTTAACAAAGTCCAGGTGCCTCATTACAACTATGTGGGTGACAGCATCCTTGGATATAAGGCGCATATGGGAGCCGGTTCCATTACTTCTAATGTAAAGAGCGATAAGACTCTGGTGACGGTAAAATTTCAGGAAGAATGCCTGGAAACGGGATTGAAAAAATTCGGAGCCATGCTTGGAGATGATGTGGAAGTCGGATGCAATTCCGTTCTGAATCCGGGTACGGTGGTTGGAAAAGGGACCAGCATATATCCCACCTCTTCGGTCAGGGGGTATGTGCCGGAAAACAGCATTTATAAGAAAGAGGGAGAGATCGTTGCAAGAAGGTAAAAAAATCATGGAACTGACAATATAATTTGAAAATATACTGGATTTTTTGCAGAAAATATGCGAAAATAAGAATTGCGGTTATGGTTATGTTAAAAAGTGCGTGAATACGCACGTAGGCCGCCAATCCGAGGATTGGTGCCAATAAAATTCACAAGTTACATATTGAAAGGAGTTTTCACATGATTTATTCAAAGGAAGTTGAAGAAATGTGTACAGTAGCACAGGGTGTAAATCACGGCTGTGCGCCTATCCCGGAAGAAGCGAAATGGGTGAAGGCCAAAGAAGTCAAAGATATTTCCGGTTTAACGCATGGTATTGGCTGGTGTGCGCCTCAGCAGGGAGCTTGCAAGCTCACATTGAATGTGAAGGAAGGTATCATCCAGGAAGCGCTGGTAGAAACGATCGGCTGTTCCGGCATGACGCATTCCGCAGCTATGGCGTCTGAGATTTTACCCGGAAGAACAGTGATGGAAGCGCTGAATACAGACCTTGTATGCGATGCGATTAATACTGCCATGAGAGAGCTGTTCTTACAGATCGTATACGGAAGAAGCCAGAGCGCATTTTCTGAAGACGGACTTCCGGTAGGCGCAGGCCTTGAAGATTTGGGTAAAGGCCTTAGAAGCCAGGTTGGTACGATGTATGGTACATTGAAGAAGGGTCCCCGTTATCTCGAAATGGCTGAAGGATATGTAACAGGTATCGCATTGGATGCAGAAGACCAGATTATCGGCTATCAGTTCGTAAGCCTCGGCAAAATGACAGATTTCATCAAAAAGGGCGACGATCCGAATACAGCATGGGAAAAAGCTAAGGGCCAGTACGGCCGCGTGGCAGATGCTGTTAAGATTATTGATCCGAGAGAAGAATAAGGAGGACTTGGAAGATGGCGTTATTTGAATCATATGAAAGAAGAATTGATAAGATTAATTCCGTATTAAACAGCTACGGAATCTCTTCGCTTGAAGAAGCGGAGAAAATTACGAAGGATGCCGGCCTTAACGTTTACGACCAGGTAAAAGGCATTCAGCCTATCTGCTTTGAGAATGCATGCTGGGCTTACATCGTAGGCGCTGCGATCGCTATTAAAAAAGGCTGCAAAAAGGCAGCAGACGCTGCGGCTGCTATCGGCGAAGGCCTTCAGGCTTTCTGTATTCCGGGTTCCGTTGCGGATACTCGTAAAGTAGGACTTGGACATGGCAATCTTGGAAAGATGCTTTTGGAAGAAGAGACCGAATGCTTCTGTTTCCTGGCAGGACATGAATCCTTTGCAGCTGCGGAAGGAGCAATCGGTATCGCTGAGAAAGCGAATAAAGTACGTCAGAAACCCTTAAGAGTTATTCTGAACGGCCTTGGAAAAGATGCAGCTCAGGTTATTTCCAGAATCAACGGATTTACTTTTGTTGAGACAGAGTATGATCCTTATACCAATACGGTAAAAGAAGTTTACAGAAAATCTTATTCCGAAGGACTTCGTGCAAAAGTAAACTGCTACGGAGCTAACGACGTATGCGAAGGCGTTGCTATCATGCATAAGGAAGGCGTGGATGTTTCCATTACCGGTAACTCCACCAACCCGACGAGATTCCAGCATCCCGTTGCAGGTACATATAAGAAAGAATGTATCGAACAGGGCAAGAAATATTTCTCTGTTGCTTCCGGAGGCGGTACAGGACGTACACTTCACCCGGATAATATGGCAGCCGGCCCTGCTTCCTATGGTATGACGGATACGATGGGACGTATGCATTCCGATGCACAGTTTGCAGGTTCTTCTTCCGTACCCGCTCACGTTGAGATGATGGGTCTGATCGGCGCAGGAAATAACCCGATGGTTGGTATGACTGTAGCTGTGGCTGTTTCGATCGAGGAAGCTGCTAAAGAAGGCAAATTCTAAGAAAAACCCGTATTTTTGGGGGTTAATCAAGCCAGAAAATGGTTTGGTTAGCCCTCTTTTTTTATGGGCAAGACCCGTAATTACGACATTTTTCTATTACGCTCTTGCTATTACAGGTTCTTTTTAGTACAATAAAACAAGAAAAATCTATACACTGCCATAGACACTGGAAGGAGTGGGCAAAATGAAAAAGGCAATGAATCAATCTCTTGTAACGCTGATTTTAAATGGAATTTCTATTCTTTCGCTTATTTTTATGGTTCTTTCTTTGGTTAGTTACAGCTATGCCAATCAGGAACTGAGGGAGGCCAGCGAAGAAAGATTTGCACTGACTTATAATGCGAATCGTTTTATGAATGGATCCGCTTACCTGACGAATGAGGTAAGGGCTTTTGCGGCAACAGGCCAACAAGAACATTATGATAATTACTGGAATGAAGTCAATAACCTGAAAAACAGGGATTTGGGAGTGGCCGCCATGCAGGAAATCGGTATTACCACCGAAGAGCAGGAGATGATAGACGCTATGTCTTCGCTTTCCAATGAACTTGTTCCCCTGGAGGAACAGGCGATGGAAAATGTACAGGCAGGAAAAAGGGAAGAGGCCATAAGCTATGTTTATGGAGAAGAATATAGCACATCCATTGCAAAAATCAATTCCCTGAAGGAGCAGTTTTTATCAACACTGGATGCCAGGGCAAAGGAGAAAGTTGACGTTTTAACAAAGAAAACGGATTTTATCAGTGCAACTATATTCGGGGCATTGCTGATTGTAGGTGTTTTGCAGATTATCAGTATGGTATTTATAAGAAAGAAAGTTTTAAGGCCGGTAATCGCGGTGAAAACCCAGATGGGAGAAATCTCCCAGGGGAATCTTTCGGCAGAGTTTTCATTACGCTCCGATACTTCGGAAATCGGTATGCTGGTAGAGTCCATCCATGAGACAAAAAGGGAATTAAAAAAATATATTGATGATATTGATTCTAAGCTAAGCCAGATGGCGCAGGGAAAGATGGACTTGTCGATTGATAGCAGCTACAGGGGAGAATTCGTCCCGATCCAGAATGCAATGAGCCAGATATTGGATTCCCTGAACGAAGCTCTCTCCCAAATAAATTATATATCCGGGCAGGTATCGAAGGAATCAAAGACGATGGCTTCCGATGCGGAAGTTCTTTCCGAAGGTGCCGTACAACAGGCTTCGGCGGTAGAGGAACTTTCCGCAAGTATCGAGGAATTATCCGGCCAGGTTGACCGCACTTCCGCGGATGCCGAAGATGCGAAAAATTGTTCTACCGATGCGGCAAGGCAGCTGGATGTCTGCAACCGGAAAATGGTGGATTTGAAACTTGCCATGGAGGATATTTCAAAGGCATCCCAGGAAATCGGCGGCATTATTAAGACGATTGAGGATATCTCTTTCCAGACCAATCTGCTTGCGCTGAACGCTGCTGTGGAAGCAGCCCGGGCCGGCGAAGCCGGTAAAGGCTTTGCAGTAGTAGCGGAGGAAGTAAAGAGCCTGGCAAATAAGAGTTCGGATTCCGCTCAAAATATTACGGAACTGATTGAGAATTCAATTATGCTGATTCAGCAGGGAACCGCGTTGTCAGCGGATACAACGGAAGCTTTGGCAGCAGGGGTTCAGGGCGCACGGAAATCCACGGATCTGATGGAACGGATCGCCGATTCGGCATTGCAGCAGTCCGAGTCACTGCGCCAACTGACTCTTGGCATGGAGCAAATATCAGAGGTAGTACAGACGAACGCTTCGACGGCAGAAAAATCGGCGATGTCTGCCAGAGAGCTATATAATCATGCGGAAAGAATGAAAACGTCCGTCCAACAGTTTAAACTTCGCGGACAATCATAATCCTTTTGTAACAGACAACATTAAAATTCGAGCAGCCCGCAGCCAAATACCGGCAGTTTGCCATACAGGATTTGGCTACCGGCTGTCTTTTCTTTATATAAGCTAATAGAACCCATTCTTTGCAAGCGCCATAGCGGGGGGGAAACGAAAAGAGGGCAGGAGGAAAGCGGACGGGGAAGGGGCGGCGGAAGAAGGCGTTTTTCTGCTGTTGCGTACAATCAGTCATTTCACTTATGAAATGGTCAATGACCAGAGCGAAACCGCCAGGGATGGCGGTTTCAGGGAGCGCAGGACAGGATGTCCGTTGCTCCCGGCTCGTCCG
>CAIGRU010000906.1_pt1 | contig 18082 bp, 29 predicted proteins | sample 7351341 | NCBI WGS metagenome assembly CAIGRU01
TGACAGCGAAACTACTCGTTTTGACAGTCTGGATAGGCAGAACGGAGATAGAACGAGGATTGTTTCCAGCGGGGAGATATGCTATACTTGGAACAAAAGTTTATTCTTCCAATGGGAAATCCGCCTTAGTTGAAACGAATGATAGGAGGACATAAAAATGGCAGACGTTTCCGAAATATGCAGCGCAGTAAAAAGAGGGGAAGATGTAACAGAAGCTGTCGCAAAAATAGAACCAATGTTGAAACGCTTTTGCGAAAAAAGAGAAACCGTCCACCCTTTTGTTAGTGGAAGCGATCATTTATGGGAGGAAGATGCGCTATATGAAATTAGTCTCAGCGTCAAAGCATTTTGGAATACGATTTATGATAGGCTCCAAATGCAAGATAGGTATGAGGCCCTTTTGCGGTTTGTCAATGCCAGAGAGCAGTACATTGGTGCGCCCCAAACAGAGAGTATTCGTATTTTAAGAGAATGCGGTTGGACGGCTGCGGATGTTATGGCAGCTTATATCCATAGTCGAGTCAGAACAGGCTGGATGCTTTTATCTCCTGATGTTGCCGGGGAAGCAGCAAAAGAGGACTGGGATACAGCTTTGCAGTTGTTGGAGGGAAAGGATTTCGACATACTTTTTCCATTCTATCACAAGGGTTATCAGATTATCCGTCAATTTGAGTGGATTGATTTTTTATATTGCTTTGTTGGCTATGAGGATGAAACCTTTTTAAGAAAATCGCATAAGAGTAAACGGTTACAGAAATATTGCAATCAAATCCTCGAAAAATTGTCCAATACCCCAGAAAAGGTTGATGATTTCTCGAAAATTGGTAACTGTCCCGATTTTTCCGTTTTCCAAAATATTGTATTGCAACAAAAGCATTTGATGCACTCCGCTGCTGGTCAGAAATTGCGGAAAGGGAACGACCAAAACAGCTACTATGTGATGTCGTTTCATTTGGTAGACGAGCAACAGGGATGTGGTGCCGCACTTTGTTTTGAACCGCTGGATAAATCGCCAGATTATGGTGATACTTCTGCCAACGCAAAAGGTGTGTACTTTTACCGCTTTGAACATCTTTATCTGGCTGATTATGTTCCTGAAAGTAGGCGATTAGAAGCAGAGGATATGCCGGAGGAATTTGTCAGGCGAGCGTATCGTTCCTTTTCCATGTTAGCAGGATTAGGAGGGTAAGAACCCAAGTATAACCTGTCCCACTGCTCTGCTACTTGTTGAGGGAAGTCACAACAGGGCGGCGGTGACGGGTCTTGCCTATCTCCGCCGCCCTGTCTGTTACCGTTCCATATCCTGCGCCCTGCGGGACTGCTGCTCCCGCTGTTTCTGCCGATATTCTTGGTTTGTTACACACAAAAATACAACATGTAGAAAATAACCTATTGACAACCGCAATATATTGTGTTATAGTGCTCTTGTAATTGATTGTTTGTGCATTCTCCGCTGAGACGCGGAGCCGAGCCCATGAGGCTTGGGACCGGGGAGGCACCCGCATTGCATACGTTGTTAAGGTTGTACGCAAGTACCGATTGACCGGACTGCGCTGTTCAAGGGAGCAGTCTGCCCAAATCGGTACTTTTTATATATAAACGAAGGCCCATTGGGCGGAGAGGATGATGCAAAGAGCGTGTTTGACAGAGTGAACCATGTCCCACCGAATCGGGACGCCGCCGGGAAAAAAATCCGGCAAATTGAAGAGGCATGATACCACATATTCCAGCAACGGGAGTGGGTATCATGCCTCTTTTTTGTTTCCAGTGAAAAAAATGTAAAGGTGGCAGATGAAATGAAACAGAAGAAGACCATTGGGGGCAGCATCGGGCTGCTGATCGGCGTCGTGATCTTGATCCTGGCCCTTGTGCGAGGCCCCTGGCAGCTCCCGCTGCTGATTGGCACCTTCGCGATGTGGGGCCTGTGGCTCTTGTGCGCCCTGCTCCTCCCCTCCCGCCGGACCGCGCGGAAGCAGAAGAACCAGGCCGGGAATTTTAACCGGCAGCTGGCCCAGACACTGCTCCACCACGTCAACTACCGGGTGTCCGCCTGCCTGAAGGCCGGCTATCCCAACGCCCGGTGGGAGTGGATGATGCGCGACCCGGCCCTGTTTGCGGCCCATGGCGGCACCGGACGCATCCGCGTCTATGGCGTCCCGGACTACGAGTTTGCCGATGTGACGGTGGATCAGAATGGGAAGCTCTCCTGTTCGCTGGTCAAGCTGTCTCCCATGCAGGGCTCGTTGGAACGGCCTGCCCCGCCCAACCGGCAGCCGGCGGACCCTCAGCAGTGGTATGAGGCCCAGGGCCGCCAGATGCTGGAGACCCTGGTGACCGATCTGGACTCCCGGGGACACAACACTTTGACGGTACAGGAGGACGGCTCCATCCGTATCTGCCCCGAAGAGGACGGCGAGGAGGTAACGCAGGGCGTTTTCGCGGACTTCCCGGCCAGGGACCTTTGGCCCCGGCTGGCGGAGCTTTTGGAGCGGGACGGCCTGTCAGCCGCGGTGCGGGATGACTGCATCGCCGTGACTTGGTAAGAGAAAGCGAGGGATCAACAACATGAAGCAAGGAATGACCATTCAGGAGGCGTCGGCGGAGATCCTGCGTCAGAGCCAGGCCAAGGCGGACTATCTGGTGAACACGGAGAATCTGCACATGGAGACCTGCGACGGCGTGCCTGTCCTGCGGCTTCTGGACGCGGAGGGCATTGACCGGGTGGAACCGCTGGATATTCTGCCCACCGCTCACCGGCAGATGGGCAACTACCTGAGCATCCCCCATAAGTATTACGACCGGATGCTTCAGGAGAACATCGGCCTGCTGGCCCACAATGTCAACACCTGGCTCCGCCAGGGGCCGGAACAGCGCATGATCCGTACCATCGACGGCCGGGCCAGGGCGTTTCTCAGCAACCGCTACCGCCGTATCGACAACATCGACATCGCGCGGATCACCCTGCCCATCATTCAGGAAATGCCGGACGCTATCTATGAGAGCTGCAATCTTTCGGACGACTACATGTATATCAAGGTGGTCAACCCCAAGCTCACCGCCGAAGTGGTCCCCGGGGACATCGTGCAGGCCGGCGTGGTCATCTCCAACAGTGAGACGGGCCAGGGCGCGGTATGCGTCCAGCCCCTGATCTACCGCCTGGTCTGTTCCAACGGCATGACGGTCAACGAGGCCCGCACCCGCCGCAACCACATCGGCAGGGTCAGCAGCGCGGACGAAAACCTGCTGATCTACTCCGAGGCGACCCTGGAGGCCGACGATAAAGCCTTCATTATGAAGGTCCAGGACACGGTACGGGCAGCGGTGGACGAGGCCCGGTTCGCCAAGATCCTGGGCAGGCTTCGGGAGAGTGCGGAAAAGAAGCTGAACACCGCCGACATCCCCGGTGTGGTCAAGCTGGCGGCTGCCAGCCTGCATCTGACGGAGGCGGAGGGCGATGGCGTCCTCAAGCACCTGATTCAGGACGCCGACTATACCCTCTACGGCCTCGCCAACGCCGTCACCCGGTACAGCCAGGACGTGGAAGACTATGACCGGGCCTCCAAGCTGGAGGAGCTGGGATATCAGGTCATCACCATGTCGCCGGAGCTGTTCCGGCAGATCAATCAGGTCCAGGCTGCCCGCATGGCCGCCTAACAGATAGGAGGAACCGCATGGACATTCAGGACGAATGCCGTGCGCTGCTGGTCCGCAAGGCGTTGAAGATGATGGGATATTCCACCCATACTACCATTCGGGAGGGGAAAACCTATGTCCTTCCCGGTGAACCGAAGCAGTCCCCGGAAGAGACTGAAACAACGAACTGGGCGGAGTGACTGCCCGCATCCAGACAGAAGCACAGGCGGAAGTAACGGCGGCCGTAAGACAGTCGCCGGAACGGAAACCGTTTGCTGAAAATTTATATTAGGAGGATTTCTACATGAATACTCAGGACACTGCTATGATGGAGCGCCCCGCTTTCGTGCTGCCCGATGTGGCGGCGGGGACCGAGTTTTCCCAGGAGGAGCTGGCCCAGGATATGGACGGTCTCCAGATCGGATTCCGGAATGTGAAGATCCCCAGCGGCGGCCAGATCCAGTTCGAGCTGCCCGGCGAGGACCCGGATAACCCGGATTACACCAAGTTTCTGGACGGCGTCATCGTCCACAGCCATAACGCCAACGCCTACTGGGCCACCGGGATTAACGAGGACGAAAATCCGTCGCCCGACTGCCAGTCTATGGACGGCAAGCTGGGTTACGGCTCCCCCGGCGGCATCTGCGCCGACTGCCCCTATAACCGCTATGGGAGCGATCCCAATCCCAACGGCACCGGGCGAGGGAAGGCCTGTAAAAATCAGCGGATCGTGTATCTTCTTCGCAGCGGCGAGGCCATGCCCATCCAGCTGTCCCTGTCCCCCACCAGCATCCGGCCCTACACCGATTTCATCAACGCCGCGTTTCTTTTCCGGCGCCGCGGCGTCTGCGGCAGCGTGGTGCGGATCGGGCTGAAAAAGGTAAACAACGGCAAGAACGAGTACAGCGTGGCGACCTTCAAGCTGCTCTATGATTTCGCCGGCGAGGACCTGGCGACAATCCGCGCCTATGCCGCCAGCTTCAAGGATCAGGTCGATCTGATCCTGTCCCAGCGCGCCGAAAGCGCTGAAACGGAGGCCAGCAGCGGCGTTGTGATGGAGCGCCCGGCCCGGGTCATGCCCAGCAATGAGGGCCACTTTGAGGTCGGCGCCGAGATCAACGGCGGCCGGAACACGCTGCCGATGTAAAACAACCGGGGCCGCTGACGGAAGAACAGCGCCGGTTTGCCTCTAGCAATCACGGGCTGATCCTGTCCTTCCTGAACGAACAGGGCTGGGACGACCGTGAATACTACGACATCGCCGCTCTTGGGTACTTATCCGCCGTCAGGCGCTACCTGACGCAGCCCAGGCTGCGCCGCTACGCCTTTTCCACCATTGCGTGGAGAGCCATGCGGCGGAGCATCGCCGCGTTCCACCGAGCCGAGGCCCGGCGAACACAGGCAGAACAGAGCTACCTGGAGGCACTGCCCAAAAACGACCCTATGGACGCACTGGAGGCCAGATTAGTTTTGCACGATCTGGCCTCCATCGCCAGCCGGCCGCAGTATGAGCTGGCGGCTCTGCGGCTGCAGGGCTGTTCCATTGCAGAGACGGCCCGGCAGCGCGGCATGACGCCCAAACGGGTGCGCGGGCTGCTGAAGGATCTGTACCGGGCCTATTTTCAGCTATATCCAAATGAGGCGAAGTATTGAAAGAAGGGGACATCATGAACGAAAAGAAATTTGCGACTGTGAGCGGGACGCTGCTGTTTCCGCTGCGTATTGGCGGACGCGCCGTCATTCTCCGCGATGGGGGATACACCTGGACCTCGAAGGTGACGGCGATCCACAGCGTACAGCCGGGAGACATCCGGTTTGAGACGGAGAACACCTACTACCGGCTGCTGCTGCCCTCTTTGAGCCAGACGGCTGACTGCCGCCCGGCTCTGGGGATGGTGGCCTGACCGACATGGAGAGCGCGCCTGGGGAACCGATTCCCCCGGCGTGCTCTCTTGGTTTATGAAAGGAGACGGACCGATCAATGAAGATAAATTTTTCCCATACTTATGAAACCTGCGTCCACAGCAAGAAACGAAAGCAGGCTGACTGGAAGGTCTTTAACAGCTGCCCCCACCCGAATCGGGTGTTTACGGGTAAGGGCTATGCGTTGCCCAACACCTCCATGTGCCTTCGCTGCCGGGATTACCAGCGGGACGACAACCTGAAGGACGGTGCCCAGTGAACTTCTTTGAGAGAGAACTGCGAAAATTGTTCGGGGACGGCAAGTCCATCTCCAATCCCAGCTTCGCGGGCCGAGCCTGTTTGGGAACGCTGGGGAAGGAGCTGCGGGTCCGAGTGCAGTTCGTCACTACCGGGTACGCGGATCATTATGATGCCCTGAAGATCGCGGTGCTGAACCGCACCGAGGGAGAGGTGGACCGCCTCCTGGTGCAGCTTCGGGACGTTTGGGGAAAGAAACCGGTCCCTGGAAACCCTAATTTCAAAGACGGTATATTCCCGCATATCTGGGTGAACGACGAAAAGACGGAATGGTATGCTTACCAGCCAAATCAGGCAGACAGGGGCCAGCTTCGCCGGCAGGTCTCAGAATATCTGGACCTCTTCCGGGAGCCTGCCCAGGACGGGCCCAAGCTGGTGTACATCTGCGCTCCCCTTCGAGGGGATGTAGCGAAAAACATCGAGTTCGCCCGCAAGAAGGCCCAGGAAGTGTTTCAGGCGGGCAATATCCCCGTCTGCCCTCATCTCATATTCCCGCCCATCGCTGATCCGGAGAATCCTGTGCAGGATCAGGCGGCGCGGGAGATGGGCCTGCGGCTGGTGGAGTCCTGCCAGGAAGTCTACGTCTATGGCTCGAAGTGGACGGAGGGAATGCGGGCGGAGATCCGCCACGCCAGAGTTCTGGGAATCCGGGTCAAGACAGATCAGGAAACCGTCGGGCGCAGCCAGCCCCACAGGCAGGCATAACGGAAAGGGTGAGAAATTTGACCAATTTAAGGGCCGTGGCGCTGAATGAGAGGATTCCATTCCACTGCCAACTCTGCGGCCGCTGCTGCCGCCATGTCAAAGACAGCATTATGCTGGAGCCTATGGACGCCTGCCGCCTGGCCCGCCATCTGCGGGAGCGGGGCGAGCCGGTGTCCGGTACGGAGGATGTGCTGGCGCGGTACACCCATACCGCTTGGCTGACGGAGCGGTTCCCGGTGTTCCTGCTGAACACGGTGGGACCCATGGACGCCTGTGTTTTTTTGAAGAACGGACGGTGTTCCGTGTATGAGGCCCGCCCCCATGTCTGCCGGGTGTACCCGTTCTCCGTTGCGCCGGGTGAGAGGGGGCGGGATTTCCGTTACTTTCTCTGTACGGAGAAAGACCATCACTTTGCGGACGGTCTGGTGACGGTCAAAAACTGGCTCTCGGAAAACTTCAGCCGCGAGACAAAAGAGGCACTGAAGGCGGACTATGACGCACTCCCGATCCTCGGCCGGAATATCCGGGCAATGGGTGCAGAGGAATTTCAGGGTATGCTGTTCCGGTTCCTCTATTACCGCTACTACAACTATGAGCTGGGTAAGCCGTTCCTGCCGCAATTCCGCTCTAATCTGGAGCGGCTGAGGAAATTAACGGGAGGCGCGGAGCTATGAGGCAGAGTATGTCCTATTGGCTTGAGAAGCGGATTGTTCTGAGGAGAGGCGAAACCTCTCAAATCACCTGGAGGCGGTATGCCGTCTGTGGCAGTCGACCGCTGTTGGAGCGGGTCCGTGCCGGACAGAAGCAGCCGGAAAGCTGGCGGATTGTTCCAGAGGCTTTCATTGAACGGGAAAACGGCCGTGAGATGGCCGGATAGGCGTGAAGTAAAATGACCGACGCTGAAATCGCCCGTCCTATGGAATAGGAATTGACTGCGCTTTTCGGTGAACAGTCCTATCGCCCGGAGCGGAGACCCTGCACCGGAGAGTGCCGTCCATCCAGGAAACCAAGCAGTTTCTCGTCTGCGACATCGCAAAATTTAGCGGCCATGCTTTGGGGGTGTGTCCAATTGACCAGAGGACCGCCCAGGGCTGCTATGACTTCAGTTATGTGGAGCAGTGGCCGGTGTTTGGACATTAAAACGCTCTCTAATCCCTATACCATACCCTATGATCTTGGGAACCGCTGTGCAAATCCGCACTTGCAAACTACTATTGAATAGTATATAATAAGGTCAAGAGGGTGAAACTGTGAAAAGAGTATTTGTACTGACGCCTGGTTTTGAGAAGTCGTGGGCTGATTTAGGCTTAGGAGATGATGAACTAAGGGCGCTTCAATGTCAACTGATAGAGAATCCAGAGGCGGGAGATGTTATTCAGGAGACTGGTGGAGCCAGAAAAATCCGTATCCCGATGGAAAACAGAGGGAAATCAGGTGGCGGTCGTGTCATTTATGTGGACGTTGTTATTCGGGAAAGGATATATTTGCTATTGGCATATCCGAAGAATGTACAAACCGATTTAACTTCTGAGCAGAAAAAGATGATGCGTAAGCTCGTTAAGCTGATCAAGGAGGAATGATCCATGGAGAAAAAATACTTTGACGCTTTAATGGACAGTCTTGAAGACGCTGCGGCATTTGCCCAGGGTGATACCTCCCGGGCCAGAGTGATGGAGTTTGACGACCCTGTTCCCGCTTATGAGGCCAAGGACGTTGCTCGGACGCGGACAGATTTGAACCTGAGCCAAAGGGCTCTCGCCAGTGTGCTGGGCGTTTCGGTGAGAACAGTAGAGGCATGGGAGGCCGGCAGGAATGTTCCGTCCGGCGCCGCCAGACATCTGCTGTTCTTGCTGGACAGCGACCATTCTCTGGTGCAAAGGCTGGTTGCAAGATAGGGAGCGATCCTGAATTTATCATCAAGTGGCAATCTCCGCAATCCTGCGGGACAAATGAACGAAGGAACCGACAGACTGTGCAGGTCTGCCGGTTCCTCTTATTTTAATGCAAAGAAAGACGGTGACTTATGGACTACAAGCAATTAAAGGAAATTTTGTTTCAACACGAATGCAAGCACTCTGATACACACCTGAACGTCTATATCACCTTTACCTCCTTCGGTGCAGGTAACAAAAAGGACTATTCCTGGAACAGCCGCACCTATCTCGTTTCCAGCGACAACAAGGCGTTCCAGCCCAACAAGGGCGGCTACTCCATCTTTGGGAGCTGCCTGGATGGCAGCGATCAGGGGATTCGCTTAGAGCAGTATATGAAAGATGAGTGCGGCGGCAAGGACGGCTGGGTTGTGGAAGACTGTGCGATTGTCGGCTATCTGCTGATTGAGTACAGCGACTGCAACATTTCGGCTCCGAAACTGTTCTATACCCGCAGCGACGCGCTGGATTGTATGCTGTCCCGGCTGTCTGAGCTGGGCGAACTTGACGTTGGTAAGCTGAAAAAGGACTTTGCCGCCACCAAAGAGGTGTTTGAGGAAGATCGCTATCGTGCCGGCCAAGGTTCCGCCTGGCTAGCAGACCCCTGTGCTGACTGGCGCTGGAAAATTCAGCCCGCCTGCATCTATGGGCCAACAAACATCGTGTTTCTTGACCGGAAGGACAGCTTATGCCCCATGTAGACATCAATAATGTGCGGAACTTCATTGGCAAAACAATAGATTGTCAGCGCCGGCGGCTCCGCCACTATCCGCTGACATTTCGGGAGATCCGGGGACAAATCTACATTGTTGACCGAAATCATGTGCTGATTCCTTTTGCTGAAGATGAACGTATTGACTATGACTATATTGTAGAAGGAGCGAATGACAATGAACGCTGAGCAATTTGACAAGTTGGCCCGTGCTGACCGTGTGACCCTGCTCGCGGCACTGACGCTGCTGTGGCAGAATGGCCGGGAGTCAATTCAGTCCAGGGACATATCTACGTTGACCGCAGACTGTATGTCTGATTTGGGTACGCTCTATACGGAAAAAAAGATCCAGGAGATTGCGGCGATCTGCAAGGAACTGGCCTGTCTGGAGCCAGCAGAACTAATCCGCTGTCTCCGGTGCGAAGGCATGGAGATGCAAGACCCTGGCGCGGACGAGGAAGGGGTTTGTCCTGTCTGCGGCGGCGAGCTGGAGTATGAGTGTGATAAACCGCAGGATGATGGGGGTTTCTATGAATGGACGTGCTTCGACTGCGGAGCTACTGGCAAGGAAGGCTACAACAAGGTGTTTGACCGGCACTACGATGTGTATGATGGGGACGGTAATCCGTATCCCGATCCATCGGAAGACGCCCGGGATACTGCTTTAACTGTGCCGGAGACTGCGGAGTGCCCGCCGTCTCCCAGCACGGCGGAGGTGCTTGTAGTGGATGGAGGCCGCACCAATACGCTGCCCCCGGCGGATGTTGTTGAGCTGAGCGCCCACTTCCCCAGGGATGACTGGAGAGAATGCTTCTGGGGCTTCACCTGCTTTTCCCGTCAGAATTACGCCAAAGTTGTCCCACTGGACGGCGCGGATGAAATCATGCTGGGTATCCAGTGCGTCCAGGGTGGCTGCCTGTGTGAGATGGCGATTCGCTGGCACATGATTAGCGGTAAGCCGGCTTCCTGTCTGGAGATGTTCGATGAGGCGTGGCCGCTGTTCCGAGCACCCACTTTTGCATCGGTGCTGGGACAGTTGACGCAAATGAGCCAGAACCACATACCGACACCGGACGAAGTTTCCGCGCTTCTGATCGCCCAGGGCTTCACCGACCAGTCGGACCGGCCTCTGGGAACGTCCAATGGATGACCGCAACTATTCAGCTCCAGCTATGCTGCGTTGGTATCCCGACATCTCCTGCCCTGTCTGCGGCGGAAAGGTGAACTCCTGGGACAAGCGGTGCAGCCGGGCACTGGCCTACAAAGCCATTTTCTGTGAGGCTTGTATTTCAAAAGAATATGGAATTGATGTGGAGGAATTGAGAGACACCATGAAGAACCACTTCGGACTGATCCCGTGTCCAGGGATATGAAGGAGGTCAACGAGCTTACCCGCCGGCTGTTGGCGGAGGGCTGGACTCCAGAGGATACCCCACCGGGAACACATCCATACAAGGACTACTATGGCGGCTGGACCTATACCGGCGAGGCGATACGCCCCATGGTCTGGGAGACACCCTGTGGTTTGCTGGCTGACGGCAGACACTTTTTGAATGGCTATATGCCCTACCAGGGCGTTGACTGTCGGCCGGAGAATGGGAACCCAGTGATTTGCTGTCCTATGTTTCCCACCGCTCCTTGTCCGCTGCGGGACCCGCTTCTGTGCAATGAGCTGTACGACTTACACTCAAGTGATGTTGTCTATCAATGCGCCTGCCATCTAACAGACCGCCCATACACCTATGAGAGCAGCATTGATGAGGCCCACGACCATTTGTGGAGAGAAGCCGGCAAACGCTGGGAAGCGTTTAAGGTCCAGCATAACGGGCGCGTATGCCGTCAGCAGAGCCATTATGGCCGGACAACAAAAACCTGGAAAGCGTTCTATGACCCGATAGACTGTGCCAACCTGGGCTGCTGCTCCTATTGCGATGTCCTGGCAAAAGAGCTGGATACGCGAAAAGGAAATGTGTTTTACGACCTGCGGAGGTCCTGGACTGTAAAAGGCGAGGGCCTGTTCCCAGACCAGCGGAAAACCATTGTGGAGAAGGGCTGCAAGCTGTTGGGCAGTACCGCATCGCTGACACTGTGTGAGGCCATTGTCAAATATGGACGGGGCCGTATCGAAGATCGTGTCAGATCAGAGTTCCACCATGATCTGTTTTTTGACAAATCGCTGGAAATCGAGATCATCAATCTTCGAGCCGCAAGAGTGGATAAGCGGGACATTTTGCAGGATCTTCAGGATGTCGCCAACGGCATAGAGGTCATTCACGCGGCCGACAGCCTGAAAGCGGCCAAGGCCCAGAAGCGGGCAAGGCGTGAGGCGGCAAAGGCCCGCCGAATCCGAAAAGCTGAGGCTATGGTCCTGGCCCACGGCTGGGATGGCCTGGAGGATATATGGAAACGCCGGGCGGAAAAGCTGCTGGGCAGGGATCGGATTGACGAACTGCTCCAACAAAGGCAGACATCGAAAGCCACACCGCCGAAGAATACTCAGTTAAGCCTGTTTCCAGGTGAACGGCCCTTGGATGCGGCCTAGATGCGATCAGCACACAGGCCAGCAGAGGAAGAGGTGATATGTATGTATGCAATCCAAAATATTGTGACCGGTGAATTTGTTTTTGGCACTGAGTTCAGTTATGACCCTGATGCAAATCGACAGCGCACCAGTCTGGAGCAGATGCTGACCTTTGACTGTCTGCGCTACGCAAAGACGGACTTTCTCTACCGTAAGTGTGGGAAAGATTACCGGATCGTCAGGCTCAAGCCACCGGAGGTAGAGCGGGTCATTGACTTCGACACGCTCGCTGGCTATGACTGCTATGTGTGGGAGGAAACTCCCGACAAATAATTTTGACAAAGGTGGACGGCTGTATGGTCAGCCGTCCACCTCCGTTCAAGGAGGAAAACAGATGAAAAACTATATCTATGAACTGCTCCAGGCCCCCGTCCCGGTGAGCGAATGGACAGTGTCCTGGGAGTACCACGAGCACCCGGACGCTTTCCCCATTGCTGACACCGTGGAGGCGGCAGGAGACCGGAGCGATGTAATCACCCGATTTGGCGCATGGCTGGAGGAGAACCGGCTGGGTGAGCTGGACGGTGAGACATTCACCATTGACTCCCAGGCAGCAGACCTCTATTTTGAGAACCGGTTTGCCGCCTTCCAGCAGGCTGTAACTGCGTTGCAGCAGCTGAACGAGGCCCAGTTTATCCATGAGCATGACCAAGTGCAGGGGCTGATTTTTGACCTGACGGAAGCCTTTACCCAGAAGTACGGTGACTATGTACTGTGGGGCGAGGGCCTGGAACCTACGCCTCTGGAGGAATTTCTGCGTAAGGCCCAGCCTGGCGTCCGATACTGCATCGGCGCTGTACTGGCCTATAAGCATTGAGGAGGACAATATGGAAACCAGTAAATTGATGACCCCGCTTTTCTATAACGGCAATTTCAACCGGGAGGACCGCAGAATGCGGGCGGTATTGGAAAGGGAGGTCTCTGACGGCACACAGACCTACCGGCTGTGGCACTCCGCCGGGAAGCCAACCGTGGATTACCCCCGAACTGAGAATGACAGGTACATCCTCTATGTCGAGGCCAACGGCTACCTTGTCTCTATTGGGCTGACTGATTATAAGTTGACCGACATCTGCGGCTTTGAACCTGCGGCCCAAAAGCTGTACGGAGGCAGGGAAAAGCGTGGGGCGTGGATTGATGCGCTCAAAGCATCCGGCGGCAATGATGCAGTCAGTGCGGCAGTGGCGGAGGAGCAAAAGGAAATTGAGCAGTATGGTGGAGACCCTGCCCGGCAGGTGGAATATATTCTGAATTTCCTGAACGATCATGTCAGCATCTATCTTAAAGCAAGAGAAAACGGCGGACAGACGTTCCCGGATTTTATCGGTGCGCTGGTAATGAATGATCTTGCCCGGTGTATGGAGCTCTCTGAGGTATATCGCAAAAGACGTCAGGATGAACATGTAGCCCGTCGGGCTCTCGCTGAGGAGGAGGAAAGAGCATACTGCGTGGAACAGAACCAAATTGCGGAGCAGGCTGTTGCGGCCGCTGTTCAGACCATTCTGAACGGCGGTGTACTGAAGAACGAAAAGGTCCGTTTTTGCCAGAGCAAATACAGCTCCAGCACCTATTCCATCATAAATTACCTGATGCGGCTGTACCAGGTGGATGTCCCACTCCGAACACAGGGCTGGATCAATGAAAAGCTGGTTAATGCTACCATTCAAGATGGGAAATGCAAGCGTTTGCAATATTTTCGCTCGAAAGGCGGACGGTGTTCACAGAAGTTTTTCCAGTGTATGAACGCTCTGATCCAGGCTGTCACAGCCCAGGCGTCAGAGGAAGCCGCATAGGAGGTGCTATGAGAATTGAGATTTACTATCCTGGCTACTGCCAAAACTGCGGTGAATCTGTGCCGCTGGAAGAAGCCAAATATGGGAAAGTGGATATTCCCGGCGGCTGCCGCATCTTTCGTGTCTGCCCATACTGTGAGCATGAGATTGACAACAAGGTGGGACCTGTGGATGACAATGGAAAGCCCATTCCCACCGAAAATGAAGGAGGCTGACACATGAACGAGAAACAGATCAACTGGTGTAACTGCGGCCGCCAATATCAAGAATATTGGCGAATCAACGAGGAGAGAATTGGAGCGGGAGGCAGACCCAAAATGAAGATTCTCTCCTGTGGCGCCGGGATGCAGTCCACGGCCCTGGCCCTGATGGCCTGTGAGCAGGCTATCACCGGCGCCAGCCTGTACCCAGACGTTCCAATTTATGACGCGACCATCTTTTGTGACCTGGGCTTGGAACCGGTCTGGGTGAAGCAGCAGGTGGACTTTATTCACTGTGTCTGCGATGAAGCCGGCATCCCCTTTTACATTCTGGATACCCCTTTGTACCAGGACTTTTTACAGAATTTTGGGCAGCGCCGCACCGTCAGTATCCCATGGTGGACATTGATGGAGGACGGTCACAAGGCCAAGATGCCGCGAAACTGCACCATAGATTATAAGGTTGAAATGATCGCAAAGTTTATTCGCTGGGAGCTGCTGGGCTATAAAAAAGGCCAGCGTCTCTGGTCAGTGGACATTAAGGCCCACGAACTGCACATGGGATTCAGCGCGGAGGAGAAGCACCGCTGCAAGGAAAATCCCAATCGGCTGTTTGTCAACAAGTTTCCATTGGTGAAAATGGGCCTGACCAGGGCGGACAATTACAAGTACATTCTGGAGAAGTGGAAGCTGGACACCAAGGCCAGTGCCTGTGCCTTCTGTCCGTTCCACCGGAACTATTTCTACCAGTATGTCCAGCAGCATGAGCCGGAAACCTACGCCGCTATTGTAGGCATTGATAACCTGCTCCGAGACAAGACCCCGATGCCGCCGATGAAGTCCACTCTGTTTATGTCCCGAAGCCGGAAGAGGATCACGGACCTGACGCCGGAGGACTGCAACGACGCAGAGTGCTTTGAATACTGCGGACGGCAAGTGTGGAACGGATTTTGAGCTTCCATCTGACCGGAATGAGCGACAAAGCAGAATTGCCTGACGGGCAAAAAGATAACTGTGAGGTACGTGTGTATGAGTAATGAAACATTGAATTTGCCCTGCGGGGAATTTGAACCGGTGGTTTCCCAGCCGCTGGAGCTGGACGCCTTGGGTACGGAACTGAGCATTTGCTTTCAGGACCTGGACGGCCCCTGTGAAATCAAGACCTGCTACGGCGACATCTGCAAAATCGTCAACGCCCTGCGGGACTATGCCAAAATGCTGCGCATGGTCTGCGGGGAGTGGAATTTGCAAGGCTGCCACCGGGCCGTCTATGAGCTTCACGCAGACAAGCTGGAGGAAATCTCGAAGAAATACCAGGCCGGTATCGGCTACGACTATGATAAGGCTATGGAAAAGTGCCGGAAAAAGCGCGGGAAAAGGCAGCGTGACAGCGATGTGGGCGGCGAGGCGATGGCAATGGCCTACCTCAAGGCCCAGCGCACTGTTGCGGCCAAAAACAAATCCAATTTCGCCCGCCCCTCGGCTCTGTCGGGAAAAAGACTGACAGACGCTCCAATGAAAGCGGAACAAGTGGAGCACTATGATATTTCTGAGGATGACGCCATCACCTTTTGGGTGGCTCTCTCCAATGCTTCCCAGGCAATGCAGGTCGAGGCGCGCCAAATCGACGGAGATCACTTTGACCCAAACTGCTTTGGTGTCTGTGTAAACTACGACTTTGAGCAGCGCCTGTTTTATATCGTGGTTGACACGGAGGCATCTGCAGTACATCCCAGCAACGTCTACTACATTGACCATACCGGCGGCAAACACCGGTTTACTGCTGAACTGCCCCAGGCCTTGATTGAACAGGTGTTTTTGGCGTGCGCCCATGCTGTCGCCCATGAGAACTGCAAAATTAAACCCACGGAACAGGAGGCGTACCAAAGCGCAGCCTGGGAAATGGGCTGTGAAGAGGAATGCCTATGACATCATGCTGGGTGAACTATCATGTGTTCCTGGCCCAGCTGGACGGGCACACCTATCGCTGCTCCCCCACCCTGGACGATGCCGCCTTTGACTGCCGAATGGACGCTCTTTGCTGGAAGATGCCCTATCATTTGTGGGCGTTCCACACCAGCGACCCGAAATGGGCGGCAGAGAACCCGGTGCTGGCCGCAGCCCCGGACCTGCCGGTGGATATTGACGGCCTGCTGTCCGCCCCGCCTCTCCAGCCCATGCGGCTGAAGGACAAGCGGCGGCAGCAGACCCTTGCGGTACGGCGCAAACGCGGGGACTATGTGCTCACGGACACCGAGGACGGCTATGGCCGGTTCTACCGTGTGGACGGCATCACCTCCAGTCTGGTCACCAGACTGGAGGCCGTCCCCATCACGCTCCGGGAGGCCAGCGCCTACATCGACCGGCACCACCGGCACAACGCCGGACCGACGTTTCACAAGTTTTCCGTCTGCCTGCGTGTTCCCGGAGAGCCGGAGCCGGTAGGCGTTGCCGTTGCCAGCATTCCAAAAGCCCGCTGCCAGATGGACGGCAAGACGCTGGAGATCAACCGCTGCTGTGCCGACCCCCGCTATGCGGATGTGTGCAGCAGCCTCTACGCCCGTGCGGTCCGCATTGGGCGTGAGCTGGGGTACCACCGGTTTCTGACTTATACGCTCCCGGAAGAGAGCGGCAGCAGCCTCCGGGCAGTGGGCTTCCTGCCGGAGGGCGTGACAAAAGCGTCCGCTGGCGACTGGAACTGCCCCTCACGGCCCCGTGACACAGCCCGATACCCGGCAGGGGGAAAGATTCGTTGGATACTTTATACACAATGAAAAAGGAGATTTTAAAATGAGTGAAGTGAATTATCTCTTGTTGTTCAAGGGGAACGGCGATCACGGCGGCTCTGAAGCCTCTGTTCGGAGCTTTTCCATGCTGAAAAGCGTTCAATGTGCTATGGATGCATCATACAAGAGGTTGGCCGCGTCCATGAACATCCCCGTCAGCGTTCAGGCTCCCAGTAACCGCTATACAATAAGGACGAAAAACTGCATTCGTCTGGAGCGATATGGCGATGTTTTCCAGTGGGACATCATAAAAGCGGAACCGGAAGACGGCGAACAGAACGGAGTGTCCGTACATGGGCGGCGGTTTGAATTGAGGAACTTCACCGTAATCGTTGAAGAGCGCACTACCCGGAAATTTCAGGTGGAAGCCTATGACATCTTCCGGGCCATTCAGTCTGTTGAGAACGAGTACAAGCGGGAGCCGTTTGCGGTATCTCCCTCCGGGGCGAGAAGTCGGCTGATCATGGCCTTTGATAAAGCAACCGGAGAATCGACCGTATGGAAGGAGTTTTGACGCCGCAGGCGCTTTCGTCTGTTTTACAACGGCCAAAATCAAAAGGAAAGGTTTCGATATTGTGAAAAAGTTTTATGATTATTTGAACGGCAGGGACCGCATTGACCAATCCGGCGGCGCGGTACTCCGGGTAACGGGTGACCGCAGCATTCCGCTGATAAACGATTTGCTGGATTTGTATGTACGACAGCCGGAGATGCTGAAAGGACTGGTCGAGGTCATTCCCTCGGACGGATATCCGCTGCATTTTTCGGAGGTGCGCCAGTTCCGCCCGCCCTACATGAAGGCTCTGGGCGACATCAGCCAGTTCTTGCAGGACAACGGCTATGAGACCGCCAGCAAATTCCTGGACTGCAGCTTTGAGCTGTGAGGGGGGAAGCATGGAAAAACAGTACATCGTTCCTGTCGTTGGCAGAGTCTATACCAATCGCAACGGAGGGGACTACCTCTGCACCGGCAACTGCTTTTACTTTAGCGAGGAGCAGGAGCGGCAGTCTGTGGCGTTAGGGGAACACATCGCCTACATGAAACGCGTGAAAGATGAATGGAGTTTGTCTGCCCATGATGTCATCCAGTATGCGGACGGCACCATTGAGTGGAACTACTCCACCAATGGACGGTTCCCACTTTGACTTGTGGACCGCTCCACAATTTGAATAGAAGTCTGCCGGAGTACGTCCGCGTCATGCGGGTCTCCTCCGGCAGACCGGTTTGAAAAAAGGAGTCAGTATGGACTTGTTAGAAAAGTTTTCGTCAGTGGAGATCAAGGTATCTGACTGTATGACTGAGGCGGACCGTCAGTTCTGCCAACGCCATCAGGAGGCTTATCAGGATGCGGTAACGGGCTTTTATCAAATTGGAGGGCTGTTGTCGGATATGTACCGCCAGCAGAAGGTTGTCTTATTTGATCCGGAAGACTGCAAAGATGCCTGGAAGAATAAATATCTTGTTTCCAGCTGGTGGCACGAAATAGATGTAAACTACCTGCTGAATCATATTTTTACCCT
>CAIGRU010000910.1_pt1 | contig 18037 bp, 23 predicted proteins | sample 7351341 | NCBI WGS metagenome assembly CAIGRU01
AGTTTGCTCTTGTCGATCTTCATGTCTTTACAGTCTCCTTCCTTGTCGATGGTGTCCTGCTCCCCTTCGTCGGGGGGCGTCTCCGGCTCTCCGGCCGGGCTCTTGGGCTCTGCCTTGGCGATCATGTCGTCCAGGCGGTCCCTGGCCTCTTTTGCGATCTGGAGGCGTTCCTCGGTCATGGGCTGCCCGGCGGCCTTTTCCACCTTCGTCGGAACGCCGGCCGACCATTTCGGGATTGCTGCCGTAACGGCTGCGGTAAACTCCGCGCAGCTCTGGGTCATAAGCGTCGGCTTATTCTCCGCGGGAACTTCCTGATCCCGCAAAATGCTGCACAGGCTTTCCTCCAACGCATAGCAAAAGTCCCAAATTTCGTCGGCCGTCCTGCGGAGCTGCCGCTGCGCCATTTTGTCGCCGAAGGTGACGGCGTCGCCCTTGGCGATCTCCTCCATGGCGGCGTCGATCTGCGCCTCGGTGGCTCCGACTGACTTGGCGATGGCCGCGACCACGCTGCGGAAAAAGCCCCCGGCCGTCGCCTGCTGCTTCTTTTCGGCTGCGGCCTCCTCCGGCTTGCGCTTAAAAAGCACGACGTTCGCCTCCTGGTTCGCGCCTGCGTCCACAAAGTCGACCTTTGTGACCAGCAGGTCTTTTAACTTGTTTGCCATTTGCTCGACTACCTCCTTTCCTCAAAGATTTTTATAAACAGAGCGCCGCGAAATGGCCGCAGCTCTCGGTTTACCGTGATTTTCGGGGCGGATTTCTAAATTGCCGCTAATTTGCCGCATTGTTCGCCCCTTCCGCCTCCGCAGGCACTCGGACGGCCTCCCCCTCAATGGAAAACATGGGGTAGGTGCCGTCCTTGACCTTTGCCCAGACGTCGTCGTCTGTGACCTTGAAGCCGATCCACCACCCCGCCGGGACGGTCCCCTCTGGGATGCCCATGGCGGCGATCTTCTCCGGGGTAAAAATGACGCTTTCAACCAGGACGGCACAGCCGCCCCGTTCGTGCATTTCCCCGCCCTCCCGGTAAAGCTCGACGAAATTGTAGGCGGCCTGCTCCAGCTCCTCGACGTCGATGATGTCGCCGTAGCAATCCTCCACGATTTCGCCGTTGATGCTGGCCGACGCGCTGGCCCAGCCAAAGGCCAGGCGCTTGTCGTCGTCCGCTTTCTGGATTTTGAAGCGGCCGTTGATGGTGCCGCCCTCCGGCTGCCGCTTCTCCACGGCCTCCGGGTGTATGTCGGAAAACTTGAACATGCCGGTCGTTCCTCCTTCATGGCAAAAGAAAAAGGCGGGGCCTTATCGGCTCCGCCTCTGTGGCGCGCTTATTCGTCGAGGACGTCCGGGTAATTGAGCCCGGCGTCCTGCCCGAAGGTCTTTCTATACCATTCCTGCAGGTCCTCGGTGGTCTGGATGGTCTTGGCGATGATGTCGCCGTTCTCGATCCACACGACGCCCCGGCGGACGTCCTCGATGGTCAGGGCCTTAAACTCCCATTCTCCGGGCTCGAAGCCGGCCGACTGGAAGGTGAAGGCGCCGTCGCCGTCCTTGACGACCTTGCCGTCGATCATGTGGCCCCGGTTGGTGTCATAAAATCGAAGCTGGCCGTCCTTCATGTGGCAATTCATGGCCAGGCCGTTCGGCCTCTTTCTGCCGGGCCACTGGAATGTGTAGGTTGTCCGCCTGTTCATATCGTTTTACCCACCTTTACAAATTTCGCCAGGGGTATGCCGTTGATCTCCTGGATGCCCTGGGCCTGGAATTTCTGGATCAGCTCCGCCCTATACGCGGGGGTCTCGCACACGATCCCCGTGAAGGATGATACCGGGATGCCCTGCCGAAACATGATTTCGTTGTCCGACTTGTAGCTCTGCTTCATCTGTTTCACGAAATCCACGGGTGTCAGGCGCTGGGCCATTCTTGTCGGGGACGTGGTCCCGAAGCTGTCGGATGTGTGCGCATACCAATCCGTCCGGCCGAGCTCCCCGACGTCGAAAATAATGCGGTATGGCCCGCCGCAGTAGCTGTTGTTGAATCGGACGCCGCCCGTCTTTACACCCAGGCGCGTGAAAACGCTGTCGGCGCCGCCGGTGCCCATGTCGCTCTCCGGGCTGCTGCCCGTGATCCTGTTGCCGGTGATGCAGCGCCGGTTCGTGGAGGACATGCCGCCGGTCTTGACGATCCCGACGACGCTGTCGCTGCTGCGGACGCCTGACCAGACATATTCCGCCCCAGCCTGCTTCATGGCCTTCACGGTCTCCGGGTCGTAATACGTGGCGTACCCCTCGCACACTTTCCGAAGCTGGACGCCGGCGATCCTGCTGTCGCTGATCCCGATGTCCTTGATGATGTCGTCCAGTTTATCCTCCAGCGCCTGGCCTGTCAATCCCTGATACTCCGAAACGCGGGAGGGGGCGTTCTGCCAAATGAGGCGGCTTTTGATGACTGTGCGCTCCGCCTCCGCCGTCGGCGTGGTCAGCAGGTCGTCCAGGCCCACGCTTTTCAACATGCGGGACATTTCCGAGGCGTCGACCGCCCCGGACGCGCTAACCGGGACGCGGACACGAAAGAATCCTTGCCAGCTGTGGTATCCCTGCCCGCTGTGGGTGTAAATCTCGAAGGTGTTTTGTCCGTCCACCACTTTCCGGGCCTGCACGCCGACGCGGCCCTGCAGGCCGATGGTGTTGTTGGAAAATATGGCGAGGGCCGGGTCGGATTCCTCGAAATCAAGAAATCCGCTTGTGCTGCGCCCCTTGATGGCGTTCCACGTCGACGACCAGGTGCCCTGTGTGAGCTTCCCGCTGACCTCATAGTATTCGGTGCCGCCGATGTTCATGCGGCGCGCCGTGAGCCCCAGGCCCTCGACGCTGCCCTTGTCGGATGCCACGGGGACGCCGGCCTTGGCTGTGGGCACCCTTGACAGGTCCTTGAAGATGTCGCTGGCCGCCTCCACGCCTTTTGGCATGGCCGCCTGTGGCGCGGTCTGGCCCGCTTTCCTGGCCGCCGCGTTGGCCGCCAGGCGGGTCTTGACCTGGTTGGACATGGCCGCGGCCTGCGTGGGGTCCGTGATGGCCGTGACCAGCTGCGTCTTGTTCATGTTGTTGTAATATGCGATTCCCTTGTTTTTGGCGATGGCCTTGAGGTCGGCGATGCTCATGCCCTTCACGGATGCCGCCGTCTGCTGGACGGCCGCCAGGGGCTGCTTCACCACAGCCGCGGCTTCGTCGGCCCAAACGAAATTGACGGTTTTGCCCGTCCTCTCGGTGAGGAGATCACTGTAAAATGCGCGGTATGTCTCCCGGAGGCCGCTTTTGCGGTCCACAATGGCGTCCAGAAGGTCCTCTGCGGCCTTGCCCTTGCCGTGCAGGCTCTCCGCATACTCCCGGAAAATCTCCCTATATTCCGCGTCGGGGATGCTCTCCACCCGCTTGATGTACGTGAGGGTGTCCTGCAAATTGAGGTCGATCTCTCCCTTGGCGAAACGCCTATACATGGTGTTATAAAGCGGCTCTGTCTCCCCGTAGGCGCTGTTCGGGTGGTATGTGTAGGACATTTTCCCGCTTGCGGCGTCCTTGATGTAACGGAAGGATTGCTCTTTGTCCAGGCCGATGATCCGGCCGGAGGCGTCGGTGACAAAATTCTCCCCGTGGGCGTCGAAATTGCCAAGCAGCCAGTCGGTGACATGCTCCCGCTGTATCTGGCCGGTGATGTCCGCGCCCAGGTCGGTCGCCGCGCCGGTCTGCCACGCCTCCAGGTCGATCCCGCCGGTGGTGTTGACCTTTTTCTGAAACGCCCCAAATTTCCCGTTGAGGTCTCCGACGCCGACCTGGACCGCGCTGTCCGGGTCGACGATGCCCTGGACCTTGTAGCCCGCCTCCTGGACGTATGCCCGGAACGGCTCCGGGGTCCCGCTGTATTTCTGCTGGGCTGGTTTGAAATACCATTCATTCCCGGCGGCGTCGGTCCAGCTCTCCATCTTGCCGGTGTTTCCGATGTTGAGCTGCTTGTTGTAGGTCATCCCGTTCGGCACTCCAATCCCAGCCGGGATGGCCGCCTGGGACGTCCCTGGCGCGGTCTGCAGCTGTGCCTGGGCACTTCCCCCAGGCCACGGCGCGAGGGCGTTCTGGGCCGTCTGTGGGGCCGTGGCGGGCTGGAAAACCGGGGGCGCCGTCTCCTCGAAATGGGTGGCGCACCTGCAGCGTGGGTGAAATGGGGGGATCATGGTCTGGCCCTGGTAAAGCGCCTTGCCCTGGAAGGGTTGGTCGATGGCGTACTCCTGGCCCGCGAACGCCTCGCACATAGGGCAGACGTCAGAATCCCCCGCGGTGTCGACGACCAGGTGGCCGTCCCCCATGTACCCGCCCGCCTGGGCCTGCCGGATATATTCGGAATACCCGAAATTATAGGCGAAGGCCGTCTCGGTCGTGGCGATGGTAAAAGCCCGGTAGCGGTGCTGCCGGGCTGCGTACTTCATGGCTGCGTCCTTGGCCGCCTTTTCGGCGGTGGCCTTTTTCATGTTGGGGTTGTTGGCCAGGAGGTTGTCCCTGACCTGCGTGTAATACCGCAAATTCGCGGCCGCCTGCGGCTTGTTCAGCCCAATGAGCGGCCGTATGGCGCGGCTCAATTCGTCGACCGTGTACTGGCCCGTCACGCCGGCGCCGATCAATGCCTGGATGGCCTGCCGGCTGTCGCTGCTGATGGCGGTGATCCACTCCGCCCCGTGGGTGTTGATCCAGGACGTCATCCCGTCGCCCATGGCGTCAAATACCCACCCCCCGGTCGCCTGGGCCGCTATGGTGGCGGCCCCGGCCTGGGCGGCCTGCTGCCAAATCGGGGCCAGGTGGACGCTCACAAAATTCGCGTAGTCCTGCTGCCACGCCTGGAGGGTGGCTTCGTCCATGTAGCCGTTTTGGATGGCCTCCCGCAGTTCCTTATACGTGACGGCGTTCTGCTGATTCGCCCACATATTATGAAGCCAGTACATGGGTTCGGCCGTGTTGGCGTTGAGGTAATCGTTCAATTTGGTCAGGGCGTCCTTGCCGGCCTTGGATTTTTTCGCCTTGCGGAGGTATTCCCGCGGGCTCCTGGCCTGGGCCGCCTTTTTTACTCTGAGCACGGTTTAATCCCTCCAAAGGGCCGCCTTTGCCTTTTCGACCGCCTCCGGGTCGTCCGGGGTGACTTCGTTGTTTTCGTCGTCCAGCGTGCCCATTTTCTTGTCGCCCTGCTGCCGGGACTTTTTGTCCGGAGTCCTGTCCGGGTTGCGGTCCGCGCCGGGGATCATGCTGTAATCGCTCAAACGCTCCGGGAGCCCGCTGACCTCCCGCAGGTAATCCTCGATTTCTTCGTCCGGGACGATGAGCCCGGCCGCCGTCATCTTGGAAAGGAAGTCTCCCAGGGGCCCGATGTCCGTGTCCTCGACGTCGCCGTGGGTCAGGGTCGGGAAGTCCGTCACGCCTACGAAATGGTCGCCGTTCATGGCTAAAAGCTGCGGGATGGCCTTGCTATTGAAAACCTCGCAGATGATGTCCAAATAGGAACATATCGCCATGGCGAACATGTGGGTCTTGTTGCTGGACAGAGCGAAGCTCCCGACGTCCTGATGGCCCAAAAGGACGAAATCAGCCAGGACGGTCATGGCGATCCGGGTGTCATATCGCTCGATGATGGCGTTGGTGTCAAATTGTCGGCGGCCGCCGGTGCTCAACAGCTCCAGCTTCCACCCGAACGGCATGACGATCCCCTCCAGGCTGTCGCGCCGGATGTTGGTGACGATGGCCTCCGCCCTGGCCCGGATGATGTTCATGTCCGGGTCGTCGGTGTCCCAGATGTTCATGCCCTCCGGGGCCGTCAACGTGGGGAAGCCCGCCAGGTCACGCTCGACGCCGATGCCCTCGATCTCCTGGATGCGCCGCTTGAAATACCAATCGCGGTATGCGTTGCGGAGGATGCTGCGCCCCTCCGGGTTGCCCTTGCGGCTTTTCGTGCGGAAAAACAGCAGTTTCTCCGCCGGGATCGTGATAAACTCATAATCGGGCGGGGGCATTTGGATCAACGCCGTCAGGTTGTCGTTCCCGTCATACTCCCATTGATAAAGGGTTTCCTGGGCCCGGATGGGGAGCTTTTGCCACGCAACCAGGCCGTCGGTGTATTTGCTGTTGGTCTGCGGGTTCCGGCTGATGCCACAGCGCCGTTTATACACGACTTCGTGGGCGCTCCACCCATACGGCAAAAACGAGAGGATTTCGCTGACGGTGTCCGTCCACGTGTCGCTCATGTCGTCCATGCACTCCCGGACGAAATCGGCCGCGGCTCTGTCGGCCTCTGTGGGCCCGCCGGGCGCCACGTCCCAGTCGACCTGCCGGATCAATAACTCAATGGCGTACATGATGGCCCCGATGATGTCGTCATTATCCAACATTTCCCGGTATGCCTCCATGCCGCGTCTGCCCCGCAGCTCCGGCAGAAATTCTTCATAAAATGCGCCGCCCCAGCGCCGCTGACCGAGGCGTCCGAGCTCTCGCATACCATAACTATTTGCCACTTGCTTCTCCTCCTTTTCCGAAAATCACCGCCGCCGCGTCCAATAGCTCTCTTTGATAAGGGCGCTGTCGTCGCTGGGCGGGCCGGTCATGCTGGGCTTGTCCATGAGGTACAAAATGCCCTGGACAAGCGCGTCAATGTCGTCCTTGTATACCCCTTTGGGGAACATGAGAAGGTCCTGGATCAAATCGTGGACCCATGGGGCCGTCGATGGGTCGGGCAGGAAAATGTTTCCCGCCTCAAAATACGGGGTCGTGGACAGGGCCCGCTCCTCTTTGCTGCCCTTTGGGTTAAACTCGACCATGCCGGCAATCTTCTTTTTCAACAGGTCGACGATGGCCGGGCCGTTGGCCTTGTTCTCGACGACCTTGGCGCGGGCTTTGGGCCATTTCCCGGACAACGTCCGCACGGCCGCCACGCTCTCGGTGAAGGTCATTTTCTCATTGACCAGGTCAAACACGTAAATGTCGGCGCCGCTGCGCCCCATGACGAAGCCGGCGACCTTGGCCGACCCCTCCGATTTGGTGAAGGCCATGTCCCACGACTGGATCAACATGTTTTGATGGGGGGCCGCCTCTGGGCGGAAAAAGTTCTTTAGCCATTCCCGTTTGAAAATGACGCCCTCCGCCGGTGCCGGCACTTGCTGATACTGCCCGGCGTACTGCAGGGAGCCCATGCTCTTTTTGAGCCCGGCCAAAACGTCCCGGTCGAAACGCTGCGGGTTTAGGACGTCGCCCTCCTCCCGGATGATCTCCCGGCCGCTGATGGGGAAGGTGACGACTGTGCGCTCCGGGGCCTCCGCGGGGAGGCATAAATGGGTGTAGCCCAGGTCCTCCGCTATGATGTGCCCGGTCAGGTCCTTTTCGTGGAGGCGCTGCATGACGATGATGAACGCGCCGGTTTTCGGGTTGTTCAGACGGCTTTGCAGCGTGTTCTTGAAAAAGCTGATCGTCCCCTCCCGCTCTGTTTCGCTGTTGGCCTGGAGGGGGTTCTGCGGGTCGTCCAGGATGATGACGTCGCCGCCCTCGCCGGTCAGGGCGCCGCCGATGGACGTGGAAAACATCATCCCTTGCCGGTTGTTCTTAAATTCATTCTGCCGGTTGACGTCGTCCTTTAGGGCGAAACGGTCGCCCCAGGTCTGCTGATACCATGGGGACAAAACGATGTCGCGGGAAAGGACGTTGTGCTTGCGGCTCAAATTGTCGGAATAGCTGACCTTTATAAACCGCTTTTCCGGGTGCTTGATCCACGTCCAGACGGGGTAACATACCGTGACATGGATGCTTTTCATGTGCCGCGGGGGCATGTTGATGACCAGGCGGTTGATTTGCCCCCGGTTGACGGCCTCCATGTATTCGCTGATGAGGTCGATGTGCCAGTTGTGGACGTACTCGGTGCCGGGCTCGATGATGGGCCACGCCTGCCGGATGAAATCGGAGAGGTTGCGCTCCGCCTTTTCGCGCCGGATTTCGGCCAGCGCGCGGGCGGGGTCAACCTCCCGAAGCGCCGCTGACTTTTTCGAGTAACCGCTCAAATTGGTCGAGCTCCTCATTTGACAGCCCCGACAAATCCATGGGGGCGTCTCTCTTGACCTCAACCTCTCCGCTGTGCGTGACAGTCTGGTTCTCGGTGCTCTCTCCGCGGCTCAACCGCTCCACCTTGACCCCGACGTCCACGATGCGGGCCAGCTCCGCCGCGGTGATCTCCTCCTCCGGCATGGTGAGGAGGCGGCGTGTGGCCTTGCGAAGCATTTGCTGGGCCAGGAGGGCGTGGTCCTGCTTCATCTTGCGGATGGCCGCCTCGTTCGCCTCCCGGTTCACGCGGTCGACGTGGGCGTCGTATGCCTCGCAACGCCTGACCCAGTCCCATTTGGTGCTCTGGTTGGCGATGGTCCGCTTGTTCATGCCCAGGGCCTCCGCCGTTTTCCGCAGGCTCCGCTTCACGTAGGGGACGGTGCCGTCCATGATCGTCTCGATGGTGGCCTCCTTCCCGTCCTTGCCCTGCCTGGTAACTTTCTGGTAGCGCATATCCCGGTAATAGACGAAATGGGCGAAAAGGGCGCCCGATTCCCCCGGCTGCTGCTCCCACAGCTCCCGCTCTTGCTGATCCTTTGCCATTTGCTTCTCCTCCTCTCTGGTGGCGTGTATATGAAAAAGGGCGGCCCCGGCGGCCGCCCTCTCCATGCTGTACTATTCGGCCCCGTTGTCGAGGTCGTTTTGGTCCTTGATGGGCCCATACGGCAACATTTCGCCGTCGCGCTCCAATGTGACGCCGATGTTGCCGGTCATCTTGACGTATCGGTTGACGATGACGTCGCAATATTTGGGGTCCAGCTCCATGGTGTAGCACCTGCGGCCGGCCATTTCTGCGGCGATCAATGTGCTGCCGCTGCCGCCGAAGAAATCAATGACCAGGTCGCCGGTTTCGCTGCTGTTGGTGATGGCCGTGAGCGGTATCTCGACCGGCTTCTGCGTGGGGTGCTCGGTTTTGGTCTCCCGGGCGACCTCCCAGACGGTGGTCTGCTTGTTCTCCGGGTACAGCGTGACGCTGCGGCCCTCACTGAGCCGGATGTACCTGATTTTCTTGCCCTTTGGCGGCGTACTGGAAAGGTATACCTTTCCACCCTGTCCGTCGGTTAAGACCACGCCGCCGGACAGGGTGGTCGCGGTGCCGTCCCTCCCGCGCAGGACCACCTTCCAGGTCGTCCGCTGGGCCCGGTCGCCGAAAAACCGGCATTGTTCCCCCGCCTTTTGGGCGTAAAAACAGGGTTCATGCGCCCATTGATAATCCGCATGACCAAGGACCGGCGCCGGCTTCCACCAAATGATGTACTGCTTTTTCATAATCCCGGCGGACGTCATGGCGTCGTCGAAGTCCCGGAAGGCTGTGAACGCGTGCCAAATATAAAATGCTGCGTCGTCGTCGGTGTATCGGACGTAATTCTTGAACGCCGGCGTCAACAGCTGCATGAGGGCGTCCGGGTCCAGGTCGTCGTTCTTAATCATGCCAAACTTGCCGCTTTGGGTCTCATACGAAACGCCGTAGGGCGGGTCGGTGTGGACCAGCTGGGCCAGCTCCCCGCCCATGAGCCGGTCGACGGCCGCGTCGTCCGTGGCGCTGCCGCACATAACCCGGTGCTGACCGACGTGCCAGATGTCCCCGGGCTTCGTCATGGGGATGTAGCCCTTGCTGATGTCGCCCACGTCGTCGGCCCCGTCATCCTCCGCGTCGCCCTCTCCGCCCATGGCGGCGATGATGGCCTCGATGTCCTCCGTGGTGTAGCCCGTCATTTCCAACGGGACGACGCCGGTGTCGATTTCGTTGACCATTTCCAACAGCTCCCCGGTGTTGAGGGTGCTCAATTCCGCCAGGCGGTTGTCGGCGATCAGGTCGGCCCATTCCTCCGCCTCGCTGTCATAATCCTGGTATTCGACCGGGGCCTCCGACAGGTTGGCCCAGGCCGCGGCCTCCATGCGCCCGTGCCCCTTGACGATCAGGCCGGAAAGGTTGCTGACCGTGATGGCGTTCCGCCAGCCGGTGGCCCGGATGATCCCGCCCAGGCGCTCGATCTGGTCGGTGCCGTGGTGGTTCGGGTTGCCGGGGTTCGGCCGCAACTGCGACAGGGGGACGATGGCGTCATAAGCGCAAAAAACCGGGACGCCGTCCGCGGTCACGTGCCGCGGGGTCGCCCTGGTTTCGTAGTCGATGTGCGTGTCTCTCTTGGACATTTTTCATCCTCCCAATTCTAACACGTTCTTATTGCCCTGTAAATGCCCAAAAAGTGCCCTGCGGCTCCCCCCTGGGCCATACCCGCATTTATTCCTGTTTTATGCCGTCAATGCCGAAAATAAGAGCGGACAGCGGCCGCATGGCCGCCTTGATGTCCTTATAGACTGTCCGCTTTTCGATGTGTTCGCGCTGGGCCAACTCCTCCGCCGTCATTTGGTCGTCGCTGATGTACGTGTCGACCACGATGCGGTAACGCCGGAGGGCCTCCTCCCGGCCGCTCTGTTCGCAATCAATCCGCCAATACCGCAGCATTTCGTCGATGTGCTCAATGATGATGCGCGTGCGCTGCTGGCTCCGCTTGATGCTCTCAATGTAGAGGCGGTCGTCGACCTTGCGGAAGCCCATACTTTCCAGGTCGTCCAAAATATCCACGGCGTTTTCGCTGATGACCTCATTGGCCCGCGCCCCAGTGTGGACAGCGTCGAGGGCGTGGTGCTTCAATACCCGGTAATTTTTCAGCAACAGGCGGGTGTTGTGGAGGCGGCGGTCGTAGCGCCCCTTGCGGGCCTTGCGCCGCTCCTCCTCCATGCGGTCGGCTGCCGCCTTGACGCCGGCGGCGACGCCCTTCTCAATGGCAATATCCAACATACGCGCGCCAATGATGGCGACCTGACCGGCCACAATGCCGGCGCTCTCTTTGCTGTCCATGGTTTAAGTCCTCCTACGTCGTTGTGTGGCTGCAAAGCTCTTTCGGGCGGCTCATATCCTCAAGAATCCGCTCAAATTCTTCTTGCGTCATGTTGTTTGGGGCAAAATAGTCCTTTATCAACTGAAACGGCCTGATGTACCCCTCTAAAACCTCTTTTGCTTCGCGCTTGGCCTCCTCCGCTGCTCTTTCCGCGCAGAGGTTTATATATTCCTCCTCGGTCATGTTGTAATCTGTCACACAGTCTACAATGGTCGAATGCCTGCACAGGAGGCCGTTCGGCTGCCTTGCAATAAATCCCGCCATTTCTCCCCCTCCTTTCTGGTGGTTTATTCTGCAGAGCTCTCGCCTTTGCGTTTCGGGCACCACGGCGGGCTGCTGCGGGTGTACCGGCCGCGGGCGTGCCGCCCGGTCGCCTTGCAGGTGATTTTCTCCCCGCGCTTCCCCTGGCCCTCCCGGACGGCCTCCTCGCACTCTTTACAATGGGGGATGCTGTTGTCCTCCGACATGGGCCGGAGCTCCGGGGGGAAGTCCTGAATCAGGTCGTCGCCCCACACGGCCCGGAGTTCCTTGCTGTCTTTCAAAAGGACCGGGGCGTGGGTGATGGCTGCGGCCTCGATGATGTTCTCAATCCAGGCGCGCTCCGGGGCGATCTTCCCCTTTCGGTTGCCGGTCTCCGCCCCCACGATGATCCAACGGGCGCCGCCGAAGCTGCCCAGGCCCGCGTCCAGGGGGCCGCTGATGGGTTCAATGCTTAAAAACGTGTTGAAGGTCACGCCCGGCGTGAAGGCCCTGTCTCCGGCCTTTGTGACCGTCGTGCCATACCAGAAATTTGGGCACTCCCTGGCCCGGGGGAGCTTCCCGGCGTTCGCCAGGTCGGCGTAACGCTCCGGGTATTTGGTCAAAAACATGTAATTGTGCCAGGGGGCCGCCTTGCACGCCTCGAAAACGCGGTCGATCCATTCGTCCGGCACCCACGGGCCGAACAGGTCGGCCATGCTGCACACGAAAATGGAAGCGGGCTTTTTCTTCCTGGCCGGGTCCCCGAGGCGGTATTCGTGGAAGGTGGGCTCAAATCCAGCCGGGTGGGGGATCGTCGTTCCGCGGCTGTTCTTGAACGGATGCGGGAGGGTGTAAATCCTGCCGGCCTGCCCCTCCTCCGCGCGGAGCTGCGGGTCTGTGACGTTGACGCGGACGTCCCCGGAAAACCGGCGGGCCTGGTTCCGGGCGTAGCAATATTCGCACCCCCGGCGGCAGCCCGTGACTGGATTCCAGGAAAAGTCGCACCAGTCGATTTCTGATTTGTTCATCATGTCTGTGTGTCCTCCTATGGTTTATCGGTATTCTTTCCCGGTGACCTTGTCCCGGAAGGTGATGCGGTTGACGATCTCGAAGCCGACCATGGCCGCCGTCTGCCGGATGATGGGCATGAGGTCACCGATGGCCGCGAGGCGTTCCGCCTCGCGCTGCCGCTCCTCTCGGCTGATGTTCGCCATGGCCTCCCCGGCGGTGGGGTCTGCGTAGCCCTCTGTATTTTTATACATGGTCGCGGCCTCCTTTGATGACTTTGAACGTGGCGCGGAGGGCCTGGGCCCGCTTTTCCTCTTGCTGGGCCCTGGCCTCCCTGGCCTTTTTCGCCTCAATGTAACGTGGGCAGGTGGCGTCGTGCCATTGGCTGCGCTTTCTGAGGTCCCCGTCGTAATGGCGGCAGTCGTCGCAGCTGAAGCACGGCTCCGCCGCCTCCCCGATGGTCACGTACCAGGAAAGGAGCTCGACGCTGTTGGCGCACGTGTCGCACACGCACCCGTAGCAATGTGTGGCCCCGCAGCCTCTTTTCCGGCCCTCTGGACCCGTTTGGCGCTCCATGCTGCGGCCTCCTCTTTCCTCATTTTCCGGGGTATTCGTCGCCCCATGCGTCCCAGCCGTCGGCCCGGTCTCTTGCGAACAGCTCAATCCGCGGCACGTCTCCGACAAGTTGAACGATTCGCCGACGGGTTTCGTCCGGCTTTTTGCTGTGTTTTTCGACGGGGGCCTCTATGATTTGGTGGACATTATGGGCCCGGATCATTTTGGATGCTTTGAAGCCCTTGGACACGCCCAACAGGCAAACCTCCGCATTTGCGCGGGTGTATGCGCCCATTCCCCAAAAATTGGCCCCCTTTTTGGTCTTTTTTACCCAGACGAACGCGGCCGTTTTATACTGGAAGCCCCACGCCTCCATGACCTTTATGGCCTCCTGGATGTTTGGGAATGTTGCCCAAATGAAAAGAACAGCCCCCCCCCCTGCGATTTTCTCCACTGGCATTTTGCATATATCCGCCGTTGTCATCGTGTTGTAATGGTTTTTTGCGGCACCACGTCCGCCCTGCTGATACGCCCAAGGCGGGTCTGCATAGATTACGCTGTATTGCTTTTCCGGCAATTCGATCATGCTACCGATCCCCCCGTCCGACCTTGCTGGGCCGCGCCTTTTTCTGCCGCTTCCCGTTGATGAAGATGTCATACCCGGCCGCCTGGATCGACGCCTCCACCGCCGGCGGGTATCGACAGGCCGGGTGCTGCGTGGACATATACACCCGGCCGCCCTTCCGCACTTCGTAGGTCATTTCCGGCGGCCCCCTTTCCTGCCGCCGTCCCAGCCGATGGGCTCATACCTACCGCGGCGCTCCGACCATTCCACGGCCACGGGGCACCCGCATTTGTAACAGTTGACGTCTATCTGCTTTACGGTGAGGTTCGTGCGGTAATTGTACCGGCCCCCGCACTCGCACGTGACACGCAGGGGGAACATGTCCGTCAGCGGGGTGTGGCCTCCGCACTTCTCGCAGCGGTAGACCGTGATAGGCTGCCTGGCGCAGAACGCATGGACGTCGCCGCAATGGGCGCACTTGATAAGTAAAAATCCCGTTTCTCCTTTGGTCCCCGTCGCGGGCCCTGCGGGCCCGCTGGACGGCCGCGTGGGCCGGGTGGGCGTGTATGCCTCCCGCTGCTCCGGCGTCGTCTGCCGGGCGTTTCTGGGCGGCTCCTGGGCCTTTTCTGCCTTGACCGTGATGCTGATGCGCTCCGGCTGCGTGGGGGCTGGGGTGCCGATGTCCAGGACGGGCTTGACCGGCTCCCCGAAGGTGAAGGGGAGGTCCTTGTCCTCGACTTCCCGGATCAGGGCCTCAAGGGTGTCCCTGTCCTCCTTTGTGTGTCCGGGATCGTAAAATTCCGACTGGGCCCCGGTCAACGCCTCCCGGATGACGCGCCGCTCCAGCTGCTTGAAATCATCAAATCGTGCCATTGGTGTCCCTCCTCAGATCCACGTCTCCAAAATGACGGGATCGTCCTTTTCGTTCCTCTCCAGTCTGACCATTCCGGCCGGGATGGCCTGCATGAGCTCCTCATACGTGTCGGCGACGGCCGCCAGGGTGGTCGGCTTGTCCACGTCGAACACGCGGGCGACGTATTTGCCGGGGTAGTCCGCGGGGCTCTTGAAAATCGTAATAATGGGCATTGTGGTCTGTTTCACCAGTCGGGCGTAATTAAACCGGGTCACGATGCGGTCGGTCGACTTATCCATTGATGTCCCTCCATCGTCCGATAATCTCCAAATAGGGGAGGCCCGTCATGCCTCCGGGTTTTATCTCCCATTTCTCAGGGAGGTCTGCGGCCGAAACGCTGGCCCACTGTGGGGTGTCCCAGAAATCGTTGCAATACCGCACGGGGACGGAGGCCGGGCGGGCCCTGGGCGGTGTCGCTTTCCATTCTTCCAGGCCCGCTTTCCACGCCTGCCACGGGACGGCGAAAAACCGGCGCAGGCTGAAGCTCACCAGGACGATGCCCACAGCCCGCGGGTCCTTGCAGAAATCGTCCAAATAATCCGCCTGGTGGGGCTCCACCCGGTCCCAGCGGATGCGGTCGTCCTCGGTGTGCTTGGCCTCCACAGCCACGGGGATCGAGCCGTATCTCCCCAAATAATCGACGCAGCTTTTCCGCTCCACCTTGACGTTGATGATCTTGCCGGAGCCGTCCCGGATGGGGATAAATTCCGTTGGCACCTTATGGACGACGCCGACGCCCTGCTTTTGGTAGGTTTCATGGACAAACAAGAGGAAATCCTCGAAGGGCTTGCCCTTGTTCGCCTGGGCCCGGTTGTATGTATGGCCGGCCGCTGCGCGGCCGAAGCTGCGCCCGCTCATTGCCTCGCCTCCTTCGCTTTTCGTTCTTTCCAGCGACAAATTCCCCGTTTCCAACAAAATCCCGTGCTGCAGCTGTATTCCGTGCTGATGTTCAATGCGAACGGCTTCCACGGTGGCGGGCTTATGTGCCAATGTTCGCATGTTTCGCACGACATTTTGACACATCTTCCCATTTCCCCGCTCACTTCCCAGCCTCCCGCATGATGGCGGCCTCCAATGCGGGCATGTGGCCGGCGACAATACAGTCGCGGTGTATGGTCGTCGGCGCTCCGATGATTTTTTGAAGCATGAACATCCAAATTTCCGACGATGTTGCGGAGCTGTCGAAAAACTTTGCCGCCGCTTCACGGTTTTCCTTGTAGAAATTCGTCCCCCTGGCCCACTCTGCGATCTCTTTGACCAGCCCGACGGCCTTTTCATTGAAAACGACGGCGTCGTTGGTGCTTTCGGTCGCCTCCAAGAGTTCCACCATTTTGTCGTTCATTTCTTCCCGTGTCATGTCTGCGCCTCCTTCAGCCAGCCGATGTCCATATCATGGGCAATAAATTCCATGGTCAGGTCGTGGTGGATGCGGTTTCCGAGCCGGTCGTAAATGACCGCCATGTCGTCCATGCTGAAGCTGGTGTCCAGGAATTTGTTGACGCCCTCCCGCATGAACGCCTGAAATTTCCGATTTCTCCACGCCTGCGAGTAGGGTTCTGTCTTAAACGCCGGCCGGGAAAACCATTCCAGGACCTTCGCCTCGATGTCCTCCGGAGCCTTGCAATCTTTGAGGATGATATACTGATTTGTCCGCGGGTGGGCAATAAATTCGTCCCGCTCATTGATGAAGCTGCCGGGGAATGCTTCCAAAAGCGCCGCGCGGGCTTCCTGTAATGCTACTGTCATTTCTGTCACTCCCTTCGCCGGTTCCGGCGCTGTTTGATGGCGGAGCGGGCCTGCGGCCTGATCCGCTGCACGCGGGCGGTGTAGGCTGTCCGTGTGCTTTTCTGGGGGCGGAGTTGCCCGGCGTCCGGGCACGGGTGGGGGCGCTGGCCCTTGGCCTGTTCCTGCGGCTTCGGCTCCTCGCCCCTTGCCGCGGCGTTCATGGCGTCATTGAGCGCCTTGAATTGGTCGGCCGCATATCCAAATAGCCGAACGAGCGCGGCGTGTAACGTCTCCGCGACCTCTTGCAGGGTCATCCCCGACGTGTCGGTCATCCCTGCCCACCGTCCCCCAGGGCAAGGTGCCCGCCCTGGTAAAGCTGGTATAACGTGCGGCCGCTGCCGTCCGTCATGTACGGGAGAAAGACCTCCTCGATTTGGACCATGCCGGCCTCGATGATGGCGACCTGGGCAAGCACCCAGTCCCGGACGTTGCGCCAGGCCGTCCGCTCCGCCTGGCCGTCGGTGTCCTTGACCTTCTGCCGCGCCATAACCGCCCGGACGCCCTCCACGTTGGCCGGCAGGCAAAACGCCCGGGAGCCCGCCGGGGTCTCGATGCCGAAGGTGACGCCCATGGGCTGACCGGCTGCGTCATACTCGACCATGATGCGCCGGGCCCCGTTCGCCGCGAGGGCCGCCTGGATTTCTCCCAGGCTTTCGTATACGTTGACCTTTGACGTATAATTTTTAATCGCCATTTTTGGCGCCTCCCTCTGGTTCCCGTTTTTCTTTTTTCCCCAGCGCCGCATTTACGCCGTCCATGTAAGCGGCCGCATACAAAACCGAAATTTTCCCGCCGCAATTTTTACACCGGCAATATATGGGGGTTCTGACATTGAGAATGATCCCGGTTTCCTCTTGCATGGCAAGTCTGAGGTTCTTCTCCGCTTTAATGGCTCCGCGCCAGTCAAAATCATGGATGGGGCAGCCGTTTATTCGTGCGGCGTTCTTGACGGCCCGCTTTTGCGCCGCTTCGAGTGCCCGCTGTTTACTCACCCTTGACGTCCTCCATGCTGAACACGATGCCCACGCAGAACGTCTCCCCGTCCTCGAAAACCGTGAAGGTTTCGTGGGGGATGTCGGTGGTGAACGTCCACGGCGTCCCGTTGGCTCCCCAGACGGCCTCGATGGCCTGGGCCGCTTTCTTCTTTTCCTTGAAATACGGGCATGTGCAATTTTCGGCGCTGTCGCAGGCGGGCTCCTCCAAAAGCCCGGCCGGCGTGACGAAGATGGTGGCGCCGTCGTAGGCCCCGACCTCTGCGTCGATGGCTCCCCGGAGCTCCACGCTGTCGTCGGAGTAACCGTACACCACGACCAGGCCGGCCTCCTTGGCCTCCCGCTCCTCCTCCCGGCTGATCTCCATGCCGTACTCCCGGCCGGATAATACGGCCGCCAGTTCCTTTGCTGTCATTTTTGTGTGTCCTCCTTTTGTAGTTCAAAATTCCAGATGCCCTGTTTCCCCTTGGCCTGGATGGGCTCCGGCAGGATTTTGACATTGGCCAGTTCCCACGCATACCGGCCCGGTGTCCAATCCCCCAGGGCGATCTCCTTTTCCGATACGCCCAAATGGGAAAAATACATTATGCCTTTGCTTTTCCCCCGCCTGCTCATGCTTTCCAATACGGCAAGGAGGTATGGCCCGCCCTCTGCATCCGCTCCTGTTTGCACCCCGTTTATCTTACCCGGGATACGGTGAATCCCTATTATGTGCCAAACCTCCACCAACTCCGCCGTGGCGATGACCGCGCCGGTGGGCAACCAGCGCCACGGGCTGCTTTGGCATTTCTCCGCGTTGAACAGTTCCCGGACGGCCCGCTCCAATTCTTCCTTGCTTTGCCCTTGCTTTGTCCCGGCCGATGCCCGCAGCGTGTACGCCTTTTCCCTCCATACCACGCCGCTTTCCAATATGTCCCGGAGCAGGATGCCCTTGTCCTCCGGCTGGCCGACGCCGAGAATGTTCG
>CAIGRU010000911.1_pt1 | contig 18037 bp, 9 predicted proteins | sample 7351341 | NCBI WGS metagenome assembly CAIGRU01
AAGTATTCGCTTGACGATATTTTTGAAAAACGCCTGCTGATGTTAATCCCGTTTTATATTTTTTCACATGAGAACAGCTTTCCAGAGTATAATAGTAACGAGCAGAAATTGAAAAAACTGAAAGCAGAGTATCAGGTTATTTTGGAAAGACTTGACGGACTGGAACAGCGCGGAGTGATTGGGGCGTTTGACAAACGCACAATCATAGAGCTTTCCGGCGATGTGATTAAAGAGATTGCACAGAAATACGAGAATGTGCAGAAAGGCGTAGGTGATATGATGAGTGGAGCATTGATTGAAACAAGTGCAAGAACCATTTTAAATCAGGGAAAAAGTGAGGGAATTAGCGAAACGAAAAAGGAAACGGCACTTAGGATGCTAAAAAGAGGAAAAATGACAATCGAAGAAATTGCAGAAGATGCTGGTCTTAGTGTTTCAGAAGTAGAACAGCTCGCCGGACTTCAAACAGTGTAAAACGATAACGTGGAAAATTTAGTATTGCCACCATTAAGCAGGGAAGCCAGCTAACGGTAGAAAGTCAGGCTTATGCTTTCAAAACCCGCATACAGGGGAATAAAACTTATCCCCCTGCAGCGGAGTTTTGGCATAGTACCGTTGCTATTGCCTACAGAAGACTTTCTTCACAACAACAATATCAACTAAAATGCAAATCCCGATATAACACAGCCAGCACAGACCAACCATTACAAACGAATTCTGCATATAAAGCTGCGGAAACGGGCTGAACGTCCACCAGGAACCGTGAATTGTTCCGTCTATAAAATTAAACGCGCTGGTAACCGGCATTAAAAGAATAATCCAGGGGTTTATCATAAGAAACCATTTTTTCGCCTTTTCCTTCCGCCCGCCCACAATCTGGCCGATTACATAAATCATACATCCAAATGCAATCAAAATGAAACCCACAGCGACTGCATTTGCAGTCTGCTCCTCTATCCAAATCATGATTGCAGTTACCAGCCCGATAAAATTGAAAGCCGTACCGACTGCTGCATAAATTCCCGCGTCCTGCCCCTCCTTTTCCCTGACTTCCGCCGTCGGTTCAATTCCTTTTAATAAAAAATCCGTTGTCACTTCAAAGTAATCGCTCAGTAAAATTACTTTCTCCAAATCGGGGCTGCTTTGCTCGCTTTCCCATTTGGAAACCGCCTGCCGGCTTACTCCTATTTTATCCGCCAGCTCCTCCTGTGATATTCCTTTTGCTTTTCTCAACGACTGTATTCTGTCTGCTATGGTCATGATGACGCCTCCTTTTTTTGAACAGACATATTCCATGGGGACTGATTCCGCAAATGTCTGTCCGGTGATATACTGCATTTTAACAAAAATACCGGTTGCCTATCCACCAGTTATATCAGGCAATATGTCAACCGGCAGTTGCCCTTACCCACGAAAATCCATTTTGGGGTTCCGTGAACATATGCGGAGTCAGAAAGGGTGTCAGCCGAAATATTTCTCCGTGCTTTTAAGCGCGTGTCACCGCGCTTTCACCCCAATCGAGTAGGGGAAAGTTCTTTTCCCCTGCTCGCCGCGCGGGGCGCACGCTGCGCAAGCAGCAACTTCCTCTGTGCGCCCCTGCGCATAAAAAGGGCCGTCCGCAGACAGCCCTCCATTCCCACTAACAAAATACATATTTCTTCATTCTCTCAAAGGCTTCCTTCACCCTCTGGTGAGGCAATGCAAGATTAATGCGGATGGAATTCTCTCCATGGAACATTCTTCCGTCCTGCCAGGCGACGCCCACGTCCCATCCGGCCTGTTCCAGCTCGTCTATGGTTTTCCCGTGAGCCTTCAGCCATTCCGTACAGTCGATAAACAGCATATAGGTTCCCTCCGGCTTCGCCACCTGTACGCCCGGGAAATTCTCAGCAATAAAATCACATGCGTAATTTATATTTTCACTGAGCACCTGCCGCAGCTCGTCCACCCACTCATGGCCTTCCGGCTTGTAAGCGCCAATCAGCGCATGCATACTGAGCACATTCATGGAATTGTAATGGGATTTGCTTCCCTGCGCCTCCACGCGCTCGCGCAGATATTTATTGTATATAATATGATAAGAACCAATCAGCCCTGCCAGATTGAAGGTCTTTGAGGGCGCATACAGCGCAACTGTCCTGTTCCTTGCGTCCTCGCTGACCGCCTGTGTCGGGATATGACGATTTCCGTTGAGAATGATATCCGACCAGATTTCATCCGAAATCACCACACAGTCATTGGCACGGTAAACCTCCATCGCCTTTTCGATTTCCTCCTTTTCCCAGACGCGTCCGCAAGGGTTGTGAGGACTGCAGAAAACCACCACATGAATTTTGTTTTCCTTAATCTTCGCGTCCATATCCGCATAATCCATGCGCCAGACGCCGTTTTCGTCAAGCTTTAAAGGGCTGTGGATAATTTTTCTCCCGCAGTCTGAAATGCAGTGGGTAAAGCCTATATAGGTGGGACTGTGGAGCAGCACTCCATCGCCCGGTGCGGAAAAGGCGTCAAGGACAGATACCACGCCGCCCAGCACGCCGTTTTCATACCCGATGCAGTCTCTGGTAAGTCCCGTCACGCCGTTTCGTTTTTCGTGCCAGCTGATAATAGAATCAAAATATTCATCCCTCGGCTCAAAATAGCCGTAAGCCGTATGCCTGGTCCTCTCGATAATCGCCTCGGGCACCGTCGGAACCGTGGGGAAATTCATATCCGCCACCCACATGGGTATCAGGTCAAAGCCTTCCTTCGGCTTCATATTGCCAAAGCTTCCCTCGCCCTTTAAGGGACCGTCTACTGCCATGGCGTCCATTCCGCGCCTGTCCATAATTGATGTAAAATCGTACTTCATAATGAATCCTTTCTCCTTCCTGTGGTATCATGTTTCTATAGATATTGCCTGCAAATATTGTCCCCCGGCCTCTCCGTTTTCGGCAGCGCCGGCACAGAATCTCCGGCAGCACCGGCAGATAGCACCTGTCAGCACCAGCAGATAATGCCTGTCAGCACCGGCAGATAACGCCTGTCAGCACTGACCAATAATATCAATAATATCCTTAAGCTGTCTGAAATCCGTAACCGTAAAATCCGGCGTATATCCCTTTTCCTCCCATTCCCTTTTGTACTGTTCTTCCCTTTCACAATCTTCTTTCGACCAGTGGGAAATCCTCATCAGCTTTTCATAGAGTCCCGGAGGATTATCTGTCGGGATACGGCACCATACAGACCTTACGCCCGCTTTCCTCGCCATCAGCATATCCTTGGAAAGGCTGTCGCCTATGTAAATGGTTTCGGCGGGAGAAATCCCCTCCTTTTCGCAGATTTCAATTATTAAATCAGGATTTGGTTTTTTCTCATGCACAACATGCGTCCTGGGAGAGGTCTCCTTTTTCATCGGCCGCCCGTCATAACTATCGGAAACATAAACATCCTTAAAATAATCGGCAATCCCCAGCCTCTCCAGCCTATAATAGCCGTTTTCTTCTGCTGATTCCGTATAGCCTACAATCGTGATTCCCATCTCCGACAGATATTTTAAAGTATCCTCCACTCCCGGATACAGTTTCAGCAGCCTTTTACGCTCCGAGTTAAACCGGTGAAACGCCGGGTCTAACTTCTCCCTGATTTCCTCCTCTGTGGCTTCTGCAAACCGCTCCCTCGCGGAAGGCAGCTCCACGGCGCCAAAGGGCGGTTCCACGCTCCCGGCTTTCCTGTGAATCTCCTGAAATTCCCCGATAATTTTGTCTACAGGAACCCCGAGCAGGGAGGAAAGCTCCTCCGCCATCTCATAAAATGCCGGTATGTAAAAGCCAATCCACGAATACAGCGTATCGTCCAAATCAGTAATTATCAGTTTTATCATATGTTCTTCCCGTCAATGCAATATATTTTCCTTATAAAAAATCCGTTATACTAAAACATTTACATGCTTTTAAGTATAACGGATTTCCTTTCAATTTACAATGAATGAGAATCATGTAATAAAGAAATTACCCTGTGAAAGTCTTTTACCTTGCTGCGGCAAAAAACCATGTTTTCTCTTTATACGCGCTCAGGCACAAACCGCACCCTGAATTCAAATTCCTCCTCATTTAGCTGATACTCCTCCGCCAGCATCGGCCCGCAGCTATTAGAGCCGATACCGCTCTGACGGTAATCCACGCAGAGCACAGTATACGGCGACTCCTCCAGTTCATAGTTATGCGCCTTTTCCGTGAGCTCCTCCTGAGTATAAACGGATGCGTTAAAGGAGAAGGTCTCCTCGCCTGCCACGGTAAGGGCCGCCCCTCCGCCCTGCAAAATTACGTAATCGCAGTCAAAGTGGCTTCCGTTTTCCTGCGGCCTGATATAGTCCTCATGCATTTCCCTGATGCTGGAATCAAAAACTCCGTGGTAACCGGCGCGTCTCTTGTCGATATAGCTTTCCTTTGGTCCGATTCCGCAGTAGGTTGCCTTTGCCATAGACTTCGGAAGGAACAGGCGCAGTCCGAATCTGGGGAGGAACGGGAATATTGGATTCTTTTCCACCTTCAAATCCACGTCCACCGCTCCGTTTGGCAGGATTGTCCAGAGCGCTCTGATATTTAAAATTCTCTGGATATAAACGGCGGATATGGAAAGCGTCGTTTCGATAACCACCTTATCCGTCCCGGCCGTAACCTCCGTCTCATATGCCCTCGTAACCGTGCGGTCGTACTGCGCCTTTCTCCACTCCTCCTTGATATTGCGGTCATTGTCTGTAGGCGCTCTCCACACATTAAACTCCATGGGCTGCTCTAACAGATTACGGTTCCCGTATACCATTTCCTTAAAGAGACCTGTCAGCTTATCATACACATAGGTAAATGCCGGTGTGGAAACGGTAACTTCCGCGTCTTCCTCCTCCACCCGGAAATCGGCCGTCCCGCCGCCTGTTGCAAAGAGCTCTTTTACCTTCCGGTTCTGTCTCTGCGCGTTTGCCAGCTCCACTTCCTCAAAGCCAAGCAAATGGCCTGCATTCAGAACGGCGTCCCCATCCTTTAAGAGATAGGAAACCTTCAAACAGCATTTTCCCTCAGCCGGAACCGTAAAGGAGGCGGGAACAGCCCTCTCTCCGTGTGCCGGGATATTCAAAAGCTCCTCGCTGTCAATTACGCCGCTCTCCACGGAAACGCCGTCGCAGAGCACTTCGTATGCCACGGTTAAGTAATCCTTCAAATTTGTGAAATCCATGTAATTCCTAAGAGTGATTTCCTTCTTTTCCTGGTCAAAGGCCGTCACTCTTGCCGGGCGGTACACATTTTTAAACTCCAAAAGCCCGGTATGAGGGGTTCTGTCGGGATACACCAGACCGTCCATGCAGAAATTGCCGTCGTTGGGATGCTCGTTATGGTCGCCGCCGTATGCGTACATCTTTTTCCCGTTTATTGTTTTGCCCATGTCGATGGCATGGTCGCACCACTCCCACATAAAGCCGCCGCAGGCGCCGTCATAGCTGTCAACCACCTGGAAATAGTCCTCCAAATCGCCGGGGCCGTTGCCCATGGCATGGCAGTATTCGCACATGATAAAGGGCTTTGTGCCATCCTTCTTAAAGTAAGCATGAATTTCGTCAAGAGTCGGATACATCCGGCTGTAGGTATCCAGATTATCAAAATTATATTTACGTTTCTTTGTGGTGTAAAGGGCGCTCTCGTAGTGCGTCAGACGGGTGGAATCAAATTCTTTCGTCCACGCAAGGGCTTCCTCAAAGGTACAGCCGTAAGCGCATTCATTTCCCATAGACCAGATAACCACGCAGGGCCTGTTCTTATCTCTCTCCACGCAGCGCTGCGTCCTGTCAACAGTGGACGGAGTAAATTCGGGGTTATCCGAAATCGCCTCGCTCCAATGCTCAAATCTGACGGCAAAATCCGGGTTCCGCATAAACATATCCTCGCGTCCCTTTTCCACCATCTCGTTCCAGCACTTTACCTTTTCCTCCGTCGTCAGTTCCTTTGCGTAAACGTCGATAGTCCCATGGCTTTCATTGTCCGCCTCGTCAATTACATAAAAGCCGAGCTGGTCGTAAAGCTGGTAAGCCCAGGGCGCATTGGGGTAATGGCTGGTGCGGATGGCGTTCATATTGTGCGCCTTCATCAGCTTCAAATCCTTTAAAAGCTGCACAGGGCTGATTACAAAGCCCGTCTCCGGGTCGCTGTCGTGGCGGTTTGTCCCGTGGAACTTCACCTTCACGCCGTTGATGTACAAAACGCCGTCCGTCACATGGATTTCACGGATTCCAACCTGGTCGGAAATGACTTCGCCCGCCGCCTCCAGAACCAGCGTATAAAGATAGGGATTCTCCGCGTTCCAGAGATGAGCTTTTTCCACCTCAATGACCGCTTTCCCGTCCTTTGCCCCGGTCTGCGAAACCAGCTTCCCTTCCCTGTTAAAGAGAGACACCTTAACGTCAACCGGCTGATTAAAATATTTAAAGCTGATTTCAACCCTTCCGCTCTTATAATCCTCTGAGGGCTGCGCCTTTACGAAGTAATCAAAAATCCCTTCTTCGGGCCGTCGAAGGAGATATACATCCCTGAAAATACCGCTCATGCGGAACTTGTCCTGGTCCTCCATATAGCTTCCGTCGCACCATTTCAGCACCAGCACCGCCAGCGTGTTTTCTCCCTCGCGCAGATTCTGCGTCACGTCAAACTCGCTTGTGGAGTGGGAAACCTGACTGTAGCCCACAAAATCGCCGTTCACCCATACATAAAAGCAGGAATCCACACCTTCAAAGTTCAAAAAGGCTTTCGGCGCCTTTTCATCCCTGTGATAGGTAAAGGTGCGCACATACTCGCCGCAGGGATTCTTCTGCGGAACATAGGGCGGGTCCATGGGGAAAGGATAACGGGTGTTTGTGTACTGATGCCTGTCATAGCCGTAATTCTGCCATACTCCGGGCACCGTCACCGTATCAAATCCCGCCGTGTCATACCCTTCCGCAAAAAATTCCTCCCTGGCGTCATAAATGCTGTCAAAGTAGCGGAATTTCCACTGTCCCGAGAGCAGCACAAAGCGGTCTGTCATCCTGATGCCGTCCATCCGCACGGACGCCGGGATATAGTATGCCCTGTTTGGCATGGTATTTTTATGAAGAACTGTTAAGTCCTCATAATATCCTGGAACTATCATTATAATCCTCCTTATGATAAAATTTTCGCCGCGGCTCTTTCCGTCCGCCTCTGCCGTCCGGGTGGGAGCCTGTAATATCGTCTATAGAAATGATTATAAGAAACTCCCGCCCGAATAGCCATAGTCAGTATTGGACAAAACATGCACAAAATGATACAATCGTAGCAGACACTCTCCGTCTTTTCCGGCGGAAAAATGGTGTCCTTTAAAAGACATTCAGGAAAGGAAATCCGCCCTATGTATGCAAACGCCGGGTATTTAAACGATGCGGATATTGAAATAGAGGATAACAGCCATCCCCTTATTGTCAGCGGCTGCGGCATCTACCGCCTTATCCGCCAGCCGGATATGACTACCGTAAGGCCGGAGGGGCGCAGAGATTATCAGCTTTTATATATCTCCTCGGGAAAAGCCTTTTTTCATCTAAGCTGCGGAGAAAAGGAAGCCTCAAGGGGCTGCATGGTGCTGTACCGTCCGGGAGAAAGCCAGCGCTATTATTACTATGCCAAAGATAATTCCGAGGTGTGCTGGATTCACTTTTCAGGCTCCGAGGCCGGCGCCGTTCTGGACAAAATTGGATTTGCCGCTTCCCAGATTCTTTACTGCGGAAATTCCTTTAATTTTTTTGAGCTTTTCCGCGATATCATTCTCGAACTGCAGTTAAAGCGTCCCTGCTTTGAAGAATTCTTATGTCTTTACCTTCGCCAGCTTTTTGCCGGAATTGAGCGGACGCAGCTTGATTTTGCCACGGAAAGGTCCCCGGAAAACTCTTTCAGCCGCCGGGAGCTCGAGGCCACCGTCCACTATTTCAACGAAGCCTTTGCGCAGGATATCCGCATCGAAGAATATGCAAAAAACCAGCATATGAGCGTATGCTGGTTTATCCGCAGTTTCAAGCGTTATATGGGCGTTACGCCCATGCAGTATATTACCTCTATCCGTATGAACAAAGCAAAGGAGCTTCTCAAAAACACCAACTATTCCATCCAGGAAATCAGCGGTCTTGTGGGGTACGAAAATCCCCTTTATTTCAGCCGGATTTTCCGAAAGCAAATCGGATGCTCCCCCTCCGGATACCGGAAGGGATAACCAGGCCCCCTGCCGGAAGCGATTATCGGAAGTCTCCCTGCCGCGCATTCTGCCGGAAGTCTCCCCGCCTGTTTCCCGCAGGCGTCAGAGTCAACAGGAAACCTTCACCACAATATTCCCAAGGGGCTTCATATTCCCCTCCTTATCTCCAAAGATAACCTCCCCTTCCGGGAGCTGAACCTTCACGTCGTGGCGGTTAAAGTTCTGGAAGAAAATATAATCCGCATTTTCTCCGCTTCTGCTGGTTACCTCCACGCCGTCTGGAATCTCTGTGGAGAGAATCGGCGAAATGCCCGCCTCCTTCGTCAGCCTTTCATAAAAATCGTCATAGAACGCCTGCTCGGCGTCTGCGCACACATAATATGCCTTTCCCGCCCCGAAATCATTTTCAAGGAGCGCCGGCGTTCCCGCATAGAAATCCTTACCGTAAGTCATGAGTGTCCTTGCGGAAGCCGGCTTCACCAACTGGCACAGATATTTGCACACATAGCTGTCCTTCATTCCCTCCGGCGCCTCGTCCGTCCGGCACAGCAGATTCTCCTCATCGTCATAGAGGGAATCAATCTCCTCGCTCCGAAGCCCGAACACGTCCATAAGCCCGTGGGGCGTTCCGCCCAGGAAGCACAAATCATTTTCATCCACCACGCCCGACCAGTAGGTCAGCACAAAGGTTCCTCCCTTTCCCACAAATTCCCTGACCTTTTCGGCAAATCCCTCATGGAACAGGTACTGCATGGGGGCCGCCACAAATCTGTAAGGCGCAAGAGAGCATTTCTGGTCAATCACATCCACGTTAAGCCCCTGCCTGCGCAACGCCCGGTAGGATTTCTCCACACATTCCTGATAATGAAGGTCCTTGTTCCGGGGCCCCTCCGAGCCGTCCAGCGCCCAGCGGTTATCCCAGTCAAAAATAACCGCCGCCTCCGACTTTGTTGCCGTTCCTGCCACTTCCGAAAGGGCCTCCAGCATTTCCCCGGCCCCGCACACGTCCCGGAAGGTTCTGGTATCATTTCCGTCATAATGGTCAATTACTGCCCCGTGAAGCTTTTCCGCCGCTCCCCGGCCCTTGCGCATCTGGAAATACATTGCGCCGTCGGAGCCGTGGGCGATACTCTGCAGAGAGGTAGCCGTGAGCATTCCCGGCCTTTTCAGCTTACTGACGTCCTTCCAGTTGGTGGCTCCCGGGCAGGACTCCATCAGGAAGAAAGGCTTGCGCTTTAAGCTGCGAATCACATCGTGCCAGAAAGCGGTGTCCCTTGCCGTCTCCCACTCCTCCCGCTTATGCCAGGAAGGGTAGTTGTCCCAGGAGGCAATATCTATTTTTTCCGCAAGGCGGAAATAGTCAATCTCATAAAAATGATACATCAGGTTTGTGGTCACCGGCAAATCAGAGCCGGCATCCCGAATGGCTTTGATTTCGTCCTCCATATAATCGATGGTCTGGTCGGAAATAAATCTTCTCCAGTCCAGCTTTAAGCCTGTAACCGACATTTCCCCTAAAGGAGAGGGGCTTTCCACCTGGTCAAAGCTGTCGTAGGTGTGGCTCCAGAAGGTGGTCCACCAGCTCCTGTTCAGAGCGTCTATTGTCTGATACTTTCTCTTAAGCCACCCCCGGAAGGATTCCTGACAGAGCTCACAGTGACATTCTCCGCCCAGTTCGTTGGAAATATGCCACATTTTCACCGCCGGATGGGAGCCGAACCGTTTCACAAGCTCCGTGTTAATTTTGCGCACCTTTTCCCGATAAACGGGAGAGCTCAGGCAATGATTGTGCCTGCCGCCGAACAGATTGCGCTGCCGCATGGCGTTCAGCACTTCGGGATATTTATCCGACAGCCAGTGCGGCCTTGCCCCGGAGGGAGTTGCAAGAATCACGGAAATACCGTTTTCGTACAGCCTGTCAATTATCTTTTCCAGCCATTCAAACTGATATTCCCCTTCCCTTGGCTCCAGCTTCGCCCATGAAAAAACGCCCACCGTTACGGTGTTGATTTTTGCCTCCCGGAACCGCTCGATATCAGTCTCCAGAACCTCCGGCATATCGAGCCACTGTTCCGGGTTATAATCGCCGCCATGCATTAAATAACTGTTTTTCATTATTTTCTCCTGTCCTTACCGCCTCTGTGAACCGCTTCCTTTTTTACCCGCCGGCCGTGTCGTTTTCCTTCCGGCATGGCTTCCCTGCCTTTTGTCAGACATGCTCTCCTTTTTCCCGGACGGACGCTTACGTGCTGCGCTTTCCCTTTTGTCAGCCGGACGCTTTCTTCTCCTGCGCGCCGACTTTCTGCGCCTTCCGCCCTCCGAATGCCTGCCCGCCAGAACAAACGCCGCAATTCCCACAATGACCAGAACTGCCGCCGCTGCCCCGGCAATTATCCATTTCGTTTTTTCGCTGTTCTTCTCTACAAACGCGCCGCCGTTTTTCTTATCCAGCCGGATTTCCCCGGAAGCTTCCGAATCCCCGGCTGCTCCATCCCCGGAACCGCCTGCGCCGCTCGTTCCTCCAGTTATTCCGCCGCCGTCTCCGGCGCCTTCTCCCTCAATGCCTTCCGCGCCGCCCTTTCCTGCGCCGGCAATCAGAATACTGTCGGGACCTGCTTCGGGGGCAACCACCGCTACCTTTCCGTTTCCTTTCGCCGCTTTCGCTCCTGCGCCCACGCTGCCCGAAAGGGTTTTCCCGCCTGCCTGCGCGGCGTTCCCCTTGCTCAAATCCACAAGCTCGGGGTGGAGATTATTTTCCCTGACAACGGAATTAGGAATGTTCTGGGCGTCCGCCGGATTGTTGGTAAACCGCGTCTCCTCGTCGTAGAGTCCCTGACTCATGTTGTCATTGCCATGGCTCTGCCCGTCATTACCGCCTGTTCCTCCGCCGCTTTGGTTTCCGTCACCGCTGCCAGAACCGCTCTCTCCGTTACCGCCATCCCCCGGCTGCTCCGGGGCGCCTGCGCCAAGCTGCAAGACCACAGGCTCGGGAAGGGAGGAAATCACAGGAGTTTTACTTCCGTAAGAGGCATTTGCCGTCTTAAAGGAGCCTTCCAGGTAACCGACTTCCACCTGCAAAGCCGCGGAAGCATCCGCCGGAACCACCCGCACATGCCCTAGCTTTAACTCCCCGTCGCCAAAAAGGCTGCCGTTTTGCAGCGAGGACACATAGATATCCATTCTTCCCGTACCGGCATTGTAAATATAATCATGCTCCGCCACGCCTTCCAGGCCGGCGTCAAAATCAAAGAGGGCCTCGCCCTGATTTTGTCCCCCCATATCCACGCTCAGGGAAATGGAAAGCGTGGATATTTTTTCCTCCTTTGCGTTGCTCATGCCAAGGGACACGGCTACCCTGGAATTCTCCTCCTGCAGGTTCACCGTATCCTGTCCCGCCGCTTTTACCTGTAGCGGAACAGCTATGCCCAATATGGCCAGTCCCAAATATAATTTCTTCCAGATTCTTTTCACCTTGTATCTCCCATCGCTTACCATGCCGCTCCGCCGTCTTCCGTTTCCGCATCATGCTTTAAGATAATTTTATCCAGATTTTCCGGTATCTGCAAAGGCAGCGTATCGCTTACAAGCCTTTGTCCTTCGTTTGTCAGCGCGTTGTCCACCCGGTAAAGCTGTGCCCGCACCCTTCTGTAATCAGGAAGCTGTCCGTCCACAGGCGCAATCCAGTATATCCAGATACCGTCGCTGACCTCTCCCAAGAGCCCGTTTTCAGGCACCCTTGCAAGTATAATCTGCTCCGCCGCAAGCGTACCCTCTGTGTCTGTACCGCCCACAATTCCGCCTTCCTCGTCGTAAAGAACCACCACGTTATAGGCCGGGTTTCCCTTATAGCTTCCCGTAAATATCAGGGAGCCTGCCGGAATTTTCTGCGTCTGCATATCCCGCTCGTAGAAGTAATCCTCCTGCAGGATGCCCACGGCCCCTTCTGTGCTGTCCGGCCTTGCCCCGAAGGAAATACTGTCTCCCGACGGGCCGAGCACGTCGATTTCCGTTATGGCCACAGAGCTTTGCCCCGGCGCCTTCAGCCTTACATAGGCGGCGTCATAGGTGCATACCCAGGGGTCTTTATCCGCATTTTCAAAGTAAACTGTCTGGCTTCCCTTTTTGTCCTCAAACCGTCCGGCTTTCACTGTCGTCCAGCTTTCGCCGTCAACGCTTACCTCAATCGTATAGTCGCCGATTGGCGTACCTGATTTCACGGTATATTTTAATCCGCATACCTCGAGTACCTGATGGAACCGGAGGAGAACAGCGGCGTCCCCGCTTTTTGCATTTCCCTCGTAGGTGCTTCCATCGCTCCCGTCAATCACCCTGTTAATGGCCGGAACAGGAGCCGGTTCACAGGGGTCCTCTTCCTCCGCCTTGCCTGCTTCGTCGGCCCCGGAAGTCATATTCGTGGTCACGCTCCACATGGACTTGTCATGGCTCCCGTCATGAGAGATTCTCACGTCGCCAATCCGTCTGGCGGCAGAGCGGTAACCGAACTTATCAACTGCAATGACCTCATAGGAGACCACTCTGTTGTTGATGGTATACACATGGTCCACATAAGTATTTTCCGTGGAAAATCCTACCACCTGGCGCACCGGTTTTCCGTCCTCATAGTGATATCTGGCTATCTCATAGCCAAGAAGCACATTCGGCTCGGCGGCGCACTCGATGGAAATCGTAATCTCGTTGGACTTGCTTCCGCCCGCAGACGCCGTGGTACCCGCGCCAATCACTTCCTTACCCTTAATGGAGCCGGAAGTGCCGTTCTCCATCTCGTACACTCTCGCATCGTCCGTCAGGTAATACAGCGCCCTCTCCTCTGCCGGGAAATTCCTGGCGTAGTTCATCGTCTCCGCGTCAGGCATAAAGCCCCACCGCACGAAAAATTCCGTCAAATCCTTTTCCGCCGCCGCACAGGCAAGGCGCATGATATTCTGGTCCCTGTCCCCGCCCAGCTTAAGGCCGCCCGGCGCAAGAGAGGTATTTCTGCTGTAGGAATCCACCCTCGCGTAGAAAAGCCCGTCGTGCTGCGCCTGATAGCTGTCATACATTTTATAGTTGTAGCCTCTGTCATATGCCAGATGAAGCTGCCAGTACATGGCAAGCTGCGTAAATACATTGGAAGCCCTTCCAACCGTGCCCGACGTTACCTTCTTATAAACATTGTCATAGGTAAACCGCACGGAATCGTTGCTGTCTGTGGACTTTGTGAGCTGCGCAAAATAGTTGTTCGTCACTTCCGCATAGGCATAGCTTCCCTGATTGATGTTGTGACCGATTTCATGGGAAATTCCCCAGCCGAAATAGTATCCCTCAAGATGCCTGCCGTCCTCATCCTTTGTCACAGACGGAGAGGAAGCAAGCGCCGGCACGGAACCCCATTCAATTCCGATATGATTGCCGGATGCATACATGAACGCGCCGGCAAACATACGCATATACCGGATATTCAGATGCTGCGCCGGCATCCTGTCGGTCTCGGGCGCTCCGGCGTCGTTGCTCAGTCCCTTATGGTGGTAGAAAAATTCCATCATCTCGTCCATGGCATGGAGCGAGCGGTTCAGTTTATCCGCCTTTTCGTCCACGGAGCCTTTTCCAAGTCCCGCAAGAATCTGTTCCGCCGAAACAGACAGCATCATTTTATCCAGAACAATATCCGTTGCTCCCAGAATACAGTTTTGCTTATCATAATCCCGGTTGACCTTATTATTTTCTCCCGCCGACTCGTGGAACTGCTTATGCTGCTCCTTCTGCCCTGCCACGTGAGTTTCCAGTTCCGCCACATATGCGGCAATCCGCTTCTGGCGCTCTCCCGTATCGTGGACGCCGTACAGATTAAGTACAGGCTCTTTGGCTCCTCCGCTTACGCGCACCGCATATCTGTCATTGTCATTGTTCCCAGTATATTGAACATAAAGCGCTCCGCCACCCTCACAGGCCAGACTTTGAATCGCCGGTATGGTGATTTCATTGCGCCCCACCTTCAGCGAGGCAACCTCCGACGCAAACGCGCCCGCCTCCGCATGATACTGTGTGGCAATCAGCTTAAGGGCGGAATTCGAACCGGTTTTCAGGCTCTCATGCCCTACATAAATAACCACCTGCTCGCCCTCGTAGGCCGTAACCCCTAACGGCTGCCATGCATTGAGTCCGCCAAAACCCAGATGCCTGTCTTTTGCCGCAGTAATTTTCGGCTGTATCTGAATGATGTCCGAAAACTCCGTGGTCAGAAGTCCCTTTGCATTGTCCAGCTCTCTTTGCAGCAGAGCCCTTTCGGGATGATATTCCCCGCTCTTTTCGTCCTTTGTATCCAGACGCTTCTGCAATGCGGCAATCGTTTCCTCATTCACACCTTCCTTTAAGGAGGTGTGCAAATCGTCCGCATACAGGGCAAGGATATCGTCCTCAAGGCTGTCATAATGATAAAAATTCACTTCCGCTATGGTTATATTATAGAGATTGTATCCCCGCGAGAAGCCCAGCCGGACTTTGTTCGCCGTAATCGGCTGCGCCAGCTTAATCAGATAATACTTTCTCCCGTTGACATCCGTTCTCTGCAGCACGGCCGGGTTCTGGGCATAAGTCCCCTCCGGGTGCTCCCTGTCATAATAGTAAACCGATACGCCGGCATAGGACGCAATATCCTCGGGCTCCGCAAAGGTGATATAACTCATCTCATAATAATCGTCCAGCTTAAATAAAAGTCCCTTGTTAGGCGCCACATACGCTGCGCCGTCATCCCAGTCAAGAACCTGATAGCAGGAACCGTAATCCTTGTCCACCACTCCGAGAGCGCTCTGTTTGCCGGTGTCAAGAGAGCTTGCCACCATAGCGCCCCTTCCGTGGGATACGTCTAAAATATGGGCGCTGATTTTTCCTTTTCCGTTGGATTCGTTAATCAGCTTGTAATTCGGCATCTCGGCCGACGTGATAATACTTGTCCTTGCCTCCGAGTGAATGGAAGGCGCGCTTTCTCCCAGAGCGTTGACGCCGGTCACATATACCTCGTATACTGTCTGGTCCTCCAGACCGTTGATTTCATACTGATTTTTCTCAATCCCTTCAATTTTCTGGAAGGAGCTGTCGCCTGCTTTCTTATAAAATACGTTATAGGTATCCGTATCCTCCATGTTTTTCCAGCTCATGCGGACGCACCGGTAACCGCCTGTCGCTTTCAGATTGTCGGGCGCGTCGGGCGCTTTGCTCACAACCGGAGTCGCCGAAACCTCATCGCTCCAGGGACTGGCCCAGGTGCCGTTTACAGAGCGCACGCGGGCCTGATAAGCCTCGCCGTTTTTGAGCTTGCTATTGTCAAAGGATTTTACCTCCAGAGAGTTGGACGCGGCCCTCACAATTTCCGACTTGCCGCCATAGCTGATTTCCACTTCATAACCGGTAATATTCGTCTCCGTCCCCCAGGTCAGGTCAAAAGACTTATCCGCCGCCGTGTAAGAGAGCCCTTTCGGAATATTCATATCCGGCTCGGGAATCCGCTTTTCCATATCATTTAAAAACTCCACCCGGGAAATTTCCGCTAAAGAGCCGCCGGAGCTTGTTTTGTTGATGACAAATGTCACTTTTTTCACGGCCACATTTTTTCCCAGATTAATCTCAAGAAGGTTGTCCTGTCCGCTGCCTGTGGACGCCGGCGTACCGCCGCTTTCCTCAGACGCCGCCCGGCCCGCTTCCATTATCTGACCGTTCCATATCGCCTTTTCAATGAAATTTCCGTCCGCGGTTTCCACAAGCACAACGCCGCTTTCAATGGTATCGCTCCCCATGGTAATGGCAATCTGCTCCACCGCAGTCCCTTTGCCGTTCTCCTCCTGAGTTTTGCTTTGGAGGTTAAATCCGATTTCCACCGGCGCATCCTCTGAGATTGCCCCGCCCTGAGAATTCTGGAATTTGACGGAGCCGCTCTCGCCCTGCAAAAGCTTTTGCAAATCGCCGCCCTGCACCTGCGTAGTATCGCCCGTATTTACCTTTACCGCGTCGGGAGACAGGCTGTCCGCCACGGTCGCGTCGGCATTTACGCTTTCATCCGCAGACAATGAACGGTTCCCTGCATAGAATTGCAAATCCAGAATGTCCGTCACGCCGTCCCCGTTCAAATCCGTCATGCCGCCCGGGCCGCCTTCACTCATAGCGGCAATAATAAGGCTTCTGTCGCTTTCATCTATCTTCCCGTCGCCGTTGATATCCCCAATCAGCAGTACCCCCGGCCGTGCGCTGCTGCTCTTTAAATCCGCAACGCCGGTATGAATCTCCACGGTTTTGGTATTCTCATCCACCTCTATGTACTGCCCGTAGGTAACAAATCCGGGCGCAGCCACCTCCAGGCGGTAGGTTCCCGCCTCCAGTCCCGGATAGGATACCGGATGTTTTTCCGAATTGTTCTTAAGCGACCTTCTTTCAGCCTCTCCTATCCGGTTTCCGTCCTTCTCTAAGGTGATAACCGTATTAATCTCATGCTTCTCCGCAATGGGAAGCGCATTCCGCAAAATTACCTCGATGCCGCCCTTGGGATTGTCCGAAGCATAGTCGCTGTTCCAGTCCCCGTTGTTGAAAACCAAAGGCTCACCACTTGCGTCCGGCGATGCAGAGGGTGAGGCCGACGGAGAGGCATCAGGCGAGCCTGTTGGCGTTGCGGAAGGCGTTGCGTCCGGCGAACCTGAAGGTGACGCCTCCGGCGATTCAGACGCCCCGGGCGACGCCGTCCGAACGGCTTCCGGTGAAGATGTCTGCGCCGCTGCCGGAGAGGGCGTGGATGCTTCCCCTTCCCCTGTTCCCTTCGGAGATGCCGCGGGTACTGTTCCCGCCGCATCTTTATCCCCTGCGGTTTTCGGAACTGCCGTGGGCGTCGGCGTTGCAGTCTCGTCCCCTGTCGCTTTCGGGGAGGCGTCAGATATGCTCCCTTTTGAATATGACGATGGTGTCATGTTTGTATCTGACACTGATGTCACTGTTTTTGTCCCGGAGGGCGATACCGACGGCGATGCCGTGTCTGTATTTTTAATTTCCGCCGCACGGGTCGGAAATGCGCATGTTACAATCAGGCCAAACGCCAGCAGCCAGGCTGTTATCCGTTTCATTGGTCTTGGTCTCCTCTTCTTTTGTTCGTTAGCAACTGCCAATATTTCAATCTTTCCTGTTTTATCAGTCGTAAGTATATCATTCCCGACTGGATTTTTCAAGTGAATTGGATGCCGGGCACGAAAGCTTTAGGAGGGTTTAACGATACAGATAAGGTAATTCGTCTTCCTTCAATTCATCTGCACTTTCTCCATCCTTCTTTGAGATATCTGCAAATATTCTTTGTTTACATCTATTCCGATAAACTTCCTCCCAAATCGCAGCGCCTCCACCCCTGTCGTACCGGAGCCGCAGAACGGATCAAGTACTATCTGCCCGTCTTCCGTCGATGCCAGTATGATTCTCTCCAGCAAATATTCCGGTTTCTGCGTTGGGTGCTTCCCTTCTCTCCTCTCTGACGGTCTGGTTAATGCTCCTGTCCACACATCCTTCATCTGCTTTCCGCCATTCATTTCTTTCATTTTCCCGTAATTAAAAAAATACCTGGCATTCCTTTCATTCTTTCTTGCCCATAAGATTGTCTCGGTAGAATGTGTAAAACACCTGCATGCCAGATTCGGCGGCGGATTTGTTTTTTGCCATGTTATGTTGTTAATGATTTTGAAACCCTCCAGTTCCAATGCCATACCAATTGAGTATATATTATGCAATGTTCCCGACACCCAGATTGTACCGTTTGGTTTTAGTACTTTTTTGCATAATCTAATCC
>CAIGRU010000922.1_pt1 | contig 17909 bp, 15 predicted proteins | sample 7351341 | NCBI WGS metagenome assembly CAIGRU01
ATGATATTGGGCAGGACAGGATGCAGGAGGAACTGGAAAAGCTTCAGTATGGCAATTGTGATATTTCTGATTGGGAGGGGCGGTTGAATACGAATAATGATAATCGGGCGTTAACGGGCTTTTGGCTTGAATCGTCTTTATTGATTTCCCCGAAAGAACAGACGGAGGTAATGGAACGTATCTTTGGTGAAAAGTCGGAATATTCAGAGGAAACACGAAATGAGTTAAAACAGGTCATGCTCATAACGGGGCAGGAAGGGGCAGACATTATAATCTATGGGAAAACGGGGATGGGCATGGCAGACGGAATTGTCGTTGATGCATGGTTTACCGGATTTGCAGAAACCGCAGAAGGAAACCTATATTTTTGTGTGCGTCTTGGAAGAACAGACAGTATGAATGTAGCCAGTTCATCGGCAAAGGAAATTGCGATTCAACTTGTGTCAGATTATAGTTGGCAATAATGTTCTGTAGCGAAGGAAGTGACGGTTTTTCCGGAAAGAGTACCTTCATCTACCAGTGGTGTGTAGACAAATATACGGCTTTGTCACCACCGGGGATATCTATGGTAAAAATTTGTACTGTGCGTACCGGAATGCGGTTCTGCGTGGAGAAAAAGTGTAATATCAGGTGACAGGGCGTTTCTGGATTTGTATGGATTTCTGCGTGTGGAGTCAAGTATTCGTTGCATATCGGCGGAAAAGGATATATAATAAAACATTGAGAGGCGGCAGGCAGTGCTGAAGAACGGGAGAGAAGGGACAGACGGGGCAGATGAGATACGATTTTGACAAGGTGTTGGACAGAAGGGGAACCAACTGTATAAAGTACGATTTTACAGCGGAGAACGGCATGCCGGAAGATATTATTCCGCTGTGGGTTGCGGATATGGACTGGCAGGCGCCGGATGAAGTGAGAGAGCGGCTGATTGAAATGGCGGAGCATGGGATATATGGTTACAGCGGCGGAAAGGAATCCTATTTTCGGGCAGTTGCGGGCTGGATGGAGGAGAGCCATGGCTGGAAGGTGGAGAAGGACTGGATGGTAAGCGCTCCGGGCGTTGTATTCGCGATTGCAGCGGCGATAAGGGCCTTTACGGAAGAAGGCGACAGTGTCATGATTCAGCGGCCGGTTTATTATCCTTTCGGCAAGATGATTGAGGAGAACGGCAGAGTCATAGCAGACAATACGCTTTGCAGGGAAAACGGCCGTTATACCATGGATTTTGAAGACATGGAGCGCCAGATTGCGGATTCGAATGTCAGGCTGTTCATTTTGTGCAATCCGCATAATCCGGTGGGGCGGGTCTGGAGGGAGGACGAGCTGCGCCGGCTGGGAGAGATTTGCCTGAAATACGGGGTACTGATTGTCAGTGACGAGATCCATCATGACTTTATTTTCCCGGGTCACAGGCATGTGGTGCTGGCGGACCTGGATGAACGGTTCCGCGATATTACGGTGACCTGTACGGCGCCCAGCAAGACCTTCAACATTGCGGGGCTTCAGGCTTCCAATATCTTTATTGCCAATCCCCGGATGAGGGAGGCTTTCCGTAAGGAAATCAGCAAAACCGGTTACGATGGTTTGAACATGATGGCCCTGGGAGCCTGTGAGAGTGCGTACCGCTGCGGAAGGGACTGGTTGGAGGAGCTGTTGGTATATTTAAAGGGCAACCTGGATTTTGCCAGGGAATTCCTTGACAGGAGGGTTCCCGGGGTAAAGCTGGTGGAGCCTGAGGGAACTTACCTGTTATGGCTTGACTGCCGGGAACTTGGTCTGGAACATGATGAACTGGAAGATCTGATGGTGCATAAGGCGGGACTGTGGCTGGACGGCGGACAGATGTTCGGAGAAGCGGGAGCCGGGTTTCAGCGCGTGAATATGGCATGTCCCAGGGCAATCCTGGAGGCAGCATTTGAGAAGCTTGCCGCTGCGGTGGAGGGATTGAAAGACCGGCGGCATACGTAATGATTTCGCAGTATGTGCAGAACGCGTGTACGGATGGCGGGAATGAATTTTCAAACAGGTCCCGGGCAGTATTTTGCAATTGGGTGTGGGATTTTATATAACGAAATGGCAAAGGAAAATACGGGGATATGCAGAGAAAAAAAGAGAAAACCGAGAAAACGGAATCGGTGCAGGGGATAGAAAAGGAAGAGGACGGGCAGGAAAGCATCCGGGAGCAGGAATATGTCGTATTAAACCGTCAGGAGGATACAGCCGCGGCGGAAGAGACCACGAGCAGCCTGGCAGACTATGCGTCTCTGGAAAATTACCAGTATTTTGAACCCGATATCCTGTGGAAGGACATGCGCATGACCAAGGCAATCCGCCAGAAGGGGCAGAAGCTGTATCAGGAGAAGAAAGTAAGGCTGACTTCTCTGGAGAGCGGGTATGTGGAGGGCAGGAGCGAAGTAATTGCAGAGGCCATCGGGGACGGTATGGAGGGAAAGATTTCATTTCCGGTACATATCGTTTTCAACAGGGAGTCTGTGCTGTTCTCGGAATGCCAGTGCGCGGAGTGCCGCAGACATTACTACAGCAGATATTACAGGAAGGAGTACTGCGCTTACCTTGCGGCATTTATGATGATGGTGGAGGAACGGCTCAGGGAGAGGAATCTGGGCGATGCCACGGATAAAAGGGCGCTGATGCTGATTGACGCATTCACCGAGCAGCGGGCTAACAGTGTGGTATCGGACACGATAGGAAAGGCGGAAAGCCTGACGCTGGTTCCCCGGGTAACACTGAAAAACATGGACCTGTCCATTTCCTTTAAGGTGGGCGAGAAAAAGATGTTCGTCATAAAGGATTTGTTTGAATTCTATCAGAACGTGCAGGAATCCAGGACGGCTTCCTACGGGACCAGCACCAGTTTCAATCATAACAGGAACCATTTCAATGAGGAATCCCGAAAATGGATAGACTTTATCGGACGTATTGTGAAGGAGGAGCAGGCCTTTGAACAGAGGATGATCGAAGCGCATAACTATACGAAGAAGGCTGCTTCCAAGAATGCAGAGTTTGCCCTTTTCGGCTGGAGGCTGGATGAATTCTACAGACTGACAGGGGAGGATACTTTCGAATATGAAGACAGGGACAGCGACACTAAAATCAAGGCAGCCCTTCATATAGAGGAGCAGAATCCGAAGATATCCATGACCATACGCAAAAATGAACTGGGGAGAAGGTCAGAGTTTCACGGGGTGTCAGTGGACTGCCGCATGCCATACTTTTATTATGGTGTGGGGACGGCCTATTACGTGAGTGAGGATTCCTTCTGCAGGCTGGAGGAGGAATTCTGGAAAAAGATCAGGACCATTGCCAGGTTCTGCCCCAACGGCGCCCTGAATTTCCAGGTGGGGAGGAATAACCTGGCACAGTTCTATTATTCCGTGCTGCCGCAGCTGGAGGGTGTGGTGGATATCATGGAGGAAAACGCGGAGGAGATTGCCGGCTATCTGCCGCCCCAGGCGAAATTTGTCTTCTATCTGGATGCCGGGGAGCAGAATATGAGCTGCCGGGTGGCGGTTAGATACGGGGAGAGAGAGTTTGCGGTTATGGATTTTTCGGAAACAAGTGATGAAGAATTCATGGCAATGGAGCCGTTTCGGGAGAAAAACAGAGAAGCCGAAACCATGTATCTGGTGAAGCAGTGGTTTCCCTATTGGGACAGGGACAGGCAGGAGCGGCATTGCGGCAGGGAGGAAGAGCGGATGTACCGTGTGCTGGACCAGGGGGTGGAGGTGCTGCTGTCCCTGGGGGAGGTGCAGTGTACCAGGCGATTTACCAATCTGAACATCGGCCGCCGGGTGCGGATGTCCGTGGGAATCTCGGTGTCCAGAAATCTGCTGAACCTGAATATTTCTACCCAGAACGTTCCGCCGGAGGAGCTTCTGGATATCCTGAAAAGCTATCGCCAGAGGAAAAAGTATTACCGTCTGCGGAACGGGGATTTTCTGAACCTGGAGGAAGAAAGTTCCCTGCAGACGCTGGCAGAGATGATGGAAACCCTGCGGATGTCGCCCAAGGAGCTGGCAAAGGGAACGGTGAAGCTGCCGCTGTACCGCGCCCTCTATCTGGACAAGCTGCTGGAGAAAAACGAGGAAATCTACAGCAGCAGGGACAGCTATTTCCGGGAGATGGTGAAGAGCTTTAAGACCGTGAATGACGCGGATTTCGAGGAGCCGCCTTCCCTTTCACAAACCATGAGGGGATACCAGCGCAGCGGCTATCGTTGGCTTCGGACGCTGGAGGCATACGGCCTGGGCGGAATCCTGGCGGATGACATGGGGCTTGGGAAGACGCTGCAGGTGCTGGCGGTATTGCTGTCGGCAAAGCAGGAGGGGAAAAAGGGGACTTCCCTGGTGGTGGCGCCTGCTTCCCTGGTGTATAACTGGGGCGAGGAGATCAGGCATTACACGCCGGAGCTTACCTGCGGCTTTATCACCGGTACCCAGGAGGAGCGGCGGCAGAGGCTGGAGCAGTATCAGGACTATGATGTGCTTGTGACGTCCTATGATCTTCTGAAACGGGATATCGAATTTTATGAAGGCAAGTCGTTTTTTTACCAGGTCATAGATGAAGCCCAGTATATCAAGAACCATACCACTGCGGCGGCAAAGGCGGTGAAGGTGGTAAAGAGCCGCACACGCTATGCCCTGACGGGAACGCCCATTGAGAACCGGCTCAGCGAACTCTGGAGCATTTTCGATTTCCTGATTCCGGGGTATCTGTACGGTTATGATGTGTTCCGGAATGACTTTGAGGCGCCTGTGGTCAGAAATGAAGATGCCGGCGCGCTGGAACGTCTGCAGCGGATGACATCGCCCTTTATTCTGCGCAGGATGAAGGAGAATGTACTGAAGGACCTGCCCGAAAAGCTGGAAGAAAACCGGTATGTGAAATTTGATACCGATCAGCAGCAGCTGTACGATGCCCAGGTGCTGCATATGAAACAGCACATTGGCATGCAGGACAGTAAGGAATTTCAGAAAAACAAGATACAGATTCTTGCCGAGCTGATGAAGCTGCGCCAGATATGCTGCGACCCGGGATTGTGTTTTGAAAATTACAGGGGTGAGTCCGCGAAACTGGATGCCTGTACGGAACTGGTGAAAAGCGCTGTGGAAGGCGGGCATAAGATACTGCTGTTTTCCCAGTTTACTTCCATGCTGGAGCTGATAGCGAAGCGAATGGAGGAAGAGAACATCAGCTTTTATACCATTACCGGCGCTACGCCCAAGGAGAAGCGCCTGCAGCTGGTGAAGGATTTCAACAAAAACGATACAAAGCTGTTTCTGATCTCCCTGAAGGCCGGAGGCGTAGGCCTGAACCTGACAGGGGCAGACGTGGTTATTCATTATGATCCCTGGTGGAACCTGGCGGTGCAGAACCAGGCGACAGACCGTACACATCGTATCGGCCAGACGAAGATGGTGGTGGTGTACAGGCTGATTGCCAAGGGGACCATCGAGGAGAAAATACAGGAGCTGCAGGAGAGTAAGCGTGCCCTTTCGGAGCAGGTTATCCAGGGGGACGCGGGGCAGCTTGGCGGTATGAGCAGAGAAGATTTTATAGCGCTGCTGTCCTGAGGACCGGCGCCGGCGCGCAGGGAGGCTGACTTATTATGAATGGGACTGGCTTTCCGATTGCTGCAGCCGGCCTGGCTGGAATTGCCTGGTGCCGTCATGGGTTTTACGTGCAATTAGTATGCATATTTTCCCGGTCTTGTCCATATAATGGTAGAAAAGGATTGGGAGCAATCCGTCGAAAGGAGAATCCTATGGCAAGAGGACAGCGGAAGAGCATTGATGAAAAGATTGCCGCAAAGAAGGAACTGATAGAAGCGCTGACGACCCGTATGGAATCTGAGAAACGGGAGTTGGAGGAGCTTTATCAGGAGAAACGGAAGAAGGAACTGGAAGTGGTCAGCGATATTATCACGGAGTCAGGGCTGGAGCCGGAAGAGGTGGCGGAAGTGCTGCAGCAGTATCTGGAACGGCGCGGGGAGGCTGCTTCCTGAGGCCTTTTGAAGGCATGCAAGACTGTTTTCGGTTAATCGGTTTTTGCCTTCAAAGACAGTTTGCGATACGGACGGGGAACATAAACCGAATATCACAGAGGAATCAAAGGTGCGAAACCGCTTCGGGGTCCGGGGAGGTTTCGTGCCTTTTTCTGTGGATACGGAACAACATTTGCCGGAAGGAATATACTGTGGATGGGCGACCTGGCATGGATGCGCCCACGGATACGGGAAAGCGGAAACAGCAGCAAGATAATACAGGAAAAAGTATAATATGGCAAAAATGTACATTGCACTTTTCGGGAAGAGCGCCTATACTTTATCGGAATAAAGTGAAATGAGGTTATATGACATGACAAAAGATATGACAAAGGGTTCTCCCATGAAATTGATTCTTGGATTTTCCGTCCCGCTGTTTTTCGGATTTCTGTTTCAGCAGTTTTACAGCCTGGTGGATACGGTGATAGTGGGACGTTTTCTGGGCAAGGAGAATCTTGCGGCTGTGGGTGCTACCGGTTCCGTTAATCCTGATTATCGGTTTCTGCATGGGGGTCTGCAGCGGATTTTCCATCCCGGTATCTCATAAATTCGGTGCTGGAGATTATGTGGGGCTTCGGAAATACGCGGCAAACTGCGTGTGGCTGGCGTTGGGATTCGCGGCGGTACTTACGGTGGCGACTACGCTGCTGACAGGACAGATCCTGGCATGGATGAAGACGCCGGAGAACATTATAGACCGATCGTATGCTTATATCTGGGTCATATTTCTGGGGATTCCGGTTACTTTTTTATATAATATGACTTCCGGTATCATCAGGGCGCTGGGAGACAGCAAAACGCCGGTGATTTTCCTGGTGATGTCGTCTTTTTTGAATGTGGGGCTGGATTTGTTTTTTATCGTAAAACTGCACACGGGAGTCCGCGGGGCGGCATGGGCTACGGTGATATCCCAGGGGGTATCGGGAGCCTGCTGCCTGCTGTACATGATTCGGAAATTTGAACTTCTGCGGATAAGGAAGGAGGAGTGGGTACCGGACGGCCATATGATGCGGGTATTGTGCGGCATGGGAGTACCCATGGGACTGCAGTACTCCATTACCGCCATCGGCAGCGTGATACTGCAGAGCGCCACCAATACGCTGGGGTCCGACGCGGTGGCTGCAGTGACGGCTTCAGGGCGGATAAGCGGTTTCCTGGCCTGCCCTTTTGATGCCATGGGATCTACAATGGCTACTTACGGCGGGCAGAATGTGGGGGCCGGCAAGTTGGAACGCATCGGCCGGGGGCTGAAATCCTGTATCGGGCTGGGATTCGGGTATGCCGTGATTGCGCTGCTTGTCAGCATCTTCCTGAGCAGGCCCCTGGCGACGCTGTTTTTGGATGCTTCCGAGGCTGCGATTATCGACAATGTAAGATTTCTGATGATTATGAATACAGCGTTTTATTTCCCGCTGGCGCTGGTGAATATCATACGTTTCCTGATACAGGGAATGGGATTTCCTGCCTTTGCCATTCTGGCGGGAGTCTTTGAGATGCTGGCGAGAGGGCTGACAGGCCTGGTGCTGGTACCCCTTTTTGGTTTTACCGGGGTGGCGCTGGGCAGCCCTATCGCCTGGCTGTTTGCGGATGCATTTCTGATTCCGGCGTATTTTCATGTGCGTAAGACACTGGAGGCAAAACTTGCCGGGGCGGTCCCAAAAGCGTGACAGAGTGACGGAACAGGCAGGGGGGATTGACTGGTATGGGTGTCAAGGCACCTAAGGGGGTAAAGATGAAAAACGATTTCGCAACAGGAAAGGTATGGCGTAACATCATAGGCCAGTCCATTCCCCTGATACTGGCACAGCTGGTACAGCTTTTATACAATGTGGTGGATCGGATTTATATCGGCCATCTGCCGGGAGCGGACAGCATGGCGCTGACAGGCATCGGGCTGGTTTTTCCGATTACTACGCTGATTGCGGCATTCACGTATCTGTTCGGCACGGGCGGGACGCCTTTGTTTTCCATTGCGAGAGGTGCCGGTGAAGAGCAGCGGGCGGAGAAGATATTGGGGAATACCTTCTCGCTCCTGTTGGGATGCTCCGTGGTGATGTTTTTGCTTTGTTATCTTTTCCGCAAACCGGTTCTCTATCTGTTCGGAGCCGGGGATGCGTCCTATGTGTATGCGGATGCGTATTTAAGAATTTATCTGGTCGGTACAACGTTTTCCATGTTGTCGGTGGGGTTGAACGGCTTTATCAACGCCCAGGGATTTCCGAAAACCGGTATGATGACGACGCTGTTGGGTGCGGTGTTGAACCTGATTTTGGATCCGGTCTTTATTTTCTGGCTGGATATGGGGGTAAGCGGGGCGGCGCTGGCTACGGTTTTCAGCCAGATTGTATCCTGTATCTGGGTTCTGCGTTTCCTGACAGGGAAGAAGGTCCAGCTGCGTATCCGAAAGGAGAATCTGCGGACGGACCGGAAGCTGGCCGGAGAGATTACCGCATTGGGGATGTCCGGATTTATTATGCAGGGGACCAACTGCCTGGTGCAGATTGTATGCAATGCGACATTGAAGCAGTACGGAGGGGATCTGTATGTGGGCATCATGACGGTGATTCATTCGGTGAGGGAGATCCTGTCTCTGCCGGTCAGCGGGCTTACCAACGGTTCCCAGCCGGTATTGGGATATAATTATGGGGCAAAAAAGTACGACCGTGTATGCCAGGGAATCCGGTTTACCGCCGTATTGGGTATTTTGTATACAATGATTGCCTGGCTGGCAGTGATCCGTTTTCCCCGTCAGCTGCTCTCCGTCTTTACGGAGGACGCCGCCATGCTGGAGGCCGGGACAGGGGCGCTGAAATTGTACTTTTTCGGCTTTTTCTTTATGGCATTTCAGTTTTCGGGGCAGTCCGCCTTTACGGCGTTGGGCTGTTCGAAGCAGGCGATCTTCTTTTCACTGCTGCGCAAGGCGGTGATTGTGGCGCCTTTGACGATGCTTCTGCCATGGCTGGGGATGGGAGTGGACGGTGTGTTCTGGGCGGAGCCTGTCTCCAACTGTATCGGAGGGCTGGCGTGTTTTATAACCATGTACATGACGCTGTATCGGAAGCTGAAGCGCAATGTACACTGAAAGCATACGGAAAATGAAACGGCGAAAGATTTATGACAAAAACTGTAAAAAACAGTTGACGTTCAGGACTTTTGTGATATAATAAGAATGTGTATGTGCCGTGTGCAGTACATAAATAACCCAGTCAGTCATGTTACTCGTGGGACTGAAGGGAGGTCGGGTGGACATGTCAAACGTAATCGTAAAAGAAAACGAAACATTAGACAGCGCTTTACGTCGTTTTAAAAGAAGCTGTGCTAAAGCTGGTATCCAGCAGGAGATTCGCAAGCGTGAGCATTACGAGAAGCCAAGCGTAAGACGGAAAAAGAAGTCTGAAGCTGCAAGGAAACGTAAATATAACTAAGCGACTGATCCCCGGCTCATGTAGCCGGGGATTTTGTATACAAAAGTACACAGGCATTTTTGCCGGATGCGCAGTGCCGCTGCCTGCGGTATTCAGGCGCAGCAGACAGATTCCCGGCATATATTCGGCCGCATTCTCATATTCTTATGACAAAGAGAAGGAATATGGAGTGTGGTATTTTTTATGTTTGGAAAAAGATTGCCCTGCATAAACCTGACAGGCAGCCGCCGTATAGCCATGCCAACAGCAGCCTTCCGCAGGGTGCGGGGCATACTGTGGGCAATGGCCATGGCGCTGATTCTGTCTTTTTTTCATGGTGTACCGGTAATGGCCAATGTGGCAGTCTCGTCTCCGTCAGTGATTCTGATAGAAAGCTCCACGGGAGAAGTGATTTATGAGATCAATTCAACGGAACGGAGAAGTCCTGCCAGCATTACGAAGATTATGACCCTGCTGCTCACATTTGAAGCCATTGAATCCGGGAAAGTCAGCCTTACGGACCAGGTGGTTACCAGCGAGCATGCCAGTTCCATGGGCGGGTCCCAGGTGTATTTGGCACAGGGGGAGGTGCAGACGCTGGACACCATGATCAAATGTATTGCGGTATCCTCGGGCAACGATGCCAGCGTGGCAGTGGCGGAGCATATCGCCGGAAGCGAAGAGGCCTTTGTGGCGCTGATGAACGAGAAGGCTCAGAAGCTGGGGATGGCCGACACTCACTTCGAGGATTGCTGCGGGCTGAGTGATTCTGACAATCATTATACCTCGGCAAGGGATGTGGCTGTCATGTCCAGGGAATTGACGGTAAACCATCCGGAAGTTTTTAACTATACGAAGATATGGATGGAAGACATCACCCATGAAACCAGACAGGGAACCTCCAGTTTTACCCTGAGCAGTACCAATAAGCTTCTGAAACAATATCAGTGGGCTACGGGGCTGAAGACAGGCTCCACCTCTAAGGCAAAGTACTGTTTTTCTGCCACGGCATCCAAGGACGGCATCGACCTGATAGCGGTGGTGATGGGAGCGCCGGATTATAAGACACGTTTCGGAGATGCACAGGCACTGTTGACTTATGGCTTCAATGTGTGTAATATTTACATAGACGAAAACCAGGATGCCCTTGCGCCGCTGCCTGTAGAGGGCGGTACCGCGGAAGAGGCTGCCATAGAGTATCAGGGGGAATTCCGCTATCTGGATATTGCAGGCAATGATTTGTCGGCGGTGGAGAAGGTGATGGAATTGCCGGAGACGGTGCAGGCGCCTGTAGAGAAGGGCGCGGAGGCGGGCAGGGCAAGATATTTTTTAAACGGTACGGAGATAGGCAGCGTGCCGCTGGTATATGCGGAGGATGTGGAGAAGGCCCGCTATACGGATTATCTGAGAAAAGTAGTGGAAGGATTCTTCCTGTGAGGCTGCAGGAAGGCCGGATGATGCCGTTGTGATTTTCGGCGGAGTGGGGGCAGCAGAGCGAAAGCTCCGAAAGCATCTAAGGCCGGTGTGCCGACCGGATTACGCTTGGTATTTTTGGGCGGAAAATAGAGGGTCGGCGCACCGTATGCCTGAAGCTGCTACCTAACAGGGAGGCAAGAGGTAGAACAGGATGGATATTCTGATCACTGTAATTGTGATAGCGGCAGTGGCGCTGCTGTGGGTCATGCTTTATGACAGTAATCGTTTTACCGTTAAATATCATACGGTAGAAGATGAGCGCATACAAAAGGCATGCAGGGCAGTGCTTGTGACGGACCTGCACAATAAGCGCTATGGAAAGGATAATGAGATACTGCTGGCGGCGATCAGGGAACAGGGACCGGATTTTATTCTTATTGCCGGCGACGTGCTTACGGCGAAGCCGGGCGCCTCTATGGAACCGGCCCTGCAGTTTCTGCGGGCGATTGCCGGAGAATATCCGGTCTATTATGCAAACGGGAATCATGAGCATCGCCTGAAGCTGTATCCGGAGACCTACGGCGATATGGCAAAGCGGTATGGAACGGCGCTGGAGGAAATGGGCATCAGGCCGCTGGTGAACAGCCATGTGGACCTGCCGGAGTACGGAATTACGGTGTACGGGGCCGAAATTGATAAATTTTTTTATAAACGCTTCAAAGTCCGGAAGATGGATGAGACGTATCTGACGAAAATCCTGGGACAGGCTTCCAAAGAGCGCTTTACAATCCTGCTGGCGCATAATCCGGACTATTTCCCGCAGTATGCCGTATGGGGAGCGGATCTGACAATGTCAGGGCATATTCATGGAGGAGTGGCGCGGGTGCCTTTCTGGGGAAAAGGGGTGGTGTCCCCGGCCTGGCGTATATTTCCGAAGTACGACGGAGGTGTCTTCAAAGAGGGAAAGGCTGTTATGCTCCTGAGCAGGGGGCTGGGAATCCACACCATTCCGGTGCGGGTATTTAACCCGGCGGAGCTGTGGGTGGTGGACCTGGTGCCAAAGGATTGACAGAATATATGTTCTTTCTTGAAACGGAAGGCAAAAAAAGGTAAAATAGATTTCCGGGCTGATGCCGGGCGGGCCTGCAGGCAGGGGGATACAGGGCAAGCCGCCGAGCGGGCGGGACAACAATGAGGGATAGAGTGGGGAAAATATGGCAATATCTGTAAAACTGGAAGTATTTGAAGGTCCGCTGGACCTGCTGCTTCATCTGATCGATAAGAATAAAGTTGACATATACGACATCCCCATTGTGGAGATTACCGAACAGTACCTGGAGTACATCAGGCAGATGGAAACCGGCGACATGAATGTGATGAGCGAATTTCTGGTGATGGCGGCTACCCTGATAGACATCAAGTGCAGGATGCTGCTACCCAGGGAGGTGGACGAGGAAGGGGAGGAGGAAGACCCCAGGCAGGAACTGGTGCAGAAGCTGTTGGAATACAAGATGTATAAATTTATGTCCCTGGAACTGAAGGACCGCCAGGTGGACGCAGCCAGGAACCTGTACAGGGACCAGAAACTGCCGCCGGAGGTTGCCATGTACAGGCCGCCCATTGACTACGGGCAGCTGATAGGCGATATGACCTTAAGCAGGCTTCACGGAATTTTCAAAGCCATTCTCCGCAGACAGGAAGACAAGATAGACCCTATCCGCAGCCAGTACGGCAATATCGAAAAAGAAGAGATCGATATGGATGTGAAAATGCTGTATGTGGAAGCCTACGCCAGGGAACACAGAAATTTCAGTTTTCGGAAACTTCTGGAGAACCAGGGCGGCAAGATGGAAATCATTGTTACCTTTCTGATTATCCTGGAGATGATGAAGACGGGAAAGATTGCCATCAGCCAGGAGACGATTTTCGACGATATTCTGATTACTTCGCTGCTGTGATACATATTTTCATTTAAGTTGTTGTTTTGGGGGACGGAAGGAATGAAGATGAAGAGGAAAAGGGCCGAGGCGGTCATGGAGGCGGTGCTGTTTACCATGGGAGAATCCGTGGAAATCAGCCGCCTGGCCGATGTGATAGAAGAAGACGTGAAAACCACGAAGGATATCCTGAAACAGATGGAGGAGCGCTATGGCAGGGAGGACAGGGGGATTACGCTGGTTTATTTTGACAATGCCGTACAGCTCTGCACAAAAGAAGACATGTATGAATACCTGATAAAAATAACCAAGGCGCCCAGGAAGCTGTCTCTGACGGATACGGTGTTGGAGACGCTTTCTATCATTGCGTACAAGCAGCCGGTGACCAGGGTGGAGGTGGAGCGGGTCAGGGGGGTTAACTGCGACCACGCCATCAATAAGCTTTTGGAATATGACCTGATTACGGAGCTGGGACGGCTGGACGCTCCCGGCAGGCCTCTGCTCTTCGGCACTACGGAACAGTTTCTGCGCTGTTTCGGCGTAGGGAGCCTGGAGGAACTGCCGGAGATGAATCCCGTCCAGATGGAAGAATTCAAGCAGCAGGCGGAGGCGGAGGCCCAGCTGCAGCTTGAGGTATAAGTGCCCCGGCCGGCAAATACGGACTTGCCCTGTAACATAAATTGCGAGATAAGCCTCATATATTAATAAAAATCCCGTTGGAAGATGAAAAGAAGAATGAAGATGCGGACGAAAAAAATAATGGGAGGCTTTTTCTGCGTCCTTTTTCTGCTGCTGTCAGCCGTACGGCCGGTCCATGGAGAAGAACTGGAACTGTATGCCACCGCAGCGGTATTGATGGATGCGGATTCCGGAAGAGTGTTGTACGGAAAAAACGAGGATGCCGTCATGGCAATGGCGAGTACTACCAAGATTATGACATGTATCGTAGTGCTGGAAACGGTGTCACAGGACGACATACTCACGGTGTCTGCCTATGCCGCCAGCATGCCCAAGGTTAAATTGTACATACAAAAGGGGGAGCAGTATACTGTCCGGGACCTGCTGCATTCCCTGATGCTGGAATCCCACAATGACGCCGCGGTGGCATTGGCCGAATATGTGGGAAAACAATTTCTGCCCCGGGAACTCCAGGAGAAGGATACTTCGGAATACACGGCGGAAGAGAGCAAAATGGCCATGGCTGCCTTTGCCGCGCAGATGAACCGGAAGGCGGCGGAGCTGGGATGTGTGAATACCTGGTTTATCACACCCAACGGGCTGGATGCCACGGAGGCTTTCACGGGGGAGGACGGCAGCGCCGTTCAGAAGGAACACTGTACAACGGCCAGGGAGTTGGCCCGTATCCTGGCATACTGTATCAGGGAATCGCCCTGTAGGGCTGCGTTTCTGGAGATTACACGCACCGACAGCTATCATTTTTCTTCCAATGGGCGAAGCTATTCCTGTGTGAACCACAATGCTTTTCTGGGGATGATGGAGGGTGCCCTCACGGGAAAGACCGGATTTACAAATAAGGCAGGTTACTGCTATGTGGGGGCGCTGGAACGGGACGGAAGAATCTTCGTGGTAGCGCTGCTGGCCTGCGGTTGGCCGAACAACAAGACTTATAAATGGAGCGATACAAGGAAACTGATGCAGTACGGTGTGGACAATTATTTTTACAGAAGCTTTTCGGAGGAGGGAATCGCATTTGACGAGAGCCGGCTGAATCCCATACCGGTGCTGAACGGACAGACAGCCAGGCTGGGGGCGGATGCGTCTGTGGCGGTGCGGGTTGCGGGAAGGGGAGCGGACGGCGGAGACTCCGGCGCGGCGGAAGCTGGTGAAAACGGCAAAAACCTGGAGGGCCTGCTGATGAGGGCGGATGAAACGGTCAGTGTGAAATACACGCTGGCTGAAAGCCTGACGGCACCCGTGGCGGAGGGCACGCCGGTGGGCAGTGTGGTATATATGGTGGACGATAAGATCTGCAGAACGGAAACCATCGTCACGGCGGACGGTATCGGGGCTGTGGACCCTGAATGGTGCCTGAAGCAGATTCTGGACAGATTTCTGCTTCCATAGTAAAATCCCGGAAAAAATAATGAAAAAAATTGCAATTCGTCCTTTGCGAGTTGCTTTTTTTGTGTTATACTGTTACAGACAATGACCATGGGGGCATTTGCGGTCTTGCTGTTGCGAATTGTCGTGAACTGTCGTTTTGGAGGCATTTCACAGGGAATGCCTGTATCAGGGCGGTTCCTTAGTCACGGCCCGCGAGTGGTTTTGCCTGTATGAAGCCCCGCTGTCAGGTTGTTTGTATTTATTCATTATAAATGGAGGACTGAGAGCATGAGTACTACTTCAAAAGCGAGCCAAAGAATAACAGCTTTGCTCGATGACAACAGTTTCGTTGAAATCGGTGCACTTGTAACGGCAAGGGCCACGGATTTCAATATGAAACCCAATGAGACTCCCTCTGACGGCTGCGTTACCGGCTATGGAGTGATAGGTGGGAAGCCCGTGTATGTCTACAGCCAGGATGCTTCCGTGATGAACGGAACCGTAGGTGAGATGCATGCGCGGAAGATTACCGGACTCTATGATCTTGCCATGAAGACAGGTTCCCCCGTGATCGGCCTGGTGGATTCGGCCGGACTGAGACTTCAGGAGGCAGCGGACGCCCTGAATGCGTTCGGCGCGATCTACGCGAAACAGGCCGTGGCATCCGGCGTTATCCCCCAGATTACGGCTGTATTGGGCAGCTGCGGAGGCGGACTGGCCCTGTTCCCGGGGATGACCGATTTTACATTTATGGAGGAGAAGAACGGGAAGCTGTTCGTCAATGCGCCCAATGCGCTTGACGGAAACGTGGTTACCAAATGTGATTCCGCCAGCGCTGCATTCCAGACGGAAGAGTGCGGCACTGTGGATGTGGCGGGGGACGAGGCCACTGTACTTTCCAGGATCAGGGATTTGATTGCCTTCCTGCCTTCCAACAGCGAAGAGGGCAGCGACATGGTGGAATGCGCGGACGATCTGAACCGTGTAAACGAAGAACTGGCAAACTGCGTGGGCGATACCAGTGTGGCGCTGTCCATTCTGGCTGATGACAATGATTTCTTCGAGGTTAAGGCCGGTTATGCCAAAGATATGGTTACAGGTTTCCTGAAACTGGACGGCGTAACTGTGGGCGCTGTTGCAAACCGCAGCGAAGTGTGCGACGCGGACGGCAATGTTTCGGAGAAGCTGGAACCCACCTTGTCAAAGCAGGGCTGCGAGAAGGCGGCTGACTTTGTGAATTTCTGTGATGCATTCGGAATCCCGGTGCTGACCCTCACCAATGTGAAGGGGTATAAGGCTACCATGTGTTCCGAGAAAGGCATCGCGAAGGCAGCGGCAAAACTGACTTACGCATTTGCCAACGCAACGGTTCCCAAGGTGAACGTGATTATAGGCAAGGCCCTGGGTACGGCAGCCATCGTGATGAATTCCAAGGCAATCGGGGCTGATCTGACCTTTGCATGGCCGGAGGCGCAGATCGGTACCATGGAAAGCAAGCTGGCGGCCAAGATTATGTACGACGGCCAGGGAGCTGATGTGATTAATGAGAAAGCGGCGGAGTACGAGGCATTGCAGCTTAGTGCAGGAAGCGCCGCAAAGAGAGGATATGTGGACAGTATTGTGGAGGCTGCCGAAACCAGGAAGTACGTGATCGGCGCTTTCGAGATGCTCTTTACCAAGAGCGAAGACCGTCCCGCAAAAAAGCACGGAACAGTATAGAAAGGGTGATTATAAAATGAAGAAATTTTTGACTTTACTCTGTATGATTACCTGCATCTTCGGACTGACCGCCTGCGGAAGCGGAGAACAGCTGACGGAATACGAACAGCAGAAGGTGGATTATGCAAAGAGGCTTGCTACGGAGATGGTAGTGCCGATGCTTTCCCAGTTTGAGAAGGATGCTTACTTCGACGAGTATACGGCGGAGGAAGTAGAGTACATGGTGGGAAACCAGTATAATATCAATGTAAAGGGATATGGTTTCACCAGGGCATTGTCTTCATTTGCATCCGCAAAAGAGGATATGGGCGAAATTACAGGTGTCGGGAATGCCACCGTTTCCATTGACGGCAGTGAGATCATAGTGGAAGTGGAAGTGACCGGAGAGAAGAAGAACGCCAAGGCAGAGGTGATTTTCTCCAACGACAGCTTCATGTTTCTGGAATCCGCTGCATTGAATCCCTCTTCTACAATGGGAGAACTGATGGGCGTGGCCGCGCTGAATACGCTGATCGGAATGGGTACCGTATTCTGCGTGCTGATCCTGATCAGTGTGATCATTTCCTGTTTCAGGTTCATTGCGAAGGCCCAGGATAATGCGGCAAAGAAAAAAGCGCCGGCTGCGGAACCCTCCGGGGTTGACAATGCTCTGGCCCAGATTGCAGAGCAGGAAGAGGCAGTGGAAGAGGCGGACGACTGCGAACTGGTGGCTGTCATTGCAGCGGCAATTGCGGCCAGTGAGGGCGCGGTTACCACGGACGGATTTGTAGTCCGTTCCATCAGACGCAGAAGATAGGAATCACAGAGGAATGTCCCTGCAGACAGGGATGAACTGTAAGGTAAAACCGCAGGATATAAAATGTATCAGGAAAAAGTCCGGAGACGGGCGAACCATCAAAGCAATTCATTTTAGGAGGAAATCGTAATGAAAAATTATACAATTACCGTTAATGGAAACGTATATGACGTAGTGGTAGAAGAAGGCGCTTCCACAGGCGCGCCTGTTGCGGCAAAGGCTCCCGCCGCACCCAAGGCAGCTCCGAAGGCGGCTCCCGCTGCAGCGCCCAAGGCGGCAGGCGGCGCAGGCAGCATCAAGGTGGAGGCAGGCGCCGCAGGAAAGGTCTTCAAACTGGAGAAGAAAGTGGGCGATGCCGTGAAGAGAGGCGACGCCGTGGTTATCATCGAGGCGATGAAGATGGAAATCCCTGTTGTGGCTCCCGAAGACGGAACAGTAGCCAGCATAGATGTGGCAGTGGGCGATATGATTGAGGCAGGCGCCGTGTTAGCTACCCTGAATTAATCGGA
>CAIGRU010000930.1_pt1 | contig 17827 bp, 8 predicted proteins | sample 7351341 | NCBI WGS metagenome assembly CAIGRU01
ATCTGGAGTGCCGGAAAGCAAGGCGGACTCCTGGTGACAAACCGGAATAAAAAAGAAATATACCTCATCGATGCCAATTTAAATAAAACCGGGACAAAAGCGGTATTGCCCGCCCCGGCAAACGATCTGACGGAAACACCCGACCAACATATCTGGGTGGTGTGTGACGGTGCAGACGGTTCCCTGTGCGAATTGGACGGAAAAGATTTGTCCGTCATATCGGATACCCGATTGGGACATACGCCCTCCGCCCTGTTATTCAATAAACAAACCGCATCCTTGTGGACTACGCAGCGTTTCAATAATGAACTTTGGGAAGTCTCTCCGAAAACAAAAGAAGTACTGAACCGAATTCCCGTTGGACGTGAACCGGTAGACCTCGTCTCATTTGCAAACGACAGCATGCTGCTGGTAGCCAATAACCTGCCGGAAATGTCGTCGCTTGCTTATCCGGTTGCCTGTCAGTTGGATATTGTGGATGTGAACCACAAAAAGGTAGTGAAACGATTACAACTCCCGAACGGTTCGACTGATGTAAAAGCCCTGGCTACAGACAGTAAAGGCAACTATGCATATGCCGTCCATTTGCTGGCACGCTACCAGCTCCCGACCAATCAGGTGGATCGTGGATGGATGAGTACCAACGTTTTATCTATCATCAACCTGCATTCACAGGAAGTGGAAAATACTGTTCTGCTGGATACTCCCCAGAAAGGAGCCTCAAATCCCTGGAATGTCGTTGTTTCACCGGACGACAGCAAAATATGGGTGACAATTTCCGGTACCCATGAACTGGCCTGTATAGACAGAGCGATGCTGCATAACCGTCTGGCACAGGTAAAAGAAGGAGGAAAAGCAACTCCTTCGACAAAAGATTATGCACATATCCGGGATGATGCCGGCTTCTTATACGGTATCCGCGATTTTTACAAAACACAGGGGAAAGGTCCCCGGGCCTTACACGTCACTTCGGATAAAGTATATACGGCAAATTACTACACCGGTGAACTTGTAGCCTTCAATCAGAGTGGAAAAGAGATGACTTCTTCTTCATTGGGTACTCCTCTCGCTTCCACTCAAACAGGCAAAGGCGACATGTATTTCCATGACGCATCGATCGGTTTCCAGGGATGGCAGAGTTGCGCCAGTTGTCATCCGAATGATGCCCGGATGGACGGACTGAACTGGGACTTGCTGAATGATGGAATGGGGAATCCTAAGAACACCAAGACGTTAGTCCTCTCCCATCAGACACCGCCCTGTATGGTCACCGGAATCCGTAAAGATGCAGAAACCGCAGTTGTTTCGGGAATCAAATATATTTTATTCTCGGCTTCAACCGAAGAAGTGGCTCCGGCTATCGATGCCTATCTGAAATCGTTAGCTCCGGTTCCCAGTCCCCGGCTGGTGAACGGCAACCTGTCGGAAGCGGCAAAGAGAGGCAAAGCTCATTTTGAGAAAGATTGTTCTTCCTGCCATTCCGGAACCTACTACACAGATATGAAACAATATAAAGTGAGCTGGACCAACGGACCGGACGAGCATGTCAAAATGGATGTTCCCGCACTGAACGAAGTATGGAGAACAGCCCCCTATTTATACGACGGACGTGCTTACACAATGCAGGAAATGCTGAAAATACATGCTCCGGCAGAAGCATTATCTGAAAACGAACTGAATGACCTGGCAGAATACGTATTATCTTTATAATCAATAAAAGATCATGAGAACCATTATTTATACACTCATTCTTTCTTGTATCTGTTGCCTGGCAACCGTGGCCCAGTGCGGGAATTTTGTTGGAGCAGACTATTCGCAAGGGATAGTGTTCATTATGGAAAACAACCGGATCGTCTGGCAGCATAAAGCTCCGGAATCGAATGACATCTGGGTATTACCCAACGGCAACCTGCTATTTTCAACTGGCAAAGGGGTACTGGAAATCACCCGTCAGAACGATACCATTTTTCATTATACTTCCGAAAGTCCGATCTTTGCCTGCCAGCGGTTGAAGAACGGAAATACGTTTATCGGAGAATGTAATGCCGGACGTCTGCTGGAAGTATCTCCCGATGGGAATATCGTCAGTGATATATGCATTTTACCGAAAGGCGTTTCAGACGGGACATTTGCTTTTATGCGCAATGCCCGGAAACTGGATAACGGACATTATCTGGTTGCTCATTACGGCAATGAATGTGTTAAAGAATATGACCAGGCAGGTAAAGTTGTCTGGCAGGTACAGATACCCGGTGGCCCTCATTCCGTAATCCGGCTGCCGGATGGACACACATTGGTCGCTGTTGCTGATAAGACACAAAACCCCCGCATCGTGGAGCTAGACAAACAAGGTAAAACCGTTTGGGAAATATCCAACAAGGATATTCCCGGTAAACCGTTGAAGTTTCTGGGAGGCATGCAATATTTCCTGGACGGGCGTCTGTTGTTTACCAACTGGGTAGGACATGTCAACCCAGAACAACGGAACCATCTGTTTCTGGTAGACAGGGAGAAAAATATTCTTTGTACAGTAGAGAACCGGGAAGGAATACAAACCATGTCATCTGTATTCAGCCTCGATGAGAACGGGAAATCGTACCATTAACACCAAAACAGGCGGTCATCAATCACTGATAACCGCCTGTTTTTATGTGATCGGGCTGGGATTCGAACCCAGGACCCACAGCTTAGAAGGCTGTTGCTCTATCCAGCTGAGCTACCTGACCATCCTTATTTGCGGTGCAAAGGTAGCATTAATATTTATATTTGCAAACAGGAAAGTCTTTTTTTTCATCAGAAGGGATATCCTACTGCAAAATGCCAGGCAAAATTATTCTTTAAATTGGGATTCAGAATAGCCCACCGATCTTTTCCACGTACCTGTGGATTATAAGCTTTCATACCTGTATCAAAACGGATCAGGAAGAAATCGAAATCCAGACGCAATCCCAAACCATAAGATACGGCTATTTCTTTATAGAAACGGGAGAAATCGAAGTTGCCATCTTTATGATCCTTATCCGGCTTCATCATCCAGACATTTCCTGCATCGACATAAGCCGCCAGTTCAAATTTCCAGAACATCTTGGTCCGGTATTCCAGATTCAAGTCCAAACGGATATCCCCGACCTGGTCGGCAAACGATGTAACAGAGTCTGCCAGCATTCCTCCCGGTCCCAATGACCGGACAGACCATCCGCGGACACTGTTCGCTCCACCGGAAAAATAACGCCGCTCAAAAGGCAGCATCTTCGCATTTCCATAAGGATAACCGACACCTACTCCCACATGAAATGCGATCTTATTACGGCTATCCAATACATAACTTTTACTGAAATCAACATCCCCCTTTACAAACTGTGAATAGTTAATTCCAAACAGATTATACAATCCGTCTTTATCTTTCTTTGCATTCGTTATCTTGGAAAACGCATACAACAAGTTACCGGCCATCTCGAAAGACACACGCAAAGAATGTGTATTCCTCAAACGGTTCTGAGGATTATAATTCGTAAATGAATAGGTATAACCGGAACCAACGACAAACTGGTCCGTAAAATTATATATCCGGGTAGAGTTTGGCAAACTCTCTTCAAAATCATGATCGATCTTCGGCAAATGCACATAATCGATATCCAGCAATTTAAATACATGCCGTGCTTGTGTATTCGAGCGTTCCTGCCAGATATAACTCCATCCGCCGGAAAGGATCGCACGCCTATATTCCGGACGTGTCTGAATACCGTAACTGACCTTCAACTCCGTAGAAGCACGCACCCTTCGTTTGAAACTTTCATTGACAAAGGGAAACAGAAAACGGGGAAACAAAACAGACGCTTCCGCTCCAACTTCCCAATAACTGCCGCCCGCCGAACTCTTGGATAAAGCCTCATAGGCTCCACGCACTTTCGTTGATAAAATCTCCGAGCCTCTGAACAGATTCCTGTGTTGGTAACTCACACTGGAAGCAAAACCGAAATCACCAGCCGAGTTCGTTCCTTCCAGGTCAACACCAAAACCTTGTAGCTTTGCCGGAGAAGTCAGGATGGTACAATTCAACATCATCGTGTCGCGTTCTTCCACTTCCGTAAAACGTATATTTACATTCCTCAATGCGCGGAGAGCGGCAAACGAAGAGTAAGTTTGTTCAACAGCCCGTTCGTTAAATAACCTGCCGGGAGTTATATAAGTACTTCTACGTAAAACATTTGGGCGGATAGTTCTACCATTCTCTCCGTAGAGAATCTGTAAATCTCCTGCTTTCACCGTATCGGCAGAAGCAAACGACAAGTCACTCTGCGTCTGATTCAGCGGATCATAATCTGTCACAATCGTTACATCTTTGATGTAATATTGGCGATGCAGGGTATCGACAACAGAACCGTCCGGCTTTAATTTACGGTAAGGTTTAAGAACCATATCCAAATCCACAATATTCCTATTGTAGGAACTATCTGCCAGATAAGCCAGGTAATCACGGTTAAATGCATAATATCCTCTTCTACGGAGCAATGTCGTGATGCGTTGCCGCTCCTTATCCAGTATATCCCTGTCAAACAGGGAACTGTCTTTCACCAAAGAGGTATAGTCTTCCGGATATACCCGAAAAGCCGAAGAGGCAGCCGAACGCTTAGGAGCTTTCAAATGGGCAATACTGTCAATCTTCGAATCATCCAGTTCCATCGTATAATTATGTATCCGGTAAGGCTCATTCGAATTAATCTTATAAATGACAACCGCCTTCTTCTGCCGCGAAGTATCTATCTCGGCCGAGACCTCCGCATTCACGTATCCTTTATTGATAAAGAACCGCCTCAACTCATCCGTCGATTGCTCTACCAATGTAGTATCCAGAATGACAGGCGGCTCCCCGATCCGGCGAAGCTGCTTACTGAGCCAACGTTTTTCATTCCGGCCCGACCAGTCATAAACAAAAAGTTGCCATTTCATCAATCCGAACACTTTAAAGTTCGGTTGCTGTCTAAGATATGGCTTCAGCTCATTTGTTTTATAAGATTTATTATCGGAGACAATCTCTACTTTATCCAGCAGATATTCACCGTCACCGACATATTTCGTCGTACTACAGGCGGCCAGCATCCAAACAAGGCATATGAAATATAGTATATGGAGGATTCCCTTCATTATTCGAGCTTTTACGCACGCAAATGTAGCTGAAATTATTCAGAAAGGCAACTAGTCGATACAAGATACAATAAAGGGAATGCCTTTTTGAATAAAAAAATGGCGGCCATTAATAATATGACCGCCATTCAGTTACAAATATCTATGAAGATTTATATTGTATCCACAATTACTTAACCTCCATTTTTTCCGAACATACCTGTGTTACACTTTCGGCTTTAACGATATAAATACCGGGAGCCAAGTCTTTGACATAGACCGTCTGCATATTCAGATTATCCAAATAGCGCAAACGCTGTCCGGAGACGCTATAGACGGAGATCCGGGTAAGCGGATCAACCGATGAAACCACAATCTGACCGTTTCCATTGGCATAACATACAATCTCGTTGCGAGCGATCACCTCGTTCGACGTAGCGATCGAGCCATTCAGGAAGTAGCGTCCGGAAGTATTGCCGGAGACAGTCAGGGTCAAACCGTCAGTCACCGGATAAACCTTGCCACTCTGCTTGTCTACTAATGTAACATTCTGCATATCTCCCGACAGCTTGAAACTCAGTTCTACCGGAGAAGCATCTTTACCATAGATACCGACCGGAATATCTTTCAGTTCCGGCGTCACGTTGATAGCCGTCATCTGATTACCGGCAAGTGTATACACTTGCGGAGCGGCGACTTCCTCATTGATCAGCAAGGCTGCATCTTCACCTTCTATATAGCTGTCTGATGCTGTAACAAGACCTGCCACAAGCGCAGTGTTATGTACACCACCACGGCTGGCAGTGATACGCAATTGAGGCAATGTCTTTTCTGATGCCGCAGCAGTAGCGGAACGCAAGCCGACTTTCTTTCCTGAAGTGGGGGCCTTGGCTATCATAGCAGTAGTAAATGTTGCTTCATCCAAATCTTTTTTAATAAATGATTGAAGAGGAGCTACATAGTTTGGATCGTAATCACTTTCTGTAGATAGACGATAGCTTTCAGTTACAATATTGGCAACCATTGTACTACCACTCAAAATATAATACGTGTTATTTTCCGAATTACGATCTATGAATTTTCTCATATCCAAATGCGACATAAACGGATTACCAAACATACCTGTTGTTGTAACAGCCAACTCCCCTTTTTCATCCGGACTAAAGATGAAACGCCCATTGCCTGCCCGATTTTCCGGGGTTATCAACTTGCTTCCATTACTTGTTCCTGTTTCACTAAAATACGAATGTCTTGCATCATCTTTAGGCAGACGGAATAACACCTTGCCATCAAAACCTGAGGTCTTTGTTCCAATAGAAAATCCATGTCCCGGAGTAAACGGCACATCCACATCATTATACAGGTTCGACCAATCGGCTGAAAAACCATATACAGTTTTACCCTCCGGATAAACAACTTTCACAGATTCTTTATTCCATCCACGCATATAGACAGCAGGATTCCAACGGGTATAAACCGTGTTGTCCTGATATGTAATATCGTCGAATGCCGGAGTCTCTTGCCGTGCATATTTACCAATACTTTTACCTACCGGCAAATACATATCTCCCGAAACAACACCTTTCAAAGGTGAAGCAAGCATATACCAACGGTTCGGATCCATTTCGTAGTCTACATGAGCTTTGTTGTAGGTCAGGTATTCCGTATGCAGGATTTCCGATTCGGGTTTGATGTAAATTTCGTCACAAGTGTTGCCGTAGAAGCGGACACAAGAGTAGTTATAATTGGTACCTGTAGGCAACTTATCCGGATTCGTAACTTTTCCGAACAACTCTTGTTCATAATCCGGATCAGCCAACAAGTCATATTCGATATTCTTGGTGGCGGCACCAATTTCCTTCGCAGCTTTCATATTCAAGATAGGCAATTGTCCTTGCTCATCCAACGCATACAAATGTGGATATGAAGCATAAGGACTTCCTTCTGTATCATATTTATTATCCTTATATTGTGCTTTTCCGTAAATCGTCACTTTCGTAAAACGCATCGGGGTGTAGGCTTCAGTATGCTTACCATTCTTGCTTGCGACTTCAGTTGTGTAAAGCTCTTTATCCGTAGACCGTCTCCAATGGCTTGGTCCGTCGTTGTTCCAGTTGTGCATACCGGTTTCACTTCCGACCCATGTCACATATTCGGGAACGATTTTAAGGGTAAGTTTCATAGAACCTCTATAAACAACAGCTCCATTTCCGTTTCCATCTTTTACAGCGTATGGTATTTCAACCATATACCAGAAGCCTTCACGGAAACCTTTTTCCGAATCAACAACCAAATCTTCAAATTTGATTTTGAAATAGTTTTTATCCCATTTCGGTTTAGCATCTGTAGCTACATATTCATCTCCAAAACCGTCCAATGTAGCAACAGCCTTATTAACTAAACCTTCTTTCCTTTCTTGATCCGAAGTTTCGCAAACCATTATTTCACTATTATCCATATCTACAACAAACCTTTCATTATCTGTTGATTTACGAATATGAATAGGGATACGTAATGTTCCCTGATATTCCTGCATATCCTGTATTTGTATCAAGCCAAGACGTACAGAACGGACAGGAGAACCGTCTTCCGGATCTTTATCCGGCTGAGGATCGTCAGGATCTTTCGGGTCAGGATCCTCTGGTGTATCGGGATCTTCCGGATCAGGGTCGGGCACATCGGGATCACCCGGTTCGATGGTCGGAGGATTCGGACCTAATTGAATTACGACAGGATCCGGACAATACAAATGGTCATCAATCGTATTACCATCACTATCCTTTTGTTGAGCTTGTGGCAAACCTATAATTGTTTGGTATTTGTTTGCCATTTCATAGTCAAAAGACGGTGCATCAAAAACAAATTTTCCGTTCTTGTTTTTGTCATATTCTTCTCCATAAGTGATTAAAGCTTTTTTTATATTCTCACTCTTATCTGGATTAGTAGAATATAACTTTAGCGCCTCTGCAATTGTGTATGTATCAGCAGACACTTGCACTGTTTTTGTATTAAATTCTACGGTATCTCCAATAAACCAGTCAAACTTGGCATTTTCCAATGTCTTCCATCCGTCATCCAAATATCGGAAATTACCGGCTATTTCATATTCTTTTCCCTGTACCGCACTTTCCGGCGATGAGATTTCTGTATCCAATTTTTCGACATCAAATATTTTAAAACGTTCTCCCGTAACAGAAATACTAAACGGATCTCCGATTAAAGCACATTCATCACACTTGGCAGGCACACCGTCGTTACCTATCGGCTGAGAGGAAATTCTGGCTATATACTTTTTTGAGGGATCAAAATATTCACCAATCTCAAGAGGCAGAGAATAGATTTTATCTGCCGAATTTTTCCCTACATCATTAATCAATGGATCAACCCAACCCATATCTTCTATACGAGTAGAAAGATAAGAAACACGACAAAGTTCTTTTTCCCCATCACCATCGTAATCGATTAGAATAGGTTTTTCTAAATTACCCTCTTCATAAACAGAATAATAGATTTTTGTAAAATATTGTACAGCGTCACTTTCGTTACCTGGATATTTCTTACTTATATAATCTTTCAATTCTTCAGGCAAGGTATCATTCCATTCAACATCTTTATTTATACCTTCCACTTTTTCATTTTCGGCCAATCCCATTACACGCATTATATTGCTATAACTTGTACCGTATTTAACCGTTTTTAAAGATGTATCACACAAGTCGCCGGCTTGCACGATTTCAACTTCCGGCTTTCTTTTAAAGATACGGATATCATCGATAGCATAGTCGGCGCCATCGGTGTGGGGCTCGTTGTTTTGGACTTCGAGAAAAAAATCAGTACACCCTTGTAAATCATCAATAACAAAGGAATAGCAGAGTTGCTGCCATTGCATGACGTTAACATTAATAGTTCTAGAAAAACCTTCATTCGTACCCTTATAATCAGTTAAAGCATCACAAGATGTAAACCGATGCAAAGTCACTTCTTCACCCTTACTATTTTTCCCCTTAAACAATAGGTTTATATTAGGAGCCAAAGGCCTCGTTTTAAGATCGCCTTCTGTCATATAACCAGGACGTGTCATATCTGCAAGCCATGCCGTTACAGTCAATTCAGTATTGGAACATATCGATTCTACCGGAATTTCAACCAATGTACCAGGTTCGTTTGAAGCATCAATATAGTAAAAATACCCATAATGCTTTTTATCCGAATCTTTAGAAATCTCATATGTCCGGTCATAAAGTTTAAGATCATTACTAAATCGATTTGCCAAATTCAAAATATCCGTGGAACGATTTGTTTCAGTAGTACCAAAACCTCCACCAGATATTCCGGCTGCAAGCGGATTCCACTGATAAGTTCTTTTCCAATTATCATCTGCATAACAAAGTGCCCCATTCTCGGAAACTCCAGTATGATTCGCGCTCCTAAACAATCCGTAAATATTGGGATAACTTGTAACGGTAGAAAAATTCGTACCTATTATTTGAGGCAAAGTATAAGCATCTTTTCGAAGGAATCCGTAACTTGTAAGGTTTTCTTCAAATGACCCAAAAGGACTATTTGCCATATTGTTTCTTGCGTTTTTGTCAGCATTGGAACCCAATAATTCTGTCACATTCTCTTCCCCATTATCAAAATCGACAGAACCGATCATTCGATATCTTACTGTATCCAATCTCGGCCATCTGTCTTTATTATCAGCCAACTCTTTATTATCCAACATAAATCCAGAATTTTTCTTTGGAGTAAAGATAAATTTAGCTACTGGTCCTTTTTCTGATTCAGCCGTAATATTCCCACTTGCATTTATACTATCTTTTGCATACGCAACCCATACTTCAACAATTGTTCGTTTATCCGGATTATAATGTTCTGTTTTTGCAATTCTTTGAGTTCGTTGAAGAGGAATAAAAGCGTCACCACGTGTTGATAAACGAAACCACTCACTTTCTGTTGGAGCTGTACTACCTTCAAGATATGCTTTATACTTAAAATTCGTACCCTGATATTGTTTTTCACCGTCCGTCCAGAAATAATTATCGGGAGATTCAGGCATGGATAAATTTATAGTATAATTTCCATCTTCATACGGATAATCAAACCCGAATTTTTCGGGTTTGGTGGGAATATTCCCACCATCAACATTTTTGATTTGATAAACATAACGTTTAGTCAATGTTGGTTCAGTATAAACACCTGCAATATTCGGATCATTACTATTTTCCCATTCTCCATCCCTATACATACTGACATCACAATAGATTACGACATCATTTTGTAAATCAGTCTCTGCACAAACAAAATTTATCGAAGAAGCATCCATACCGTATCCTCCCTGAAGAGCACGTTGATATTGACCATCCCAACCATTAATCTTATTCACCTTACGACTTGGATCATACCAGACATTATCTCTTATACGTGCAGACCAAACCCAACCATAATCATTATTGTTTACATCCTTTGCATTTACAAAAAAATCTCGAACTGTATAGTTTTTTCCCAAAGCATCTGACCAGAATCCACCTTGAAGACCCCTTGCAATATCACCATTAAAAGTTAGATTTTCAGGAAATGAAAATGTAGCCTTCCCTTTACTTACATACCAATGTACAAACCATGCATAACGTTCATCAACTCTAACAGAGCCCCACTGATACACACTATCACCAATAGAAATTGTCAACTCTGGTATAGACAATTTTCGTTTTTGATTAGGTCTCACCCAAATAGTCTTTACTTCTTGATAAACACTATTATGCCCAATCAGCATTGTACCGCCTTGATTCAATGTAATAGTCTTATTTACATCTTTTAGGGTAATAGTAGGCCTCTGACTTCCATCCATCACAGGTCCTGTAAACTTCCCCCAAGCCATCCAGCCCCCGCCGGTCAGCAAGGCAAACGACAAAAACAGCATCCGAAGCCATCTGTCATATTTTATTTTATTTCGTTTCATCGTATTCTAATTTAGTTATAACATCAGTTATTTTTATCTTTTGAACTACTTATCGAGTAACCCTTCATTTACTCGACAAGCAGACGTACGTCTGTTCGATGAACAGGAGCCCATCTGTTCTATAAGCAGACGCCCGCCTGTTCAACGAACAGACGGACTACCTATTTCATGACTATAAGTCGAATATTTCTGCAAATTTCAACGTAACAGGAAAAACAGATATCATCCGACTGTTACTAGTCGCTTGCAACTTAAATGTAAGTACCGTCTTTCCATCTACGGGATGACCGGCCATACGCCCTTTTATCGTTGTATCGGTTAATTCCAACTTATCTATAAGCAATTCTGAATTTTCAACACTTTCACTTTCAATAGACCATTGAATATTTTCCGGTACAGGTGTCCCTTCATTCAACGATTGCAATTCTCCAATTTCTATCGTAAACGGACCGCCACCATACAGCGTACCACTCAAACCTTTCATCTCCTCCCAGGTCATCACAGGATAACCACCGATCGGCGGATTTTCTCCTTCTAACTTCAAAGTCAACGTGTAACCACAAACCCACAGATTCAGATTCCAGATATGATTACGTTTTACTTCCGTGTTTTTAGTAGACCTTGTTCCGCTATGCATTTCAGGATCATGATAAACATTGCCCTGGCTTGTTGTTTCAAAATCAAGTTTAAAGCCATCTTGCATACTGGATTCAAATACATACATCCACTCGGAGGTATATTTATCCAGCTTATCCCCCATCGGTTGCAGTGTTTTCTTCGCAGGTAAAAAATCCACATCACTTTTTCCAGACCAATCCTTGATAGATCCTCCCAACAAAAGTGTTCTATTATTGAAAGAACCCAACGTAAGGCCATCCAACTGTAACTCGTGGTTTGTCGCATTAGTAACCTCCACCTGCAAACGACTCACTAAACGGGTAAGTTCGATTCTTTTCTTTACCGAAGAAGAAACCTCCCACGTCTCAACGTAACTCATCGGAAGATAAATTCTTTCCTTCGGGTGAAAACCACCTTCAGGCCAGGAGACATCTTCCGGTAGCTTCGGCATCTCGTCACCCTCTTTTGCCTCGATAGCAGCTTTCAGCGTCTCATTCTTCAGCGACTCCCAATTGGCTAAGGCATAGATTCGTTTCGTACCTTTGGGCAACCGGAACTCTTCGGAACTCCAACTTGTCAGTTCACCCTCTTTAGCCTTTTCATCATTCGTTAAATCGGGCAAAAACTTCTTCTCAATCTTTTGGGTAGAATTATTGACAATCAGCACGACCAGTGAATGAATCTGTTCACCCGGCAAAGCATTCTTGTCTTCTCTTTCTACCTCCTCACCTTCGTCAGCTTTCGTTTGCAACGAGGGCGCAACATCCGCTATGCCCACTTGCAAATCCACCTCCACTATTTCGGGAAGGTCCAGGTCGCCGGAGCCACCCTTCTCGCCACTCACACAACCGAAGGCGAGAAAAGCAAGCAGGCAGACAACCGCTGACAGGTTCCTATATGGATTCAATCGACCTTTCATAATGTCATCTCCTCATTTCCAAGTGTCAAGTCTTCCAAACGAACAATCCAGTCATCAACGATCACTTCAAGACAATGTGCCCGTCCGCCGACGATGTCGACGTATGCGGTGATCACATATTCGTCTTGCCGATCCAAATACTCCTGTCCCGGTAGTTTATGAGATGCTATCTGTGTCAATTTCAGGAGCTCCGTGAGACTGACGTTGATAAACGGCGTCTTCTCACTCGCATAACGGATACGAAGCGTACCGGTAGTGTTGTCGATCAGACGAAGTGTATTCAATTCCGTACAAACAGCCTCATACTTAACCGTTTCGTTACCGGAGGCTTTCACTTCCTCTACCTGTTGCAAATAAGGCAACCAGGTGATTCGTGTAGGAGAGACCGGTTCATTGTGCGCATCAAGATCGCCGTTTGTGGTAGTAACAGCAAAGTCGAATGCATCCGACGTCAGTTTCGTTCCCCGGTTGGCATCGATCAGTATGAAACGTATCTTATTGGTATTCTTTACCAATGGGAACTCGGTATCGGTAGTACCTCCGATAGGTATCGTATATTCCAGTTCCCCTTGAAAAAGACCGGACAATTCGCGATCGACACGATTTTCCACCATTTGTACCGACATACGGAAGTCATCGATAGAAGAACCGGGGGCCGGTTCCGTCCACGTATAATCCTGAGCGTTCAAACCGGCCCAAGCCAACAGGCGGTAATCGCCCGGGGCAAGTTCGCTCAGATCCACTTCGTTCTTTTTTAACTCTTCCCCCTCAATCAGGCGAGATGAAAGAAACTTGCCATCAGCACTATAAATATACAAACGAACATTTTTTGCTGCCTCCTGATTCTCCATTTCATAGGCAAATGCATCGGCATGTTTGATATTATGCCGGTAAACAAAACGGAGTGTATGCCGGCAAAGAGGTAGTTCATCATGGATATAATCGCATGAAGCCAACCCGGCCAGGCACAACAGTACCAGTACCGGGAAAAAGATATATTTTGTTGTTATTGATTTCATCGTTTTCTTATTTTAACGGTTAGAAATAAAACGTTTCAGGGTCGATTATCAACCAAGGTTTCACAACCACCTCGATCTGGATAAGCGGATCGATATCCGGGTCATCAGGATCATCCGGTCCGGGTGGCGTTGGTGGATTATCCGGATCATCAGGCCCTGGAGGCGTCGGTGGGTTATCCGGATCGTCCGGGCCGGGAGGTGTAGGAGGATTGTCCGGGTCATCCGGACCGGGAGGTGTCGGATCGACAGGTTCCGGATCAAACGGCGGTTCGTATGGGATATCATGTCCCAGGCCATAAATGTCACTAAGACGCAATTTGTAAACATTATTACGCACAATCGCATATTCCATAATCCCTTTTGATGGATCATTGTTGTTAGAATGACGAATCCAGTGAGTATAATAGCAAACTCCGTCAGCATACGTATGTAGTCCGTAACGTGCCAATAATCGGCGAGTATCCTTGCCATTCAGATTAATAATGGATGTACCGTTCGAACCCAACGAGTACCCAAAGGTGACATACATATAATTATTCCAGGACAACTGGTAGGCTTCTGCTTCTGTCAAACGGTCGGTTGCCGTCTTGCCTTTTGCCTTCTGAGTAAGAAAACGACGGTAACCCACCGGATCGTTTTCCTTTAACTCCTTCGTCAACTTCTCGACATCGCCCCAAGTCTTACCGGCAAAATCATAGCCGACCACATTCGTGCCGTTACCTGTAAATGCGGCCATAACAGCTTCCGCCGAGTTGTATATAACGCCTTTGTATGCAAAGAACGTGAACGGTGCACCATCCAAGCCCGTCCGTTCGATCGCTTTACCGGAAACCGGATCATAAACAATACATTTCTTAGGTCCATAAGAAGCTTTAAATACGACTCCCGTATTGATATAAGGCGATTGTTCCGCCTTAGCCACCGTATTTTCTTTCGTGTAACCCACACGGTACCAGTCACCCACACGTTCACCCAAACCGGGAGCAAACTTCCAGTTGGATACCGATGTACCGTAGCTCGTAAAATAGTTTTCATAAAGCGAAGCAAGCGGTTGTCCGGACCCGGATGGCTGTTCCGGATTAAAAACGCGACGATCCACATTGGCCAGCGTCTTCTTGCGACTCCACGGATCCAGCACGTAGTTGGTCTGGTGATCGCCCCATTCAGGTAATTCCAAGCCGAGGTATTTAAGCGTACTTTCCGCACCGTACGAACCGTCCGATGCCGCACCTATCACTCGTTTGAGCATATAGGAACCGGCATCCAGCTTGTTCACGATCAAGGCTCCGGTAATGGAAACCTGGGCCTCGCCGGCTGTCTTGTCCGTCACATCATAATATTTGTGTACCAATTGATAATCGATGCGTGCCGCATGACGTTCCACCTCGACTGTGGCCGAAGCCGGATTATCGATCGTATTCTCACCACAGATATACACTTGTGTGTCCAAATGACCATCCGAAGCCATCACAAAACGAGAATATTTTCCTCCATTCTCCGTCCAGGCACGCTTTTGCAAATAGTCACGCACACCGCCGAGCGTCATTCCCTGAAGCTGCGAACGTATGTTGCCGGTGTTGGTAATGACCAACAAGTCATACCAACCACCAGGAAGCCCCACAAGTACTGGTTCGGTGCGATTATCACCCTCCATGGCATTACGGTCCAGATACATAATCTTATCTATCGGGGTCGAGGCAGGAGAATTCACACCGTCTGTCCCTTGATAAAAGAGCAGCATCAGATCGTCGATGCGCGTCTCGTAGTCCTGTCCCGGTTCATAGCCGTCACCATTCTCGCCACCGGTGGGGTTTGAACGGGTTAAGTGTTTGGCTTCCGGACTACTGATAGTCAGACGAAGGTAGTTTTCCACCACCACATCCTCCTCCCCGTCATCACGGTTCAAATGAACTTCGTCAGTACAGCCAACCTGCATAAAACAGGTTGCCAAACAGACGTATAAAAGATATTTATAGGCTATGTTCATAATCAATCATTTTTTGACGTTTTTCATTCTTCACGTTTTGCTTTGATCTGTTCGAGGTTTGCCTGGGCAGCTTTTCCTGTCACCGGACTATTCTGCAACGTATTCAAGATCTTTTCCGCACCGTCCAAATCACCGCGAAGCATCAGAATAGATGCACGTGCCAACTGTTTCTCATCTCCTTCGGCTGCTTTCTGAAGGTAACGTTCCGCTTGATCCAACTGGCCTCTTTGAATAGCTGTGTTGGCGGCATTCAGGTTCGATACCGGATCTTCCGGGAACATGCGGACAGCAATTTCGAACACTTCGTTATATTTCTCACTTCCAGCCTCATAACTTTGAGCCACCATAAACATTTCATTCAGACTCAACTGCTTTGGATCAGTATAGATAAGCGACCGGGCTTCTTCGGCTGTGAAATTGCGGATGTTATACTTCACCACATAGTCCGAATGGCGTAACGCAGGATAAACATCCCTGAGCAAAATTTTATAAGAGTTACCACCATTCAATACTTTCAACTTCTGTTCCTTCTTATCGAGGTCGCGTGGTTCCTGATCACGAATAATAGCCAGCAACTCAGCTTTGTCCGGTAAATTCATTTCTTCCAGACGCTTTTCCAATCCTTCCCAGTCTTCCGGTTCGAAATCTACGCTGAATGTAGCATGCTCGAAACGATAAAGACTTTTCACATAATCGCGTAAGGCCTTGGCACGATTTTCTGCCAAATATGTATTATTGGCGTATGAGCCTTCGGGAGAAGCAAAACCTTTGATCCACACTTCCGTGATGGTAGCATACGGATCGTCTTTCACGGACTCGACCGTCGCACGGATAGCTGCCAGCTCACGCGGATTGTTTCGGTAGTCGGGATAAATCGTTATTTTGTTAACCGGGAAATCCAAAAATGCTTTTCCCTCGATCGAACGCGCCTTGACCGCCTCGGCTTCAGGCGTACGATAGGCGAGCAACGGTCTCAAAACAACCGGCTCTGACAAATTGATCGGAAAGAGTGGAGAACGGTCGTTCTGCAACGCTTCCCAACCACAACCGCAGAGGTCGGTTACGAGAGCCACTTCCGACTTCTTCATCCAAGGCGCCATTGGTGTGCGAGTGGTGTATTCGAAGAATTGTTCCTCACCATTATTACGACGCAGTTCATATTCCCCGTGTGTCGAATAAGTACGCCCTGTGCGATCGTACAAAATATGACGATCGCGACCATTGAGAATAACCGGTGTCAAAGGGCGGATACTATCCCCCGAAACAACCACCGGTGTGCATACCAGACTACGGTCAGCAGGAACCTTCACTTTACCAAAATCGAACGTCATACCAATAATCAACGCATTGTCCGATTTCTCAACAATCTTATCCTTTACTTTAATCTCCTGTGCCTGCAAAGCAGTTGCCGCCAGCAGACTCGTTACTATAAGTATATGTTTGTTCATTTTCATAAGGCGGCGAAAATTAAAATTGATAAATCAGGTTAATTGCAGCCTGTGTTGGACCGAAGTAATGTTTCTTGACGTATTCCTGACGACGACCACAGTTTGTACAGGGGTATTTCTCCGATTCAAGATAGAGATATCCCACACCGACCGTCGCTTCCAGATTCCAATGCTTGGAAAGCAACCATGAATAACCGTAGCTAACTCCTACTCCTGCTCCCCAACCTTGATGGCGTTCATTCTCGGTACCCAGTATTTTGATGTCCGATACATTATATAATATGTAAGGGACATGCAGACCGATAAAATGTTTGTAGGAAGTTTCACAAAACCAATAACGCAACTCCGGATGGAGTCGCCAATGCTTAAGAGATTTACCATAGCTACCATCCTCTTTCTTTCCGTCGAACGGATTCAGACCGGTTTCTATATCCAATGACCAATGACGTGCCAGACGGAATTCAACTCCGGCATTGAAAGTCGCCATCGCTCCCCAATACGGAATATTCGTTTTCAGACCGACGACTGATCCTTTCTGGCCACTCAATCTATCCTGTGCATAAAACGACAGTGGAATCACAAACAGGAAGATCATGATAATAAGTTTTCTCATCATACTTTTTGTTTTTTAGTTATTTTGTTTCATTCGTTTATTATCCTCTTCACATCGCTATCAATCTATTCATTTCATTCATATCCAAACTACATGCATTAGGGTTACATGTAAATTAAGTAAATAAAATATATATA
>CAIGRU010000934.1_pt1 | contig 17772 bp, 13 predicted proteins | sample 7351341 | NCBI WGS metagenome assembly CAIGRU01
ATCATGTGCTTTCTGGCATGGAAACTTCATTTTCTGAATGAAAAAAATGCCAGGTGGATGATCCTGCTGTTTGCTGCAGGATATCTGGGAGCGGTAAAACTGCTGGCGGGTTCCGGCGTGCTGAGTGCGGCATTGCGCCCGGTGGGGCTGTTTTTTGCAGGAATGATATATTACATATACCAGGAGAAAATTGTGATTCGTCCCTGGCTGGCGGGAGTCTGTGCGGTTTTCCTTGGGGCAGCCATCGGGGTTCATCTTCTGGAGCCTGTGATTTTCTTCTGTCTTCCTTATCTGCTGGCCTGGCTGGGATTCGGAACGAAACATAAGTTCAGCGGTTTTGCCCGCAGAGGAGAGGTTTCTTATGGCATGTATCTTCTGGGCTGGCCCATTCAGCAGATGCTCTGTCAGGCTTTCGGCGGCCGGATGAATCCATATCTCAATACAGTGCTGACTTTGCCGGCAGCTGTTTTGGGGGGATTTCTGCTGAACCGGCTGGGGGAGCAGCCTCTGGGCAGGCGGTTCGGGCAGCACCCGGAGAAGAAAAAGTAATGGAAGCGTGCGAAAGAAGAAAGGATAAGAGGAATACAACATGGAAGGTTCGATCATAAGCTCAGTTTTTTTTGTGGTAAGTGTCAGTTTGCTGTATGTGGGAATATTCCGTATAAAAAAATCAGAGAATCCTTTAAACGGGGTAATCTGGGTGATGATGAATTTCATTTCCCTGCTGTGCTGGGGTGCTTTTTGCGGCGGAATCATCAATATGCTGCATATACCGGTAAATATTGTCAGTATGGGCGCCATTTATCTTGTTTCGGCGGCGGCAGTGTTTTTTAAGATAAAAAAGGACGGGGAAACCCAGAATTATGAATGGAAAAAATACGATATTATCTATACCTGTATTTTTGCAGGGGTGATTTTCCTGCTTCTGCTGAACCGTATTACCATACATATGGATTTTGTGTTTAATAACAGTGACGCGGCAGTGCATATGCGCAATTCTCTGACCATTGTGAGAACCGGGAAACTGGATACCATGTATTTTGCTCCCATGCACAATGCGCTGATTACGGAAATCTTTCTCCCCTTCATTAAAAAGGTGAGCACTTATAAGGTTTTTATGATGGTAGACGGGGCAATGTTTATTCTGGAAGCAGTGTTTTTTATGACCATGATCCGGGATTACCTGAATAAAACCGTGTTGAAAATACTGGGGATTACCATAGGATTTGCCTATGTGTTCGGTTATCCCATGCACAGCTATCTGTTATGCTTTTTTTACTGGGGCATTGGAGTTCTGCTGATTGAATATATTATTACGCTGGTAAAGGAATTTGCGGCGGGAAATATCCGAAAGGAAACGGGGCTGTTTCTTATGATGACAGGCTGTACTTCCATTACCATGTGTTATATGCTGTTTGGTCCGGTCAGCTATGTGGCGGTATTTGTCTGTCTTTGTGTGTGGTTTTGCAAAAAGAATACGTTATTCTCCTGGGATACGGTAAAAATATCCTTACAGATTTTCCTGATTCCCTGTATCATGTCCGTATATTACTGTTATTTTCTGTTTTTAAAGAAGCAGAATCTTTCCATCGGTGATGCCTTAAATCTGCAGGGAGGAATTTACGGAGAGCTGTTCATCAATTTTATATGGGTGATGCCTTTTGTGATTTACAGGCTGATCAAATCTGTCAAACGAAAGCATCTGGATGAAATTATGATATTTTTCCTGTGTTTTCTGGCCATGGTGCTTTCCATCGGCGTGCTTGCAGTACTGGAGAAAGCCTCGGCTTATTACTATTTTAAATTTTACTATCCGGTCTGGATGCTGGGATTTATTATCACTGCCCAGGCAGTGGTGGAGATTTACGACGAAGCCAGGGATCTGCTTCTGTCAGGGCTTTTTGCAGCAGTCATCCTGCTTGGAATCAGCGTAACCAATCTGGAGGAACGGGTGCAGAACAGGGGGATTGGCTATGGAGACCGTACCTCCGAACTGTTTGATATTTATTATCACAATGTAACAGAGTATCGAAACCGGAAGATTGTTTTTGACAAGGATTATCTGGAAGCCTGCAATTATGTAATGGAGAATATGGGAAAGACGGAAAATGTTCCGCTGATTTCCCTGATTGACAATTACGAATACTGTTACTGGTACGAGGCTCTGACCGGAGAGGATTCTTCCGATTACTATACCTGGGATTTTGGAATGAATGATATTATGGATAAGCTGAATCATAAGGAAACGAAGCATTTTGTCATATGCAAAACCCATCCGGTATACCTGCTTCATCAGGACTATTTTGATTCTTTCCATTGGGTTTTTGAGAATGATAAAGTGTTTATAGCAGAAACAGAAAACAGAAAATAACCTGTCTGCAACAGGCTTAAGAACAGTCAGGAAAAACAGGGCACAGTAATTTTTACCACAGGGAAAAATTACTGTGCTCTGCAGTTTATCATATTTGTATCACATTTTTTCAGTATAAAGAAGGGACAGGACTGTACCTTGAAAATTAAAACTGACTGCTGGCAGAGGGCCTTTTAAATTTTACTTGTGTTTTCTGTAATGGAAATGATATAATAATAAGTAACTATATGCAATGGAAAAAGATATGAGAGACAGAAGAGAGGACAACTATGAAGAAACGTATTATGACGCTGTTTTTAGCAATAATGCTTCTGTTTCAGACAGAAGTGGAAACGTTATATGCCCTGGAACCATCTGAAATGCAACAGCCAGGGACAGAACTGGAAGACAGAACAGGAACAGACGATAACGGGCAGAATGAGACGCCTTCTGAAGAAGAGGCTTCCGGGGAGCGATCCGCCAGGGCCGGCGAGGAAAGTCCGGCGGAGTATATCCTTACCTTTCAGTTTAACGGAGGTATGGTGGAGGGAAGTGCAGATACTTCCTGTCAGATTACGGTGTCAGAAGGAGAAGAAGCTGCTTCTATTGCCGCCAGGGTTCCCAGACCGGTAAAAAAGGGATATAAGCTGGAGAACTGGATGGATGAGGGAGGCGTTCCATATGATTTTGAACATCCTGAGAGTCTGCCGGATATCACTTCAGCTCTGACATTGAGTGCATGCTGGGTTCCGATTAGCTATACCATTCATTTTGATGCAAATGGCGGTTCCGGGGAAATGGCAGACCAGGTATTCCGGTATGACGAAGACCAGAATCTGGCAGCCTGTCAGTTTACCAGGCCCGGCTATGCGTTTGACAGCTGGAAATGGGAAGACATGAATATTACATATCAGGATGCGAATCCCGTCAATAACCTGACAGATCAGGACGGAACGGTGATTACCCTGAAAGCTGTCTGGAAAGTGGGATCCTATACGGTACGCTATGACGCCAACGGCGGAACCGGAGAAATGGACGAACAGGAATTTACCTATACCCAGAACAAGGCTCTGCTGAATAACAAATACAAGCGGGTGGGCTATACCTTTATGGGGTGGAACACAAGGCCTGACGGAACAGGAATTTCCTATCAGAATAAGCAGAAAGTAAAATCTCTGACGGAAGAAATCGGCGGAGTGGTGGTTCTTTATGCCATGTGGGAAGGCAATCCTTACCGGGTAAATTACAACGGAAACGGTGCCACCAGCGGGAGCATGACGGAAAGCAGCCATGTGTACGGAACATTCAGTTCTCTGAATCGGAACAATTTTAAGCGGAAGGGCTTTCTGTTTGCAGGCTGGAATACGGAGAAGAACGGAACCGGAAGGGCTTTTTCCGACGGGGCACAGGTTTACGACCTTACCACGGAAAAGGACGGGACAGTGATCCTGTATGCCTCCTGGACGCCCATTACCTACACCATCAAATACCATACGAACGGCGGGAAGCTGTCTTCCTCCAGCAGGAAAACGTACACAGCAGATGAACCTTTCGTATTGCCAAGGCCCACCAGAAAGGGGTATGATTTTGACGGTTGGTATAAAAAGGCAAACTTTAAGAACAGAATCGGAGAAATAAAAGCGGGTCAGACCGGAAATCTGGTGGTCTATGCCAAATGGGTAAAATGTACGGAGAAAGCAAAATCGGATTCAGCCAAACTTACCACCTGCAAAGCTACAGGCTCCGGAAAGGTGAGTGTGAAAGCCACCATCAAAAAAAGAGTGGCAAGCTCCGATGATTACTACTATCTGATGTATATTAACCCCATGAATCAGAAAATATATAAAGTAGCTTCCAAAGTTTACAAGAAGAAAAATATAACATTTAATCTGAAAACGGCAGAGAACCAGGGATATGCCACTTCCACCTTTGGCATTGCTGTCAAAAAGAGCGGGAAATATAAACTGATCAGCAATACTTCCTATGTTAAAAATGTGGAGAAGGCAGCAAAAAACAAGTCCAAATACAATCCCGGACAGACGAAAAAGGGGATCCAGTTTTCCGATAACCTGCAGGAAGTCTATAACTGCGGGGCAAAACAGACTTTTTTGAATGTTACGGTTTCCATGGTATGCAACAACGGGACGGTGCCCTATGTGTACAACGGGAAAACGTATTATTTTAATCCCATGGACAGTTACCGGGAGATTGTCATGGACTGTAACCGGAACAATGTGACAGTGACCATGCAGGTAATGCTGGACTGGACCGAAGGCCATACGGATCTGATTGCCTCCAAAGCCAGAGTCCGGGGGGTGGCGCCTTTTTATACCTGGAATGTGACCACCAATAAATCCAGAGAGAAGATGGAAGCTATTTTCTGTTACCTGGGTATGGTATTCGGGAAGAAAAACTGCAGCGTTTCCAACTGGGTGCTGGGAAATGAGGTCAACAACCCGGCAGGATGGAATTATAAAGGCGGTATGTCAGAGACAGCTTATTTCAAAGCATACGCATACGGATTCCGGGCGCTGTACTATGCGGTCAGAAGCCAGTCTTCCAACGCCCACATTTTTATCTGTACCGATAATCTGTGGAATACGTCTGTAAAGGGCGGTTACAGCGCGAAGCATGTGATAGAATCATTCAACAAACAGCTCAATAAGATACAGAAGGGGCTGAAATGGCATCTGGCTTATCATGCCTACTCCACGCCTCTGACCTATACCAAGTTCTGGGATGGTCTGGGAATTACAGGAGATGTAAGCACCCCTTATATCACCATGAAAAATATTGATGTGCTGACAAAATACATTAAGAAAAAGTATGGTTCTTCGGTGCGTATTATTCTGTCAGAGCAGGGATACTCTTCCACCTGGGGAGAGACCAATCAGGCGGCGGCTCTTGCCTACAGTTATTATATTGCAGCCTGCAATCCCATGATTGACGCTTTTATTATCCGGAGTTATTCCGATCATCCTGTAGAAGTTGCCCAGGGACTGAAAATGGGCATTTACGGAAAAGAGGCCTTTAAAGTATTTAAATATATGGATACTTCACAGACAAATAAATATACAAAGAAATATCTGTCCATTATAGGAGCTGCTTCCTGGAAAAAAATTGTGCCGGGATACAAATTCAACAGGCTCCGGAAAATGTATCGGAATGTGTGACCATTCGGAATCAATACAGACAAAAGCAGACAGTTCAGATTTACTGACAGGAGTGAATGGTTGTATATATAACAATTAAGGAGGAAACAAAAATGAGAACTTATCTGGTGACCGGAGGAGCCGGCTTTATCGGCTCAAATTATATTCACTATATGTTCCGGAAGTATAACGACGAAATCAGGATTATCAATGTGGATAAACTGACGTATGCCGGAAACCTGGAAAATTTAAAAGAAGTGGAATCCAGAGACAACTATACCTTTGTAAAAGCTGATATCTGTGACAAAGAAAGTATCAGCAGAATATTTGAGGAAAATGACATTGACCGGGTGGTGCATTTTGCAGCAGAAAGCCATGTGGACCGCAGTATCCGAAATCCGGAAGTGTTTGTGCAGACCAATGTGCTGGGAACAGCAGTGCTTCTGAACTGCGCGAAAGCAGCCTGGGAGCAGGAAGACGGAAGTTTTAAAGAGGGAAAGAAATTTCTGCATGTTTCCACAGATGAGGTATACGGTTCCCTGGAAGAAGACGGGGCTTATTTCTATGAGACGACGCCTTATGATCCCCACAGTCCCTATTCCGCAAGCAAGGCCAGTTCCGATTTTCTGGTAAAGGCTTATATTGACACCTATCATTTTCCGGCGAACATTACCAACTGTTCGAACAATTACGGGCCTTATCAGTTCCCGGAGAAGCTGATTCCCCTGATTATCAACAATGCTTTGCAGGGAAAGAAACTTCCGGTATACGGAGACGGAAAAAACGTGCGGGACTGGCTCTATGTGGATGATCATGCCAAAGGAATTGACATGGTGCAGGAACATGGAAGGCTGGGAGAAACCTACAATATCGGCGGTCATAATGAGAAACAGAACATTGAAATCATCAATATTATCCTTGAAACTTTACAGGAAATGCTGCCGGAAGAGGATCCAAGGCGGAAGCTGGTAAGCAAGGATCTGATTACCTATGTGGAAGACCGGAAGGGCCATGACAGAAGATATGCCATTGCTCCGGATAAAATCAAAGCTGAAATTGGCTGGGAACCGGAAACCATGTTCAAAGAAGGAATTCGGAAGACGATTGCATGGTTTTTTGAACATGAGGAATGGATGAAAAATGTAACCAGCGGCGATTATCAGAAGTATTATGAGGAAATGTATACAAAGTAAACCATTAGCTCTGTGTCCTGCAGCAGGACGCAGGGCTATTTGCACAGAATGAAATCAGGAGGAGAATCATGAAAGGAATTATTCTGGCGGGAGGCGCCGGAACCAGACTGTACCCGCTGACAAAGGCCATTTCCAAACAGATTATGCCGGTGTATGACAAGCCCATGATCTATTATCCCCTGTCCACATTGATGCTGGCAGGTATCCGGGAGGTGCTGATTATTTCCACACCAAGAGATCTGCCGGTGTTTGAGGAACTGCTGGGAGACGGAAGGCAGCTTGGCATGAGACTGGCATATGCAGTACAGACAGAGCCCAGAGGACTGGCAGATGCCTTTATTATCGGTGCTGACTTTATCGGCAAAGATGCGGTGGCACTGGTGCTGGGAGATAATATTTTCTACGGGCAGAGTTTTTCAAAGGTGCTGTTAAATGCGGCAAAACGAACGGAAACTCAGCCGGGAGCCACGATTTTCGGATATTATGTGCGGGATCCCAGGGAGTATGGCGTGGTGGAATTTGATGAAGAAGGAACAGCTGTTTCCATTGAGGAAAAACCGGAGCATCCCAGATCCAACTATGCGGTGCCGGGACTGTATTTTTACGATAACGATGTGGTGGAGATTGCCAGAACAATAAAGCCCTCCAAACGAGGGGAGATTGAAATTACCAGTGTCAATAACGAATACCTGAGCCGGGGAAACCTGAAAGTGGAAACTCTGGGCCGGGGATTTGCCTGGCTGGACACCGGGAATCATGATATGCTGCTGGCAGCGGCCGATTTTGTATCTGCTGTTCAGAAACGTCAGGGAATGTATATTTCCTGTATTGAAGAAATCGCTTACAAACGAGGGTTTATTGACAGGGAACAGCTCAAAAAACTGGCAGAGCCTCTGCTGAAGACAGAATACGGACAGTATCTGATGGAAGTTGCTGCCGGGCTGTAGCGTGAGAGGAAAAGCGGAAGGAGAAAGCAATGGGAAAGATCAAAGTGACGGATGACTGCAATGGGATTGCAGGACTGAAAGTGATTGAGCCGGCGGTGTTTGGTGATGCCAGAGGCTATTTCATGGAAACTTACAATTACAATGATTTTGCAGAGGCAGGCATTGACTGTACCTTTGTGCAGGATAACCAGTCCGCCTCCAGAAAGGGCGTTTTGCGGGGACTGCATTTTCAGATTAATTATCCCCAGGATAAGCTGGTCCGGGTGGTGAGAGGCCAGGTGTATGACGTGGCTGTGGATTTGCGGGAAGACTCCGAGACCTTTGGAAAATGGTTTGGAGTGATTTTGTCTGAGGAGAATAAAAAGCAGTTTTTTATTCCGAAGGGATTTGCCCACGGATTTGTGGTATTGTCCGATTATGCGGAATTTTGTTATAAGGTAACCGATTTTTATCATCCCAATGACGAGGGCGGCCTGTTGTGGAACGACAGTAATATCGGAGTTCAGTGGCCCATGCCGGAGGGTATGAGGGAAGAAGATCTGATTTTGTCAGACAAGGACAGAGTCTGGGGTGGTATTGAGGAGTATAAAAACAGCAAAAAGAAAGGTAGGAGGATGGAATGAAAAAGAGGATTTTGGCCTTATTTCTGGCAGGAGTTATGACTTTTACCATGGCTTCCGCGGAAGCATTTGCAACAACCCCTGGGGAATTAACCACGGACACGGAAACGGAAGAAATGATTCCGGAAAAAGAGAATGCTGCTGACACAGCAGAAGATGTTTCTCTCGGAGACGGCAATACCGGTGCAGCAGAAGAGATGTTTTCAGATATGTCTGAGCCGCTGGAACTGCCGGAGGAACTGGCCCCACGGATGGTGCCGGAAGAGACTAAGCCTGAAGAGGAAACAGAACTTCCGGAAGACTGGGCGCCCCCTGTGGGTGGAATGGAGCAGCCGAAAGTAATTGAACTGCCGGAGGGCGCGGCAGATTCTCTGGATATCGTGGATCTGACAGAAAATGCAGATGGAGAACTGCTGTATCGCTCAAAGGTTTTGGGCTCCCAGCAGTACAGTTCCCCCTGGGATATCTATTCTTCCAATTATATTTATAATCGGCTGAATGAAAATGAGAGGACGTTCTGGGATGCTTTGGATATTGTCTCTCTGAAATATCTGACCGGCACATGGAATGCACAGCTCCTGCTTAAGGATGAAGATGGGAATTATTATGGTCCCGGAGAGATGATTGTTTATGAACGTCTGGGAATTTCAAAAGAAAGAATGAGCGAGCTGTTTATGCTGTTTACCTATTCCAATCCTCAGTATTATTTTCTGGGAGAAGGTGCCCTGCTGGGAACTTCCAATACAGGGGAAGGTTTCATGGTGCCTGTCATTTATGAGGCTTTTGCCAATGGAACAGCAAGGGCGGCGGAAACGGCCAGAGTAAAGGCTCAGATTGACGCCATGGAAGCTCAGATTGCAGCGGGAACCACAGAGCTGGAAAAGATTCAGATTGCCCATGATCTGATTATCCGTAAAGTGATGTACGATCATGGAATCAACCTGGATAATCCGGAGGCTTCTCAGACTCAGAATCCTTATCATCAGAGCGCTTACAGTGTGTTTGCTACGGATTATACCGTATGTGCCGGATACACCAAAGCCTTTACTCTTCTGGTGAACGGAGCCGGTATTGACGCCATAAGTGTTACAAGTTATAATCATGCCTGGAATCTGGTTTCCATCAATGATTCCTGGTATCAGATTGACTGTACCTGGGATGATATGGACGGCGAGTATGGACGGGATCTGATGTATGGATATTTTAACCGCAGTACAGCCATGATTACCGGGGCTCTGGATTCGGAGGAGGCCCACAGAATGGAAGAATTCTACAATGGTATGGTGCCGGTTTGTACCCAGGATTCCGGGGCAACTGCAGACAGTATCGGTTCCTATGTAACCCCCACAGCCCAGACGGCTGCACCGGTGATTACTCAGCAGTATACAGATGATAAGGTGGCTGTAACGCTGACTTCAGCCACACCTGGAGCGGAAATTTATTATACCATTGACTCTGCCGTTCCGTCTTCTTCTGCCACCAGATGTTTTTATTACAGAGGGACGTTTACGGCAAAACCGGACACTGTTATCAATGCTGTGGCTGTCTGTGACACACTCTGGGACAGCGGAATTACCACAGCCAGGGCAGAGACAAAAACCTATACGGTAAAATTTGATACGGGAGGCGGAAGCAAGGTATCCGCACAGCAGGTTACAGCAGGCAAAAAGGTAAAGAAACCGTCTAATCCCAAACGGAAAAAATATACCTTTGAAGGCTGGTATACCAGTAAAAAGTATAAGACAAAGTGGGATTTTGGCAAAAAAGTAACGAAAAACATGACCCTTTATGCGAAGTGGAAAAAGGTTTCTGTAAAGAAGGTGACCATCAGCAAAGTCACAAATGTTTCCGGAAAGAAAATGAAGGTTACCCTGAAGAAGGTCAGCGGCGCCAAAGGATATGAAATCCGTTATGCCACGAATTCCAAAATGAAATCTTCCAGACGTGTGACTGCCACATCCACCGGCAAGACCATAAAGAATCTGAAAAAGGGAAAAACATATTATGTACAGGCAAGGGCATACAAGAAGGATTCCAGAGGAAATAAGGTGTATGGCTCCTGGAGTAAGAAAAAGACGGTTGCCATTCAGAAGTAGCAGGTAAATGGGAAACCAGCCATAAAGGCGGCAGAAAAAGGACGGGTAAGTCATTGCTTTTACCCGTCCTTTTCGCTGCTTTGTGCAGTTATGAAATTTTCTGAAGTTTGTCACTGTGTTCAGCTACAACATTTTTTATAACAGACAGATCCTGCTTCATTGCTTCATAAGTTTCAACGCTATCCCGGTATCTGCTGTATGTTGATGTATAACAGGATTCTATGGTATTCAGCCGCGGTAAAATCAGATTTTCCTGTGTTAATTCAATCTTTTTCACACGTACTTTGAGTTCCTGCACATCATCTTTGAGTTCCTGCACATCGCCTTTAAGCACCTGTACATCGCCTTTAAGTTCCTGCACATCATCTTTGAGTTCCTGCACATCATCTTTGAGTTCCTGCACATCGCCTTTGAGTTTCTGTACATCGCCTTTAAGCTCCTGCACATCATCTTTGAGTTCCTGCATATCGCCTTTAAGCCCCTGCACATCATTTCTGAGCTCCAGTATATCTTCCCTGACAGGGTCAAGTATTTTTGATATGGCAAGTAATAATTCATTATCTGTCATTGCGTCACCTCCGTAATATTATGAGGAGTTTTTGTGGGTTCGGATTTTTTTGTTATATCACATAGTTTCGCAACACGTATCTTTTCATTTTCAGCCCTTCGCTCTGTCTGGGGTAAACTATACCACAAAACAGTGAAAAAGTCCAGGGATCAGCCGCTGAATTATGCAGATAAAAAGAAAGAGAAAACAAGGGATAAAGATTATTCTCTGATACAGTTCCAGGTCAGTGTAACATAGGATTTTGTTTTTGCATGATACATGGTTATGGTAATATAATCCAGGTTTCCTTTAAATGCCACCTTTTTGGAAAAGGAAGATTTTTTACAGGAACTGATTTCATAAGTACCGGAACCATATTGCATTTTCATGGAAGAAATTTTCCAGCCTTTTGCAGCTTTGATGGAAACCGTTTCCTTTTTCATATCAGAGGTATGGAAATAATTATATTCTGTTGCATAATTGAAGCGGGATGTGAAATCCTTTTTGCCTACTTTAAAGGAAGCAAGGGGATTGGTGTACTCTTTCACGGTAATTCTGGAAGACAGGGTCTGTCTGCCAATCTGAAAAGAAATATCAGCAGTCCCGGCTTTCTTAAAAAAGTAAATCCGAATGTCACCGGCTTTATCAATCCAGGGTCTTGCAATGGAAGAATCGCTGGTGGTCAGGGATTTGATACTGGAGGCTTTCGGCTTTTTGCTGCTGCCCTGACGGTAGACCTTCAATGTCACATAAGTAGCCGGAAGATCATCGGGTGCGCAGTAAAACACCATGTTTTTACAGGAAGTGGGAATATACCAGGCAGAAGCGGCTTCTGCGGTATCTCCTTTATAAGGAAGAAAAAGCAGGCTGCCTGCTACAACTGTCAGTGCAAGCAGCAGAGAGACAGATTTTTTCAGTATTTTTTTCATAGATAAAGACCTCCCATTAAATATTTGAGTGAAACAGAACATTTGCGTTAATAATAAAGGTATCATATTTATTGGGAAAAAACAATGGCGTCAGGGTAAGAGAATTATTAAGAATTATTAAGAGATGACAAAATTTGCTTATTTTGGAGAATGATGGTATAATATGCTATGCCTTGAGGAGGGGCCAACAAAGTTGGGAGGAGTCCTGAAGGCGAAAGAGGAGTGGCCCAACAAAGTTGGGAGGAGCCCTGAAGGCGATAAAGGAAGGGAAAAAGAATTTTTGTCACCTATAAATAAAAAGGAACAGGATTAATTTATGAATGATACATCAGGAAATATCCTAAAGGAAATAGTCCAAAACCGCCAGCTTATCAAAAGTCTGGCCAAAAATGATTTCAAAACGAAATTTGCAGGTTCTTACCTGGGAACCATCTGGGCCTTTGTACAGCCGGTGGTCACCGTACTGATTTACTGGTTCGTATTTGACAAGGCCATAGGCATGCGGGTTTCCCTGCGAAGCCAGCTGCCCCTGCCCTATGTGCTGTGGCTGGGGGCCGGAATTGTGCCCTGGTTTTTCTTTTCAGACTGTATCAGTGCCGGTACATCCGTACTGGTGGAATATAATTATCTGGTAAAAAAAGTGGTTTTTAATATAGACATTCTGCCGGTGGTGAAGGTGTTCGCGTCCATTTTCGTACATGTATTTTTTGTACTGTTTATGGCGGCGCTGTTTTTGTGTTATGGCTATCCACCGGATTTCTATGTACTGCAGACCCTTTATTACAGTGCAGGGGTTTTACTGCTGGCCCTGGGCATGAGTTATTTTACCAGCGCAGTGTCGGTGTTTTTCCCGGATATGCGCCAGATTGTAAATATCGCCCTGCAGGTGGGGATTTGGATGACTCCCATTATGTGGAATATTGATGATATGAGGGAGAAGATCCCTTCTTTCCTCCTGATTATGCTGAAATGCAATCCTCTCTATTATATCGTGATGGGATATCGGGAAGCATTTATTGACAAAGTCTGGTTCTGGGAACATCCGGGAATGACTTTGTATTTCTGGGCCTTTACCGGGGTGGTTTGTCTGCTGGGAGTGAAAGTATTTAAACGATTGAAGGTACATTTTGCAGATGTACTGTAGGAGTTTTCAGAAATACTGTCCTGCGGGTATATTTTAAGCAGGCATAAAGGAGAAAAACATGCAGGAGACAGCAATTAAAATAACCGGAGTCAGCAAGATATATAAGTTATACGATACGCCCTCTGCCCGGCTGAAAGATGCCCTGGGGCTTTCCCGCAGAAAGGTATACCAGGAGCATGCAGCCCTCCATGATATCACACTGGAAATAAAAAAGGGAGAGACCGTGGGGATTATCGGAACAAACGGTTCCGGAAAGTCCACCCTTCTGAAAATTATCACGGGTGTTATCAGCCAGACCCAGGGAACTGTGGAAGTAAACGGAAGGATTTCTGCTCTGCTGGAGCTGGGGGCGGGATTTAACAACGAATATACCGGAATTGAAAATATATATCTTCAGGGAACCATGATGGGATTTTCCAGGGAAGAGATAGATAAAAAAATGACCTCCATACTGGAATTTGCAGATATCGGGGATTTTGTACATCAGCCGGTGAAAACGTATTCCAGCGGAATGTTTGTGCGCCTGGCCTTTGCGGTGGCTATCAATATTGAGCCGGAAATTCTGATTGTGGACGAAGCGCTGTCTGTGGGAGATGTATTCTTTCAGTCCAAATGTTACCGGAAATTTGAAGAATTTAAGGAGATGGGAAAGACCATCCTGTTTGTAAGCCATGATCTGAGCAGCATTACCAAATACTGTGACCGGGCGGTACTCCTGAATAAAGGGGACAAAGTAATGGAAGGCACTCCAAAAGAGGCAGTGGACCGGTTTAAAATGGCACTGGTGGCTCAGGAAGAAGAGCAGCGCAGGGAAAATTCTTCTCTGTGGCAGCCGGACCATACCGGGAAGAAATGGCGGGACAGCCTGCCGGTGAATCCGGAGACGCTGGAATATGGAGATAAAAAAGCAGAAATTATTGATTTTGCAGTGGTGGATAAAACAGGGAAAATTTCCAATGTGATTGAAAAGGGAAGCAGGTTTACCGTTAAAATGAAGGTAAAGTTTCTGGCGGATGTGGCAGAACCCATTTTTGCCATTACATTGAAAAACCTGATGGGCATTGAACTGACAGGTACCAATACCATGTTAGAATGTGAACCCATAGAGCCGAAAAAGGCCGGAGATTTTCAGACAGTCAGCTTCACCCAGAATATGAGGCTGCAGGGAGGCGAATACCTGCTGTCTTTTGGGTGCACCGGATATGAACAGGAAGAATTTAAGGTGCACCACAGGTTGTATGATGTATGCAGTATTGCAGTTATTTCAGATAAAAATACCGTAGGGTATTTTGATATGGAATCTGAGGTGGAGACAGAATAAAACCTGAAAAATTCAGTGGGAAATGCAGGAGAGACAGAGCAGAATCCCCAATAATTTACAGGAAATCAGATAAGGAACAGAGCAGAATGGAAAAGTTTAATGTGGTAAGAGTCCGGTTTCATATAGAAGAAAAGCAGACACTGGTAATACAGGGCTGGCAGTATAACAGGAAGCCGGAGGACAGACTGGCAATCACTCTGGACGGGGAAGAGCTTCCCTGGATTCAGAAAAGCTATGACGGAATGGAAGTGCGGCAGCGCTATATGATTTATGATTTGGGTATTGAGGAGGAATATTTTCTCTATGTGACGCTGCCGGAGTCCCTGGACGGAAAAAAGGAGCTGGTACTTTGGGTGGTGGATGGTGAAAAAGTTTCCCAGGAGGAACAGAAACGCGCAGTTTACCGGGAAAAAGTACCTCATCTGCAAAAACTTCAGAATGAAATTGATTTTTTCCTGGAACAGGTGACACTGGATCAGGAACATTGTTATATCAAAGGCTGGGCAGCCTCGGCAGTTCCTGTGGAGATTCAGGTGAAAGGGCCAGGCGGCAGGCTTCTGGACCGGGAAGTTTCCTGGCATGAGCGCAGAGATGTGAATCAGGTTTACCGGGAGATTTCTGCCCTGCCGGACAGCGGATTTGAGGTGGTACTGCCCCACCGCGGAATGTCCGGGGTGAGTCTGGAGCTTTCTGACGGAAGCCGGAGAAGTCAGGTGAAGGTTCCCATTGTATCCACATTCTTTTTTGAGAATGTACTGGGAAACAGCTATCTGGGCAAAGGGGCCAGATTCCTCCAGCGCCATGGCTTCAAACAGTTCTGTACCCGAACCATGCAGGTGCTGGCGAAAAAAGCCGTCCCTCAGGGCGATTATGAGAAATACCGGCAGGCAGTGATGCCCACAAAGGAGGAACTGGAGAAACAGAGAAAAGAAGTTTTTTCTCCTGCTCTGCTTTTTTCCATTGTGGTGCCCCTGTATAAAACGCCGGAAAAATATCTGGAACAGCTGGTGGAGTCAGTCCGCAGGCAGACTTACGGGAACTGGGAACTTTGTCTGTCCGACGGAAGCGGGAAAGATTCTCCGCTGGAAAAATATCTGAAAAAACTGGAAAATCAGGATGCGCGGATAAAAGTTATTTATAACAGCAAACCTCTGCAGATATCAGAAAATACCAACGCAGGGCTGAAAGCAGCCAGAGGGGATTTTGTGGTGTTTGCCGACCATGATGATCTGCTTACCCCGGACGCTTTGTATGAATGTGCAAAAGCGCTGCAGAAGCATCCGGATACAGAGCTGATTTATTCCGATGAAGATAAAATTTCCATGAATGGAAAACATTATTTTCAGCCTCATTTCAAATCAGACTATAATCCGGATCTTATCTGCAGCATGAATTACTTCTGCCATCTTGTGGTGGCAAAAAAAACTCTGATTGAAAAAGCCGGTATGTTGGACTCTGCCTTTGACGGGGCGCAGGATTACGATTTCGTGCTGCGCTGTACGGAGCACACCCAGGCTATTTACCACATACCCAAAGTGCTGTATCACTGGCGTGCCCATGAAAATTCCACGGCGGAAAATCCCGAGAGCAAACGGTATGCCTTTGAAGCCGGCATGCGGGCGGTACAGGCGCATTTTGACCGGCTGGAGATTCCTGCCAGGGTTGAGATGGGAGAATATCCCGGACTGTACCGGACACGCTATCAGTGGAAGGAACAGCCTCTGATTTCCATACTGATACCCAACAAGGACCATACGGAGGATCTGGAAAAGTGTATTCGCTCCATTGAAGAGATCTCCACCTATCGAAATTATGAATATATTATTATAGAAAATAACAGCGAACTGCCGGAGACTTTTGCGTACTATAAAAAGCTGGAACAGGAAAACAAAAAAGTCCGGGTGGTTTACTGGGATGGAGCATTTAATTTTTCGGCCATCAATAATTTCGGAGCAGAATCTGCCAGAGGCGAGTATCTGCTGCTGTTAAATAACGACACGGAAATCCGGAACCCGGACTGCCTGTGGGAACTTTTAGGCCCCTGTATGCGGGAGGACGTGGGGATTACCGGAGCCAGACTTTATTATGAGGACGGAACCATTCAGCACGCGGGAGTTGTGATTGGTTTTGGGGGAATTGCAGGCCATACCTTTATCGGATTTGACGGAAAGGCCAACGGATATTTTTCCAGAATTATCTGTGCACAGAACTACAGCGCGGTGACGGCAGCCTGCATGATGACGAAAAAATCACTGTATCAGCAGGTGGGCGGTCTGACGGAAGAACTGGTGGTGGCTTTTAATGATATTGACTACTGCATGAAAGTCAGAAAATTTGGAAAGCTGATAGTATATAACCCATATGCGGAGCTTTTTCACTATGAATCAAAATCCCGCGGACTGGAAGATTCTCCAAAGAAGCAGGAGCGTTATTATAAAGAAATGAAATATTTTGTCACAAAATGGCAGGAATTTATGGACAGAGGGGATCCTTACTACAATCCCAATCTGACCCTGTCCCAAGCGGATTTTTCACTGAAACAGGTGTAAGCCTCTTAAGGAAAGGCGGAAGTTACTATGGAAAAAATCGGAAAAGTTCTGCTGGATACCGCCTGTTATCCGGGAGAGGATTTATACAGTGACGGGGCTGTGGAAGACCGGATTCTGGAACTGGCCAGGAAGTATCCGGAAAAAGAATACAATCAGGTGATTGCCAGAGAGCAGGACTGGGCGGTACTGTACCATCTGGCCCATGAGAGGGGCAACATTCTGAGCTGGTATCCCTTTGAACAGGGGGCGAAGCTGCTGGAAATCGGCTCCGGCTGCGGTGCTGTCACGGGAGCTGTCTCAGCTTCGTCTTCTTTGGTGACCTGTGTGGATTTGTCCATGAAACGAAGTACCATCAATGGAGTGCGCCATCAGAACCAGGACAATATCAGGATCTGTGTGGGGAACTTTCAGGATATTGAAAAAGAACTGGAACAGGATTTTGACTATGCAACGCTGATTGGCGTATTTGAATATGGCAGAGGTTACATGGAAGGGGAAAAACCCTATCATAAGTTTCTGACCACGGTGATGAACCATATCAGGCCCGGCGGAAAACTGCTGATTGCCATTGAAAATAAGCTGGGGCTGAAATACTGGGCAGGATGCCGGGAAGACCATACCGGAACTTTTTTTGAAGGGCTGGAAGGCTATCACAATACCGGAGGAGTCCGCACTTTTTCCAGACCGGAACTGATTCGGATTATGGAAGAATGCGGATATGAAAATTACCGGTTTTATTATCCCTGTCCGGATTATAAATTTCCCACGGTGATTTATTCCGATGAATATCTGCCCAGGACAGGAGAGCTGAACCGGAATATCTGTAATTTTGACCGAAACCGTCTGGTGCTGATGGACGAAGGAAAGGTATTTGACCAGCTTCTGGAAGACGGGCTGTTTCCACTGTATGCCAATTCATTTTTT
>CAIGRU010000942.1_pt1 | contig 17634 bp, 14 predicted proteins | sample 7351341 | NCBI WGS metagenome assembly CAIGRU01
CTGTAACGTTGACGGCTGAATGCCGATTTTGTCAGGGCTTGTTTGCCTGTATTTCCAGTAAAAATTTTATTGAATCAAACGGGAACGGAGGAAGAATGGGAAAGAAGAATAATGTTATGTGCGACTATTTGGGGAAGCCGGAAAAATTTGCCGACTTTATTAACGGGAGCCTGTATGAGGGAAAGCAGGTGGTGAAGCCTGACGGTGTAAAGGTCAGTCCGACAGTGTATGCAAAGGAGGAAAGAGTCCGGGATATTTTAAGGATGGTTTACAGAGAAGAGAATTATGTCCTTATCGGCGTGGAAAATCAGAATTCGGTTCATTACGCTATGCCCGTAAGATGTATGGAGTATGACGCTCTGGAATATAAAACACAGCTCAAAGAGTTGAGGGAACATAATGAACGGACAAGGAAAGGGGGCGTTATGAACGGGGCCGAGTTCCTTTCGGGAATGAAAAAAGAAGACAGGTTACACCCGGTGGTGACAATCGTATTTTATCATGGCGAGGAGGAATATGATGGTTGCAGAAATCTTCACGATATGTTAAACTTTGGAAAAGAGAACGAAATATTCAAACAATATATTACAAATTATCATATCAATCTTGTAACGCTGGAGGCACTTAGGGAGGAAAATTTCCGTACGGACGTCCGCGAGCTTATCGGCTTTATGAAAAGAAGAAGGAGTAAGGAGGAGCTTGAGGAATACTGCCGGGAGAATGAGGAACGAATACGGCAAATGGATGAAGATACATTTGATGCAGTCAGTGTAATGATTAACCGGCCGAGGTTTATAAAAAAGAAAGCTGTGTACAGAGAAGGAGGGAAAGTTAACATGTGTAAAGCAATGGATGACTGGGAAAAGGAGCTTTTGCAGGAGGGAATGGAGAAGGGAATAGAACGTGGAATTAAGGTAATGATACTTGATAATCTGGAAGAAGGAGTTTCGAAAGAGAAGATTTTGGGAAAATTACAAAAGCATTTTGGCATTGATTTGGACTCTGCAAAGGAGTGTTATGCCAGATATGCGGTGTGACGTCAACAGCACATAAAGATAGAAAGCGGCACAGCTTACAGGATGTGCCGCTTTTCCGGTATTTTCCGGTTAATACAGTATGTTTTAAATTTCCGTCACCACCGGGCTGACTAAAATCCCGCTTTCATGGAGCTGGTATTCGTAAGCCCATTCGGGACCGGTGGTTCTCCATGCGTTGGGGCCTATCCAGGTTTCCGTGTGGTTACAGTTGTGGAGGGTTCCAAAGCTGTTAATCCTGTTTCCAAACGCAGTAATTTCCAGGAGATGCTCACCGGCGGAAACATTCGGTATAGTAAGTTCATAAGGTGAAAGCGCAATGTTTCCACAATCTTTGCCGTCTAAAGCCACGCTCATAACGGGACAGCGGAACTGGGTAACGCTTACGTTCAGGCTGCAGTCCTTAGATACGGTGACAGGAACTTTGTAGGTAATGCTGGCGCCGTAGAAGGGGAGCCCCTGCGTGCAGATATCCCCGAAAGCAAGTCTTTGCACCGGAGGAGTGAGCATACAGCTGCGGCCGGCAACTTTTACGCCGAAATCCCCCAGAAGGTACATAGCCTCCACGTTAAATTTATTGTAGTAAGGCATCTCCGCAATCAGGATATTTTCACCCGGCTGTAAATCGGGCAGGGTGACTGTCTGGATGGAACGGTCCGTAAAGTAGCCGTTGATTTCGGAGGCCACTTCCTGTCCGTTCAGGTACAGTCTGGTTTTGTCCGCCTGTTCCAAGGCAAGTAAAGGCGCTTTGACTGCAATTTCAGAGTCGATGCGGAAGCGGAGAGAGAGCTTATGCCGGATTTCCTCGGCATCCGGGAACACCCAGGGCTGCGGGAAAGCGTCCATTCGAAGCTGATACCCCAGAATTTCCCGGAATTTATTGTCTATGCGAAGGACTTCGTCGGGGGCCTGCCAGTCTCCGTCGTCAAATTTTGCCTCTGCGATATCAAGAATCCTGACGTTGGGTTCTTCCAGCGAAATATCCATAAAATCAGGAAGAACAATCTGCGTCTCTGCTGCCGCGTCCCTGGCCGTTACAGGCACCTGAGAGGAAGCGGAGGCGTCTTCGGGAACCAGTAAATACAGCAGAGAGTCATGGTCATATACGGTTTCTTCTATAATCGTATTCCAGCCTGCATTGTTATCGGTGTCACCTGCCCTGTCCCCCGCACGGCAGTCTGTAGTGTTGCCTGCACCATAATTTTCACCACCGGCTGTGCCACCTGCCGCATCTTTCGTATGGCGGTAAGGAACTTCCCTGATTTCTCCGGTCATAGCGTCATAAAGCACAGGACGGTAAGCGCCGGAAAGCTTTATGGTAAGCTCCTCGCGCTGAGGAATATCAGGATTTGCCATTGGCCGGCAATGGGCAAGGAAGAGCCACTTATTGCCGTTGTCGTTTCTCATCTGATAAATCAGATTATCCGTCCGCACGCCGAGCTGGTTGTGAATGTCTACGGTTCTTGCGGGAAGGAGCGCGGAGAGCAGCAGATTTTCCGCAAATCCAATCTTCTCGCAGGTGTCCGCAAAGTCGGCGGCGTCGCTGCACGGAAGGGCGTCCACATGGGAAGGAATGGTTCCGGTAAAGATGACACGCCCGCCTTTTTTGCGGAAAGCCATAAGGCGCTTAAGGGTGCTTCTGCGGATGGTCACGCAGTTGGGAACCACAATCACGTCGTATTTCATTTTCCCTGTCATCAAATCGCCATCGGCGTCAAGGGCGTCATCCGGCGTCTGGTCCTTCCAGAGGGCTTCGGAAATAAAATCAAAATCAATGAGTCCGTAAAGAAGCCATTCCGTAAGCTTGTGGAAATTGTAGTCCATTTCCTGACGGATGCCGTCGGTCTGTTCTTTTGCGCCCCAGTAGAGCCAGTAGGATTCCACAGGGTGGATAACCCCGACTTTTACCTCGGGCGTTCCTCTGGTAAGGGCGGTGTTAAGGCGTCCAAAATAATCCTCTATCATAGAATATTTCCGGTACCAGGGAGACTGATAGCCGATGGCAGCGGGATAATCGCGCTTGGCTTCGCCTGCCATGGAGGTCCAGGTCAGGTGGTGCACTCTTATGGTAACGCCTAAGGCAGCCTGCCAGTCGCCTGCCAGCTTGTGGCCGCGGAAGTCAAAATTCCAGTTGGTAACTCCGTAGAGCTCGCTGAGCATGCCTTCATATCCAAACTGGTGAACCGCGCTCTGAGCCTGCTTGGCGGTGGTCAGCTCCCGCCAGTCGCAGAGCATGTCGATGCCGGGAAGGTCAAAGGAGCGGTAGGAGCGCATGGCTTCTCCCAAGGCGGCGGTCTGCGACATCAAGGTAGGTTCTTCCATCATATGTCCCGTCAGGGCAATGTTGTGCTTACGGCACCATCCGCCGATATTGTCCGCAAAGGCGGTAGCGAACCGCTCGCAGATATGGTCATGGTAATGGTAACGGTTTACGGAAACCGCGCCCTCGGGCAGCTCCCAGATACATTCGGGAAAGCTTTCAAAGAAGTTACAGTCGTAGGCATTTTCATAGGTCTCGGGGAAATCATCCGTAAAGGGAAGGATGACCTTTTTCTTTTCTTCCGCAAATCCAAGAGTCTGCTTGTGGCAGAACTGGGGCTCGTCCGTAAAAATCGCGGGAACCGTATCGCCGAAGCTCTCTCCCAGCTCCCGGTAATAGGCTTCATGGGTGAGCTCGATGAATCTGTCTATGGCTTTGGGATTTAAGGTGTCTACATAGGCCTGATTGTTGTACCAGGGGTCGTTCCCGGCAATTTCCCTGTATAAATACCAGATATCAGAGCCTTCCGGTTCCTTTGCGTCCGGGGCAAGGAGCTGATAGGAGGCCAGATATCCGTTTTTCAGCCTGACGGAGTACTTTGCCAGGAATTTGCGGTTGCCGCTGCTTACCGGCTGGGCGGGGGAAACGCCGTATTCGGATTTTACGTCTTCCTTTTCGGGAAGTTCTTCCGGTGAAAAGACAAGGAAGCGCATCCGGTAGTCGGGATTTTTGGTCACCAGTCCGCCCGCGGCGCCGGAGGGCCAGCGATCCTCGTCATAGAGCCATGTAATCATATCGAGGCTGTTTGATTTTTCATGGGAATAATGAACCATATCCATAAATTCTTTTCCCAGATAAGGGAGGTCCATACCGGTACGACAGTGAATGTGCGCGCCGCCCATTCCCATAGTGTGAAGGTCTTCCAGAGTATGGTCGATATCTTCTTTATTTACCTTGCAGTTCCAGGACCAGAAGGGCGCGCCCCTGTATTCGCTGGTGGGATTTTGAAACAGCTCCTTCGCAAGGGAGGGGCTGCCGTTTTTTTTGTAAAGCATTTGTAGCTTCTCCTTTCCAACGCATTGCTATAACATGCAGACCGTCGGCCGTCCTGTTACGCAATAGTTTTCTTATAATAAAGTCATTTGCCAATGATGTACACAGCATAGTGTAAAAATAAGAAAAAGAATATGCATTTTGTGTGATGAAAGTGGGGTGATTATTCTTTTTTTGTGCTTATTATATGAAGAAATGGAAATTTCTTCTGCAATAATCGGGAAATCCATCATAAATGATTGGATTGTCCATGGAGATTTTTTTGAATAATCTCTAAAATAATATTTATCTTACTTAAGTAAAGAGAAACGAAAAAGAAATGTAGATTTATTAAGGAGGAAAGCAATGAAAAAGAAAGTTTTAAGTGTTCTTATGGCAGCGGCAATGACGGTCGGACTGTTAGCCGGCTGCGGCGGCGGAAATGACAGCTCATCGGAAAGCGGCGGAAACGAAGCGGAAGATAACACGGAGGAAGCGGCGGCTCCGGCGGAGGACAGTTCCGGGGACGAGGCTCCCGCAGATGCGGCGGCGGACGGCGAATATAAGGAAGCAACCATCACTATGCTGGTGGATAAGGAAACAACCACGACAGGAATCGAAGCGGTTTGCGCTCTGGCAAAGGAAAAGCTGGGAATCACTGTGGAAATTGAAACCCGTGTGGGCGGCGGAGACGGCGACAATATTGTAAAGACCAGACTGGCGTCGGGAGATATGTCCGATATCTGTCTGTATAATTCAGGATGTAAGTTCTCTATCTTAAATCCTTCCGAATATTTCCTGGATTTGTCTGACCAGCCTTTCATAAGCAAGCTGGACGAGTCTTTCTTAAGCGCGGTAACGGTAGACGGAGTGGTTTACGGCGCGCCTGCCGGATTATGCAGCGGCGCGGGCGTTGTGCTTTATAATAAAGACTTATATGCAGAGTATAATCTGGAAGTGCCCCATACCTGGGCGGACTTTTTGAAGAACTGCGACGTACTTAAGGATGCGGGCGAGGTTGCGGTAATCGGAAGCTTTGCAGAGAGCTGGACCACACAGGTTATCTACCTTGGCGACCACTACAATGTTCAGGCGGAAAATCCTGATTTTGCAGCACAGTTTGAGGCCGGCGAAGCGAAATATGCATCAGACCCGGCAGGCTTAAAGAGCTGGCAGAAGGCTGCCGACCTTGCGCCTTATTATAATGAAGATTACACAGCCACTACCTACAATATCGCATGCGATATGCTGATAAACGGCGACGGAGCGCATTGGATTATCACCTCCGACGGTGTTTTGAATAACCTTTACAGCAACTACGGCGATGATGTAAATAAGATTGGAGCCTTTGGAGTTCCCGGAGACGACGCCAATAACCATGGGATTACCACATGGCCGGCAGGCGGCTTCTATGTAAATAAGACCAGCGAGCATGTGGACGACGTACTTCGCTTTTTGAATTTCTGGTTATCCGATGAGGCCATTGCAACTTATCTGGAAGTACAGCCTCCCGCAGGCCCGATAATTGTCAAGGGAATCAGCCTTCCTGACGACGCCTTTGACGCGGTGAAGGACGAGCAGGCATACATCGACGCCGGAAAAGCATGTACGGCGCTGGAGTACCAGACGGCAGTTAAGGGTGCAAGCTGCGAGCAGATTACACAGGAAGTTGGAACCGGACAGATTTCGGCGGAAGAAGCGGCAAAAGCGTATGACGACGATTGCCTGAAACAGGCGGTTCAGCTTGGACTTGACTGGAACTAGGAAGTTTTTTGGAAATTTTGAAACTGGAAATCAGCAGATGCCCGAAAACGCACGGAACGATTTACGGATGCAAGGCAGCCGGAAATTGTTCCAGACCAGGGTGCGTTCGAGGGCATCTGCGGAACTAATATAAGGAATTTGCCAATGAATAAAAAAAAGATGTATTCCACCTGGTTCCTTGTGCCCGCCATGATAGTTTTTCTTCTCATCTTTATCATCCCTACGATGGCCTCATTCTTTTTCAGTATGACGGTGTGGGATTTTAAGAACTGGCGGTTTACCGGGCTGGACAATTTTATCATGTTTTTTTCTGAACGCTCTTTGAATATCGGTATTAAAAACACGTTGATATACGCGGTTCTCACCAGCGGAATCAAAGTGATTCTTGCCTTTTTTATCGCAGTTTTCCTGACAGGAAAAATCAAAACAAAGAACATACAGCGTTCGATTATTTTCTTTCCCAATCTGGTAAGTACCATGGCGATTGGCATTACCTTTACAGCCATGATGCATCCCACCCGGGGGCTGATTAACCGTGCGCTTTCCACCTTTATGGAAAGCAAGATTAACTGGCTGGGGAACCCGGATTTGGCGTTATTTTCCATTATAGGCGTGGATATCTGGAAGGGCCTGAGTATCGCCACAGTCATTTATGTGGCGGGCATTCAGTCTATTGACAGAACCTATTACGAAGCGGCGGAAATCGACGGTGCAAATGGCCGTCAGAAGCTTTTTGCAATCACGGCGCCCCTTGCGCGGCCGGCCATGAACTCCGTTATTATCCTCTCCTTTATCGGCGGTCTGCGCACCTTATCTGGGCGATGACAGGAGGCGGTCCCGGATTTGCAACGGACGTAATGGCCTCCATCGTTTACAAGCAGTATGCGGCAGGATTCTACGGCCTGTCCACAGCCGGTAACGTGATTATGTTCATTATGATTGCTCTTCTGGCATTCCCGCTGCAGAAGTTTTTGTTGAGCAGGGAGGTGGATTCCTGATGAAAAAAAGAAAAGTATTGACGCTTATAGGCGATGTGGTCGGAATGGTTCTGTGTCTGTTTATATTTGTGACGCCCTTTCTGTATATGTTTTTAAATTCCATTAAAAATAAGAAGGAAGCCAACCTGATGTCGCTGGCCCTGCCCACGGAGATTCATTTTGAAAATTATGTGGAAGTGTTAAAGGCCAATAACTACATGCTGATTACGGCATTTAAAAACAGTCTGCTGATTGCATTTTTTTCGGTGGCAATTTTGATTCTTGTGGGCTCCATGGCAGGCTATGTGCTGCAGAGACGCTCGGATAAGACCATGACGGTTGCCAATGCGCTGATTATGTCCGGGCTGATGGTGCCTCCGGCAATCCTGCCCACAATCTGGGTGCTGCAGGGAATGCATATATACAAGACCCTGTTTGGAATGATAACGGTGGAGGTGGCGTTATGTATTCCCTTTACCATTATGCTGTACCGCGGATTTATGGGAACCATACCGAAGGAACTGGAGGAGGCCGGACTGATTGACGGCTGCAGCCCTTTCCAGATATTTACGAAGATTGTCTTTCCGCTGTTAAAACCGGTGACGTCAACGGTAATTATTTTAAATGCGGTGAATATTTTTAATGATTTTACTCCAGAGTACTGCGATGTTTGGCTGTATTTTCTTCCGGGAAATGCCAATGCAACGGTTCAGCTTACGTTGTATAATTTTAAGGGAAAATATGAAAGCTCCTATAATCTGATGTTTGCCGATGTACTGGTAATTACGATTCCCATGCTGATTCTGTTTATCTTCTTTAATAAGAAGATTATAGACGGAATGGTAGCAGGAGCTGTAAAGGGGTAATAAAAATATGCGTTTCAGGCGTAAAATGATTTTATCTTATGCGGCTCTGGCCTTTGTCCTTTCGCTGCTCCTTGGATTTTTGTGGTGTTATTTCAATATCAGGGAGCTGCGGATGGAAAAGGTTGATAATCTGAATTTTCTTTCAAGGCAGTTTTCGATTCAGTTTGACAGCACCTATGACGTTATGAATCAGGTCACGGATTATATACTTTCCGATATGGACATGCTCGACGCCATCAGAGGGCTATCCAATTCTGATAATCAGTACTATGACAGGATGCGGATAGCTCATGAGACAACGCTGAGAAATAAGCTGAGCAATAACTATCTTTTGTCGAATTTTTACCGGGTAATTTTCTTTAATCCCAATGGAAATCTGGTCTACTGCACTATGAACAATGACGAATCGTTCATAGATATTGTCATGAATGAGGAAAATAATCAGTGGCTCGGGGAGGTGGATTTGCTTTACGGTAAACCCTTTCTGACGGGCGTACACAAGGATAACTGGAAAAGGGATAAAAAGGAAGAAATTTTTTCCATGATTCGGGCCATTCAGGGAGAGCGAATGGGTTATATTGAGGTGCAGCAGAAGGCTTCTGTTCTGGAAGAAATGTTTTATCTTCCGGACGACAGCATCGACGTCATAGCGGTTCTGCCGGACAATACCGTGCTGTATTCCGATGCGGACGGACAGACGAAAATGCTTATGAATCTGGCAGAAGGAAAGGGTGACGGAAATTACCAGCTCGGGGACAGCCTGATTTCTGTCAGCACCACCAGAGCCGGCGTCAGAATGATTCTGGCGGAAAATATGAAAATGACGGGCAGGGCGGAAAAAAATACCCTGTTTTTTGCATTTTTACTTATTGTCTGTGTGTTCGGTCTGTTTATGCTGTTTATAGTTCTGATATCCAATCGCCTGACACAGCCTATTCATGAAATCAGGGCGCTGATGGAGCAGACGGAAACCACGGATATCAGTAAGGCGGTGAGAATCAATACCACCGATGATGAGATTGTAGCTTTTGGACATGCCTATGAAAATCTTTTAAAACGCCTTGGCGAAGCGGCGGATACGGAAAAGAAGCTGTCAATTTTACAGCTGCAGGCACAGTTTGACGCTCTGCAGGCGCAGGTAAATCCGCATTTTCTCTATAACGTTCTGAATGTGATTTCCACCAGAGGGCTTGAGGACGGCGATGAGGGAATCTGTGAAATCTGCGGAAATCTGGCCGGTATGCTGCGGTATTCCACCAGTAATGTGGAGAGATACGCCCCGGTGAGGGACGAGCTGGATTACATGAAACGCTATGTGAACCTGCTGCAGTTCCGTTATGAGGAGCGGCTCTGTGTGGAGATTACCTGCGATACGTCCATAGAAAAGGAAATCCTGCCCAAAATCGTCCTTCAGCAGTTAATTGAAAACAGTGTTCTCCACGGCTATAATAATGAAGATGTGGTAATGCAGATTCAGGTAAGAGGCTTTCGGGATAATACAGGGTGGTATATCCGAATGGAGGATAACGGCGAGGGAATAAAGGAAGACGTTTTGCATGACCTGCGCCGGGGAATAAAGGAAATCAGGGAAAAGATTCACGTGCGCAACAGCGCGATTGAAATGGAAATAGGCGGTATGGGGCTGCTGAACCTGTATGCGAGACTGTATCTTCTATATGCGGATAAGCTGGTCTTTGAGCTGGAAAATACAAAGGAGCGCGGGGCTGCGGTTACCATTGGAGTAAAAACGGAGAGGGAAGAAAATGTACAGCGTACTGGTAGCAGATGACGAGCCTGCAGCACGTAAGCATATTGAAACGATTATTGCCAGAAAGTGTCCGGGGTACTATGTGGCGGGGAGCGTGAGCAACGGCGGTGAGGCGTTAAAGAAAGTAAGGCAGCTACAGCCGGATGTCCTGATTACGGATATTCGGATGCCGGTACTAAACGGAATAGAGCTGGTAAAGCGGATTGTGGAGGAAAAGGAAGATATTATTATCGTGCTTGTCAGCGGCTACTCGGATTTTAGCTATGCGCAGTCCGCTATCAGGCTGGGCGTCAGCGATTATATCTTAAAGCCTGTGGTGCCTTCGGAGCTGCAGAGAATGCTGGAGGGTCTGGAAGAGCGTTTGAAGGTGCAGTATTGGAGAAACAGAAACCTGATTATCCGAAAACTGTGCGCCGGAGACGAGCTTTCGGAGAAAATAATTGACAGATACTTTTCAGAAGGACTTTATGATGCTGCGATAATCCGCATGAACGGGCTGCCATGCCGTTTTTCAGGATATGGAAGAAAGGAAATATTTTCCGACGTCAACGAGAGGATGCTGATTTACGGGAGAGACGAGAGGGAGATGCTCTGTATCTGCCCCCACGAGCTGATAGAGGAGCAGGATTTCCCTGGGCTGATACAGTCTGAAATAGAAAAACAAAAATCAGGCACAGAATATTTTACAGTGGTAATGTCAGATGAGCCGGTGAAGACTATGGGGCTGGCTGAAACCATTGAAAAGCTGTATCAGACTCTGGCAAGAAGGCTCGTATTAGGGAAGAACAGAGTGATTCATCTGGAGGAACCCGGCGGCGCCGAACGGGAGGGGAATATTCAGGATTATCTGTATCCCCTTCAGGCGTACTGTAAAAAGAAGAACCGCCAGAAGGCGCGGGAGGAGGTAAAGCGTCTTCTGCTTTTGTGGGGGGAGGAGGAACGTCCGCAGCTCTGGGTGGAGAATATGTTTAATCATATCCTGTACGTTTTGCAGGAGTTTGGAGAAAAGCGCTCCTGCGAGGGGGAACTGGGATTCCTAATCGAGGAGGCTTTTGCCAACGCTGAAAATATGCAGGAGCTGAGTGAAAATATCGACCAGATTTTGTTTGCCAGTGCGGAAGAAAATCCTGTGTTTGAGAAGATGGATACCCGTGAATATTATGAAAAGGTGATGAAATACATAGGGGATAACTTTTCCAGACAGCTGACGCTTGCCTCTGTCGGGCGGGAGATGGGGATTTCACAGCCGTATTTGAGCAAGCTGCTTAGAAAGTACGGCGACGAGTCCTTTACGGTGTGCCTGACCAGACTTCGAATGGAGAGAGCAAAGGAGCTGATGAGCGTTCCCGGACAGAAGCTGTATATTAAAGATATTGCGGAGCAGGTGGGGTATAAGGACCAGTTTTATTTCAGCCGCATGTTTCGGGCGTATACGGGGCAGAGTCCGTCGGATTTTTATAACGGATGAGAAAATTAATTGCAAAAAACAAAGAATAATTCTCCATTTTTTACAGATAATAACTCCATGACTTGTGTAAAGCAGGAAACTTAAATAACTGTTTAAGGACAGGGATTTATGTTTACAATAAGAGAATGAGCGAACGAAGGAAATGGAGGAAGTGATAAATGAAAGCAACAGGCATTGTCAGGCGGATAGACGACTTGGGGCGTATTGTTATACCAAAGGAAATCAGGCGGACCCTCCGCATCAGAGAAAGCGACCCGCTGGAAATTTTTACCGACAGGGAAGGCGAGATAATATTAAAAAAATATTCTCCTATTGGGGAAATGAATACATTTGCAAAGCAGTATGCGGAAAGCCTTTCGCAGGCATCGGGAAGGACGGCGCTCATCGCGGACAGGGACCAGTTCATTGCGGTGTCAGGCGGGTACAGGAGCCTTTTGGGGAAATCCATCAGCAAGGAGCTGGAGGAAAAGCTGAACAACAGGGAAATGATTCTTGCCTCGAAGGAGGATTCGGATTTTATCCCCATTACGCAGGACGTCACGGACGACTTTACCCAGGAGGCAATAACGCCTATTATCTGCGAGGGAGATATGATTGGCGGCGTGGTGCTGATTGATAACGGCGAGAAAGGGAAGATGGGAGAAGTGGAGCAGAAGCTGATACAGTCGGCAGCCGGCTTTCTGGGAAGGCAGATGGAACAGTAAATGTGCTTTAGTGCAGACAAAAAAGGTATCTCAAAACGGGAAGGTTTTGCGATACCTCTTTTATGCTTATATAAATATGAGATTAAAATGCTGTAAAAATCAAGGAAAAATTTTACAGCACTAATATTAAACGTGATACATCACAAGCGCCTCCCGGCAGGCTGTCTCGCCCATCTCATAGTAGTCTCTGGAAGTGCGGTTCAGGCGGCGGATGGCAACGCTGCGGTTTGCTGTCTTTGGCTTGTCGCTGATAAAAGTAATTTCATCCGTGGCATATTCCTTATCCAAATCCGGGTCGTCCTCCTCCTCGTAAAAAGGGTCGAAAAGCAGAACCCTCTCATCCTCAAGTCCGGTCAGAAGAACATAATGGCCCACGTCGAGATAGAGATACAGCACCACCACTCCTCCCTTTTCAAGAGCCTGCCAGATTGGGCTTCCAGGTGTAAGGCTCACGGTATCCCCGGAGTAATGCTCGCAGCGGAGCGGAAAGTTTTTCCTTTCGCTGAAATGATTGAGCCAGCAGGTCATATAGCTCATAGCGGCAGGCGAAGTACCGTGCTTGCAGAGCTCGCCCGCTTCATTATATGTATCCATGCAGTAGAGCATGATGAATTTCACAAGGTCGGGAAAAATTTCCTCCCGCTCAAAGAGATAGCGGATGCCGTTTAATATGGAAACGGGGCCGCAGTCGTATTCGGTGGTCTGATAATTCAGTAAATTTTTCATTGAGGTACTCCATTAAAATGTTTAAAAGTATATGCAAAGTGATTGTAATATACTGCTGTTTGCGGGATTTGTCAAGAATGCGCTTTATGGCCTAAATTCCGGGTAAGTCAATGAGATAAATATTCAGAAAGCATTTCATGTGTACAGTCACGAATATCACTTGCAATAGTCTTTGCCTTTGCCTCGTTGATTCCAATATTTCGGGCAACGGCAATTAAATCCTGAAATCCAGGATTCCGCCCTTCGCCATTTATGGTAGTTGCGTGTTCTCCGCCAAGGGAATAGCTGTAGGTAAGGTCATAAGCAGGGGAAAGAACCCATCTTTCTTCCTTTTCATTATATAAAAATGTAAAATTCTTGGAATGGTCGTCCCTGTTATGGGCAAATACATTAAAGCACATGAGACGGTACATTTTTTCGACTTCCGAAAAGTTTTTGGTGATTTCCAGCGTAAGTTTCATCAGAAGATTGTAATCCAGATTCGGGAGCCGGTGGGAGGTCTCGAGAAGCGCGCTTACGGAAACCATGTGGATTCGCACCGCCATTTCTTTTGAATCCTTTGCTCTGTCAAATCTTTTTGTGCCGAAATAACCATTGCAGAGTGCAGAGGGAAAAAGCCGCGTTTCCGCCATTTCCAGACCGCACGCTCTGGCGCAAAGAGAATAATCGTATTCCTGCCTGCCGATATTTTCACTGTCGTCAGAGGAAGGAAATTTGATAATCCATTCCTCCCCGTCTATATTTGTGAGTATTTTCGGCCTTGCGCCACCGGAGGAACCGCCGAGACGAAATAGTTTATCTAAATCCTGGCATGGTTCGGAATTTAAGATGTCACGGCATTTCCGGGAAATAATATCCAGATTCCAATCAGAGGGAGCTGTTTCAAAGGAAATATCCGGCTCATAGGTAAGCGCGCCCATTCCCGAGGAACCGACAATTGCCAACCGGACGAGACGCCCGATTTTCGCCGGTTCTATATGGTGGTTGAGCAAAAGGCGGTCAACTAAAAGACGGCCAAAACCGTCAGGAAGGCTGTCTGCAAACACACCAAATAAGCCGTCGAAAGGGTCGGCTTTTGGGATAAAAACTTTTTTTTGCCGGGGAAGAGAAAAGGGGCTGATGGAAAACCCGTCTTCCAGCCATTGTTTTTCATATTCAAAGGCAGCGAGGTATTTTTTATAAACAGCCAGCTTTCCGACTTTTCTTTGATGATAAAATACGTTTACCTGTTCAATTTCCTGCATTTATAATTTCCTCAATAGAAAGGGGAGGCACATCCGCAAAAAGCCGTTCCAGTTCCCCTGATATATCAAGAGCAATGGCAATCTTAATCAGGGAAAGAAGGGATATTTCACCGCTTTGCTCAAAGCGTTTCAGGGAGCCTAAGCTCACGCCGGAAAGCTCGCTAAGCCTGCGCTGCGATATTTTCCGTCTTTTGCGAATGCCGCGTATACGTTCCGCAATCTGCCGCTCGATTTCAGGGGGAGTTTTACGTAAAAAAGAAAATGATGTATTCATGGCTAATATATTAGCTTAAATGAAAAATAAATGCAAGTTTTAGCTAATATTATAGCTGAAAAAATCAATGAAATTAAAAATAAAGTACAGCTTATAATACCGGCAAAAAATACAGATACTTTATCATATGAAGATTTACGGAGTCTTTGCGGAAGTTTTTTTAAATTTAGTTTGGAGAATATTGACATTTCGACCCTGTAACAGTATAATGAACCAACTGTTAAAAAATCAGCATCGGACGTGAAATGCGCCTGGTGCTGTATTAAAGGGGAGAGAATTATTTGTGTCTGCGCTGCGTCCACAATCTCCGCAAATAAAAAGAGCAGTGAGGAAGTGAGGGATACTATGAAAAAATCAATCAAAAGCATTATCAGCCTTCTGATGGTACTGGCATTTACACTGGCTATGGCCGGCTGCGGAAATTCCGACAACAATCAGGGCGATACAATAAATGAGACACAGGGTGAAACAGTGGGAGGCAGTACGGCCGAAGAAAATGAAGGTAACGGAGGAGCCGCACAGGCAGCTCCCGGAGAAAAAATTGTAAACGTAGGCGTTACGGATTCCCTTGGCGGCATCAACCCTTTTGCCATTGACCAGACGGAAATCAACAAGTATGCGGTGGGGCTCATGTTCCTGCCGTTAGTGGAGCTTGACAAGGACTTGAATTTCCAGAATATGCTGGCGGATTCGATTACGACAGAGGACAATATCCATTTTACGGTACACATTGACGATAAGGCGACCTGGTCTGACGGAACGCCGGTAACGGCTGCCGACGTGGAGTATTCCGTGCGCCGTCTTGCCAGCCCGGTTGTAAACAACACGACGCTGATGCTTTACGCCTTTGAGGGTGTGGGCGACGACGGTTATGTGGAAGAGGGCGCGGAAAGCGTGGAAGGTATTCAGATTATTGACGACAAGACGGTTGAGTTTACGTCCAAATACCCTATGGCGCTTACCACCTTTGAAAATACCTATGCCAGATATCTTCACACCATGCCGAAGCATATCATCGAGAAGTTCAGCGAGGCGGAGCTTACCACGGCAGACTGGTTCAACTGCCCTGACGTCATCAGCGGCCCGTATTTTCTGACGGATTATGATAACGACCATTATATTTCCTATACGGCCAATACCGATTACTGGAAGGGCGCGCCCAAGATTGACAAATTAAATATCAGAATCGTGGACGCCAGCCAGATTTATGCCGGCCTGCAGTCGGGAGAAATCGATATTACCCATCACACGATGACGGCAGTACCCCAGGAGGACTTTGAAAGTATAGAAGCCCTTGAAAATGTGGAAACTGTATATGGAGCGCCAATCACCAACCAGTCCGCATTTATTCAGACGGCAAACCTTCCTGATGCAAGGGTGCGTCAGGCTCTTGTCTATGCAATTGACAGGCAGCAGCTTGTAGACCAGCTCTTAAAGGGACACGGCGAGGTGGTGGATGGCTTCCTTTCATCGGCAAGCCCGTTCTTTGACGAGAGCGTTACCCCGATTCCCTACGACCCGGAAAAGGCAAAGGCGCTTCTTGAGGAAGCCGGATGGGACGGCTCCCAGACGCTTCGTTTTTATGTGAATTCCGGCGACAGCACCTTTGTGAACGGCGCTCAGGTTCTGGTGGCCCAGTGGGCGGCGGTTGGAATCAAGGTGGAAGTACAGACTGTGGATTTGGCAACTCTTATGACGATTGCGGGAACCACGGATTATGATATCCTTGCCGTGCAGTACACTTATGCGCCGGTTGACCCGTACCCTGACGTAGACTGGCTCCTTAGCGGCGAAGGAAGCTGGACCGGTTATTCCAGCGAGACCATCAGAGACGCTCTGGTGAAAACTCAGGAGACCAGCGACGTGGACGAAATCAGGGCTTTATATTCGATTGTAGACAAAACGGTTCAGGAGGACGTTCCCATGTTCTCCGCATATATCATCAGCGCCCAGGGAGCGGTGAGCAATCGCTTAAGCGGCGCGCAGCCCAGCGCTTACGGGTTCTTTAACGACGTGCAGAACTGGGACGTTGCAGAATAATAAGCATTGTTGCTTTGTATGGAAGTGCGCCGCAGGTGCGGGGCATGTGTAAGTGAGGAAATGCGATGTCACATTTACTGGAAGTACAGGGACTGACTACCACCTTTAAGGGCGACTATGGCAAAACCATCAGCGTGGACCATATTCAGTTTCATGTGGACGAGGGAGAGGTTGTCTGCATTGTAGGGGAGTCAGGGTGTGGAAAAAGCGTAACCTCGCTGTCAATTATGGGATTGTTAGGAAGGGGCGGAGCTGTCACTGACGGCTCTGTCCTGTTTGACAGTAAGAATCTTCTTTCCATGACGGAAAAGGAGCTTGATAAAATCCGCGGAAATGAAATCACCATGATTTTTCAGGACCCTCTTACGTCCCTGAATCCTGTTTTTACAGTGGGGAGCCAGATAACAGAGAGCATCAGAACGCATATGCATCTTTCCAGAGAAGATGCGGCAAAGCGGGCGGAGGCGCTGCTTACGAGAGTGGGGATGCCGGACGCCCATGGAACCATGAAAAAATATCCCCACACCCTTTCCGGCGGAATGCGCCAGAGGGTAATGATTGCAATGGCGCTGTCCTGCAATCCGAGGCTTCTTATTGCGGACGAACCCACGACGGCATTGGACGTGACAATCCAGGCGCAGATTATGAAGCTGCTTGGAGAGCTGCAGAAGGAAACGGGAATGTCCATGATATTAATCACCCATGATATCGGCCTGGTTGCCAACACGGCGGACCGGGTTCTTGTCATGTATGCGGGACAGATAATTGAGGAGGCGCCGGTAAAGGAACTCTTTGAAAATCCCAGGCATCCCTATACAATGGCGCTTCTCGACACGGTTCCCACCATAAGGGACAGTGCGGAGCGGCAGCTTGTGGCCATACCGGGAATCGTGCCGGAGAGCTACGACGATATGAAGGGGTGCCGTTTTGCACCGCGCTGCAGATACCGGAGGCCGGAGTGCGAAAATCCTCAGAAGGACTATGAGTTCGGTCCCGGCCATGTGGCAAAGTGCGTGGTAATGAAAGAGGGAGGAATTGCAGATGAAAGATAAGGTGGACACCCCTCTGATTCAGGCTGAAAATTTGAAGGTGTATTATCCCATAAAGGGAGGAATCATCAGCCATACAACCGGATTCGTGAAAGCGGTGGACGGCGTTTGCTTTTCCATTATGGAGGGAGAAACATTAGGTCTGGTAGGGGAATCCGGCTGCGGAAAATCCACTATCGGGCGTCAGCTTGTGGGGCTTGAAACTCCCACAGAGGGCAGGATTTTGTATCAGGGAACCAGTCTTGCCGGTTTAAACAAGTCGGAAATGCAGAAAATAAGGACACAGCTCCAGATGGTGTTTCAGGACCCCTATTCGTCCTTAAACCCCCGGAAGCATATCTTTGAAATTCTGGCGCAGCCCATGCTGTACCACGGGATTGCCACGAAGGATACGGTGGAGAAGGAAATCCTGAAAATTCTGGATATGG
>CAIGRU010000963.1_pt1 | contig 17337 bp, 9 predicted proteins | sample 7351341 | NCBI WGS metagenome assembly CAIGRU01
CCCAGGGAATTCGATACTGCCCGGCCACTTCCATATGGACCGCCACTGACTCCGGCAGACAGTCAGGATTTTCCCCCATCATCTTCCCCGTGGCGGTGAGTACGAAAACCACATCGCACCGGGGCGCAGCTTTCCACAGCTTGGAGAGAATTCCCTCCAGGGATTCCCGTATCTCCTGCGACGGCCTGGTGTAGTCATTTACGGCAAATTCTATAAAGAGCAGGTCCGGCCTGCGGCACAGCACATCCTTCTCCATCCGGAATGCCCCAAAACGGGAGTCCGTCCCCCCAATGCCTGCATTGAAAGCTGAAAATCTGCATTCCGGATAGGTTCTTTCCAACTCACTCTGCACAAGCCCCTGCCAACACAGCCGCTTGTCCTCCACACCCTGTCCCTCGGTAATAGATCCCCCCAGATAGACAATCACCGCCTCTTTTCCTTCTTTCATCCTGTTCCGAAAATAATCAAGCATCGCCTCACCCCTGTTCTATGGCCAGATTCGCTTCACACTGTCCGCTCCCGTCACCAGTTTCGCTTCACACTGTCCGGTCCTGTCACCAGTTTCACCTCATGCCGCCCTGCCCCAAACTCGTGGTAGGGTATCAGCCGTCCTTCCAGTGCCCTGCCGTCCACAGTCAGGGAATCTTCCTTTCCTCTTTCCATGGATATCTCATACACAGCCTCCCGGAATTTCCTTGTCACATGCACCTGTTTCCACGCGGAAGGCAGACAGGGTTCCACCACCAGACCCTCATAAACTGCCCGTACCCCCAGAATATACTGGCTCACCGCCACATACATCCAAGCGGCCGTCCCCGTCAGCCAGGACACGTTAGCCAGGCCGAACCGAAGGCTGTCCGGACCGAAAATGTTTGACGCATATACATACGGCTCCGCCTTATAGCGCCAGATACCCGCCTTTCCGGCAGCCACCGCCGGAATCAGCTGACGATAGTACTCATAAGCCCTGTCGCCGTTTCCCAACATACATTCCGCAATCACTGCCCAGGTATTGGCGTGACAGAATACGGAACCGTTTTCTCCCGTACCGGGATTATAATTGGTCAGCGGCTCCTCCGGACTGGGAAAGTTTACAATGGGCGGCTCAATCTTTTTGATTCCCAGAGGCGTGTTCAGCATCTCATAAACCGCATCCATGGCCATACGGCACCTCTCCCTGTCCCCCATTCCGGACAGCACTGACCAGGTCTGGGCATTCAGCCAGATTCTGGCTTCCCCGCTCCCGGCTGTTCCCACATACTCCCCGCTGTCCATGATCGCCCTGCGGAACCACCTTCCGTCCCACCCAAGTGTATTCACAAGTTCCTTCTGTTCCCTGTAAAATTTCCGGCAGAAATGCTCTGTTTCCCCGTCTCCCATCCTCCGTGCCAGTTCTTCCATCCTGCCCAGTACCAGTCCAAGCTGCATGGCCGTCCAGATACTCTCCCCCCTGCCTTCCCTGCACACCCTGAACAGCGCGTCGTTCCAGTCGGAGCGGAGCATCAGCGGAAAGCCTCTCTCGCCCAGATGCGCGGCGCTGAATTCAATCGCCTTCCGAAGGTGTTCATAGACACTCCCCTCACCGCCGTCATAATAGGGAATGCTCTCCTTCAGAAAATCCAGTCTTCCCTCCTCGCTGATAATATGCCAGACCGTAAGAACCGTCCACAGATGATCGTCCGAGTGAACACTGGTCACCGGCTCGTATCCCTCCACCGGAAAAAAGTAATGATTCACATGGCCGTCCCCATACTGCTGTGTCAAAAGCAGTCTGGTCTTCTCCTTTGCCGCCGCCAGATCAAAGGGTACCACCGCCAGAATATCCTGGGCCGTATCCCGGTACCCCACTCCCCGGAAGGTTCCCGTGGCATAATAGGACAGATTCCTGGAAAACAGGAAATTCCTGTGGGCCTGATAAGGATTCCAACAGTTCACCATCCTTGCCGTTTCCGCATCCGGCACCCTGCATTGAAAACGCCCCAGATACGCCTCCCACCTTTTTTCCAGTGCCGCCTCCTCCTTCTCCGCAAAATGCTTCTCCCGGCAAGACGCCAGTGCCCTGGCAATGTCCTGTTTGTCCGAAGCCGCTCCCAGGAAAACATTCACTTCCGACTCCTCCCCGGCCTTCAGCTCCAGTTTCAGCTGCAGCGCGAAACAGGGATCTCCTCCCTTCAGCAGGGAATTTCCCAACGCTTCCTGCTCCAGTCCCATGGGATTTTCCTCGCTGCGGTAAGGCCCGATGAATTCATCCCTGTCCCCCTCATAGGCATGCACGGCCGCGTCCGTCCCAAAATAGATCAGCGGCGTCTCCTCCGGCTTCGGCTGCGCCTCCACCCCATAGCGGTACACAAGCGCCTGCGCCTCTTCCATCCAGGACACCTCCAGTTGATGCTTGTTATAGCACTGCCACTGCAGCTCCCGCATAAATTCCATCATTCCCAGTTCCACAAAAGGATACAGCTCAATCTTCCTGTCCCTGTCACTGACAAACTTCAGATTCCAGATGAGCGCATTCTCCCGCTCACCCACCAGATAGGTGACCGTTACCCCAAGACCGTCCTTTTCGGCCCGGAACCTGGTATAGCCCATCCCATGGCAGGAACTCCAGGAATCCGGCTTCACCGCCACAGGCTGACTGGTGGGACACCATACGCTTCCGCCATCTCTGATATAGGTATAAAATCCGCTCCTGTCCGCGGGAAGATGGAAAAAACGATAATGATTGATACGGAAAATCTGGGGGGATTTATAGAAAGCCACCCCGCCTCCGGCATGGGAAATCATCGCCGTAAACGTCCCGTTGGACAGATAATTCATCCAGGGCGTGGGCATATCATAACGGTGAAAACAGACCTCCCTGCGGGCATCCGCAAAGCTGTAAAACAGTTCCGGCGCATCCTTCTCATACATGATCCACATCCTCCTTTTCTGTCACGGAACCGGCTTCCGGCTTCCCCCGGCCCGCCTTCGGAACCTCAAATCCTGCATCCCCTTCCGGACAAACCACATTCCGGACATCCTCCCCTGCCGTCTCCGGCCTTACATCCGTCTCCCGGCAGACCAGTTTTACGCCTTCCCACTGAATCCCGTCAATGTGGCGCAGGTACATTCCCCAACAGGGAAGCGGGTCAAAAAGATGGAATTCCGGATACTGCTCCCCCATTTCAGGCACATTTCCGCAAACCTCCTCCATCACGCCCCCGGGCATTTCAAATTCGCAGTCCTTCAGCCGCACGTCCTCCATGGGCAGATTCTTCAGTCCGGAAAACACCACACAGCCCCTGGCATTTCCCCAGGGCTTTCCCTGATAAAGCCCTCCCTCTGCGCTGACCGCATGCGCCCTGATCCGTTCCAGACGCACACGGGAAATTCTACCCGGCTGCTCCTTCCCCTGTCCGAAATATCTGCGCAGCCGCTCTCCCTGGCTGAAAAATATGGGTCCGGTGCAGTTTACCATGCGGATGTCGTGCAGGTACAGCCCCTCCACGCTGCCTCCGTCCACAGGCACCACCTTGATTCCGCATCCCTTCACATCATAAAATACGCAGTCCGCCACCTCTATTTCCCGGAAATCACCCACGGACTCCGTTCCGATTTTAAAAGCAGACCACCCTGTAGTCACCCTGCACCCTGTAACGGATATCCCTTCACAGGCCTTTTTTCCTGTAGTCTTCAGGCAAATGGCATCATCCCCCGTGTCCAGATTGCAGCTGCGGATTCTCACCATGCTGCAGCCGTCAATGTCAATCCCGTCATTATTGCCGTTGCACCGACTGACCACCGTGACTTCTTCCAGTAATACACCGCTGCACTCCTGCAGATGCAGGCACCATGCCGGTGACTGCCTGCATTCCAACCCCCGGATTCTGACCTCCCTGCATTGTACCAGTCTGACCAGAAACGGCCTTATCATATGGGCAGGATGCTCCGGCGGAAATTCCCCGCCCTGGCCGTCAATGATCCCGTCTCCCTCCAGGCCAATATCCTCCGCATCCACGGCATACAGCAGGGCACGCCCTCTCCTGTGTCCCACAGCGTCCGTAAAGCAGGTCTCATTGTCCGGGTAATCTTCTATCCGCGTGCTGCCCAACAGCAGGGCGCCTCCGGCAAGGCACAGCGTCACATGGCTTTTCAGCCGCAGCGTCCCTGACACATACACCCCTTCCTCCAGAACCACCTTCCCGCCGCCCCGGCTGAAACAGTCGTCTATGGCTTCCTGTATTCTTGCCGTATCCCCGGCTCCTTCCATCTCCTCTGTCATCCCGCCCAGGGGACTTATCCTGATTGTCAACATGATTCCTCCTAACTTAAGTCGCTGCGCGACGGCTCTGAAGGGCAGCGGCCCTTCGGCGCACACTTTATACCTGCACCGCCTATATTTGCCCGCCTCAATCCCTGCACGCCTCCACCAACATCATCAGCGCCATGGACTGCCCGTAAGGCATGGGACAGACCTCCACCTCCCTGTACTCCTGCAGGGTTGCAAATACAGGTGTGCCATAGGACACGCCCTCCACGGTTCCGTCCTCCCGAATCTTTTCCAGGACACCTGCCACGGCCCGCTCCCCTGTCTCCGCAAACCTTCCCGGCAGATATCCTTTACGTACTGCCTTCAAAATCCCATAGGCGAAGGCACAGGAAGCCGAGGTCTCAAGATAGGATTCCGGATCATCCAGAAGCGTATGCCACAATCCGCTTTCATCCTGAAAACGTTCCAGGGCCTCCGCCTGCCGCCGCAGCGTGCTTAACAGAAATTCCCGCACACCCTGGTTTCCCTCCAGGCATTCCAGATAATCCACCAGGCCTGCGGTGTACCACGAATTCCCCCTTCCCCACAATGCCCCTGCAAAGTGGTGCCTTCCCTGAAATGTCCAACCGTGATAGAAAAGCCCGCTTTCCACATCCGACAAATATTTGATATGTACCATAAACTGGCGGATACTCTCCTGGATACAGCTCTCATCCCCCAGAATCCGGCCCATCCGCGCCAGAAAGAGCACAGCCATGTACAGGGTGTCATCCCAGAGCTGCCCGGGATTCAGGATACCGCTGACCACATGCTGCAGGCCGCCTTCCTCCGTTCTGGGCAGCCGGTACATAACGCCGTCAAGCCACTCCTTCAGCAGCGGCAGATATTTCTCATCTCCTGTCTCCTCATAAATGCACGCCATGGTCAGCATGGGGCAGGTGGTATTGATATTCTGCGGGGGAAGCCCCTTTTCCATCTGCCTGCCAAACCACTCCTGCAGATACCGCAGGACGGACCTGTCCCCGCTCTCCCGGTAATACTGGTACATGGCAAATAAGGCTACTCCCTGGGGCCACTCCCAGGCATCCATGGAAATAATGCTGATGGGACAGCTTTCCCTCACCGTACCGTCCGCCTCCATGCCCTGCATCCGCTGTAGAATGGCCGCAATATGTCCCTCCATCCTGGCCCTGTCCGGCTGATCCAATCCTATGGCACGTCTGTAGGATACCGGATAGCAGAAGCCCTCCACCTCCACAGACTTCCACCTGGCCCGGACCCTGCCGCCCCCTGTTTCTACTACCAAATTTGGTACCTCCGTATTGCCTGTCTCTGTGTTTTCTTTGGGGAATGCAGATTTGCCTGTCTCTGTCTTTTCTTTCGCGAATGCGGCTTCGCCTGTTCCTGTTTTTTCTTTCGCGAATGCGGCTCCTCCTGTCTCCGCCGTCAGCGTGAAAATCCCCCAGGTATCCCCAAGCTTCCTGGTATCCAACCGTGTCACGGGGCCTTCATATCCCGCGAGAATCACAGCCTTTCCGTCCCCGGAAACCTTCACCTCCGCCGCTTTCCCGTCAAAAAACCACTTCTCCACATGAAGCCGGATTCTCACCGTCTCATCCTCTATCAGGAAATCCCTTCCCTCCTGCCTGATGCGCAGCTCCCCCGTATCTCCGCCCAGTTCAAAGCAGAAATACAGACGTTCCGTCTCATAGCACCCGCTTTTATCCCGATCCAGAATATAATGGAAGCTACCCCTGTCCGTCACCAGGCCCAGATGCCCCAAAATGCTGTTTTCCACCTGGGCGGCCCGGGTAAAACCGGAACAGAAATCGTGGTCTCCCATGATGCAGCGGAGCCTGAAATACTTCGGCCGCTCCCTGTCCCATACCGCCATCACATTCCTTCTCTGTCCCCAACAGTCGCACATCCCGAAAGCCCCCATGGAAAGCCCCGGTGTTTTCCAGGAATATGCCGTCAAATCCGGACTGTCCGGCTCCCGGATGATGGTCAGATCCGCCTCCCTGCTGCGAAGGGAATTCCGGCGATAATACGTATGTGCCAGAAAACGCTCCCTCTCCTCAAAAAGGGAAAGCAGATCCTCCGGACATTTTGCCGGAAAACACAGGGATTCCAGGGAAACCGCCCCCTTCAGAAGCGCTTCCTCACCGGGAAGCCTCCCGAATTTTCCCCCGGTTCCCTGCCAGATTGTCCAGGCAAGGGAGCCGTTGTCCACATCCCGGTACGCCCTGGCCTGGGGCGGCGTCAGCTGGCCGATGGATGAATTGTAATGAACCGCCAGCATCTCCCATGCATACCGGTTCAGTTCCCCGGCAATGAAACGGCATCTCTCATCTTTGAAAAAACACAGCATCCTCATGATTTCGTTGATTGCCACAAGCACATAGGCAGAGCTGTTGTACTCGCTGAAAGCCCCGTTATGCCGGGTATACGCATACAGCCGCTCCAGACGCTGCTTTCCAATGTCCATAAGCCGCTCATCCCCCAAAAGCTCCCCCGCCGCAGTGATGGTCATACAGCCCATAATGCTTATGTTGGTGTAGTCTTCTCCCACATTCCGCCGGATACTGCACTCCATGGCATTGCGGACAGCCCCAAGAAGCCTGGAATACAGCTCCTCCGGCAGCCTGTCCCTGCACAGGATACATATGCCGATGAAATCCTTGCCGATAAAGTCTGACCAGTTATAATCCGGCGCAAGCATATGCTCCAGGTCTTCTTCCAGATAATAGGGCCAAAGCCCAAAGGTTTCGCTGCCCTCTCTCACATCCTGCAGTTCACAGAGCCGGTATAATCCCCTTATTGCCCTGTCATAGTCCTTTTCCCGTTTCAACAGCAGAACGCCCGCCGCGTAATCCGCAGTATCCCTCACCACATGCGTCCTGCCCGTGCGCCTGGTATGGTATCCGCCCACCCAGTTTTTGTAATCCCTTACCACCATGGATTCCGCTTCATCATATGCCCCGGCCGCATCGTCAAGCAGCCTGTCAATCATTTCCTGTTGAACCATCTTTCCTCCTAGTATTCCAGTTCCGCATGTGCCGAATCTGTACCTGATATTGTCAGAACAATTCCTGTCCCAAATACAGGGCCAGTAATTGTTCTGGGCACAAATTCGGCACATGCTGTTTAGTCGCTGCGCGACGGCTCTAAAGAGTAAAGGCACTTCGGCGTACTTATGGGAGAGTCAAATTTCATTCCATAGGTCCCTCATGAAATTTGCTCTCGTCCGCCTTCGCGGCTTTACTTTGTCCCTGCACTGCATTTCCCTGTCGCGAAAAGGGACTGCCTGCGGCAGCCCCTCTCAATTTAATCTATTTTGCCTTGAAGGCGTCCACCTGCTCTTGCAGAGCGGTCAGAATATCCTGCAAGCCTGCATTATTCATTTTTCCCGCATAATCATCGTAATAGCTCTTCCAGTCGTCTCCCATGGCGCCGCTCTCCAGAGCCATGCGGTATTCATCCGTCACTGCCTGGGTCTGCTCAAGCTGTGTGGCAATTTCCGTTACATTTGCCGAAAATCCCATCAAATCGGAAATGTCATTATCCGTGGCATTGTTGATTTCAAGAGCCAGTTCATTGTCCCCGTCCTTGCAGCCCTGGTTCAGATATGCGCGGAAGGTGTTGCCCATAATCCATTTCATTGCCGCGTAGGATGCGTCCACGCCGCCCTGGGTGCCGTCATATTCCAATGTCTTAATATGCGTGTCATCCAGTTTCTCATAATGAGTGCCTTCGATTCCGTATACCACCAGATTGTAAAGCTCCGTACCCTCTTCCATAGTCATAAGCTCAATCAGACGCATGGCTTCATCCGGATGTGCGCACTTGGCAGTAACGCCGTTGCCGCCTGCCGCCCATGTATTGGTGATGTAATAATTGGTAAAGATGGGGATCGCATACACCTCAAATCCATAGGTTTCGCTGTAATACTGTGACACGGACGCCTCATCTCCCGCCTGGTTGTTCATACAGTAAATATAGGAAATATCATTCATCATATTGGCGCCTTCAAAGTCCTTGGCGGTTATGGTCAGAATGTCAGGATGCACATACCCCTTTTTATACCACTCTGCGGATATTTCATAGGCCTTTAAAATATCCTCTGTCATGTAAATATTTTCTACCGTATCGCTGTCCTTTGACTTGATGAACTTGCCGTATATGGTATCATATCTGTCCATAAAGCCATACTGGGTAGAATAGGAAGTGCCAAGGGAGGGCATGTATTTCTGTGCGCCCTCGCCTGCCTGGACGGCTGCGCAGTATGCTTCCAGTGTGGCCGCAACAGTCTCCACATCCCTGTCTTTGTTCTGGAATACTTCCCTCATGGCATCAATATCGCCGTATTTGTCCATGTAGTCTTTGGGCGTTATAAAGTACATCATATTTGCCGCCCTCTGGTAATTGGGCACGATATAGGTATGCCCGTCAATGCTGCCCAGTTCCCAAAGCCAGTCCGGAAGCTCCGCCTTCAGAGCCGCATTGGAAGCCAGGTAATCATCCAGAGCCAGGAAGGAACCCTTCCCCACCTCCTCCGCAAAATCAAGTCCCACGGTGTTCAGAATGTCAATCTGCTGATTGGCAGACTGGGCCAGAATGACGGAGTTTTTGTACTCTCCTCCGGTATAGCAGTTAAAATGAACCGTCACATTCTCCATGCCCGGATAGGTCTTGAGCAGCTCGTTAAAGGCATCCTCCACCAGTTCCGTGTCCTTCTGGACACCGTTGCCCCGATACCACCACTCCAGAGTCACCGCTTCTCCGCCCGTTTCATCTGACACAGACTCCTGGGAAGAAGACTCCTCCGAAGAAGATTCCCCGGAACCGGATTCCTGACCTGACGAATCCTGTGCCGCGCTGTCCGGCGTGCTGCTGTTATCCTGTCCGCCGTTATCTCCGCAGGCGCAAAGCCCTGCAATCATTACCGCAGATAAACCAAGTGCTGCCAACTGTTTTACTTTTTTCATAACTTTTCTCTCCTTTTTGATAAATTTTAATAAAAATTACATCTGGTAGTGAGTATTCCCCTTCCTAAAACCCATTTAACCCTTTACGCCGCCCAGTGTCATTCCTTTGGAAAAATACTTCTGGAAAAACGGGAAGATACACAGTACCGGGCCTGCCGCCACCATGGCCATGGCGTAGCGGAAACTTTCCGAAGGGAAAACCTCCCCTCCCATCAGCTGCCCTGTCTCGGCCAGCTGTTTCAGATACTCCGCCTCCTTCAGAATCTTCTGCAGCAGATACTGCAGGGAATACAGATCCGGCTTGGTGATGTACAAAAGCGCCGTATTCCAGTCATTCCACTTATTTACCAGGAACAGAAAGCCTATACTGGCAAGCACCGGTTTGCACAACGGCATCACAATTTTAAAACAGATATAAAGCTCTCCCGCGCCGTCAATCTTCGCCGCCTCTATCAGCTCCACCGGAAGACTCTTGTAATTGGTTCTGATGATAATCAGGTTATAGGCCGATACCAGTCCCGGCAGAATATAGACCCATATGGTATTGTTCAGGTGCAGATACTTTACGATCAGCAGGTAGGACGGTACCATACCTCCGCTGAACAGCATGGTGAACAGTACGAAGAAGGACACCGGCCGGTTAAACCGGTAATTCGGCCTGGACAGCGGATACGCCATCACCCCCATCACCAGTACGGCCAGGAAGGTGGAGGCTGCCGTGAAAATAATGGTGGTCCGGTAGGAATGAAAGATCTGCGTCGGATCGCTGAACACCATCTTATATGCGCTCAACGAAAACTGCCTGGGAATCAGATGGTATCCGTCCCGCACCAGAGACACTTCATCCGTAAATGAGATGGACAGCACCATCAGAAAGGGTACGATATACATGACCACCATGAGCAGGAATAAAATATGCAACACCACCTGCCCGGTAGGGATTTTTTTCTTTTTTCTCATGCCGAATCTCCTCTTTTCCTGTCCTGCTTCTCAAAATAAACTGTTGTCGGGACTGATTTTTCGCACCAGTGCATTGGTTCCTGTCACAAGCAGCAGACCCGTGACGGACTGGAACAGGCCCACAGCTGTGGATTTCTCCAGGGCTCCGTTCTGCAGCGCCCGGAACGTGTATGTATTGATAATATCCGTGGTAGAATATAAGAGTCCCACATCCTTCGGCACCTGGTAAAACAGACCGAAATCACCGGAAAACAGATGCCCGATGGCCAGGATGGTGGTAATCACCATCACCGGAATCAGATGGGGTATGACCACATGCCAGGTCTGCTGCCGCTTATTCGCGCCGTCCAGTGCCGCCGCCTCCAACAGCGACTCATCCATTCCCATCAGCGATGCATAATAGATGATGCTGTTCATACCCACGGTCTGCCACACATGCGTGATTGTCAGGATCACCGGCCAGTAACCCGGCTTCATATACCACTGAATCCCGCTTCCCCCCAGTGCCTTAATCAACTGGTTCGCAATGCCGTAGGAAGGATTGAGAATGATAAATACGATGAATGCCACAATAACCGCCGACATAAACCTGGGCAGAATTACTACTGTATTGTAGAATTTCAACGCCTTCCTGGACTTCAGATTGTAGAACATCAGCGCCAGTCCCACGCCCGCAATCAAATCCACAATCAGGAACGTGATACTGTACATCACCGTGTTGCTTATGACCCTGGCCGCATCCTGGGAGGTGAAGAAAAAGGTGAAATTCTTCAGGCCGCACCACGGACTGTCCAGAATTCCCAGGTTGGGATTGTAGTCCTTAAATGCGATGATGATACCCGCCATAGGGAGATAATTAAAGAGCAGGAACAGCAGAACCCCCGGAAGAACCATCAGATTCAAATGAAAGTTTTCTCTCCGCGCCACCTTTCCGGAAGCTGTCCCTTTTTGTTTTGTTCTGGCATTCATCCGCTTCTCTCCTTCTGCCCTCTTGTGTTTTATGATGCTATTATACGCCCTTTTATGCGTCTTCTTCCAGTGACGTTTTGTGACTTAACACTCCCTTTCGTATCACAAAAATACCTCCTTGTACCCTTTTGTGATTTTCGTAACGCTTTGTGACAAGCCTGTTGAAAGCCTGCCCCAGGTATGGTACACTTCCACTCAACAGATACCTATAGAAGAGATTATATTAGGGACTTTATCCCTTTAGTGCCGTCGCGCAGCGACTAAATTAGGAGGTACTTATGTATCCATTGATTATCGTAGATGATGAAGAAATTACAAGAATCGCCGTCAGCGGATATATCCAGAAAAAACATCCGGAATTCCGGGTAAGCGGACTCTTCTCAAACGGCGCGGACGCCCTGCGGTTTCTGCGGGAAAATCCGGTGAGCGTCGTCATAACGGACATCCGCATGCCCCGCATGGACGGACTGGAACTGGCCAGACACATTTATGAAAGCCATCCGGGCGTCCTCACCATAATCATCAGCGGCTACAGCGAATTTGAATATGCGAAAAAAGCCATCCACTACGGCGTTGTCAATTACCTGCTGAAACCCCTGGATTTCGAAGAACTCTCCCAGAACCTGAACAGCGCCCGGAAGCACCTGGACTCCCTGCTGCCTGAAACGGATGTAAATGAAGAGGAAATCCAGCTGTTTTTTCTGGATATGATAGGCGGAATGTTAAAAGATGCAAAAGAAGCCGCGGAACGTTTTGAACAGCTTTCCCTGGAAGGAACCGTCTCCGATTACAGCGGCTGCCTCACCGCCCTCACCCTGGAGAAAAACGAAACCCTGACCCAGTGGAAATACGGCCGGGAAAAACTGGCAGTCTCCCTGCTGAACGGGCTGCGCATGCTCCTTCCGGACTACAGCGTATACCACTTGTTCCGAAGCGGAATGCGCTACTATTTCGTAGTGCTGTCCACAGGACAGATTCCTGCGTTTCTCCCGGAAGAACTTGGCAGCGCCCTCTATCATCTGCTGCATTTTGACTGCAGCCTGCAGATTCTGTCTTCCTTCGAGAACCTGGAAGCCCTCTCGGTGGCTTCCGCTCCCCTGGAGGAGGGCAGACGCAGCAGCAGCCCGGAAAACGCAGGAGACGACGATATTGTAATCAAAAAGGCCATGTCCTACATCCAGGCGCATTTCCAGGATGACCTGACAAGGGAAGACGTGGCGGACGCCGTATTTCTTTCCTCCGCCTATTTCAGCCGCTTTTTCAAACAGAAAACCGGCATGAGCTTTATCGACTACCTCACCACGGTACGGATGCAGAAGGCCGTGGAGCTTCTGGGAACGCGCATGAAGGTGGGAGAGATCGCCAAAAAAGTGGGCTACCAGAGCCGCAACCGCTTTTTTATCAATTTCAGGCTCTATACCGGTTATACACCTACGGAATACCGCAGACAAATCCTGCGGATGGAGGATACGCATGAAGAAACCGAAGAATAACCCCTCCGGCAGCCATCTGCCTGCTTTTCTGAAACAGCTGATGGCAAGCCGGCTGTTTCTGCAGAATTTTTTGTTTATCATGGGAATCATGACATTGATGTTTCTAAGCTTTGCCCTGTTCATCTACAGACAGTCCGCAAATATACTGAAACGCGAATTTACCGCCTCCAGTCAGTACCGCCTGGAAGTAACCGCCCAGGCAATCGACAATCACCTGATGGATATGCGTTACATTGCCGCCACCCTGGCCACCAGTAAAATGGTCCAGGCATTTTTCGCCTATCCGGACCCCGGGCTGATCTACGACGAATTCTACGGGCGGGTACAGGAAAACCTGAAGGCCTATGTGAACGGGTACTCTTCCATTGACTCCATCTATCTGTACTCGGGCGCCTCCGGCAGCGTACTCACTTCCAACGAACGGACCAGTATCGCCTATCACAGCGACAGGAACTGGATGGAGCATCTAAGCCGGGAATCCGGAGATTTTTCCTTTTTCTTCCGGTCAAAAAACAACGCCTATCCCTACCTGCTCTGCATCATGAAGCAGCAGCAGGTAAACGGACACGACGCTGTCATTGTAATCAATCTGAATCTGGGAAACCTCTCCCACCTGACGGAAGTCAGCAGCAATCCCTATCAGGAGATCTTCCTGGTATCGGACGACGGCAATATCCTGTTCCGCCACCACCAGAGAGCGCTTATGGAATCCCTGGAAACCGTGCCGGAACTCTCCGCGTTTTCCGGCTCAAAGGACACCTTTTCCACCCTTATCGATGACGGTGCAGACCCCTTTACCTATACCCAGGTACACTCTGCAGACTATCCCTGGAGCTATATTACAATCACCCATCTCCAGGAATATACCTCCATGCTCTCCTCCAGCAGGGCATTGCTGTCCGCGCTCCTTTTTGCCCTGTTCTGCGGAATTCTCCTGATTGCCTTCCTGTTCAGCCTGCGCTCTGTAAAGCCCATCCGGAACCTTCTGGCGCTGCTGCAGAACCCCCAGGACACCCTGTCCCGGAGCCTGTACAACGACAGGGAAATCTGTTATATCGCCGATCAGATTACCAGTTATATCCAACAGAATCAGATGCTCTCGGACGAGCTGTCCGCCAGGCTGAACCTGCTCAATGAAACCAGACTTCTGGCGCTGCAGTCCCAGATTAATCCCCATTTTCTGTTCAATACCCTGAACACAATCCACATCCAGGAAAGCGAAGCCCTGGGATATGACCATAAGATTCCACGCATCACCCTTACCCTAAGCCGCCTTCTCCGGTATGCCATTGAATCCACGGACCTGGTGTCCCTGGAAACGGAACTGAACTTTACGAAAATGTATGTTTCCATCCTCCAGGAACGCTACGGAAACAAGCTGAATGTGATTTATGACATCGGTCCGGACACGCTGAAAGCCCGGGTGCCCAAACTGTTCATACAGCCCATTATTGAAAATGCCATCTTCCACGGCCTGGCGGAAAATCTGGACCTGCACAATACCCTGACGCTCTCCTGCCGCCGGGAAGAGGGCCTCTGCGCTGTCAGCGTGTCCGACAACGGCGCCGGCATGTCCGCCGAAACACTGGCGCAGCTCCGCCAGGCCCTGGGCGATGCCTCCCCACTGAAGGGAAGCATCGGCCTGAAAAATACCGTGACCAGGATGCACCTGCTGTACGGCGAAGCCTTCTCCCTCTCCATCGACAGTATTCCGGATAAAGGCTCCACCTTTACGCTGCGCTTTCCCTATATGCAGTAAACCCAGGCATGCCGCAGTTCCGTCAGATACCGGGCATCAGCCCCCTGTGCCGCCTCCGGCCTCCTTTTATCGTTCAATGGAAACACTGCCTTTTACCTTCCCCAATGCATCCTCCGGAGCCTTCAGATACAGCTGGTAGGTTCCGGGGCCGGCCGGAGATTCCACGGTAAAATCCGCCATGCATTTCAGCTCTTCACCCGGCTGACGCAGGATGCTTGCCGCCCAATAGAACACGTTCTTCTGCCCCTTTTTGGCAAAATAAACCTGTATCCTGTTTCCCGTTTCCACATAAATATCATACCGGATTCCATCGCCTTCTAACAGCGTATATTCCCCCAGAAGGATGTCTTCTCCGGCCGATATGGATTCGAAATCCACAGGGATTATTTCCACATCCTCCTTCTCCTCCGGTTCCTCCATGTCCCCAAACAGTTCCGTCACTTCCTCCTCCGTCATATAGGCAATGCCTGTGATTTTGTTCTCCTCATCGCGGACAATCTTGATATCCACGGCGCCTTCCGGGTTCATATTCAGCATGTAGAAGGATTTATCGGGCTGCACAATATCCAGAAAAATACGGACCAGTTCACCCTGATAATAATATTTCTTTCCGTCCATGAAAATGCCTGCAGCCCGATATTCCTCCGCCTGCTTTTCTTCCCATTCTTTTTCCCACTCATCAAGTTCGTCTTCCCGCCCCAGTGCCTGAAGCAGGACGGACTGGAAAGCCCAGTTGTCATCTTCCAACGCCTTATCAAGCCATTCTTCCAACGTATCCCGGCTCATGTGCCTGGCCAATACGGAAAACCAGGCGCTGCTGCCATCCCCATAGGTTTTTTCCGCATATTGCCGGATTAAGGCACAATCCTCCTCCAGAAGCCCCACCGCGACTCCCCAAAGCCAAAGATTACCATCCGTATAAATCCTGTTCAGCCACTCACCCCGGTCTGCCTCATCCAGTTCGGCAAAAGCCTTTTGAAACAGGGGAAGGCTGCCTGCTTCATAATATTCCTCTATGGGGTAAGAATCCTCTTCTGCATCCGTGCCTGCGGGATAGGCGAAATTATCATAGGAGCGAACCTCCTGCCCCACCGCAAGAATCGGCCCAACCGATTTACCCACAGCATTTCTGCCTGCCCCGGCAATGTCGTAATCCCGCAGGACCACATTATAAATATGCGCATTTACGGCAACGCCAAACAATCCCACAATCTCCGCATCCGGGTCCGTCATGGTAAGCCCTTTAATTTCATAGCCATTCCCTGTAAAAGTGCCCGTAAACGGGTTATCCCATGTCCCGATGGGCACCCATTCATCCGCGGATAACGCAATGTCCGCCTGCTGCATATAATGCCGGTCCATGCCGTACTCACCTGTGCCGATGGCTCTAAGCTGCGCCTCATTAAAAACCAGATAGTATGTTGTCCCCCTGAAATCCAGTGTTTCCATTTCCGGCGAATCGTCTGCCACAGGCAATGCATCCGGCTGTGACGGCTCCCCTTTCATTTTGCCCGCCGAATCCGGCGCATCCGCAGCGGCGGAAGAATAAATCCCCACACAGGACGCGCCCAGAACGATGAAGAGCGTCAGCATGGCAGTCAGCATTTTCATTCCCTTCGATTGTGTCTTAAAACCCATAATTGCCTTTAACCTCTCTTTCAATAGCTGCACATTTTCACTTAAAGTAACAACTCCGAAATTTTCCCTGTACTTCCCCACCGCCGCCATGGCGTCAAGCAAAGTTTTCCCATACTCCTGCGCGCTGCCGCTCCCCATTTTTGCAAGGACGGCCTCATCACAGGAAAACTCACAGGCTCCGGCAATTTCCCGGCTCATCAGATACACCAGAGGATTAAACCAGTGCAGACAGACCGTAACCTGCACCAACCATTTATAGAACAGATCCCGCCGCCTGTAGTGGGTCAGCTCATGGAGAACGATATACTGGAAATCCTTTTCCGGAATATCCGCCCGCGGCAGTACGATACAGGGCCGGAAAAAGCCAAGCAGCAGCGGAGAAGAAATCAGCGGATTGACACATAGCTCAACGGGCTTTTTCACACCCGCCCGCTCTGCCGCGCAGGAAAGCCGGTCTAAAATCTCAATGTCGGAAACCGGATCCAGTCCCGCATGGATATACCGTACAAAACTCTGATACATTGTTACCTTTCGGATCAGCATCCCCAGTACGGCCGCCAGCCATATCAGCCAGATATACTCTGCCAACAGCGCCCCCATATCCTGAAACGGCGCGGCGGGCGGCAAATCCTGCGCCGGGCTGTCCGCCTTTTCCGAATGCGTCCCTGCGGCAGACGTAAGATTACCTCCCTGCGCATCCGGGTCCCATTGCTGCCCCGGGAAAGACGAAGTCCGCGGAACTGCCTGCTCCCCACGTCTTTCTTCTGCCTCTGATACAAAGGCATCCGCCGGGAAAGGTGAAGTCCGCGTAAGTACCTGCTCCACAGCCTGGTAAGTTCTTCCCAACAGGCTCACTTCCGGACCGAAGGGAAGCAGCAGCCGAAAAATCACAACAAGCCAGATATAATACTGCCATTGCCGGCTGATTTTGTCTTTCAGCAATCGTTTCCCCAAAAGCAGAACCAAAATAAGCAGACTGCCGGAAACGGACATGGACAGGAAAATTTTCAAAACTGCATTCATGATTTCTCCTTCCCCTTCCCTTTCTCCAACAGCCCTTTCAATTCCTCATATTCCTCATCTGCCAACAGGTCTCCCATAATCAGATTGCAGACCAGGCCCTTTGCACTCCCCTCGTAAATCCTGTCCAGGAAGTTTTTCGTCTGCGCAGTCTGATATTCCTTTTCGGAAACAAGGGCGGTATATTCGTTGCGGCGTCCGATTTTCCTGGCGCTCAAAAAACCTTTGTTCATCAGCCGCGACAGCAGCACAATCAAAGTA
>CAIGRU010000967.1_pt1 | contig 17302 bp, 14 predicted proteins | sample 7351341 | NCBI WGS metagenome assembly CAIGRU01
GAGGGGGTGGGGAGGGGGGAATCAGATGCCGGGGAGGGAGAGGACTTGCTCGAGGACTGCGACGGCTTCCTCAACGGTGCTGACATGGTCGATGGCGAAACTCCGCTTGCCGCCCTTTTCCCTGATGCGACACCGACGCGGATTTTCCTGAAGATACTGGAGGAGACGTCCGAACATAGGACTCTGATAGTAGGCTACATTGGTGTCATCGACGAAATAGACATACATGACGTCCTGTTTCAGCGCCACTTTTTCGATTCCGAGCTGTCGGGCAAGGCGCCTGAGGCGCGGAATGCGCAAGAGTTCGGACGTTACATGAGGAATCTTTCCGAAGCGGTCGATCAACCGCTCCTTGAATTCGAGCAAGTCTTTCTCGCGCTCTATCGAATCGAGTTCCTGATAAAGCGATATGCGTTCACTCTCCTGAGGTACGTAGTCGGGCGGCAACAGCAATTCGAGATCGCTCTCTATTACGCAGTCGGCGACATATTCGGTGTTTTCGCGCTGAGTATCCTTGTCGGCATCAAGCTCGCTGAATTCTTCGTTGCGAAGCTCGGTGACCGCCTCTTTCAGGATCTTCTGATAGGTCTCGTAGCCCAGATCGGCGATGAATCCGCTCTGCTCGGCACCGAGCAGATTGCCGGCTCCGCGGATGTCGAGGTCCTGCATTGCGATGTGGATTCCGCTCCCGAGATCGGAAAAACTTTCGATTGCCTGCAAGCGCCGGCGCGATGTCGGTGAGAGCGGGACATGAGGCGGGACGGTCAGATAACAGAATGCCTTGCGGGAACTGCGCCCCACGCGTCCGCGCAGCTGATGGAGCTCGCTGAGACCGAAATTCTGCGCGTTGTTTATGATGATGGTGTTGACATTCGGCATGTCTATGCCGCTCTCGATGATAGTGGTGGAGAGAAGGATGTCATAATCGTGATTGGCGAAATCGAGAATGGCTTTCTCCAGTTTTTCGGGAGGCATCTGCCCGTGGGCCACGACCACGCGTGCGTCAGGCACGAGACGGTTGATCATAGCCTCCAGTTCGTGAAGCCCCTCGATGCGGTGGTTGACCATGAAGACCTGTCCGTTGCGCGACATCTCGAAGTTCACGGCCTCGGCAAGGGTCTCGTCGGTCAGCGCACAGACGGTTGTGGCTATCGGATAGCGGTTGGCGGGCGGTGTGGTTATCGCCGAGAGATCCCTCGCGCCCATCAGCGAGAACTGAAGCGTTCGGGGAATGGGAGTGGCACTCATTGTCAGCGTATCGACGTTGGTCTTCATCTGTTTCAGCTTCTCCTTGACAGCTACGCCGAATTTCTGCTCCTCATCGACCACGAGAAGTCCCAGATCATTGAATTTCACAGATTTGCCGATAATTTTATGTGTCCCGATCAGAATATCGATCTTTCCGGCGGCAAGATCGGCAAGAATGGCCTTGGTGTCCTTTGCGGAACGAGCACGCGACAGGTAATCGACCCTTACGGGAAAATCCTTCAGTCGGTCGGCGAAAGTATGATAATGCTGATATGCGAGGACGGTGGTGGGGACAAGTACGGCGGTCTGCTTGTTGTCGGCGGCAGCCTTGAAGGCGGCGCGTATCGCCACTTCCGTCTTTCCGAATCCGACATCTCCGCAGATCAGGCGGTCCATTGGACGGGGACTCTCCATGTCGGCTTTCACGGCCTTGGTGGCCGTCAGCTGGTCGGGGGTGTCCTCGTAGATGAAGGATGCCTCCAGCTCATGCTGCATGTAGCTGTCGGGAGAGAAAGAGAATCCTTTCTCGTTTTTGCGTGCGGCATAGAGCTTTATGAGGTCACGGGCTATATCCTTCAGCTTGGTCTTTGTCTTCTCCTTCATCCGGTTCCACGCGCCGCTGCCGAGTTTGTTGATTTTCGGAGGAACGCCCTCTTTGCCGCGGTATTTGGCGAGTTTATGGAGCGAATGGATAGAGACGAAAATAGTGTCGTTGTTGGCGTAGGTGAGCTTTATCATCTCCTGAACGCGCCCCGCGACATTCGTCCGCAACAGACCGGCGAACCGGCCGACACCGTGATCGACATGGACTATGTAGTCGCCCGGTTCAATCGAGCCGAGTTCCTTGAGCGAGAGAGCGAGCTTGCCCGAGCGAGCGCGGTCGCTCTTGAGGTTATACTTGTGGAAACGGTCGAAAATCTGATGGTCGGTGAACAGACAGGACTTGGTTATATGGTCAACGAAGCCCTCGTGGAGCGTCGCGTCGGCCGGAGTGAAAGATATGTCATCACCACGGTCGGCGAAAATGGCGCGCAGACGTTCGATCTGCTTCTCGCTGTCGGAAAGGATGTAGATCCTATAGCCGTCAGCGATAAAACGTTTGAAAGAATCGGCGATGAGATCGAAGTTCTTGTGATAGAGGGCCTGCGGCGAGCACTTGAAGTCAATCGAGGTGTCGGCGCCGGGGACGGCGTTTGCAGCGGCCGTGAACTCCAGGCGCCTGAAATCGCCGAACCGCGCGGCGAAAGAATCGCTGTCGATAAGCCTTGTCATGGCCGAGGCGTCGCCTTCGGAGGCTATGGCGGCACTTTCGGAGAAGGATTCGCCGGTCACCTGACTGATGCGTGACACGGTATATGCGGCATCGCGGACGGCAATGAGGGTGTCGGGCGAGATGAAATCAAGAATGGAGGAACCGGCGGAACCAGCCGACATGTTGGCGGTCACGGCGAGATTGTCGAGACGCTCTTCCGAGAGCTGCGTCTCGATGTTGAAGGTGCGCATCGAGTCGATCTCGTCACCGAAAAAGTCGATTCTGAACGGCAGTTCGTGGCTGTAGCCGAAAATGTCGAGAATAGAGCCGCGCACCGCGAACTGACCCGGTTCATAGACGTAGTCGGTCTCAGTGAATCCGTTTTCACGGAGCCATCTGACAGTCTCGGTCATGTCGGTCTGACTGCCGGAACTCAAGCGGAGGGTGTGGGTGGTGATGTCCTCGCGGTCAGCCACTTTTTCCGCCAGCGCCTCAGGATAGGTGACGACGAAACGAAGTTTTCTGTCGGTGTTCCAGCGCGTGAGTGCTTCGGTGCGGAGAATCTGAGAGGGAGGATCGGGCTGGCCATACTTTATATGACGCTTGTAGCCCGAGGGAAGCATGGCGACCGCCTCCTCACCAGAGAGGCGGGTCAGATCATGATAAAGATAACCCGCATCGTCAAGCGAATCGCCTATTACAAGGACAGGTATCTTAGTGTCGGAAAGAAGCGAGAGCATCATGGCCGCCGATGATCCCGCAAGATTATAGACCGATGTCACTTTCCCTTTTGACTTCAGGGCGCTCTTCAGAGCCTTTCCGCGCGGTCCTTCCCTGAAACTGCCGGCAATCTCGCTAAGTTTCATTTCTTCTTTGCAGGGAGTTGCGGTGAAAGCAATCTGTGGTATTCGGCCGGATCATGGAGAATCGTGACAGCGCTGTCTATGGCGGCGTCATGACGCAGAAAACTCTGAATTTCACCGGGGCGGTAATAATAGCGGTTGACGATCTCGCGCTCGAGATAGGGCGTGATCGCGTCGCGGTGAGTGTCGAGGTCCTTGTCGAGAGGATGTTTCATCATCGCTTCGAGGCGGTCCATCTGGGCGCTGAGGCTGTCGTTCATGTAACCTTCGATCTTGGCCGCTTCGCGAAGATTCTTCAGCATGGTCTCGCAGACCTTGTCGTAGTTGAATTTCGCGGGATTAATGAATCGCTTGAAATCCTCGTAGATGCTGTCGGTTATGACGAAATCGCCGGGAGCTGCAATGGAAGGATGACCCGCATAATACTTGTTAGCGAAATCAAACGCCCAGTTGTCGCGCACCACGTTATAGGTCAGACGGCTTATTTCGGGATATTTCACCTTTATATCAGGGGTTATTCCACCGCCGTCGCGCACAATTCGTCCGGCAGCGGTGGTGAATGCCGTTGTCAGGCTGTCGGGAATACGCGCCACGGTGCCGTCGGGATTACGATGGGAATAATCGATAGCCTGGATCAGACGGCCGCTCGGAATATAGTAGCGGGCCACAGTCACTTTCAGCAAGCCTTCGTAGGGGAGTTCGCGAGTGGTCTGCACGAGTCCCTTGCCAAAAGACCGACTGCCCAGGATGACCGCTCTGTCGAGATCCTGAAGGGCACCGGCGGTAATCTCGGAGGCAGAGGCGGTTCCCTCGTCGATCAGCACCACCAGCGGCAGCTGCGGAGCCACGGGCTTATCTGATGTCTTATAGACACGCTCGTCCATCACGCCTTTGCCACGTGTGCGCAGGACCTCGGTTCCTTTCGGAAGAAAATATCCGAGGATCTTCACCGCACTTTCAAGAAAACCGCCGCCATTGTCGCGAAGATCGAGGACAAGACCTTTTATATTGTTTTCGCCGGTCAGACGGTCGAGCGCGTCAAGCACCTCGTCGGCGGATTTTTCGGAGAACTGCGACAGCTGGATATATCCCAGATCGCCGCCGATGACTCCGGAGTAGGGGACGGATGGAATCTGGATCTTGTCACGGACAATCTCGAACGTCAGGATGGAATCCTGAACGTAGGGACGCTTGACGGTGACCTTCACGGTCGTTCCACGCTGGCCCTTGAGCCGGTTGCTGACCTGCTCGGTCGTCATTCCGAGCACGGTAACAGTATCGACCATGGTTATGAGGTCGCCTGTGCGCAGGCCGGCCTGCGCCGCCGGAGAACCCTCGTGGGGGCCGGAAATATAGACATTTCCGTCGCGCTGCATTATATATGAGCCGATACCGGCGTATTCGCCCGAATTGAGGGTGCGGAAATCTTCCTGCTCTTTCCGCGGCATGTATTCGGTATATGGATCAAGTCGGTTAAGCATTGCGCCGATCGCCGTCTGCACGGATTTCTCCATGTCTATGGTGTCAACATAATTGCTTTGCAATTCCTTCACCACGGCATTAAAAATGGTGAGATTAGCGTTTATGTCAGCTTTAGGGCTGCGCGTTTCCGCCTGAGACATGAAGGCGGCGGCTATCAGCAGAGCAGCGGCGTAGAAAAGTTTCTTCATAAGAACTTACAGGATGGATATGAGATGTGATTCGGACCCTTTTACGTGATCCCTGAATTTTTAGCGACCAAAGTTAGTCAATAATTATAACAAATCCATGCCCAAATATTTCATAAAAACGATAAAAAACTATTTTTCTTGATTTTTTTGCCTCAATTCTTGCATATCTCAGGGAAAGAAAGTAATTTTGCATCGCTAAACTTCCGGAGGGAAGAACGCCGAGCAATTTTCGGTAAAGCAAATGCTTCAGTAGCTCAGTTGGTTAGAGCACCTGACTGTTAATCAGGGGGTCGTTGGTTCAAGCCCATCCTGAAGCGCCAAAAAAACATATCGACGGCGGCATCAATCGCGCCGATCAAAAAAACTGCTTCAGTAGCTCAGTTGGTTAGAGCACCTGACTGTTAATCAGGGGGTCGTTGGTTCAAGCCCATCCTGAAGCGCCAAAAAAGCTCCGCAATCCATAGTTGCGGGGCTTTTTCGTAACCAGTCATTGCTTGACCATGAGAAAAACATTTCTGACACTTCTTCTGATTGCAGGCGCAGTAGCCACAATGCTTGCGCAGCGAACCGTCATTCCGATGAACGCGGACTGGACATTCCGCTTCGCCAACAAATTCAGCGGGAAAGGGGAGAGAGTCGATCTCCCCCACACCTGGAACGCCGCCGACGCCCTTTCGGGGCGTCAGGACTACTACCGCGGCATGGGCATCTACGAGAAAAAGATCAAGCCCTCTGCAGCATGGAAAGGGAAACGCGTGTATCTGCGCTTTGAGGGAGCCAACGAGAAGGCCGATGTGTTTGTCAACTCCCGCTTCGCGGGGGAGCACAAAGGGGGCTACACCGCTTTCGTCATAGAGATCACGCCGTTTCTGGAAGCTGACAAAGAGAATACAGTGACCGTAAAGGTCACAAATGCCCTCGATCTGGAGATTATGCCGCTTGTCGGAGACTTCAACATGTATGGCGGCATTTACCGGGATGTATATCTCGTGGCGGTGGATCCGCTGCACATATCCCTGACCGATTACGCCTCCCCGGGATTTTATCTCACCCAGAAAAAAGTCACGAAGGAGAACGCCGACGTGGAAGCGGCTGTTGTCGTGAGCAATCTCGGCGATAATAAGGCGGAAGGTAAACTCAAGATCACTTTGACGGACGGCCACAAGGCGATAGCCGAAAAATCGGCCGATTTCGCTCTCGGCCCGGACAGCACTGCCCGAATCGCACTTGATTTCGCCATCGGCAATCCTCATCTCTGGAACGGTCGGGAGGATCCGTTCATCTACACAGCCGTGGCCGAAGTGACCGATGCGTCAGGAAAAGTGACCGACAGAATGGAGCAGCCTCTCGGGCTCAGATCCTTCTCCGTGACATCCGACAACGGCTTTTCGCTGAACGGGAAACCGCTCAGGCTACGCGGGGTGTGCCGCCACCAGGACCGCGCAGAGAGAGGCAACGCCCTCCTGCCGGTGCACCACGAAGAAGATGCGGCCATAATCAGGGAGATAGGAGCGAATGCTGTGAGACTCGCCCACTATCCTCAGGCAACATATTTCTACGACCTGATGGACCGCGACGGAATGATTGTCTGGGCAGAAATTCCTTTCATCGGCCCGGGCGGATACAATGACAGGGGATTCAACGACATTCCCGCATTCCGCGAAAACGGCATGCAGCAGCTGAAAGAAATGATACGCCAGAACTACAACCATCCCTCCATCTGTTTCTGGGGAATTTTCAACGAGCTCAAGACTTTCGGCGACAACCCGGCGGAATATGTAGGGAAGCTCAATGAAACCGTTCACCGCGAGGATCCCACCCGTCTCTCGACGGCTGCAAGTTTTCTCGGTGCGGACGACCCGATCAACGGGGTTACGGATCTCATAGCCTGGAACCAGTATTTCGGATGGTATGGCGGCCATCCTTCCGACCTCGGCAAATGGCTCGACAGAACGCATAAATCACATCCCGAGTACAGGATAGGGATGAGCGAATATGGCGCCGGAGCAAGCGTCTATCACCAGCAGGATTCCGTCAAACCCGGAATCGCCTCGGGAATGTGGCATCCCGAAAATTATCAGACCTTTTATCACCGCGAGAACTGGAAAGCTCTGGCGGAAAGACCTTTCGTCTGGGGATCGTTCGTCTGGAACCTTTTTGATTTCGGCGCGGCCCACCGAACGGAAGGAGACCGCTTCGGCATCAACGACAAAGGACTTGTAACGTTCGACCGCAAAGTAAAAAAGGACGCTTTCTATTTCTACAAGGCCAACTGGAACCGCGAGGAGCCTTTCGTCTATATCTCGGAGCGCCGTCACGACCGGCGGACAATGCCATCGACCACCGTCACCGTGTTTTCCAATCTCAAGGAAGTGCAGCTGAGTGTCAACGGGAAAGGACTCGGACGAATGACACCCGAGGGATACGGCACATTCACTATGGAAAACGTCGCCCTGCGCCCCGGCAAGAACGAAATACGCGCTATAGCCTCCGACCGCGGCAAGCAGCTGTCGGACTCCGTCAGCTGGACTCTGCAGGGCGGCGTCAGATGAAGTTTTGAAGCCGAAAGACCATTAGGTTGCAGAAATTTTGCTATTTTTGTGGGAAATTACTATAGAACTCTTCAAAAGACCATGTCAGAACGAAAAATAAAGATAGGCATAACCCACGGCGACACCAACGGGATCGGATATGAGGTGATTCTGAAAGCCCTCGAGGATCCCCGCATGCTGGAGTTATGCACTCCCGTAATATACGGTTCGGCCAAAGTCGCCGCCACTTACCGGAAACTTGCCGAGCTGCCTCCGGTACAGCTCCATCAGATTCCGTCAGCGGCTCAGGCCTCGCCTGACCAGATAAATATAATCAATGTCGTTGACGAGCAGCTGAAGGTCGAACCGGGCGTAGCCTCACATGATGCCGGCCATGCCGCGTTCCTCGCTCTCGAAAGCGCGGTCACCGATCTGCGCAACGGCGAAATCGACGCACTGGTTACAGCTCCGATAAACAAATCGACAATCCGCAGCGAGAAATTTTCATTTCCGGGCCACACCGAATATCTCGAAGCTTCCCTTTCAGACGGGTCGCAGAAAGCTCTGATGATCCTTGCCTCCGAAAAAATAAGAGTCGCGCTGGTGACGATCCATACTCCCGTCGCCAAAATCAGCGAGGAAATCACCGAAGAGAATGTGCTGGCCAGAATCCAGGCTTTCGACGCCGCTCTAGAAAGCGACTTCGCCATCCGTCACCCGCGCATAGCGGTTCTTTCGCTCAACCCCCACAGCGGGGAGGACGGCCTGATAGGGACCGAAGAGAAGGAGCAGATCATCCCCGCGATTGAAAAGGCCCGCGAGGCGAAGATCAACGCCTTCGGCCCGTTTGCCGCCGACGGCTTTTTCGGAAGCGGTATGTGGGAGAAATTCGACGGAATTCTCGCGATGTACCATGACCAGGGGCTCGCTCCTTTCAAGACACTCGCCATGGATGCGGGAGTCAACGTGACATCGGGGCTGCCCTTCGTGCGCACGTCGCCCGACCACGGCACAGGAATGGACATTGCCGGAAAAGGAATAGCGTCGGCTGACTCCATGCGTCAGGCCATCTATGCCGCAATCGACATTTTCCGCTCACGCCATCACCACGCCGAGGCGCTCCGAAATCCTCTGCGCAAGCAATATGTGGAGCGCAACAAGAAAGACAATGTTGTACTTGACCTCACAAAATCATCCGACGAATGAACTACGCCATAATTGCAGCAGGAGAAGGATCGCGTCTCGTCCAGGAAGGCGTGAAACTGCCGAAACCGCTTGTGAACCTCTGCGGGACACCGATGATAAAACGCCTCATCGACATAATGACGGACTGCAATCCGGAGTCGCTGAGCATCATAGTGAACGAACAGATGACGGAAGTCCGCGAATATCTGGAGTCACTCAAATTGCCGGTGCCGCTTCATCTGACGGTCAAGACCACTCCGAGTTCCATGCACAGCTTCTATGAAGTCAGCCGTCATTTCGAGGATGGAAAATTCATCCTGACAACGGTCGATACGATTTTCCGCGAGGAGGATTTCCGCGCCTACGTGGAAGCGTTCGAAGCGGACGAGACAACCGACGGCTACATGGCCGTCACCTCATTCATCGATGACGAGAAACCGCTCTACATAGACGTTGACGCCGACATGCGCATCACCGCTTTCCGCGACCGTCCCTTCGAAGGAATGAAGTACATATCCGGAGGCATTTACGGACTGACGGCGCCAGCCCTGAAAGTGCTCGAGAACTGCATGGAGACCGGAGTCAGCCGAATGCGCAACTATCAGCGCGCGCTCGTAGAGGCCGGGCTGAATCTCAAAGCATATCCTTTTCCGAAAATCATAGATGTGGACCATGCGGGCGACATCGCCACGGCGGAAGCATTCATAAGCTGACCCTCACGGTGCACAGGTCTCCATAACCAGAATCAATATCATTTCACATTTTCTTATCCACGAACTTACAGATGGCAGACATTAACATAGCGGGCATAATGAGAGCGGGAGCGTTCTCGCCCAATCACATAGGGAACGACGCGGCGATATTCAATCTTGTCGCCGACCAGTTGCGCAAACGCGGTTGCGCCGTCACCACCTACAGCGAGGAACAGCTCATCGCAGGCCATGTGAAAGAACAGATCATAGTAAACATGTGTCGCGAACAGCGTTCAATCATGAAGCTGCAGGAACTCGAAGACAAAGGTTGCCTTGTCATAAACTCGGGCTACGGCATAGAGAACTGCACGCGCGAACGCATGACGCGCATTCTCGTAGGCTGCGGCATCCCTTATCCGGAAAGCATAATAGTCAACACCGACGAAGGTGTGCGCGACGCGCTGACAAAGCTGAAAATGGACCGCTGCTGGATCAAGCGCGGCGACTTCCACGCCATGCACAAAGAGGATGTCAGCTATGTACGGCATCCCGAGGAAGCGCAGGAAGTGCTTCAGGAGTATTTTCTCCGTGGCATCAAACGCGCCGTTATCAACCGCCATCTCGAGGGTGACCTGATCAAATTCTACGGCGTCAGAGACTCGCCTTTCTTCTTCTGGTTCTATCCCTTTGACTCGGGGCACAGCAAGTATGGCCACGAGGCCATAAACGGCCATTCGCAGGGTCTTTCGTTTGACCACGACAAGATGAAAGCAATCTGCCAGAAAGCCTCGGAAGTCCTCGATGTAAACATCTACGGAGGAGACTGCATAGTCTCTGCGCAGGGCGACATAAGGATCATAGACTTCAACGACTGGCCCAGCTTCGCGCCGTGCCGCAACGAGGCCGCTCCTTTCATAGCGAAATCAATAATGGCAGCCATCAAGGCCCACGCCGCAAAATGACAATCAACCCACAGCAATTCCCATGACCAGACTGAAGGATGCGACAAACAATCTGCTGACAAGCGACAAGCTCTTCTACACTTTCTTGCGTAGCGGATTCTCGTCGCAGTCATCAGGCATTCTCGACATGCTGACCGGTTTCGCGCTTTTCGCGCTTCTCGATCTGCCGGTCTGGTTCTCCACGGCCATCGGAGCGATAGCCGGGGGCATCCTGAACTGTATTCTCAATTACCGTTTCACCTTCAGGGCGTCGGACTGTCCCTGGAAAGCGGTGATAGTGAAATACTCGCTGGTGTGGTGCGGAAGCATGTTGCTGAACTCCGGAGGTACAGAGGCGCTCTATTATGTCCTTTCGCGCTGGCACTGGCTTGACTCCATCGGGTTCAAGCCCGACGGATATTATGCGGCAGCCCGTCTGACGGTCTCGATTCTCGTCTCATGGTTCTGGAATTTCGTCATGCAGCGCTATTTCGTCTATCGTCCCACCAGATTCGATGCGGCAGCCATCAGATTCGTCAACGCGATCTGCCCCTCGCTTCGTCACCGTCACCATCCTCATGACGATTAAATTACCACTGACAATAACATCCATCCTTAAAAATATATGGCAGAAAACAGTACGAACGCCAATGAGACCTATCACGTGAAGCCTGACGTCCTGAACTACGACGATGTCAGGCGGATGGTCCCGAAACTTGACGGACATCCCCGTCTGGTCAACGCACTGCTCCGCTTCCTCTCGGTCGATAAGGTCAACCGGGTCCATGCAGCCAGCTGCGCGGAGCCGGGTCCGAAATGTACGGAAAAGCTGCTTTTCCAGGAATTCCACAACACGTTGCGCGTTGACAACGCCCAACTTCTCGACCATCTGCCCGAAGGCGCCTTCATCACGATAAGCAACCATCCGTTCGGCGCTCTCGACGGCATAGCGCTCATCTATCTGATCGGCACCCGGCGCCCGAAGTTCAAGGTCATGGTCAACATGATTCTGAACTACATTTCGGGAATGCGCCCGAACTTCATAGCCGTTGACCCCATCCCGTCAAACGACCCGTCGCGCCGCGCCCAGTCGGTCAAAGGCATCCGCGAGGCACTGAAACAGATCAAGGAGGGTGAGCCTCTCGGCTTCTTCCCCGCCGGCGCGATGAGCAAAGTCAACTGGCGGGGACGCCTGCAGGACCGCGAATGGCAGCGTTCAGTCCTCCAGATCATCGAGAAAGCGAAAGTTCCGGTGATCCCTATATTCTTCCACGGCTCCAACAGCTGGTGGTGCAACATTCTTGGGGTTGTCTGCTGGCCGGCGCGCTCGCTGAGACTTCCCGCCGAGGTGTTCCGCAAAAACGGCAAGGAGCTGCACATCTCTATCGGCAACCCCATAACGGTCGAAGAACAGAAAGCCCATTCTTCGTCGCTCGACGAACTCGGGGCATTCCTGCGGGAAAAGACCTACGCCCTGCGCGACAATCCCCTCAATCCGGCCCCCAAAGGGCAAAACTTCCGCTGAGTGAGACCATGAACAGATTTATCGTAACAAGCAAAACAGTATAAAACGCCAATGTCAAACGACTCATCTTCAAGCACGCCAAAGTCATCCTACCGCGACTCGCTGAAGTCAATGGACACCGAGGAACACATAGACCTCGCTTTCTACCGGCCCATAGGATATGCCTGGGCCTGTCTGGCAAAAAAACTCGGCGTTACCCCGAATGCCATAACCATAGCATCCATCTTTCTGGGACTGGGAGCCGGAGTGCTCTTCTATTTTCCGGAGCTCTGGCTCAATGTGATCGGAATGCTCCTGCTCGTCTGGGCCAATTCTTTTGACAGCGCCGACGGACAGCTGGCGCGCATGACCCATCAGTATTCACGTCTGGGCAGGATTCTCGACGGTCTGAGCGGCGACTTCTGGTTCGCAGCCATCTACGTTGCCATCTGTCTGCGCGAGAATGTCACTTCTGAGTTCTTCATGGCCCACCACTGGGTCATCTGGGTAATGGCTGTCGTCACGGGGCTCTGCCACGCTAAACAGGCGGCTATGGCCGACTACTACCGCCAGTTCCATCTCTATTTCCTCAAAGGCGACGAGGGGAGCGAACTCGAAACGGCTTTCACCCTTAAACGTCAGCTCGCCTCCCTTTCATGGAAAAAGAATTTCTGGAAAAAGCTGACGCTCAGCACCTATACGAACTACACTCTGCAGCAGGAGGCAACCGCGCCCGCCATGCAACGCCTGCGCCGGGAACTGGCCAAACGTTTTCCCGACGGAAAAATCCCGTCAAAATTCCGCGAGGATTTCAGGAGAAAATCATTGCCACTGATGAAATATACCAACATACTTTCATTCAACTGGAGAACGATAGCCCTGTTCACATCGCTATTCCTGACGATGCCTTGGCTCTATTTCGCTTTCGAGCTGACAGTCCTTAACATCCTCCTGATCTACATGGTGGTGCGCCATGAACGGATATGCCGCTATTTCACCCGCGAACTTCAGGAAGGAAAATACTGAACCTCTTTTTCCAAAAAACATCTGTCAACAATGATAAAAGGAATTATTTTCGACTATGGCGGCACAATCGACAGCCGCGGCGTCCACTGGAGCGAAGTTATCTGGGACGGTTATCAGGCATGCGGCGTCGGCATAGACAAAGCTGTTTTTCGCGACGCATACGTCTATGCTGAGCGCGAATTGGCCCGGGTGCGCCATATATTGCCCAACGATAATTTCCACGACCTGCTTCTGAAGAAAATGAAGATCGAGCTGCAGTGGCTCGTCGATAACGGGCACCTCGCCGAAGGGGCCACAGAGGCATTCGCGGAACCCATAGCCGACTATTGCTACGAGGCCGCCCGCAATGCCATAGCGGACGCGCGCCCTGTCCTGGAAGAACTCGCATCGCGTTATCCGATGATGCTCGTCTCAAATTTCTACGGCAACGTCGATTCCGTTCTGCGCGATTTCGATCTGCGCCGCTACTTCAAGGGCGTCATAGAAAGTGCGGTCGTCGGAATCAGGAAACCGGATCCAACCATATTTCGCCTCGGTGTCGTGGCCCTCGGGCTTGAACCGGAGGAAGTGCTCGTGGTTGGCGACAGTCTAAAGAAAGACATCCTGCCGGCCCGTTCGATCGGCTGTCATGTCGCATGGCTCAAAGGAAAAGGCTGGACAGCAGAAGAAGATCTCCAGACCGATCCGTCAGTCATAAAAAATCTGTCGGACGTTCTCACTACAGCATTTTGATTCATTAACATTAAAGGGTTGGAATTAATAATTATAAACACAAACATAACCCTTTATCCACATATTTATATTTCGTTAGTAAAAATAAGAAATTATTAAAATAAAAAATTTTTGCAATTAAATAATATGACGTACTTTTACGCGCTGAAATCGTTCAGCAGCGTAAAGCCTTTGCGGCTTTTAACCTTAAATAGAAAATAATAAACATCATTTTAAATTATGAAGGCAACCAACGTAAAACCTGCCGAAGGTAAACTTGGCGTCCTCGTCGTCGGACTGGGAGCCGTTTCTTCAACATTCATGACCGGTGTCCTGATGGCACGCAAAGGTCTCGCAAAGCCCGTAGGCTCAATGACCCAATATGATAAAATGCGTGTAGGCAAAGGCGCCGACAAGAAATATCTCAAATATGACGAAATCGTTCCCATTGCAAAACTTGACGACATCGTGTTCGGTGCATGGGACGTTTATCCTGCAAACGCCTACGAAAGCGCTATAAACGCAGAGGTACTCAAAGAAAAAGATATCAACCCCGTTAAAGACGAGCTCGAGAAGATCAAGCCGATGAAGGCCGCTTTCGACCACAACTATGCAAAGCGTCTTGACGGCGAGAACATCATGAAGGGCGCAACCCGCGAGGAGATGGTCAACAATATCCGCGAGGATATCCGCAACTTCAAGAAAGAAAACGGCGTTGACAGAGTAGTTGTCCTCTGGGCCGCTTCAACCGAAGTCTATGTTCCGGTTGACGAAAAGATCCACGGAACTCTCGCCGCTCTCGAAGAAGCTATCAAGGCTGACGACAAGGAACACATCGCACCTTCGATGTGCTACGCTTACGCAGCCCTCAAAGAAGGCGCTCCCTTCATCATGGGTGCCCCCAACACCACCGTTGACATCCCCGCAATGTGGGAGCTCGCCAAGGAAACAGGCATGCCTATCGCCGGCAAGGACTTCAAGACCGGTCAGACTCTCGTGAAATCAGGCTTCGCCCCCATCATCGGCACCCGTTGCCTCGGCCTCTCCGGCTGGTTCTCGACCAACATCCTCGGCAACCGCGACGGTCTCGTGCTTGACGAACCCGCAAACTTCCGCACCAAGGAAGTGTCGAAGCTTTCAACACTCGAGTCGATCCTCGTTCCGGAAGCTCAGCCCGATCTCTACACCGACTACTACCACAAAGTGCGCATCAACTACTATCCCCCGCGCAACGACAACAAAGAAGGTTGGGACAACATCGACATCTTCGGATGGATGGGCTATCCCATGCAGATCAAGATCAACTTCCTCTGCCGCGACTCTATCCTCGCAGCACCTCTCTGCCTTGACCTCGTGCTTCTGAGCGACCTCGCAGCACGTGCAGGACGCTACGGCATCCAGCGCTTCCTCAGCTTCTTCCTGAAGAGCCCGATGCACGACTACACGACAGGCGAAGTACCCGTCAACCATCTCTTCCAGCAGTACGTAATGCTCAAGAATGCAATCCGCGAAATGGGCGGTTACGAAGCCGATGAAGAAATCGACTGATACTGCAGTGAACTGACACCTCCCTTTACTAACTAAATTCAAAAACAGACTGCTTTCCATTGCGGATCGCAGTCTGTTTCATTTTACACTTCCGATGTGTTACGCCGGACGATGAGCTTATCAAGCTGAATAGCTTAAAGGGCCGTTATCAGCTGCGAGCCGGTCATGACATCCATCTTTGAGAAGGCGAAGAATTTCTTGCCGAGGTCTTTCAGCGAATGGCCGATATGATAGACTTCCTCATCGATTATCAGGAAGCGGTCGTGGCTTTCTTATAAGAGTGTAAGGTTACGCCCGGATACTGGGCATTGTGCCGCGCGACGTCCTGTCGGAGCTGCTGAGAAATCTTTCCGTTGTAAATATCAACCTTGACACCCGGCTTACGTTTTGACAGCTGAACAAGCACCGAATCGTCAACATAGCTGTCAATGACAACTATCCGTTTTTTGCCTTCCGGATCAGTCCGGCAACAAAGGCGTATGCGTCAAAAATCTGACCGTCAAAGAAAATTCCTTCCTTGGGCTGAATGGAACTGCGCACAAAGAAATCCACTTTCTCATCAAGCTCTGAAAGATGTCTATCATATTCTGAAAAATGGCGGTCAATGCGGTCTTCAAGCTGCATCAGCCGTTGATTTAACGCATAACCACGGAGAAGATATTCTTTCAGAACCTTGTTGGCCCATTGCCGAAACTGAATACCACGAACTGTGTTTACCCTATATCCTACGGAAATTATCACGTCCAGATTGAAAAAATCTATATTTCTGGTCACACTGCGGTTTCCTTCCCGTCGAACTGTTCGGAAATTCCGAACAGTTGCCTCTTTTGCCAGTTCACCAGAGTCAAAAATATGTTTGAGATGTTCACTTATGTTCGCCTTGCTTGAATCGAACAATTCAACAATCTGAGATTGTGTTAGCCATACAGATTCGTCTTCAACCCTTACATCAAGAGCGAGGTTTTCATCCGGTTGATAAATTATTATTTCGTTTTCTTTCGTCGGGTCCATGCGCAAAGTTATATGATATTTGTGAAAACTTGACTATCAGGAGCAAACAAATTAAAAAACTCCTTATATCATATCGTTACCTGTTGCTTTTTTTAAGCGTTAAATCGGCAAGCAATACGGCATGTTCTTCTTCTTTTCATTCATCTGAGCTGTGAAATAAGCTGTGAGCCGGTCATGACTTCCATCTTTGAGAAGGCGAACAGTTTCTTGCCGAGGTCTTTCAGCGAGTGGCCGATATGATAGACTTCCTCGTCGATTATCAGGAAGCGGTCGTGGGCTTTCTTATAAGAGTGTAAGGTTACGCCCGGATACTGGGCATTGTGCCGCGCGACGTCCTGTCGGAGCTGCTGAGAAATCTTTCCGTTGTAAATATCAACCTTGACACCCGGCTTACGTTTTGACAGCTGAACAAGCACCGAATCGTCAACATAGCTGTCAATGACAACTATCCGTTTATTTGCCTTCCGGATCAGTCCGGCAACAAAGGCGTATGCGTCAAAAATCTGCCCGTCAAAGAAGATTCATTCCTTGATCACATTATTCTGATTTAACCGATCCAATATGTCATCGACTTTTTCATCAGTTTTTAATTGCCTCATTTCAAGACGATCAAGTCTTTGAAACAAATGACCATATTTCCTGATAAAATTGCGCATAAGAGAAAAAGCTCTCATAATCCGGATGTTTACAGCGATTGCTCTTTCAGAGCGAAGCACACTGCTAAGCATTGCTACTCCATTTTCGGTGAATGCATAAGGCAAATATCTTACACCCCCTCTACCTCCGTTTGAGGTCACAAATTGTGACCTCAAACATTCCTCTTTATTTAATTGAAACATGAAATTTTCCGGAAAACGCTGGATATTTCGTTTGACGGCTTGATTAAGAACTTTGGTTTCAACGCCATATAATTTAGCCAGATCACTGTCAAGCATAACCTGCTCATCCCTTATCACATATATGAGGGATTCAATATCAACAGAAGGAATCGCCTTTTCCAAAGCTGATCCACTATTTATAGGAAGTGTGGAAGGGATTTCTTCTGGATGTGATTTTTCATTCTTTTCCATGCGCAAAGTTATATGATATTTGTGAAAACTTGACTATCAGGAGCAAACAA
>CAIGRU010000987.1_pt1 | contig 17049 bp, 20 predicted proteins | sample 7351341 | NCBI WGS metagenome assembly CAIGRU01
TGTGTTAGGCACGCCGCCAGCGTTCATCCTGAGCCAGGATCAAACTCTCATGTTCTTGTCTGTCCTGCCAGTCATCTGGCTTCCAGTTTTTGTTTTCTGGATTACTGTTTTTGGTTGAGCTTTTTGTTCTCTTGTCTGAAATTCCGGCTCCCCTCGGGCTTTCCCGCCCTCCGTTTGCCGCTTCCGGGTTCCCCCGGTTTTTGGAATTTTCAGGGTTGCATTACTGTTTATTTGTCAAGGTTCAGGTTCTCTGGCTTGTCGCTGTCATCAGCGGCAACTCTGATAGGATATCACATGTCGTCCGCTTTGTCAACAACTTTTTTTATTTTTTTCTTCGTTGTTTTTTACTCACCGAAGCAGGGCTTTATATTACCATATTCTCCCTGGCTTGTCAACATCTTTCTTATCTGTCTTGTAAGCAACAGCAATTGATATCGAAGAAGCTTGTTTAGTGTAATAAAAAATCCAGAAATTGTCAATACCTATTTTGAAATTTTTTTAAAATTTTTTCCGCACACCATTTCTGACTTCCCGAACAGAAAAAACTGCCCCTTTTACTTATATGAATTGGGCGTGAAAGTTTCCTTCCTCTGCCCGCCGCACCGGGCACCCGTCAGCCTTTGCCGACACCCCTCCTCTGGATGTCCCTTTGTGCGTGTTGCGTCTGCAACATTTTTCCATGTGCACCCGTGTGCAATCGAGTAGGGAAGATTCGTCTTTCCCAGTCCGCGCGCGGGGCGCATGCAGCTTTTGCTGCTGATTTCCTCATGCACCCCTGCAAAAAAAGAAGCGCTGATTTTCAGCACTTCCAATTTATTCTGGCAGATAGAGCGGAGAAAGAGGGATTTGAACCCTCGCGCCGGTCACCCGACCTACACCCTTAGCAGGGGCGCCTCTTCGGCCTCTTGAGTATTTCTCCGTATCCGAACTGCATCTCTGCCAACTTATGAAGCGTCACGCAACGCTGTTGCATGGCACGATTATTATTATACATAAAGCACTGCCGTTTGTCAATCACTTTTTTCATCTTTTCGGCAGCATCTGTTACAATCCACTGCTTATGAAAGCATAAGACTTGTTTATCAAAAATTTTAAGTAAAACATAACAAGGAAATTCCCATATAAAACTTAGACAGAGGGTCTGATGTGTCCAGGTGAAAGTTTTATCTGTAAGCTGCATAAAAGGATAGGAAACGACAGTCATGCATGACCATAGCAGTGCCAACTATAATGACCTTTTTGTTTAAAGCCGCGGCGTCCAGGGTGACTGCGGCAATATAGTGTTCCGGGCACCCATGTCGTCTGTAAAAGGCTTCTATGCCTTCCCGGTCTTCGCCGCTTAAGCGGACACAGAGGAAATAATCCCCGTTTCTGCATGCCGCCTTCAGGCAGAAGTCATCGCTTTTTTCAGGCTGCCCCTGGTCAGGAACCTATTTTCCGTCACCAGAAGGAAGACAGCCTCCGGATCCACACCACCATATCCCGCAGATCCAGTCTCTCCCCACCCATTAATACAAGAAAACCAAGAGACTGTTTCCAATCTCCTGGTCTGCCGGCATTGATAATCCATTCTATTTCTTCTCCCGACAGTAAAGTCCGGGCGCCGTATCATATAAATCATTTCCCTGGGCATCCACCACAACGATTACGGGGAAATCTTTTACCTCCAGCCTGTGAATGGCCTCCGGCCCCAGGTCATCATATGCGATTACACACGAATCCGTGATGGAACGAGACAATAAAGCCCCCGCACCCCCTATGGCGGCAAAGTAAACTGCCTTGTTGCGCCTGATAGCATCTTTTACTGCCTGATTCCGTTTTCCTTTTCCGATCATTCCCTTCAGCCCCATATCCAGCAGAACCGGTGCATACTTATCCATGCGGCTGGCTGTGGTGGGGCCCGCAGAACCCACAGGTCTCCCCTCCCTGGCAGGAGATGGTCCCATATAGTATATGACATTGTCTTTCACGTCCACGGGAAGGGATTCCTGCGCTTCCATCGTTTCATACATTCTCTTGTGGGCGGCATCTCTTGCAGTATAGATGGTCCCCGTCAAATATACATAATCGCCTGCCCTGAGAGATGTTACATCCTCTTCCGTCAACGGTACCGTAATATATCTGTCCATTTACGCTCTCCATTTATCCTCCGGTCCTGGCCGGAGCTTTTCAGCCAATACACACATCATCTGCCGCAAATTCCCACTGCCTTCTGCCTTTCACTCTATAATGCGCACCGCATGGCGGTTTACATGACAGCAGATATTTACTGCAACCGGAAGTCCCGCAATATGGGTCGGATAGGTATTAATATTTACCGCCAGCGCGGTAACTGTCCCGCCCAGTCCTCCCGGCCCGATTCCCGAATTGTTTATCCTTTCCAGAATCTCCTCTTCCAGTTCACGGACATATTCCATGTCCGAAGGCTGATCCACCGGCCGAAGCAGTGCCTCTTTCGCCAGCAGCGCACATTTTTCAAACGTCCCCCCGATGCCTACCCCCACTACCAGGGGCGGACATGCGTTCGGCCCGGCCTCCTTTACTGCCCCAACCACAGCGTCCTTTATGCCATCTATGCCGTCTGCCGGCTTGAGCATAAATATCCGGCTCATATTTTCACTGCCAAAGCCCTTGGGGGCAACCGTTATCTTAACTTTCTCCCCCGGCACAATGGCATAATGAATCACAGCCGGTGTATTATCCCCGGTATTCTCCCGGATAACCGGATCCCTTACCACAGATTTACGCAGATACCCTTCCAGATATCCCTGCCTGACGCCCTCGTGAACGGCTGTCTCCAGATCCCCTCCCTGAAAATGCACATCCTGGCCGATCTCCATGAAGACAACTGCCATTCCTGTGTCCTGGCATATAGGTATCATATCTTCCCCGGCTATTTTCATATTTTCCGAAAGCTGGCCCAGAATCTGCCTGCCCAGGGGCGCCGCCTCCCTGCCTGCCGCACTATGCAGGGCATGTTTCATATCCTCCGGGAGAAAATGGTTGGCCTCGATACACATCTCTTTTATTGCTTCCGTGACTTTACCTACATTTAATGTCTTCATATTACCCCCTGCCGTTCCGGCGGTATCATTCCATACCGGAAAGTTCCGGATCCTACTCCGCAATCTGTCTTTTTACAGCTTCCAGTTCCTCCTGCGCCGGCTTACCGGGCACCCAGCTGATTTTCTGCCCATCGCCCGCATACCTGGGAATTATGTGCACATGAAAATGGGATACTGTCTGCCCTGCCGCTTCCCCGTTATTCTGCACCAGATTCATGCCATCACATTGCAGCCTTTCTGTCATTCTGACCGCCATTTTCTTTGCCAGGACAAACACCGATGCTGCCAGTTCCTCCGGAAGCTCGTACAAGTCCGCGGCATGTTCTTTGGGAAGAATAAGCGCATGCCCTTTTGTAGCCGGCCCAAGATCAAGAATCACCCGAAAATCCCTGTCCTCATACAATGTCTTTGACGGAATTTCACCGTTTGCAATCCTGCAGAAAATACAATCATCTTTTTTCATCTCCATACCTCCAAATCAGCATCCATACCCTTATGCACACCGGACCGCCTATACGGAACCCGGACTATGTCCCCCGACTACCGGTGTAGTCTTCCTGCGGGCACTTCCGTTCAAATACGTTCTTCAAACACAAACAGCTGGTCCAGCATCCGCAAAATGCCAAAATCCCCTTTTGCCTTCATGACGCCGGACATAAACGCCCTTTGAAATGTCATTCTTCCGTTTACAATATCCTCCATGACGGATTTGGCAAGCTGCATTTCCACATCAGCCTTACCGGAAGTATTGTAACTGCATTCCAGTTTTGTGCCCTCCACCGTCAGAAAAAGTTTTTTCTTTCGTTCGTCTATACTCATGGCATACCCTGCCACAAATCCTTCTTTTGGCCGGAAGGCTTTTCGGAACGGAGCAAGATATTCTGCCTCGTTGTCCATTTCCTCTTCGCTGAGCATGTCACGGAATAAGCTTGTCAGTTCCTGGATATCCTGTTTCTGCCGCTGTACATAACTGTCATCAGACACATACTGGGACAGCTGTTCTGTTTCCTGCGGTGTCAGGTTCGTATTTTTAGGCACTGTCACCTTCTGCTTTACAGCCTGGTTGCTGGCCGGGAAGCAGGCGATATGCTGATTGATGGTACGATACATGCTCTCCGCCTTTTTTTCTATAATACGAATATATTGCTCGTTCATTTCCAGAAACACTGTATTCTCAATATATCCGCACATACCGCTGCATGGCAGTCCGCCCAGTATCTCCCACGCGGTAGATAAATTCAGTTTGGCTTCCCGCTCTCCGCAGGTGGTAGACATGACTACCGGACACATGTAGATCCCGGCTATCTTTTCCTTATCCCCGAAAAGCCAGCAGGCATCCATAAACTGCTGCATGTATCCCCCAATGCCATACCATTCCACTGTAGTGGCAAGAATAATTCCGTCCACATCCTTTAGTGTCTGGGGCAGTGTGGGTATTGTATTTTTTAGTTCATATAAATTATAACGAGTGACATTCACCCTTAGTTCTTCCAGTATTTCCTGCATTTTATTGATGACAAACAATGTGGGATCATCAATAATGCCTCTGCCGCCGTAATAAATATTGATATTCAATGCAGCACCCCTGCCTTTCTGTCACATCACAGCGGCCCTCCGGCTGCCGTGCAAATCCTCTATGGCCTCTTTTCATAACAATATTAATATACCCTTCCACGGCTGTCAATATAATTTCCCCCGTCTCCATCGCTGCCAGAAACACATGACGGACGCTGCGGCAAATCCGGTGACCAAACCGCCTATATGGGCAGCATTGTCAATATTATGTCCGGTAAAACCACTGTACAGTGTATAGAGTATCATCAAAAGCACCCTTGCCGGAGTCACATTTTCCAGATTTCTGCCGGAAAACAGAACCATGGCAAGCAGGACGCCATCCAGACCGAAGACAGCACCGCTTGCCCCAAGGGAAGATGAAATATCGTCATTGACGACTTTCACAAACAAAGAAAAAAGATTCCCCCCTATTCCCGCAAGAAAATACAAAACGCCGTACCTCACGTGTCCCGTCTCTTTTTCAATCATGGAACCCAGAAAAAACAGTATCAGCATATTGTTAAAAATGTGGCTCATGCCGTTGTGCAGAAACATTGCCCACAGAATTCTGCCGTATTCCCCGTTTACCAAAACCCCGAACACATTCAGCATTCCCTTGTCGTATAACAGATTCCCCGTAAAATTGCACACCAGAAACACAAGCACATTTAATGCCACCAGCACCACGCTGACATAGGGCTGAAATTTCAATGATCTTAACGATTTCAAATTCTGAGCCTCCTGTACACACCCGCCTTTTTTTCATCCGGGCCGACATGCCTGCTGCAGATTTGGCTGTCTGCAATCAGCAGTGCATGAAAGATGCCGTCCCCATCCGGGTCTGTCCGTTTCTCAAATTACTTTGCCCCATTTTATCACAGTTTTTTGTGCTTTTCAATCATTTATGCTTCGTATTTTTGAAACAGCTTCCCAGGTCACAGTCCAAAAGTTTCCCTTGCTTCTGACACTGAATATGCTTGTGCCGGCCATAAATCCGGATAAGGAATCTGTCATTCCGAAGTTTTGATTTTTATGTAAAAATGTCCTTGTTTCCCCTGTCCGGAGCTCCCGAAAATACCTGATTTTTCTCAGCGAAATATGACCACCGACTTTCCGCATCTTATCTCGTCTCCCTCATCCAGCCTTTTCTTTTCATATGGCTGCATTCTGAGCCCGTTGTGGAATGTTCCATTGGTAGAATTCAGATCTTCCAGCCAGAAGCACCCTTCCCTTTTTGTGATCCTGGCATGGATTCTACTGACAGAAGAATCATTTAACACCAGACCTGTCCCTTCCTTTTTCTTGCCGATAGAAAGAGAATCCGATTCCAGATTCACCAGCAGTTTTCCCTCCGCAGACAGAAGTCTGTGCGTACGTTCCCCGGTCTGTGCCATCTCTTCAATGTATATCGTCTGCCCATACTTTTTCCCTTCATATTGTTTCTCTTCTGCCACAGCATATCCAACCATGGCCTGCTGCATATTCTGTCTGTAATCTTCGCGGATTTTTTTGTTCCGGCTCCGCTTTCCTTCCAAAATCCCCCGTATTCCCTTCCTATCTGATTTTATGGCCACATCCGGCAGCCTGATCTCCTCTTTCCGGCTCTCCATCAAAATGGCATCCTTTGAAATATTGCTCTCCGTTTCATCCACGATCTTCTCTTCCACCACGGTACATACCACCTCCGGAATTTTTGCATCTTTCAGTGATTCCGCATCATCAAAAATCTGATTTTGCAGATATACCTCTCCGTTTCGTTCCAGACGCTCGTACATCCGGTAAACACAATCCACAAGCGCCTCATCATTATAATCAATATGTTCCACCCAGAATTCCATTAATTTCATAAAACTGGATTCGCCTTCATAATAAGGCAGATATAAAAAAGAGAACACATTGCTTTCCAAATCCTGATATATCTGATCCGGATACCAGAGTATATTGCCCATGTCCAGAAGAAATCTGCCCAGTTCCTGCCGCATTTGTTTCAGACTCCATATAAAGTCTTTCATCCACTCTCTGGTTATACAATGATTTTCGTATAAATACGAAATATTCTGCCGGGAAGAAATGTCATAATAAAGATATGCGACTCCGTTGATATACCGCAGGCTGCAGGAAAGCAGTCCCTTAATCTGGCATCGCCCCAGTATACAGTATTGATATCTCTTTTCCTCCGGTATTTTATCCAGCCGTATCCTCTCATAATTGCTGTTCAAGCTACGTACATATTCTATATTCAGCATTGTGTCCCCTCATCTTTCTATCAAATTGCGAAACTTATGACACAATCGGATAAATGCCACCGGTGCCAGCCTGCTGTATCCATAATCTGCTTTTGCGCCCCACACCTCCCCTATACCGGGAAAATTCCAGCCTTTCAGAGGAATCGTAAACTCCCCGGCCCCCTGCACGGAAAAGTAATTCTTATCCAGGGAAGCATTCATGGCTGTAAATCTCCAGGTCACATATTTATCTCTGTATAATTCTGCCATTCGTCTTTGGACTTTTTCTTCCAGTGCAGCCGTATCCCTGTCTTCCTCAAGGCTTCCCCACAATGCCATCGCCCCCATATCCTGTTCCAAAATACATCTGTCATACTGGAACAACATACTATAAATGACAAATAAGATGGTCCCTGTCACTACCGGAAATACCAATGCCGCTTCCACTGTAAAATATGCGTTTCTGTTTTTCATTTTTGCCCCCATTTCTGCGCGGCCTTTTGCGCATGTCAAGTTTGTGGATGCCGCGCAGACACAAACTTGGGATTGAAAATATTCCATTTTCAATCTTACACCTCCGTATGCGCTTCGGCGCATATACCAGCCAGCGCCTTCCAATGTTGGGATTTCCGCAATATGGTCTCCCCACTATGTTCATGCCCTTATGACAATGACCCATGCCGCTGCCAGGAAAGGAAGAAACGGAATCCCGGTATTACGCCCGACTTTTCTCAGCACCAGTAAAACCAGCGAAAAAATACAAATCAGAAACAATCCCATGGCAAAAAGCAGCACACATCTTCCATCCCCCAGTACAATTCCCAGAGTTATCAGCACAATTCCGTCTCCATATCCCACTTTCTTTGTTGTAAGGGCAATCATCAAAAGCACTACCCCCGGAAGCATGCCTCTCAGTATATCAGCGAAGTCACTTTCTGACTGCAAAGCAGCCACCGCGGCCAAACACCCTCCAATTACAAGCATCCAGACTGGCACTCTCCGCTTTCTGATGTCGCAAACCCCCATTATGAACAGCCAGACCGTCACCACTGCCAAAATCCACATATCTTCCCCTCTTTACTATCCTTCCCGTTCCCGTATTCCCTGCATCTTCACCATATGATCCCATATACGCCAGCCGGCCCCGGTTCTTTACTCCCCACAGCGGCTGCATGGCGCATACCCCTTTTCCGCTGCCAAAGTGATATCCATGGAATGAACTGTCCTCTTCAATCCGGAGCACTCTCTGCTATAATGGTATCTGTCGCCTTCCTTTGTAATATAGAACATGGCAGGCCTGCTGCCATCCGTACATCTTGCACACGGATAGTACCTGCCTCCGTTCTGATTGCGTTCCTGTTCTACCGCTCCTGCCGGAATCAGCCTGGTTGAAAGACGCAGATGCGTACAGTCTGTACTTAAGTGATATACCGTTCCCGTCTCCGTAACATAAACAATACGTATGTCTTGCTCTCCGGAAGCTTCTCCGCCGGACAGTCCATAGCCATTCCATATATGGGCGTAAAACCTATTTGCCATCCGGAAAGAGGGAAAACCTATCAGGCTGCTCCAGGGCGAAACAGAATAGGTAACCACAAGTTCTATTTCGTCTTCGGGGCCAAATATTTCGCTCTCCCAAAACTGCAGGCTCGTTCTTCCATTGGTAAGCGGGGAGCGGTCCAGGTAGTCACCTCCCGCGGAACCAATCACCTGATTTCTCACATAAGTAGAAGAAATGGCAATTCCCGCCACTCCCTTCCACCAGTCTCCGGCCTCTCCCTCTCCTTCCGGCTTCTCTCCGCTGCTCACCGCATATCCGTATACCGCAAGCTTACTGCCGATCTGCCATAATGCCAGCTGAAGATTCCCATGCAGCCGAATCATTTCAATGGCACATCCCAGATTCAGAAAGAAAAAAAGAAATAGAGGGAGTACAATTGCCGCTTCCACTGTCATTCCTGCATCCGGTCCTTTGCACAGGGAGGCAAACAGTGAAGTCCCCTTTATGAAGTCGGACAGGATGGATGGTAAGCTCATGCCGCCATCCGGAAAAGAATCCGGATTCCGGGCTGAATCCGGACATTTGTTTCGATATGTCGGAGAAGGTTTCTTTTTTTCAATGAATTGTTTTTTGTTGTTTCCGCTCCATAAAAGGGACATCACTGTTCACCTCACTCTCTCAATGATAACTTTTCCGTCTTGTAATCTCATACTCAAAACCATGTCTGCTTCCCACTTTCACATATGCCTCCACCGTTTCATAACAGCCGTCCAGCCGAAACGCGGAATTGCCAGGGGTATTCCTGATATCCGCTTCCACCATATTCATGGCACGCGCGGTAATGGTATTGACATTCGTAAACATCATAAAAATTCTCAGATAGTCTATGTAGCCAAGTCCTTCTTCTCCGGCCCCCTTATCCTGTAAATCCCCTGCCAGCGCCGCAGACAATCCATAATGCCAGCTATTGTCATCCTTCAGAAGCGGAACCTTCCCTCCGGCCAAAAGAGTTTTCACATCATATATGCTTTCCGCATAGGCCCATGCCAGAAGAATCGCCCCTTCCAGAATCGGAATCAGCTCCGGCAGTAAAATCAGAGTACAGACCAGACCTGCTATCAGCTTGATCTCTGCGCGTTTTGCCTCATTTGACCACAAATACATGGCATTTGCCGCTTCCCTGAGTATGCACAGCCTGTTAGCCATGCTACGCAGGTTCTCTATATCGCTTCCATTTCCCACAATCAGATACTCTATCTGATAGCGAAGGGCGTCCTCCTCACATTCCGCGCCATACCTCCCCATGCACTGTAGTAAATATTCCTGAAACAAGAACTTCTCCAACAGCCCTCCCGTTTCCGACTGCGCTTTCTGCTCCAAATTGCCGCGGTTTATCTGTCCCCGCTCCATTCTTGCCATCACCAGATTATCCGTATCAAGTGCATTCTGCGACAGAGTTTCCTCACCTTCTGTTACAAGCTTCAAAATACCCAGGTTCTTTTTCCCCTCCAGGGCTTCTGTCGGATTATAGAGCTCCACGGTTTCCCACTCTCCCTCTTCGATCTCAACCTCCGTACCGTTATACTCTGCCATCCATTCCCCAATCTGTGCATCCAGATCCTGTTTTTGGGCTTCTTCCTTACCCTCTTCCAGTCCATTGACTTCCACCACCTGCATCCATTCCTGAATGTCCTGCAGCAGCCCAATACCTATGTCTGATTTTACTGCCTCCACTGCACAATTCCGGAACACCCCGCCATCATAGTCCGTCAATATGGATACTTTTTTCAACTGGGCCTCTTTTACTTCCAGTCCGAAAAAATCACCATATATGAATTTTGAAAACAAAATATCATCATAGCTGAAGTTCCTGGCAAGATACTTTCTCAAATGAGACTCTGTATTGACTTTGCTGCATGAGCCTGTCCCGTAAGAAGAATCAATGGCAAACAAATTGTACTGTTTCATCAGTTCCCGGTGATACTCTGCCATAATACTCTGAAGCCCGATATCCATGACACATTCCGTCTCCATACGCGCCCCGTTCCTGCGGGCCCCATCTATCAGAGTCATGCAAAGAGACAGAATCACCGCCAGGCACAGCGCCAGACAGACTGTCAGGTATGCATTGGGCTTCTGTTTCCCACTGCCGTTATCTTCTCCTCCCCTGACGTTTAACATGACACCCCTCCCCTTCCAGTCCGGGGCTTCCCCCGGACTGTGCAATACATACTGTTGCAGCTATACCGTGTTTGCCTGTGATGTGATCTTCTTGAATATATTGTTCACCACCTGGGTAATCTGGCTTTTAAATATGATCACCAGCCCCACAAGCACCACAATAATCAAAATGATTTCCACGGTTCCCATTCCTTCTTCCTCTGTCAAAAACTGTCTGATTCCCTTCAGGTTCTTCATACCTTCCTCTCTTTCCCCGCTTTTGTAAGCGGTCAGCAAATTATTTGTGTCCCAAAGCGGGACTGTCACCAAAATATATATGAAATCTTTACATATTCGAAAAGGCCGGAAGCATAATAATTGCCATGACCACCACCAGCATCAGCACCATTGGTACCAGCAGCTTTGTCCCTGCTTCCTCTCCCATCTTTTTACTCTGCTGCAGCCGTTCTTCCGCTGATTTTTCCGCCTCCTCCCGCAAGCGTTCCATCAGGGTGCTGTTTCCCCTTTTCAGGTTCTGTGCCAGCAGCGCGCTGAGTTTCACATACTCCTGCAGTCCGGTTCTCTTTCCGAAGTGTTCATAGGACAATCCTTCCGAAATCCCCGAATACAATTCCCTGCAGGTATAAAGCATCTCTTCATATGCCGGTGAAAATCTCCCACCGTTCCTGCGTTTTACCTCATAATCTCCGGCAATCTTCTGAAAAGCTCCCCTGATGGTCATACCCGCTCCCACAAACAGCACCAGCTTATGGACGATCTCCGGATACTCCCGGCGAAGACTTTTCTTTCTCTTTTCCAATTGTTCATGCAGGTCCTTGTCCAAAAATATAAACACCAGAACTGACACTACCAATGTTCCCGCCCACATCAGCAGACTATTGTCCTCCACAATCTGCCTCCACTGAATTTCCTCCCCCTGCCAGCTGGCCGGCAGTCTCCATTCCGCTTCCCTCACACTGTCACTCTGGGACCGTATCAGCAGCTCTTCCATCTGCCGATATCGCTCTTCCTCTTCCGTAAGCTGCTGCGGCATCAGCCGCACATGCAGCTCCTCTGTCTGTTCATACCCCCCGTAAGACAGATACGCCTTTATAATCACATCTTCCTCATCTTCTATTGTGAATACTTGTCCTGTGTCACTTAAGCTTCCCGGACTGGAACTTTCCCATTTTACAAAAACCGGAAATTCCCCATAATGCTCCCTCAGGACCAGATCTTCCGTGACACAGCCCAGGCTTTCGTTTCTGCCCAATATATATTCCGGCAGCCGGGCTCTCAGTTCCTCTGTCAGGGCCTCTATTTCTGCCTCCGGCAGCAGTCTGGGTTCTATCTTCACCCTGAAATCCATCTGCTGCTGTCCATAATCGGCCGCAACATTGATTTCACGTTCCCCTTCCTGATAGTTGAGCCTGTGTATGGCGCCATCCTCTCCCAGAATGATTTTTTCCTGTGCACTGAATCTGCATGCTGCACCAAATAATGTGCCGGCCAATATTACTGCCATACACAGGGCAGTCTTTCTGACATAATACTGTGTCTTCAGACATTCCCTGGATTCTCCGGGATGAAGCTGTACCAGATCTTTTTCCACCTGAGGAGAAGAAAACAGTTTCGGAAAATGACGGCATGTCTTTTTATAAAGATACATGGCTATTTTATAAAAAGGCTTCAGCACAGAGGCCGTCCCCTGCCCCGTCTCTTCTTTCCGCGCAAAGTACAGCAGTCCCAAAAAACAGAAAGAAATTATCATTGTAATCCAGTACATCCCTTCCCCCCCTATATCATTTCCGCGGTAATCCCTTTCATAATATGCTCCCCCAGACAGAAGGCCCCCAAATATACGCCCAGACAGCAGGTCATAATGACAGCCCCTGCCAGATTATGGTACAGAGGATTAAAATACCCCCTGTTTCCCATGTCAATATACAGCAATATTCCAAAAGGCATCCCTTTCATCACCATCAGTTCCATCTTCTTTCCTCCCAGCAGCATTTGTATTTCCTGCCGCAGTTCGATCTGTCTGCCAATCTGGCCTGCCGAGCTCCTGATAATTTCAGCCATATTCCCGCCATTTCTTTTGGCAAGCGCAAATATCTGTGCAAACTGGCCGATATCCTCACATCCGCTCCTGGCAGCAATATCCATCAGAAGTTCTTCCAGGGATATATTGATATTCAGCCCCCTTCTGATAAAATTCAGCTCCCTGCCAATCAGCGCATTCTCCCCGAACATCATCTCCATATCCTGCCTGCACTCCAAAAAAGCGTTCTCCACAGAATAACCTGCCTGAAGGGATGTTGCTACCGCCAGAATGCACTCCCTGAACTGAGATGCCAGTTCTTCCCTGTCCCTTTCAGCCTTTTGTCTGCCAATCCCCAAAAAAGCCATAACTCCTATCGCGGAAAGGGGGATAACTGCCAGATAACTGCGATAGAAAAAATATGCCAGGAGACAAGTGATACCCGCACAGAGGCAGACAGCCAGTATCCTCTCCCCTCTTTTCCAGCTGACCTTACGATAGTCCTGCCGCCTTAAGTTTGTTTCCATGTCTCAGCGCTCCTTTCCTGCACAATTTTCCCAATACATTCCCTTTCCCATCCTCTCCCTCTTCCTCAAAGAGAAACAAGGGGTTCATCACAATCTCATTGTTTTCATACCCTGCCAGTTCTGTTATTTCCAATACCCTTCTGGATTTGTCCCGCAGCCTTCCCAGGTGCACAATAAGATCCACACCTGATGCAATCTGCTGTCTGATTGCCGCCAGCGGAAGGTCCATCCCCATCAATACCATATTTTCCAGGCGTGCCAGCATATCCCTGCCGCTGTTTGCATGTCCTGTGGACATGCTTCCGTCGTGTCCGGTATTCATGGCCTGCAGCATATCCAATGCTTCCGCTCCCCGCACTTCGCCCACAATGATTCTGTCGGGTCTCATTCGCAGGGACGACCTGATCAGTTCCCGTATCGTAATTTCCCGGCACCCCTCCACATTGCTGTTGCGTGTTTCCAGCCGCACCAGATTCGGCAGCCCCTGCAGCTGCAGTTCTGCACTGTCTTCAATTGTAATGACTCTTTCTTCCGAAGGAATATAGTGTGACAACACATTCAGAAAAGTGGTTTTCCCGCTTCCGGTTCCGCCGCTTATAAAAATATTGTACTTGGCCTTTACAAGCTTTTTTAAAAAGTCCGAGGCCTCAGCCGAAATAGAATTCATGCGGAGCAGACGCTCCATCGTGACAGGCTTATCAGGAAAACGTCTTATTGTGACGATAGGACCGTTCAGGGCGATAGGATTCATGACGATATTCACTCTGGAACCGTTGGGCAGCCTTGCGTCCACAATGGGCGATGCTTCATTCACCACCCGGTTGCATCCTGCAACAATCTGCTGTATCACGTCCTGCAGCTTTTCCGTGGATTCAAAGCCGATATCCAGCTCCCTGAGCTTTCCCTCCTGTTCCACAAATATATGATCCTTTCCGTTTATCATAATTTCCGTAACCGAACTGTCTTCCACAAAAATTTGCAGAATATCCAGCCGTCTCAGGGAATCGAACAGTTCTTTTTTCAACTGTCGCCTCATCTCTGCAGGACACACCAGCAGGCTTTCCTGCTCCAGTATGATCTCGTCTATGGTATCCTCCACATCCTCATCCGTGAAGTCTTTTACAAAATCCAGACGCTCCTGCACCTTATTCCGCAGTTCCTTTTTTAAATTTCCATAGTCCATACATTGCCTCCTTCATGCCATCTCCCATTGCTTCCCCGGCGTCCGGAGAGAACCCGGCTGACTTCCAGTCCGCATCTGACCTAATTCCGTTCAGGCCCCTCTTCATTCCGGCACTTCTTTCATCTCCCGGATCAGTCTCCTGACCAGATCTGCCATATCGCCTTTGGTCAGCTGTTCCAGTTCTTCCGGCAGTCTGCAGATATGGGGAATGCACAATCTCTTTGTCTTGCCAAGGACATCCCCGAATTCATACATTGCCAGAATCTGTTCATACTGGAGAAGCTTGCCCTGGGCAATTCTGTCTTCCAGTGTCAGCGTATATACTTTCGTACACAGTCTGAGAATTTCAAACAGTCCCTGCATACTCTCGCTTAAATCCAGGACCACATACGCATATTCATCCAGTTCCTCTATCTTCTGCAACAGTCCCAGCCACTCTGCAGCCGTGACGGTCAGCAGATTCTGGCCCGATTTCATGGGCGGGATATAGTCAAGCCTCCCTTTGTGTTTCAGCATCGTCTGAAGGCGCAGGCGAAACTTATCCTTTTGTGCATTGAGAAAGTAAAGCAGGTCTGCCATATCCAGGGTCTGCATATCCGGCAGCAGTTCCGTGCGCCCTGCATAGTGTTCAAAGTTCAGATACAGTGTGGGATGCTCTTCCGCAAGCATCAGGCTCATGGTCAGCGCAAAGGAAGTCTGCATACACCTCCTGACCGGGGAATAATTCCCGATAAATACAGTTTTACGGTTTATTCCCGGCAAAGACAGCGGTTGGTCTGCCACTTCCATGTAAATACCAAGGAGCTGCTTCAGTATTTCTTCCGCTTCCTGATATTTATCCACATAGAAGACATCATCCCATTTCATGACCCCGCTTTCGTTGAGTACTACCAGCCGTTTGGGGCTTAAGTTCTGCAAATTCTGGCAGAACGCAGACTCAGCCACTACCAGCATTTCTATCTCCCGCTGCTCCACGCCAAGCATGTCCTCCACATTTGTATAGGTATGCAGCTCCCACGGCAGGCTTTTGCGTTTATTTAGAAAATCCGTCATCAGCTGCGCAAACTCTTCCTCCACATCACACAGTGCCATAACCCTGCAAATCTTTTCTTTCAATAGACACCTCCCAAATACATAAGCACACTGATCAGCACCGGACCTGACAGACAGATTCCCACACGGCGCTTGTCCGTTTCCGCTTCCAGATACAGCTTCCATTTACCTGCTGTCATTCCCTCCTGCAGATACCGGCACAGATACCGTATCCTCTCCCTGAAAATATGTCCCCTCCACATTTTAAAAACTGAAATTACTGCTGCAGCCAGCAAAGAACAGAACAAGAAAACAAGAACTTTTCCGAATGGCAGATACCCCGCCGTCACTCCCAGAAGTTTCACATCCCCGGCACCCACGCTGCCGATTTTGAAAAGCGGATAGAATAATACCATAACGGCTGCCGTCTGCGCCAGATAAAATATCATTCCCGATAATTCCCCATCCAGCAGACGCCATCCTATTCCCAGAAATGCCATGGCCAGAACCAGATTATTGGGGATACGCTTGTCTTTGTAATCATAACCGCAGGCCGCTGTTAAAAATACACACAAAGCCGCCAACAAACCATCTCCTTTTCCTTTTATCTTACTTGATTTCTAAGGCGAAATATGCCTTCTGAACTACATGAATCATTTGAACTTCCTGATTTGTTATATTGTAAAAGCATTATAGCCAAAGTCTGTTCTGATTGCAAGAGGTAAATGCCAAAAAAATATATTTTGGCGGAAATCTACAAAAATTTATAAAGCCCAATCCCATAAAGTGCCAGAAGCCCAGGTAATCCAAGGATTCCGGATGTCAAAACCGTAAAACCGTTAATTCCTACCCCCAGGGAAATTCCTGCTTTTTCCAGAACAGAATTCAGAAAATACATTGCGATAGTTCCCAGAATACATCTCATAAAAATATTTAAAATCCGCTCCATGTATACGCCTCCCATTCTCTTCGTTTCTTTTCGGGCTCACCGGCACATCATAATAATCCTCCATTCTTGCTCATTACGCAAATTTGGGCGTAAGCACAAATTTGCCTGTGAAAAATTTATTTTTCACAGTATACACCATTGTAAAATTCACCGACAGCCCTCTTCCCCGGACACGGCCTGCACTTCCCCGGGCCTTTTGCCACATGGGACGAATTCTCCCATATGACGGAATATATTGCCTATGTCCTATCACATACATATGTCCTCTTTTCAAAAATATGAAAAAAAAGGATATTTTCTAAATTTTCCAAAGATGGAATATTTTTCTTATTCCACGTCTATACTTTTAACGTAACTGCCCCGCATGGCAGATAAAAACAACTTCACATAGTTGTCAGACAGCACAAAACATATGTCTTTTCAAAGGCATACCTGCTTTCGCACAATTACACCGTACACAGCAACTGCCCGTCAGCCTGAGAAGTACTCCCTGCAGACAAGCAAATTTCCCTTAAGCTACATTTTTCGGCATCCATGTCTGCCAGTTTACAACACTACCCCCTGCGGACAGATAAATTTCTTGTGATCCATATTTCGGAAAGGAGGCGCAGCCCATGAAAATGTATTTCAGCCATAAGCCAGGCACAGATAGCATGACAGAAGAAGATTATTCTCCCCTGACTTTAAAAGATTCCATAGAAAAAACCCGGCAGGCTCTCAATGATGCCTACGCGGGTTTTGACAATGCTTTGGAAGTCGATCTGATCGACAGCTACATTTATGAAATTAATTCTCTCCAAAAAAGATACAAG